>JADMIO010796456.1_pt1 | contig 113537 bp, 76 predicted proteins | sample 8958161 | NCBI WGS metagenome assembly JADMIO01 (sample SAMN16585339, study PRJNA669376) | soil metagenome | isolation source: Crop rotation soil | place: USA: Cullars Rotation, Alabama | collected 2011
CTTTCCCGTAAACTTCACATCCCGACCACATACAGGCAAAGTAATGGCATTACCGCGAGCCATTACTCCTACGCGCGCAATTAACGAATCCACCATCGGGGCAGCTGGTGTCGATAACGAAGTATCTTCAACCGGTTGAGTATTGAGCGTATGTTTTGGAATAACAGGCGCACGCTTCATTATCTAATCTCCCAGCGTGGTTTAATCAGACGATCGAAAATTTCATTGCAGACAGGTTCCCAAATAGAAAGAGCATTTCTCCAGGCACCAGTTGAAGAGCGTTGATCAATGGCCTGTTCAAAAACAGTTCTCATCCGGATCTGACCTTTACCAACTTCATCCGTTTCACGTACAACATTTTTTAGAACCATGCTTCCCCAGGCATCCCGAATTTGCTCCTCCATCCACGGGGACTGAGAGCCATTACTATTGCTGTATTTGGTAAGCAAAATACGTACATCAGGCTCGAACCCTTTAAGATCAACGTTCTTGAGCAGATCACGAAGCATATCGAAAAACTGCAGTGCGGAGGTGTAGTCAAACAACTCAGCAGGCGTGGGAACAATCAGCACATCAGCAGCACATACGACATTAATCGTGCCGATACCCAGGTTAGGCGCGCTGTCAATAACTATGACATCATAGTCATGAGCAACAGTTTCAATGGCCAGTCGGAGCATCAGGTGTGGATCGGTGGGCAGTTTACCTTCATCAAATTTGCCCATTAACTCAGTTTCAATACGGTGCAGAGCCAGACAGGAAGGAATAATGTCAAGCCCCGGCCAGCAAGTGGGCTTTATTGCATAAGTGACATCGTCCTTTTCCCCAAGATAGAAAGGCAGGAGAGTGTCTTCTGCATGAATATGAAGATCTGGTACCCATCCGTGATACATTGAGGCTGTTCCCTGGGGGTCGTTACCTTCCACGAGCAAAACACGTAGCCCCTTCAGAGCCAGATCCTGAGCAAGATGAACAGAAACTGAGGTTTTGTAAACGCCTCCTTTATGGGCAGCAACCCCGATCACCGGTGGAAATACGTCTTCAGCACGTCGCAATCGCGTACCAAACACATCACGCATATGATTAATTTGTTCAATTGTATAACCAACACGTTGCTCAACCCGTCCTCGAATTTCCATATCCGGGTGCGGTAGTCGCCCTGCTTTCTCGGCATCTCTGATAGCCTGAGAAGAAACCCCAACTAAATCCGCTGCTTCACCTATTCTCCAGCGCCGGGTTATTTTCCTCGCTTCCGGGCTGTCATCATTAAACTGTGCAATGGCGATAGCCTTCGTCATTTCATGACCAGCGTTTATGCACTGGTTAAGTGTTTCCATGAGTTTCATTCTGAACATCCTTTAATCATTGCTTTGCGTTTTTTTATTAAATCTTGCAATTTACTGCAAAGCAACAACAAAATCGCAAAGTCATCAAAAAACCGCAAAGTTGTTTAAAATAAGAGCAACACTACAAAAGGAGATAAGAAGAGCACATACCTCAGTCACTTATTATCACTAGCGCTCGCCGCAGCCGTGTAACCGAGCATAGCGAGCGAACTGGCGAGGAAGCAAAGAAGAACTGTTCTGTCAGATAGCTCTTACGCTCAGCGCAAGAAGAAATATCCACCGTGGGAAAAACTCCAGGTAGAGGTACACACGCGGATAGCCAATTCAGAGTAATAAACTGTGATAATCAACCCTCATCAATGATGACGAACTAACCCCCGATATCAAGTCACATGACGAAGGGAAAGAGAAGGAAATCAACTGTGACAAACTGCCCTCAAATTTGGCTTCCTTAAAAATTACAGTTCAAAAAGTATGAGAAAATCCATGCAGGCTGAAGGAAACAGCAAAACTGTGACAAATTACCCTCAGTAGGTCAGAACAAATGTGACGAACCACCCTCAAATCTGTGACAGATAACCCTCAGACTATCCTGTCGTCATGGAAGTGATATCGCGGAAGGAAAATACGATATGAGTCGTCTGGCGGCCTTTCTTTTTCTCAATGTATGAGAGGCGCATTGGAGTTCTGCTGTTGATCTCATTAACACAGACCTGCAGGAAGCGGCGGCGGAAGTCAGGCATACGCTGGTAACTTTGAGGCAGCTGGTAACGCTCTATGATCCAGTCGATTTTCAGAGAGACGATGCCTGAGCCATCCGGCTTACGATACTGACACAGGGATTCGTATAAACGCATGGCATACGGATTGGTGATTTCTTTTGTTTCACTAAGCCGAAACTGCGTAAACCGGTTCTGTAACCCGATAAAGAAGGGAATGAGATATGGGTTGATATGTACACTGTAAAGCCCTCTGGATGGACTGTGCGCACGTTTGATAAACCAAGGAAAAGATTCATAGCCTTTTTCATCGCCGGCATCCTCTTCAGGGCGATAAAAAACCACTTCCTTCCCCGCGAAACTCTTCAATGCCTGCCGTATATCCTTACTGGCTTCCGCAGAGGTCAATCCGAATATTTCAGCATATTTAGCAACATGGATCTCGCAGATACCGTCATGTTCCTGTAGGGTGCCATCAGATTTTCTGATCTGGTCAACGAACAGATACAGCATACGTTTTTGATCCCGGGAGAGACTATATGCCGCCTCAGTGAGGTCGTTTGACTGGACGATTCGCGGGCTATTTTTACGTTTCTTGTGATTGATAACCGCTGTTTCCGCCATGACAGATCCATGTGAAGTGTGACAAGTTTTTAGATTGTCACACTAAATAAAAAAGAGTCAATAAGCAGGGATAACTTTGTGAAAAAACAGCTTCTTCTGAGGGCAATTTGTCACAGGGTTAAGGGCAATTTGTCACAGACAGGACTGTCATTTGAGGGTGATTTGTCACACTGAAAGGGCAATTTGTCACAACACCTTCTCTAGAACCAGCATGGATAAAGGCCTACAAGGCGCTCTAAAAAAGAAGATCTAAAAACTATAAAAAAAATAATTATAAAAATATCCCCGTGGATAAGTGGATAACCCCAAGGGAAGTTTTTTCAGGCATCGTGTGTAAGCAGAATATATAAGTGCTGTTCCCTGGTGCTTCCTCGCTCACTCGACCGGGAGGGTTCGAGAAGGGGGGGCACCCCCCTTCGGCGTGCGCGGTCACGCGCACAGGGCGCAGCCCTGGTTAAAAACAAGGTTTATAAATATTGGTTTAAAAGCAGGTTAAAAGACAGGTTAGCGGTGGCCGAAAAACGGGCGGAAACCCTTGCAAATGCTGGATTTTCTGCCTGTGGACAGCCCCTCAAATGTCAATAGGTGCGCCCCTCATCTGTCAGCACTCTGCCCCTCAAGTGTCAAGGATCGCGCCCCTCATCTGTCAGTAGTCGCGCCCCTCAAGTGTCAATACCGCAGGGCACTTATCCCCAGGCTTGTCCACATCATCTGTGGGAAACTCGCGTAAAATCAGGCGTTTTCGCCGATTTGCGAGGCTGGCCAGCTCCACGTCGCCGGCCGAAATCGAGCCTGCCCCTCATCTGTCAACGCCGCGCCGGGTGAGTCGGCCCCTCAAGTGTCAACGTCCGCCCCTCATCTGTCAGTGAGGGCCAAGTTTTCCGCGAGGTATCCACAACGCCGGCGGCCGGCCGCGGTGTCTCGCACACGGCTTCGACGGCGTTTCTGGCGCGTTTGCAGGGCCATAGACGGCCGCCAGCCCAGCGGCGAGGGCAACCAGCCGAGGGCTTCGCCCTGTCGCTCGACTGCGGCGAGCACTACTGGCTGTAAAAGGACAGACCACATCATGGTTCTGTGTTCATTAGGTTGTTCTGTCCATTGCTGACATAATCCGCTCCACTTCAACGTAACACCGCACGAAGATTTCTATTGTTCCTGAAGGCATATTCAAATCGTTTTCGTTACCGCTTGCAGGCATCATGACAGAACACTACTTCCTATAAACGCTACACAGGCTCCTGAGATTAATAATGCGGATCTCTACGATAATGGGAGATTTTCCCGACTGTTTCGTTCGCTTCTCAGTGGATAACAGCCAGCTTCTCTGTTTAACAGACAAAAACAGCATATCCACTCAGTTCCACATTTCCATATAAAGGCCAAGGCATTTATTCTCAGGATAATTGTTTCAGCATCGCAACCGCATCAGACTCCGGCATCGCAAACTGCACCCGGTGCCGGGCAGCCACATCCAGCGCAAAAACCTTCGTGTAGACTTCCGTTGAACTGATGGACTTATGTCCCATCAGGCTTTGCAGAACTTTCAGCGGTATACCGGCATACAGCATGTGCATCGCATAGGAATGGCGGAACGTATGTGGTGTGACCGGAACAGAGAACGTCACACCGTCAGCAGCAGCGGCGGCAACCGCCTCCCCAATCCAGGTCCTGACCGTTCTGTCCGTCACTTCCCAGATCCGCGCTTTCTCTGTCCTTCCTGTGCGACGGTTACGCCGCTCCATGAGCTTATCGGGTCCACTCGCGAACGCAGAAAGGCCCACCCGAAGGTGAGCCAGTGTGATTACATTTGCGGCCTAACTGTGGCCAGTCCAGTTACGCTGGAGTCACTAGTATTTAGGTGACACTATAGAAGCGGCCGCGACAACTTGTCCACGTGGAATTCTAAGCTTAGGATCCCAATGTGCTGGAAAGTCTTGGTTCGTAGGTGTTGGAGTTACACCACGGCCTTATGAGACTGGGCCAAACGCTAAGTTGAATTGGGATCTATTTGGCGTCATTTCGTGTGAATTCGTGGATCGCTTTTTTCGGCGTTCAGAGGCGATCCACGAAAATCACACGAACTAACACGAACAAGACCTGACGAGTTTTGAGCCACCATTAAGCAGGCGTTATCGTTCGTCTCACGACAAAGACCAAAAACCCAAGGCCAAAGACCAACATGATTTATCGAAAATTGACGATAAAAACTTATTTCATAGCACTGGCGTGCATCCTGTTGAACGTTGCCGTCGTCGCCGCCCAGGACATCACGCGGCTCGAGAAGATTGGTGATGTGGTCAGTGTCAGTCGTGATGAGAAATCTGTAGTCCTTAACTGTTCTGACAACTCACAAGTTCGAGTAACAGTAATGGCTCCGGATCTGATTCGTGTCCGCGCCTCGTTTTCAAAACAACTTCCTAATCGAGATCATTCGTGGGCCATCGACAGGACCAATTGGACAACTCCACGTTGGAACCTCGTCGAAACGGCAAACGCAGTTTCAATCAAAACTGATGAAGTTGAAGTAGTCGTTCGTCGTTCACCTCTGCTGATTGAATTTCGCGACGCAAAAACAGGTGCAGTAATCAACGCTGATCAGCAACCACTCGCGTACGACGCAAAAGGTCTTCTCAAGTCGATAATGTTTGACCCTGATGCTGGTGTCTTCGTCGCTGCATCGAAGAAACTCGGATTCGATGAACACTTCTATGGACTCGGTGAAAAGGCCTCGAGGTTGGATAAGCGACGCAGCTCATTCGTCAACTGGAATTCCGATACGCCTGGTTACGTAGAAGGACGTGATCCGATCTACCAGACTGTGCCTTTTTACCTCGGGTTGGAAAACGGCGTCGCCTACGGAATCTTCTTCGACAACAGTTACAAGAGCTATTTTGATTTTGGTAAGTCGTCGCAGCAACGAGCCTGGTTTGGGGCTGAAGGCGGCGAGATGAACTACTACTTTTTCTATGGACCATCGATGCAGAAGATTCTGGGTCGTTACGCGGACCTCACGGGACGAATGCAACTGCCGCCGATGTGGGCGATGGGACATCAGCAAAGTCGCTGGAGTTATTACCCGGAATCAATGGTTGACGAAGTTGTACGACAGTATCGACAACGTGACTTACCACTTGACGTGGTCCATCTAGATATCGATTACATGCAAGGTTACAGGGTCTTTACCTGGGACAAGAACCGTTTTCCAAATCCAAAGGAAATGATCAAACGACTGGCAACTCAGGGAGTAAAGATCGTCACGATTGTGGATCCAGGTGTGAAGCATCAGCCCACAGAGGCTTCGGCGTCGAACGACCCGTTAGCGTCGCAGGAACAGTCCTACTATGTTTTCAACGAAGGGATAGCCAGGAACTACTTTCAGAAACGAAAGAACGGGCGACTTTTTGTTCCCAGGGTCTGGCCCGGAGACAGTGTGTTTGTTGACTACACTTTGCCGGAGGCGCGCCGTTGGTGGGGTGAGCTTCATCGGGCTTACACGGATGTCGGTGTGGCGGGAATATGGATGGACATGAACGAACCCGCCGACTTCGTCGATCAAACCGGCAAGAACCAGATCGATGTTGTTAGTAATGACGAAGGTGAAAACTCAACTCACGCGAAAAATAGAAATGTTTTTGCGCTAAACATGGCGCGAGCAACATACGAAGGTCTGCAACGACTACAACCAGACAAGAGACCATATGTAATAACGCGTGCCGCCTATGCTGGAGTGCAGCGTTACTCAACGATGTGGACCGGCGATACAAATAGTACGTGGGATGGTCTATCGCTAAGTATTCCGATGTTTCAAAGTTTGGGTCTTTCTGGTCAGCCTTTTATCGGCAGCGATGTGGGTGGTTTTATGGGCCGAGGTAACGGAGAGTTGCTGACGCGTTCATACCAGGTGAGTTTCCTCGCGCCGTTTTGTCGTAATCACAAAACTATTGATGGGTACGATCAGGAGCCATGGCGCTTCGGTAAACATTACGAAGATATTATTCGCAAGTACCTCAAGCTTCGCTATGAACTTCTACCGTTTCTCTACACGACGTTGGAAACAGCTCATCGAACTGGCGTGCCACTGTTTCGACCACTTGTGCTCAACTACCAGGACGACTCGAGCACTTACAATCTCGATGATCAGTTCATGGTTGGTGACGATCTATTAGTGGCGCCGATACTGAGTCCTGGTATCACGAGCAGGCTGGTGTATCTACCGCGTGGCACCTGGTACGACTATTGGACCAACAAAAAATATTCAGGCGGGTTGATGATTCGAGTTGATGCGCCACTCGAGACTGTCCCGATGTTTATTCGTGGTGGAGCGATTATCCCTAAAGGACCGGCGATGAACTTCATTGGTGAAAAGCCAGCCGCACCGTCTTTTCTGATCTACCCTGACGCTCAAGGAAGTGCCCAGACGACACTCTATGAGGATGATGGAGTAAGTCCGGCTTACAAGGATGGTCTATATCGGAGGACTCGAGTTCAGGCGTTGGAGTCCAGTCGGGAAATCAACATCACTGTCGATGCACCCCAGGGAAGTTTCAAAACGGCGAGCAGGATTTTGAGTTTCTTGATTACAACGCGCCTTTCACCCACTCAAGTTGTGCTTGATGGGCGTCCGCTCGCGAAGGCAGGTCAAGATGGATCAGGTTGGCAGAAGAGTGGGGATGTTCTGACGGTGCGAATTCTGGACGACGGAAAGCCACACAGCATTACTGCAAAATAATCTTGGGCCAGAGAGTCAGGACAGTGAGGAAGGGGGCAAGCGGAAATACACGAACCACTCATATCTAGTCTCGAGCGCGCCCCCGCCTGTCTCTCACATCAACCCACTTACATTCCAAGAGGCTTCTTCGCAACGTCAGGCGGGGGCGCGCTCGGACTCACTAATTCAGGTCCCGCAGTTTTCCGCTTGCCCCCTTCCCGACTGTCCTTTTTTACCCATAGACAGCGATTCGATCGACTAAGCAATTACTACTTCTTTCCCGCCTGGAATCCGATCTGCTTATGTGACGGCTTTGGTTGTGTGAGCTTCTTTAGCTCATCAAACACTACCCGGAAGTACTTGTCATGTGTTGAAAGCCTCCGAATAACCCCCGCGAACTTGCGATTCAGTTCCTCGTTCGATTCCAACATCTGCCGCAGCTTCACAAACGCTCGCATGATTGCGATGTTCACTTCGATGGCCTGTTCGCTATTGAGGACAGTCGATAGCATTGCGACGCCTTGCTCGGTGAAAGCGTATGGGAGATATCGTCTACCACCGCGACCTGGGTTTGAGGTCACAAATTGTGACCTCAAAGCGTTCGCCTCATCCTTCGTTAATCGGAACATGAAATCTTCCGGAAATCGCTTTTTATTGCGAGAAACTTGCTGGTTTAGTTGTTTAGTTGACACACCATAGAGGTCTGCCAAGTCGAAGTCGATCAGAACCTTATGACCACGAATCAAGTAGATTCTGCGTTCTATGAGTTGAACAGAGACGGCGAGACTATAATTTGTGAGTTTCTTAGTGTGAGGCATGCAGAGAAATTAACAGTCAACTTAGCATCACTGCAAAGAGAAATCTGTGGTCAGAGAGTCAGTACCGTAACGGTAGCGTCGGGTCCCGCTGGGATGTTGCCCCACACGATGCACAGAGACCCGACGCTACCGCGTTACGGTACTGACTCTGTTGGTCACATCGTTCACTTCTTATAGACCGCAATTCCCCAGAAATTAATCTCAGGTGGCAGACTATTCCAGTGATCAAACGCATGCGAATCATCCGACTTGTATCGCAACTTATAATTCCCTGCCGGCAGCGTGATCTCCACATCAACTTGCCGATTCTTCCCTGCCCCACCCGCATGTGTTGTCTTAGGCTCTTGCATCACCCACACACGTGATCCTTTGTCGTCTTCAATCCAACCGTAATCAAACATCTCTCCCGGCTGACCTTCACCGATCGAGAAGATGCGCACCTGCTGACTACTCGTTAGACTAAACGCCACACTCTTATCTTCGTTGTCCAACACCTGTTTGATCTGTGCAATCACCGGCAACTTCAAAAGATCATCAGGCATAGGTTTGGAGTAGAGATCGCCGTACACCTTCGTGAGTTGCACAGCATCAGCACCTCGTCCCACGCCTTGATAGACCCTCACCTTAGTAACGAGCTCGGTGCGGTAGACGTCGGCGTAGGGTGTTGCCAGGTTGTCACTGAGTTGCTTCTTCAGATCTGTAGCTGAAGCGTTCCAACTTATCTCAGGCAAATTCTCTGGAAAGATAAACGTCTTCATGAAAGCCAAGCCCACTGGAGAACTGAGTGCATTACCCGCCCCAAGATCTGTCGGACGACTGAGATTGTCAGAGTTCGCCATGATGATGAACGTGATGTTTCGCTCGGGCACTTTCAGAATAAACGACGAGTTACCGGTCCAGTAACCGTAATGCCAAAACATCTTCGTCCCCTTGTAGTTCTGCGTGAACCATCCCAGGCCGTAAGGAAGCGACTCACCCTTTGTGGATACAGCCGGCGTGAAAGCGAGTTGTTGAGTTTGCTTCGTAAGAAACCTGTTCTGATCGATCGCGATGTCGTACTTCGCCATGTCGAGAACAGTTGAGATCAAACCAGCTGAAGTACTGAACCCCTGCGGGTAACTGATCTTGGTCCACTTGAACTCGCGATCGAGAGCATACGGTTGGGCTAATATTTTCGAGACCGTGTCGAATCTCTGCTGTTGGTTTTCAGTAATCATCGCCCTGCCCAATGCCGACTGGTGAGCATGGACCAGCTTCCAGGCCCCATCTTGTTTGTTCCAGACCCATGAAGTTCTCCACGGTCCTTCAGTGCGCGTCGGTCCATTAGGAGGCGTGATGGTTGTGCCAACAAAAAAAGTTGTGACGGCGCTATCGCCGTAAACCGCCGCCTCGAGGTTGTGGACCTCCATCTTTGCCTTGAACCCTGCCCGGAAGACGCCCCTGAGCTCCGCTGCATCAATAAAAGAAGACAGAAAACCTCCCTCGCCATAAAAGCGGTTTTGCTGCCGTGCGAGACGCCGCTCAATCTGATCAACGTCGCCGGAATTGAAGCCCCCAATAATATCCATCACTGCGGCTTTCACTTCGGGCTCTGCCGACTGGCCCGTGGCGTTCGGCGATTTCGTCGAGACAATCACGGGTACGTTGGGTGCTGTCTCGTTCATACCCAGCGGATCGAGGATGTTGGTGATTAGGAGTTCGGTGAATGACTTGCCGCTTGCTCGTTGGACCACCTTATCGAGTTCGGCAAAGCGATTGCCGTTGTAAGAATACTGCTCGCCGGGATTTCCTTCTGATGTGTGTGAGAACAAGTGGCGCACTTTAATGACGCCACTGCTCTCCAGCGTGATGCCGTACTTCGAAACAGGATCGTCCAGGTTGAGCTTTCCGTCCTGGACCAACTGCATCAGGATCGTCGACGCAAAAGTTTTGGTTAGAGACGCGAGGTGGTAAGCGGTATGTTCGGTGGCGGGAATTTTGTTCTCAACATCTGCATATCCGAACCCCTTCGCCCAGATCACTTTTTGATCTTTCACAATCGCAGCGGAGTAGGCAGGGATTTTGAGTTCTTGCCGAAGACTGTCGAGTTGAGTTTCGAGTCGAGCAATTCGTGCGGCATCGCTGTCTGCGACTCGAGAGACGGTTGACCGGACAGGTAAGGGCTGATTCAGAAGGGCAACAGTCAGAATCAGCGTGACGAATACTGGTTTGAACTTCATAAACGTTCTCCCTGAGTTCTTGGTGGTTTGCTGCGGAAGCGGACGTACGCCCGGAAACTTGTTTGAGCTGGTTCTCTACAGAATGAACACCACAGCCTCCAAGTGTGTGCTGTCTAATTACACAATTAAAGAAATCGCTCTTGAAAAAAGGACACCCCGGTAAGAGGACAGTTGGGCAAAAAGCACAGTCCGGAAGGGGGCAAGCGGAAATACACGAACGACTCATATCTAGTTTCGAGCGCGCCCCCGCCTGTCTCTCACATCAATGCACCTACATTCCAAGTGGCTCGTAGTGATCCGGCCTGGGCGCGCGCGGAATCGCTAATTCAGGTCCACAGTTTTCCGCTTGCCCCCTTCCTCACTGTCCTTTATTCAAACTGTCCTTTATATAAGAGGCTTCTTCACCTTGTCGCCTCTTCCTTAAATCTCCGCGCCCGCAAATTCTCGAACATCCATTCGCGTGTTAACGTACTCCCATACCGTTCGGGTAACTCAGTTTCACCTTGGTGCCTTATGTATTGTCCTAAGTGTGGTCAACAACAGATCTCAGACGAGATGAGATTTTGTTCTCGCTGTGGTCTCGCCTTGAGTGGCGTGATGGAATGGCTTACAGGTGGTGGACTGCCGGCCACACGACCAGAAGAAACAAAAGTTGCGACAGATTCGCCGCGACGAAAAGGAATTCGCCGGGCAGCTAAACTGATGTTTTTTAGTGGCGTGCTCTTTCCAATTTTCCTGGCGATTGGTCTGGCTGTCGACGAGGCAGGTCCGTTGATGATGCCAATCGGGCTATTTTTTGTTGGACTTGTACTAATGCTCTATGCGCGATTGTTCAGCGACGATACTCCACGCGCGAAAGACCCCGTCGTTTATACTCCACCAGTCCAGATGCCTGGCGCTCAGGGTCCGGCGTTAGGATCAGAAACACACGCTGGGTTACCTCCCGCTGCCAACACTTCAATCCCAACCTTTGGCAATCGAGTCAGAACAAACGAGTTGGCCCAACCTCGAAGCGTCACCGAAAACACAACCAAGCTACTGGATGAGTAACAGCACGTTACCCAAGTCTCTGTGTCTCTGTACCTCTGCGTCTCTGCGTTGAAAAAATGCGTCGAAAAAGAATGCCCCAACTCTCGCCCGATGCACTAAACTTCACCGACACTGAGACAACATTGCCCCCGATCTGAATGGCAGCTCACCGGCGATCGTTCTTCAGCCCGCTGAATGTCCCACGAATCGTAAGCGGCTGATACGGCCACGCAGCAGTTTTACCCGACTTAGTATTCATGCACGTGACAACTTCGACGATGAAGCTGCCGCTGATCTCCGCAGAGTTGGCGTTTGTGTTGGTAATAAGCTGACCGGAAGGATGTTCAGCGGGTCGGCAGTCGAAATTTAGAGGCCTGTTTCCGAGTTTGATCGGAAATTGAAGATGTGTTCCAGACGCTATCCGCCCTTCGACATCGGCCACGATAAAGATATTCCAGCCGTCATCAGCGCTCAGCTCAAGGCGATCCTTTCCGACGTTGATGACCTTTGCTCCACTACTTGTCTCGTCAAACTTTGGCCCACGTTCACTCAATCCCAGTACTACACCCGGCACCTCCCAGGGTGGCCGTCCACTGAGCATCGGTGCTTCGACATTTACTTCGAACGCAGGGACCCCCGCAGCCTTTGCCGCCGCTACTTTGCTCGCTCTAACTTGATCGTCTCGTCGCAACTTGAACAACAACGCACCCCCACTCAGCACCACCAGGGCGACAATTATCATCAGCAGCTTCTTCATGAATTTTGTACGGGCGGCACTCCGTGGCCGCCCCTCCTTACAAAAATAACCTGCAAAGAATCTTAACCTGAGCGAATCAAAACAGTCGGACAGAAAATGCGAGGCCTTCACACAAAAGTCTTAGCCTCCGATAACTTGTCGCCCTCTCCCAACCACACTCCGCGAACTTCAGCGACCTTACCTTTCAGTCCACACCCTGCCTATCTGAGCTTCACCCCTTTCCAAACCATCCGATATGCTGTTCTCAACTCACAGATCGACAAGGCAAAAATATGACGATAGGTCGGGGTGGAACATTTGGTTACCGAGCGATAGTCCAATCGCACAAACTTCGAAAAGACACTTGGGTTGGTCAGGCTCGAACCTTACGAAAGTCCTCAGTGCATCCAGGCACTGTCGGCGAACAGCCACACCTTGAACTCACTGAGAATCACATCCGTCTGCGAAGCACAGAGTCAACGGCCAGTCGTGTCAACAATCCTCATTTCCAGAGATGGGGACTACGCCCTTCAGTGTCATTTGATGTGGGACTTGCACCGGCGATGTTGCTGAAAGCGGGAGACGAACTCACGTTTCATCGACTCGGAACCGGAGACATGGCGCTTACAATTATTCGCAGCGAATCACTCGTGCTAGCTGTTGGCGCAGTGGGAGGTCTTACAGTTGGTAACGAAGTAAAAATCGAAGAAGATCCGCGCATAAGACAACTCGACGATCTTTCATTCGCCGTCATGGTCGATAAAATGAAAAATCCCGAGAATCAAGTTTTTTGGATTGATACCGCTGACATCGATCTCGAACAACAGATCGACCTGATCACCAAAGCAAAGCATTCGTATCCGGTGATGGTCGTCTTCAAAGCAAACTCCAAACTATTGGTTAAGTCAGAGATTTTGGAGAGGATTAGTTTTGGACCTGACCGAATAGTCTGGACTTATGCGTTTGACTTTGAAAACAAGAACGCCTGGCTCGACTATGTGAAGCAAATTCCTCGAACACGTCCGAACGATCTTCACATAAGCTTCGAACTGAGTGAAGACCAGATCCAGCTGCGCGAGGGCGAAGAAGGTTTCCTCAATGACTACTACATTCGAGTTGAGCGAATAGAACGGTCTGTTCTCCCACCAGGCGAATATTCGATGATGCTAGTTGCAAAGCTAAATGAACTAGTCACGAAAGAGATAGCGGTCGAATCACTACGAAAGCTCATGAGGATGAGCAACCAGGGCCTGGTACCTTAACCTTCCCCTTCACCTGGCTCGGCGATTTTTAGTGAGAACTGGAAAGTAGCTGGTCAGGACACAGACGTGCTGGGAGAAACCTGGTTGGCTGAGTATCGCCGGTTGACTGAAGAAATATCCGGCACTCAAACCACGAGAACAATGAACGCTGGGGCAACGCTTCCCGGGTACTGCAAAAGAACAAATGGCGAACGGGGGCGACCGAGGACGGGCGCGCTCCGACAGAAGAGCTTCTAATTAGAATTCAAGGTTAGTGCGATTCGAGGTGAATAGAACGGTTCAGCTTGTCGCCCGCTCCCAACACACTCCGTCGACTTCAGTGGCCTCAATGTCCGACACGCTAGGTGATATTGATTCGCTCGGGGCGAGACGAACAAACTGATTTCGCCTATTGACCTACTCATAACGAAGCGCCACCAGTGGATCAACTTTAGTCGCGCGACGTGCGGGCAGGTAACAAGCCACTAACGCCACAACGATCAATACAGATCCTGTTATTACCAGTGTCACAGGATCACGAGTCGGTAGAGACGGAATCAGAGACATCAGTAACTTCCCAACTGCGTAAGATCCCGCGCCACCTAGTACGGCGCCAATCAGGATCACCAATGCACCTCTCCCTAACACCAACCAAAGCACATCGCGACCTTGCGCACCGAGCGCCATTCGAATTCCGAACTCGCCCGTCCGTTGGACCACGACGTAAGAGATAACTCCATAGATTCCAATGGCAGCAAGCACGAGGCCCAGAGTCGCAAACGCACCCAATAAATTACCTAGCAACGAAATGTATCCGACCCCCAAGTCCACAGCACTACGCGCAGTGCGAACTCCATAGACTGGCAGAGCTGGATCGAGGCCTGCCACAACACTCTTCAAACTCTTGCCGACTGCTTCAGGTGTTTGCTCGGTGCGCAGCGCAATGGAAATAGATCCTGGTACCCACTGGGCCAGTGGTACAAAAGTTTGGTAGCGCGAATACGAGTCACCTAAGCTGCCGGGAGACTTCATGTCTCTAACTACGCCAACCACTTCTTGCCAGTCCTTCTCACGCGGATTACTGATTCGCTTCCCGATCGGATTCTCGTTCGGCCAAAAGTGTTGGGCCAACGACTCGTTTATGATCACCACTTTCGGTCGTTCACCCATGTCGGCGTTATTGAAAGTACGTCCACGCAGTAACTGAACTCCGTACGTGGCGAAGTAATCCTTGTTCACCGGCTCGATAAACACTTCCGGATATTGATCAGGTGGCGGTTCTGGTCGACCTTCAGCTACAAACGAATCACTGCTGTTGAAACCGTAGACTGGCTGAGAGTCACCGATCGCCACCTGGCTAACGCCGGGCAAAGTCTTTAATCGATTCTCCAGTTCAGCAAAGAACGCGACACGCTGCGCATTCGTTTCATACTTCTCTCCACGCAAGCTCATATTAGCCGTTACGAGTCCATCGACTTTCCAGCCGGGATCCGTGTTCAGAAATCTCTGCAGACCGCGGAGGAATAGACCAGCAGCAGCGAGTAGGACCATCGCGAATGCGACCTCACCAATTATTAGTACATGTCGCAAGCGATTCTGTGAGCGTCCAGTTGTCGTGCCACGTGCGTTCTCGCGTACCGCCTGGTTGATATCAGCGCGTGACGCGAACCATGCGGGCAAAGTTCCAAACAGCACTCCAGTTAACAATGAGCAAGCAAACGCAAAAGCAAAAACTTTCAGATCTAGACTGACTTCAGCACCGGGCAAAGTTGGGAAGAGCTGATTGCTGATAAATCTCACACCCCAAAACGCCAGTACGAGACTCAGCAGTCCGCCAATCAACGCCACCACGATGCTCTCCGTGAGCGACTGTCGCAGCAAACGGAATCGACCGGCACCCAAGGCAGCACGGACTGCGAGTTCGCGTGAACGTGAAGCAGTTCGGACCAACTGGAGGTTGGCAATGTTTGCGCACGCGATTAGTAAGACAAAGCCAGCAAGACCGAATGTGAACCACATCACGTTTCTGCCGATGTCGTCAGAGATTGAACGCTGAAGCGGTTCAAGTCGAACACTGTCGGGGTTCGCAGTGTTTGGTGATTTCTCCTGATTAATGTTAGCGACGAGTGTGGCCATGCTTAGCTCCGCCTGCTTCATCGACACTCCAGGTTTGAGACGAGCGAACGACTGCAGATAGTTTGCGGTCGTGTTCTTCTGCTCAGCGGTAAAAGCGAGCGGTTGCCAGAAATCAACTCTTCCCCAGAGGATGGGATGATCAAAACCCGGAGGCATTACTCCGGCGACGCTGACTGTCTTTCCATCCAGTTGTAATTTGCGACCCACAACAGTTGGATCACCTCCAAAATGTTTTTGCCAGAAGCGATCGCTGAGCACGATGACGTTGTCAGCGCCTGGCTCAAATTCCTCCGGACTGAAAATACGACCAAGAGCGGGCGCAACGCCGAAGAGTGGAAAAAAGTCTTGAGTTCCTGCGAGACCGCTCAGCCGTTCAGCTGACTGCCCTTGCTCAGACAGATGGCGGCTGACGTAGTTGTAAGCGGCCATCTTTTCAAACACTGTGTTCCGCTCGTGCTGAATTAAGAAGTTGCCAGGGTTATGCGGCCAGCTCTGGGAGTGCGGCGAAGTTCGATAGATGCGCACCAACTGCGAGGACTCAGGATAAGGAAGCGAGCGAAAGAGAAATGTATTGAGGACGCTAAACATCGCGGTGTTCACGCCGATTCCCAGCGCGAGGGTTAACGTGGCGACAACAGTAAAGCCTTTGTGCTTGAGCAACATCCGAAAGCCATATCGGACATCCTGAAGGAAGCTTGTCATGATTGACTCCTTGGCAAAGTCGCGGCAGTTAGAAAGAACAAGTTGTGAAGGGTCGAGATTTAAAGGTGCTTGATAAGTTAACACCACAAACTCGTCGCATGTGACACTTCTTCATTAGTCAGCGACGCCAATGTCCGACACGCTTTAGAGCCTCTTGCAAAAAGGACAGTCCGGAAGGGGCAAGCGGAAATACAAGAGTCCATCGTTTCCAGGATCGAGCGCGCCCCCGCCTGTCGACATCAACGAACTCCATAGAATTCTAAAGGCTCCTCCGCAGCAACGTCGGCGGGGGCGCGCTCGGTAAGAGATATGAATCGCCTCGCTATTTCCGCTTGCCCCCTTCCGGACTGTCCTTTTTGCAAGAGCCTCTTCAGCTTGTCGCCCTTCCCTTCCACACTCTCAATTGGAACAATCATCAAACACAGCCCACTCTCCTTACACCGCTCTCAACCCCAAAACAAAGAGATGGACAAATCATCCAGGAAGGTAGTAAGAATGCACCTCCTGTTTCCAAACTCCTCGCGCAACCGACTCCTTCTCAAAGGATTTTTCTCATGGCGAATCACCCTTCACCTGCGCGTTACCGCTTGCTCACAATCATCTGCGTTGCGGTATTGGTCCTAACACTTCAGTCTTCTCGTGGCGGAAGTGCGGCTCCGTTAAATGATCCCTGGACACTCTGGGAGTTTTTCAGAAACTACACTGGCGGCGACAAAATCGATCGACTACATAACAGCTTTGCTATAGGTGCGCGTGGTGGTTGTAGCGGCACAATGCTCTCCCCACATGTCTACCTGACGGCTGCACATTGTGGAAGTCCGATCATCGACGTCTACTTCTATCACATAGACGAAGATGCTCCGGTAAGTCTCGGCGCCGGCTTCCCTCCTCCGACTCAATTTCAACAGATCAGTAGTAAGTACCGAGGTCGTCCACTTCCGTGGCAGAACTTCATCTACCCGAATGGCGCGCAGGAAGGTGACACGCAACTCTTCTGGCTTGACGACGGAGCAGATGGAGTTGCGCCTGGAATTAAATATGGCTACATCGAACTCAGCCCGCCGGCTAGTGTCATGGGTGAGCAGCTATATAGTTTTTGGTTCAACCCTGAGAACGGACTGAATGAGACCCTGCTTTATTCGGATGGGGAAATTGATCGAATTGGAACGCAGCCCATCGGCGATCCACCTCTCTATTTTGCTCATTCAAATCTCTTCACGCGGCCCGGTGCATCTGGTAGCTCTGTTCTGCGCGCCAGCGACAATCGTGTGATGGGTGTTACTGCGATTGGCGGTGGAAACTCCCGTGTCAATGCAGACATGGCCCATCTTCTTGCCGGGTTCGACGGTGAGTCTGATCAGGTTCTTGACATCATTGAGTATGACTTCATGCTGACTGGTGCTCCGAGGGATTTTCAACGGTTGCGATTTGATACAGCACTACAGCGCTCTCTTTGGAAACCAATGAATGATCAATCAGGCGGAATTGGGTTTGGTCCAAACCAAAATGCCGGTTTGGTCGGTGGCAATACAGGTGGACCATCTGCGTACCGCGCACATTGGAACGGTTGGTTGCCGCAGGATCGAAGTCGTTGGCCAAGCTCTGCCAGGTTAGAAGACTTCGAAGATGGTCAGCTCAATGTTGGAGGTGTTACGGCGTCAGCAGGCAGCGTTCTTGGACCAGGCGCTAACACTGATTCAGTTGATAATGATGACGGCGACCTGAATGATTTCTCCGGCACTCGAGGACGCTCGTTCTACTCACCCAACGGAGCCGCCGGCATCACGTTCAACTTCGGCTCATCAACTACCAGTGCTCCAACTCGAGTTGGGATCGCCTGGACGGACGGTGAAGGACTCACGACGTTCGAAGCATTTGACCTCTCCGGAAATCTAATTGCGCGCATCGGTCCTTTAGCACTGGCTGACGGTGCGTTTAATGGTGGCACACGCGAAGACCGGTTCTTTCAGATCGCACACCAGGGAAGAATTGGTTCGATCAAGGTCAGCAATAGCCGGGGAGGCATCGAAGTCGATCATTTACAGTTTGATACCTCGCCACTATTCAGCGGCACGCAGGTGGATGCGTTGTCACACACGACCGCGCGCTTCGCTCCCAACACAACCTACCGAATAAGTGCGGTCGTCTTTGGGCTTGCGGCGGCACAGGGTCAACTCAAACTCCAATCGCGAAAAGGAAACACCGAAGAAGTGTTCGCGTTCACTCCCGTGCTTGCAGGATGGCAGCGAATAACCGGTCGCATCACAACACAAAACCAGGATGACTATCGCTTACTGGTAAGCGGTGGAAGATTGGGCAGCTTCTACTTGTCGGAAGTTTCGTTCACGCGAGAAGACACCGCTACGATTTCACGGGCTTCATTTAATTTTGATACAGCCGAAGACCGTCGTGCGTGGGAGTATGTTGGCGGGTCGCATCCAACTTCCTGGGGCCTCGGTGGCGCTGCCGATTTCGCAGCTGTCGTAGATGGACCATCGGCAATTAACCCCGACAGTGCCGACTATGGTTTTGGTATCCGCAATCGTCATATCGGGCTACAGGCAAACAAGGAGTACGAAATTTCCTTTGAAGCTCAGCACACGGCTGGGCCACGAACTGAGGATGTGTTTGTCACTATCGAAGATCTAAATGGCGTCGTCGATGAGGTCTTCAACTGGCGATTCACTGCAGCGAACGAACGCGTTACAAAAACGTTTCGGCTAGTCTCACATACGATTGGAAACGGCATTACCTTCGGTGCCTACGGTTCAACCAATTACCTGGTCGATAACATTCGCATACGCGAAGTCGGTCCAGCACCACCGTGTACGCCGACTATTCAAGCCAGTGGCGATCGCGCGGGCCAAAGCGGAACGACGCACACTAACGCCACGGACGGCAATACGGCGACGTTTTTCAACAGTTCGAGTTTGGACCGACAACGAATCCAACTCGATCTAAGTTGTCCAGCACAGATTCAGTCGATACGACGGTACATGACGCGCGACGGTGTTAGCACTGTCGGCAGCAGATCGCAGGACGAAGGTTTCTCGTATTCGCTGGATGGTGTGCGTTGGATAAAAGTTACGTCAGCGACGAGTAGTGGTTGGCAGAGTTTTGCGACGAGTCGTGCGGATACGTGGCGAGGAGTGAGTTATGGATGGTCGCCATCGCTGGTGTTGAGTAGACCAGTAACCGCCAGGTATGTGCGTTTTAATTGGGATGATGATGGTGATGCAGTGAATGAGATAGAGATTCGTTTCCTACCTCCAGGTTTCACGGCTTCAGTAGTGCGACTCAATTTCTAGAGCTTCTACTTAATAAAGTCTCAACTTCCGCTGGGCTCATTTTGTAAGGACAGTCTGGAAGGGGGGCAAAGCGGAAATAGGCGGGCGGTTCATATCTAGTCTCGAGCGCGCACCCGCCAACCTCACCCAACAACTCCCTATCAACCCTCACCCACACTTTCAAATAGGACAGTCATGGCCCACCGCATTCTCAATTTCAAAAAACAGTCTGGAAGGGGGGCAAGCGGAAATCACGAGCGATCCGTATCTCGTCTCGAGCGCGCCCCCGCCAACCTCACCCATCAAGCTCCATCACGCCTACAACGAATCTCGGGCGGGGGCGCGCTCAGTGTCACTAGCTGAAGTCTCACACTCACGCTTGCCCCCTTCCCGACTGTCCTTTTCCTGAGTCGCCAAACCATTTGCCCTTTAACTCATGAAGATTATGTCGTCACAAGCGCGTATTCTTCCACCATGCCTGAAATCAATCGCAGTCTCATCATCGTCAAAGCCAAACAACCCTTCCTCGATTGGGCACGATCCATCGACACGGAAGAAGAATGCGATCTCGACGATATCAACGAAGAACCAACAGCCTACCTGCTTCCCGAATACGAAATGATTGACGAGCAAGAGTCGATCATCGACTGGTGTGCAACCTATCTATTCGAACACGAACTATGGTTATGGTGCACCGACGAAGGACTCTGGCCCACGACGAGAGCTGCTGAAACATTTCGTGAATGGTTCGAAGTCTCGTTCCACTCGATGGTCCATGACATCGTCATCGACATTCCACTCCAGCACATCGACTACAGCAAAGATGAAGAAGACTTCGACGTGAGTTCCAACGGACACTGACAATTTGCGGAACTCTATTCACTTCTCTCCGTGTCTCAGCGTCTAAAATCGCTTCGACAATTTCTACACAAAGCCACAGAGACGAGCAGGTTCTGATGGTCGGGAACGCGGTCGAAGGACACGTTAGAATATCTCCAGAATCAAATCGATACTCAAGCAACGTGGACACTCTCGGGTGAATCACAGTTTGAGAATAGTTAGCCAAGAAAGAACTATCGGACTCAAGCTTCACCCCTTCAAACTCTAGTCGAAATCTGATCTGCGCAGTTACAGATCACAAACAACAAACGAAAGACTTTCTTAGAGGGCAAGTTTGCTCTGCTCCTGGACCACGTGCGCCTAAACCGTCTTCAAGTCAACCACAGGTGTCTTATGAAAACTCCTTACTTCATTATGCTCACCATAATGATTCTGTGCGCCAACTGCTTGTTGGCAGCCAATACATCGGCTCAGTCATCTCGTTCAGCTTTCACAAAAAGCCCGGTGCGTGAAAAGAGATCCATGAAAGCGTTTCGGTCACAACGCGAACTGGCAAGTTACTTTTCGAGGCTAGCCAAGAAACGACATCTTGAAGAAAAACGCCAATCTGAAAAACGCGCGCGGCAACTTCGGCGTGAAGCGCGGCGGGCCGGAACCACACCGGATAAAATGGTGACCGTCTACGCATCTGAGGGTGCGGCTTTGAACACTAGTGTTTCTGAAACTGTAACGGTTTCTGCCTCGGCGGAGAATGTCACTAACACTCAGCACGCCGGAGTTGACGAAGGCGACATCGTTAAGGTTCACGGTCAGCATCTTGTGGTTTTGCGTCGCGGACGTCTGTTTACAATCACTATCAATGACGGTGAGTTGAAACCGATTTCTGCTGTGAATGCTTTTGGTCCCAATATCGATCCTCATGGGAGTTGGTATGACGAAATGCTCGTTTCAGGTAACAGCGTCGTGGTTATTGGCTACAGCTACAAGCGCGGTGGCACTGAGGTGGGACTCTTCGATATCAACGAGGATGGAGAACTTTCGTATCGTTCAACTCACCAACTTCGCTCCGCGGATTACTATTCATCTCGCAACTATGCGAGCCGACTGATTGGTAGCAAGTTAATTTTCTACACTCCTCTAGCTTTGGATCCGTACGCTGATGATCCAGCAGCATCATTTCCCGCAGTTCGCAAGTGGCGCGATAACGCGACAAGAGACGACTTTCGAGCGATCGTGAAGGCGACTCGAATCTACAAGCCAGAATTCGAATTCAATGTGGGCGAGATGACCATGCACACCGTTACGATTTGTGATCTCTCAAGACCAGAATTCGAGTGCCAGGGGACCAGTGTTATAGGCCCTCGAGGACGTGTGTTCTACGTGTCGGCCGCGAGCGTTTATGTTTGGGCCAACTCACCGGGAGCGAATAGACAATACAACTCAATCCTTTTCCGAATGCCTCTCGACGGCACTGCCCCAGGCGCCTTGAGAGTTTCTGGCAGTCCCGTCGATCAGTTCTCTTTCCTTGAAAGTGAAGATAAGCAACTCAATGTCCTGGTCCGTTCTGAAGCAAGAGGCGATGGCACGTGGGCAGCGGAAGTGGCTGACGGCGATGTGGCTTTGATGAGAATACCACTTTCCAGTTTTTCCGACGGAAGTAAGCAAGCGCCTGCCTACGCTTATCGCCCTTTGGAAAAACCCAACGGCTATTATTTTCAAAATCGCTTTGTTGCCGACTACCTGCTCTACGGAACAGGTAACAGTTGGTCAGCGACGGAGAATAACGACCCTGCCAAACTGTTCATCGTCAATTGGAAAACGAACTCTTCTTTTCAGTTGCCTCTGCCACACGGAATGGATCGAATTGAACGGCTCGGTAGTAACGCGATTGTTGTGGGTGCCGACAAGAAAGATCTCCATTTCTCGACAGTGCGTTTGGGCTACTACCCGCAGATCGTTTCACAGTACACGCGCGCCAGTGCATCACAAGGAGAGCTACGAAGCCACGGATTCTTCTATAAGCCAGAAGACGAGAACACTGGAACTATCGGACTACCAATCAGTACTCCCGGGAGTCCGGGTTATGCGCACTTGTTTCAGAACTCAGCCGCCATTGCCTTTCTACGAATAGTAGATCTTCAACTTCTGGAGACTGGTGAACTCAACTCGCAACCAGAAAAAGCGATCGACGACCACTGCTTGGCATCATGTGTTGATTGGTATGGAAACGCACGGCCCTTATTTCTACGTGACAGAATTTTCGCGCTCCTCGGGTACGAGATCGTGGAGGGTGCACTTGAGAATGGTCGACTCAGGGAATTACGCAGAATCAGTTATGCAAACTAAGAACACAAGATACGTACTAGCGCGCCCCCGCCATGACCAGATTTTGAGGTCGCAAATTGCGACCTCAAGTTTTCAGCCTCATCCTTTGTGAGCTGAAACGCCCCTCAAACTCAAAGCGACCCAATGTCCGACACGCTTCAGCTTGTCGCCCTCTCCCTTCCACACTCCCAATCTCAAAGCGACCCAAGGCCCTCAATCTCCGCGTCTCTGCGCTCTCTGTGCCTTTGCGTTAGAAACAGTGATCAGCTAAGAAAACGCTGAGACGCCGAGCACCCTCCCCATACAGCAAGAGTGCATCCTTGTAGCTCTCATTACAGCAAAAACTTTAGATGACCAACCGGGGCGACCGAGGACGGGCGCGCTCCGACAGAAGAGCTCCCGCTAGAAGTAGAATGGTTCTCATACTCGACGGCATCGAAACCCTTTCGAGTTTTGGCGAAAGCTCTTCTGTCGGAGCGCGCCCGTCCTCGGTCGCCCCCTCTCGATTCCACACTCTTACAATTCCAGCAACCCAATGTCCGACACGCTTCTTCAGCTTGTCGCCCTCTCTCAACCACACTTCGCCCGTGATCCAACACACATTCAAAGAAAAAAGACTTCGACGCACACTGACTCAACCTGGTCCATACAAACACCCACGATTGAACTGTGCTATATCTACGTCAGTTTTTGTGGTCCAACCATCACCTACTGACGGAGCCGAGATTAATGACAACAATGCGTTTCTCACTTTTGTTCGCAACTCTTCTGTTATCGCTTCTAGTCGGGTTACCCGCATCTTTAACTCGTACTGCCGCACACTCAGCTGTTTCTCAAGCTGGGACCAGGATTGTTCCCTGTGATGTATCGGCTTTTGTAATCGACCAGGATCCGAATGGACTGAATGTTCGCTCTGGGCCAGGCAAGAGTTACGGGGTGCTGGGCAACTTACCTTACAAACAAGACACAGGCGTCAGCGTTCACATCACGGGGTCAAGTGGAGACTGGGTACAGATCAACTTGGGATTTGAAGAAGGCGGCGATACCGAGAAAACCTTCTTCAAAGGAACTGGATGGGTTTACGCGCCGCTCCTGGGCCTCACTGGCACTGCACAATCGAAAGGTGCGACAACACTTTATCGTGAAGCATCTCAGAAAAGCGGTGTTGTCAAACGAGTGCCTGGCGGTGACGACGTAAAAGTCTGGGGTTGCCGTGGAAGGTGGTTTTATGTTGAGTACGAAAAAGTTAAGGGATGGGCCGCCCCCAAAACGCTGTGCAGCAATCCCCTCACGACATGTGTCTAGAATGCAGCTTAACTCTCAATCTCCGAATACCACGATCAGGTCCTTTGCTTCGCTCCGTAGGAGCGCAATGTCTATAGCGTCGGTCTACAAATCCCAGTCGCGCTCCCGAGGAGCGCCATGTGCTGTGTCGAAAATCAATAACTCCTGATCTCGATTGAAACAACCTTCAAATTTCCGCATGACATCGCACTCCTCCGGAGCGCGATCCTGTCCGCCCTACGTAGCTATAAACAGTTCACTCCTTCGGAGCGACCCGACGTCTCCCTCGACGCCTTGGGCAAAATTTCGGCGCTTCTAATTTGATCTGCTGGAAGAGAGTTCCCGTTGTCAGTCGCCACCGGCGATTTGAAACCAACTCTTAAAGACCTGCGAGATACACGGCGGTCTTATCGGCACCAGATTGGCTTACGTCGCGACGTTCAAATTCGTTTGAACTTAGTTTGGTAGTGATTTCGCGAATGCTCTCGAGCTTGGATTCGACCAGTAGATTTTCGGTATGCTTCAGTAAGCGTGTTCGTGCGCTTCGCAGTGGCGGTGCCTCCCTTGCCATGCGAATGCAGTCGACGAGACCAAATTGGCGAATTACGTTTGGTGTATGGACAGTAGTGCGAACAATAATCGCGACTGTGGAGAGAGATCTAGGACTAATTGATTTGATGGAGTTATCCTCGACGAGCTAGATGCGAGCGAGAGTAGCTAATACTTAGGTCAATTCACTTTAGTTTGTGACGAACAAGCCGACAAGGAGATTAGCGAAAGGTCACGCGCCGCCGACGTTCAGTGTTGTTGTAAAAGTTATCGTAAACTGAGCGGCCACTCGGAGAACTGATCGAAGTAGAGGAAAACTGTATCCGTCTACCGGTTTCGACTTAAGGAAGGAAGGAAGGAAGGTGCTTCTACGGTTTCTCAGGAAGCCCGAGCTTAATCCAATAGTTATTATCATTCAGTGCTGTTGGGCGAGATTGAATTAACTCATTGAGCGATTTTCTCATCCATCTCCTTGAGTGTTGAGTGTCTACTTCCTGATCCCTTAGAGCTAAAACAAGAATCTCTCTGTCGTAATGAGAGAGTGTTTCGCGGTGGTTTTCCAGAGTACGTAGCAAATAAAAAATAGTGTTTAGACTCTCCCGAAGCCCAGCTGCCTCCTTGGCGATACTCAGGGCTTCTTCGACTGACCATCCTCCGCGTGAAGCTCGAATGATCAAACCCGCTCTTTTCAATTCTTGCGAAGGAAACGATTCAGTCAAAATCTCACTCGAAACGGAGCACTTACCTCCCGTTAAGACCAAGGCTCCTAAGACTTTTAGAAGACCCTTCTTTCGATGTAGTTGATACTCATTAGCTAAGTCCTCCATTCGCTCAAAAGGAGCCTTCCCGGAAAAACTATATCGAGCGTTGTTACCTAGCCATTCAAACAGATCAATCCACTCTTGGTTCAGTGGTTCTGGAAGTCGAATCGAATCGAAAAGTCGCGGATTGATTGTAAGATCCGATTGCTCGGAGCACAGCATCTGGAGCACGCTAGGTAAAAGCTCTATTTGTTCGTCGCGATTTTTTCTTCCTGATATTAGAAGGCGATACACGAGGCTTGAGAGAGTGGACCTTAGATCTCCTTGCGCCCTATCCAAATATGCATGGAATAGCAAATCCCAATCCGCTGACGTCCAAACATATCGAGCTGGCCCTATGGGATTGTGGCAGGCAAATGGAAAACCGAAAGTTGCTATTTTCTTATCAAACGGCCAATGGTCATTTGTCATGTATGCAAGGTCAGTCTCCGCAACACCGTTACTGGCCCAACGCTGTTCGGCTGCGATCCAATCGTTGAGTTCGCCGAGCTCACCTTTTTCTGCCTTATCAGCTAGTTCTGCCAATAAGTTTGTTTTTGCACTGGCACCCAAACATGCTTGAAGCGGCCAAGCAAAACTATGTCGGTATCGAATCAAGTCAGTGCTCCAGAACTTACTGAGCCATCGCAACTCCCGCCCAAGACCCCTCGCGCACGGATCCTCTTCGAATCTAATAGCTGACTGATAGATCGCCCATCCTGGTAGCGAAAGGTGAAACTGCGAAAACTGTGTCAAGGAGCGATTCGTTACGCTCTTTATTCGAAACCGAAATCCTTGAGCTGTAAGGTCACCGCCTTCAGTTGCCAGTCTCGCGGTAAACATGTGGGGGCTTCGAGTCTCCCTAATAAGTTGAGCCCATTGCGCAAACTCATCTTCAGCGTTTTCCGAGTACAGCACTAGGAAAGGCATTTCGTATGGATTTTGAGGAGGGAGCAATGGGGTTAGCTTATCACGAGCCCAAACATCGAGTTCGTCCATCACCTTTTGGAACAGTGCGATTTGATCATGTCGCTGAGCTGGCCAGCGAGCATCTATCAACGCAGCAGCCCAACTTACATTCTTAGCCGCCAGTTGTTCCAATACCCCCCACAGCCCTCCAGGCTCAAGAGGCCCCTCACAAATCTGGTTGGACAACTCGTCTTTGAATAACTTCTCGAGCACTGGTGTGTACACTCCAGATAATCGTGAGATCAATGCCTCATCCTGAGTAGTTAGTATCTGAAGAGCGTATCTCGCGAGCGATCGGGCGAAATTAGGTTGCTCATGGGCGACGCCATCCTGAAGAATGTCCAAAGCCAACTGACTTCCTGCCAGTGTTGCGCCCGCCAGCTTATCGTTTTCGAGGTCATTCAGCTGATCACAGATTCCAATAACCATGTCCCTCAAAAATTGTCGCTCGGCAAAGCACTTACCCGCAGCGAAAAGAAATACGTTTCGCCAGTGAGAGCTCGCCGCAATCTCTTCTAGCCTTGCCCGAATCTGCGAGTCGCCGCCGTCCATCAAAGCTTCAGCAGCAGTGAATTCCTGTAGTGAGCGTATCTCGAAGCCAATCCTGTCCGATTCCATGCCAACCAAAAACACCAGTCTGTTGAGAGCGGCCTGTGTGATTTCGTCAACACGTAATTCGAGCTCTTCACCGTCGTATCCTTCTTGGGCAATGCGAGAGCGGACAAGCGTTTTAAATCTTTCTGCTGATAGTCGAGCCTCGCTGTTCCCCACGACTTCACTTTCGGTCTGAAGAAGGAGACCGACGCGATTATGAATCGCGTTAACGTCGGCCTTTCTTTGTTGCAAAATTCTTGAAGCAGGGATATCTCGCTCAGTTTCACGCCTATAGATCACCTCATAATACTGTTGGAATAATCTCCATCTCTCTTGGGGAGGTTGGCCGATTTGATCTACAAGTGTCGCCATAATTGTCACTTGAAGAGGTGTTCGCATCAACCGGGCTGTGGTTTCTTGCGATAGAGCAAGGCGGAGTCGTCTTAGGATTTTTCGCATTCGTTCTGGCTCGACCGCATATCGAGCTTGAGTCAATCTTTGTGCGTACTCGAGCGCTTTTGATTCAGAAAGGAGGCTTAGGTATCGATACGTGTAAAATCGTGGTGAGAATTCGTCATTGTAGCCTTGGGGCCTCGTACTCGCGACGACCAGAATATCGGCATCTAGCACAGCGACTTCGGAGAAGAACTCCGTAATCTTTTCCAAAACCTGGGACCGATTACTGGTTGGTGGAACCTCGTCTAAACCATCAAGTACGATGAGCCATGGATAAAATTTCAGCCATCTACGGAGGTCGTCTGCAGAACAATCGCGTTGAGAACCCACTGCTATCTGCTTTAGAACAAAATTGATTAGCGAGCTCACCTCTCGGTTTGCGAGGTCAGTAGCGAATTGATCCAATACTATTCTCACGGGAAATCGTCGAGCTGTCGGCAGCTCGCTCTGGTCTTGCTGACATTGTTTTTCAATCTGGTTAAGGACTGACCGAACCTCCGGCGCAATCGTGTGTGCCGGACAATCTTGAAGGATTGCGGCTCGATACATCTGACTAAGAAATTGACCGACAGTACTTTTGCCTTGTCCAGGCCCACCCACAACTACGTAACGACCTAATGTGCGACTACGAGTGCGCTTAGGATCAAGGTCTCCTTCATCGCTATTGCACTTACTTGCCCGCAAAACCCGTGAGCCCGCTTGAAGGATTTCACCGACGATTCCAAGCCTAGCGGACTGTGCATTGATAAAGGGTTCCGTCACCGGATGATCAGTTACGGGTAAATCGACAAAAACGTGCGCCAAGGATGTCTTTTGATCGATCGTGTGACCAGCCTGTTCGAGCTTCACGAATTGTTCATTTCGAAGTTCCTTCTGTAAAAACAGCGACATGACTTCTGCGAAGTCTGCCTGCTGTCCTTCCAAAAGACTCATTACTTTTGAAAGTACATCGCCTGAAGTAATGAAACCTGCATAATGGCGATAGACCTCGGAGTGGCCGTCGAGTAGACGGCAAATTTTGTCGTAATCCCACACGTCATATGACTTGAGGCCTTCTGTTTTAAAGTCTTCTAACACCGAGATGACTTTATCTTTTGTTCCACTGTCACTCGAAGGTGTGAGGACAACATTCGTTGCCAAAAGGTAGTAGGAGGGAAAACGTAAATTTCGCGTTGGATCTAAGAATTTTGTTAACTCTGATCGTAACTCCTTTAAGACCCACGCGCCATCCTTTGAGACGACTCCTGTTGATCTTTTTTGGAACTTTGCTTGAATAACTAGATAGCCATCCCAAGGATCGGCGGTTGATGGATAGTTCATTTTCCCATCATAGGTTGCCTCTCTACCTCCATCAGGTCCGTCGCCAAAGGGTGTGACGCCGCCTGCGATTGCTTTAAGCGCCAACGCTTGAACCAGATGTTCAAAATCTCGCGGATTGAGTCCATTCAGATCGTAGTCCAATTATTAGACCTCCCTTAAGTATGAATGAATTGTGAGATGGAAAGGGCGAGTAGCGGTTTAGGCCATGAATGTTAGGGCAGTGCTAGCCCAGCATGAGGAGACCTCCAAAGAGAGAGTGTCGAAGGACGCGATGAAGTCTATTTATTCTTATCAGTTGAGGCAAGCACTTAACAGATCATGGACAAACTCTCTCGTCGTGTTTTATGAGAATTTCCGTCCTGAATTATCACGGTTGTCGTGATTAGTGTAGCTGCATCACTTTAGAATGTGTCCTGTGATTTTGAAGGTGATTCCGGGGAAGGCTTCCGCACAATGCGAGGCATGGCATTGCCATACAGTGTCTTTTGATTTGGGCTGTGCCGCGCTCGCGGGTGATCGAAGAGCCAGTGGAGGGCGCAGCCCGAAATCTAAGTTGCCGCTTGCGGAAAGGCACAGCCATTCAGGCGGCGAAGCCATGACGCAGTGCAACGGCTGGTCTAAAACCTAGTCCACCACTCATCGCGAAGTTTTGATGATCGGTACTCACTAAGTATCTTCGCGAACTACAGTCAGCTACCCAGATAGACTTTAAACAGTCGACAATATCCGCCTCTCCGCGGTGAGAATCTCTCGCAGTTTCGCATTCTCTCTTTGCTGGGTGCTGGAGGGATGGGCCATGTCTTTCACGCCCATGACACAAAGCTCGATCGCAAGGTTGGCTTGCCGAAACCCGATCGCATGTAGAGTCTTATAGATGGCGGCGAAAGTATTCCTCACGAACAAATTAAGAAACAGCTGGCCTCATGGCTTTTAAGTTAATCTGGTCTCCTGCAGCTCCCAAGACTACTCAAGTCCAGAGAGCTCAAGTCGTCGGTCAAAATTCATCTTACGAAAGACAGTGGACATGTGCTCGAGTTCAATAGGATCGACTTTGCGGAGATCCAGATCATACTCGCGAGACTGTGTCTCTAATCTGATGGTTGCGGCGTCTTTGTCGAAGTGGACCCGTACCAGAAGGTCGTGGTCCTCTTGCAGTTCTAATGAGACGGTTACGCCCCGCTCTTCCTCATCGAGGAACTGTTCGTGTTTCGGTGTGCGCATCAGGGTGAGGCTTTCGATGCCTATGGGGGCATCGTCTCGTACGAGTACAAATGACACAATCAAATCCGTTCCCGTTTGGGTGGTAATGAAGGCGACCGTGTCCATGTGTTTCAAGGCTCGTTTAGGTGACGGGCTTAACTGTTTTCGGGATCGCGAATCCACTCAGGGAGTTTTCGTACCCATTCTGGTCGGCTCATCGTCTCGCTGTCGATTACTAGTAGATTGACGGTGACCATTTGTTTAACCGCAACCATTTGTTAGGGAGTTCTATTCTAGGTGAAGAGTCGCGTCTTTGTCAGGCGCGTTGTCTCTTTCAAACTGACACGATGCAGACTTAGACAGAGATTGGTCATCGGGTCATAATCCGCACGTGCCGAAGAAACCCAACACACAACGAATCTCTAAAGCGAAATCTAAACTCACAACAACTGCAGACGACGACCCCAACCAACTCCTACCTGCTAACGCTCCGGAGTACAGGGAGCTCTGCGGCATCGCGCGGTACATACAACAAGATGCGACGTGGGAGTACATGGAAGAGTCGAACACCTTTGGCGTTCGAGATCCGGAAACTGACGAACTTGGATTTGTCAGTGTGCTGGGTGCACTCGGTGAATACAAGGCTGTCGTAGTGTATCGAGGTGTTGAAGGTTTGAATGGATGGCGTGAGTTCAACAAACTCTTGAGTGAAGATCCAGAGGGTGAAGAAGTACGAGTGGTCTACAGGAATACAAGTCAGATCCACCTGTCGTTTGAGGATTCAGCTTTGCTTGAGGAATTTGATCTCGAAGTGATCAAGAATTCTCTATCGAAATTTCCCGACGACAAACCACAGTTTCGGAGTCAGTGGCCTGGCTACCTTCCCTGGTTCCTCACACGTGCAGAAGCTCGTTTCCTCATCAACGTGCTGACTCAGACAACTCAAGTCGCAAAGCAGTTCCTTAACGATCCGAACATGCTATCTCTCAACAAAACTGCCGAGGATAGAAAGTATTTGATTCGTGTTCCGCAAATCGATGGGGATAACTGCAAATGGACCAATAGAATTCAACTGATCGATGGTCCAACGAATCAACTTATTCCGTTATCTGTTGAGACCACTCTCATTGAAGAGTTGAAGTCGTTCCCTACTGGTGATCCAGAAGAGATTGCACTCTTCACTCTGCCGTCAAGAATCGGTGAACCGAACGAACGACCGCGAGTGCTCTACGCAGTGATGGTTGCTAACGCTGTGACTGGTTATGTATTTGGGTTTGAAGCGTTAGATGCGACTGGCGGCGGTGACTTGATGTATGCGGAATTGCCAGGACAACTGGCGGCGATTTGGTTGAAGCATCAAGTGGTGCCGAGTGAAGTGCGTGTGCGATCAAGGAAGTTGGTTGAACTATTTGGGACGTTATGTGCTGAGTTGAACGTGAACTTGATGTTGGTTGATGAGTTGCCGGCTGTGGATGAAAGGAAGTTGGCGTTCGTTGGGTGGGCGTCGTAGTTGTTGGTTTGAGGGATTTCTGTTCGACGGGGGCGGCCGAGGACGGACGCGCTCCGACAGAAGAGCGTCCGCTGAAATTCGTTGGTCCGAGTTATGTAACCGTGGCTGATGGTTGGAGCTCTTCTGTCGGAGCGCGTCCGTCCTCGGCCGCCCCCGTTGAATAGCAGCCCTCGATCAAACAGTCTTCCCACATTCAGACCGTCCTGCAAAGTTAGATTGGCCCACCGCAGATGTGGGTACGATAATCTCAGTGACAATAAGCTGAAGCGTGTCGGACATTGGCCCATGTGCTCACCAAAGACTTCTCACGGAAGGCATAAACGCACTTCGAAAAACTGGAACTTATTCCTCTAATTCGTACAACTAAAAACAGGTACTCCACCTGTTCGCATCCGTGTGTAAACTGTCCGGACCAAACACATGTTCAGAGGCTGAGGAATAAGACGATGAAGCTCAAAAACTATTCACTCGCAGTTGCCGCACTTGTAACGTTCATCACTGGTTCGTGCTTCGCGCAATCACAGTTGCCGCAGCCACCCTTCGCGCAATCATCCTTGATGCAACCACAGTTGGCGCAATCCCCCTTGGCCCAATCACCGTTGGCCCAATCATCTTTGGCCCAATCATCCGTCGCGCAATCAGAATCGCCTCAGTTGCCCGACACGCCCGCGGGTAACCAGGCGAAGGGGTGGTTGGAGGTTTTCAACTCAGGCAATGTCGAGAAGCGTCGGGAGTTTCTGCAGAAGAATTATCCCAGTCGTTTGGAACGCTTTGATCGCGAAACAGAAATGCGACGCAGGACTGGTGGTTTCGACGTCATGAAAGTCGAAGAGTCGACACCAACCAAGATCGTCTTGCTGATCCAGGAACACATTGGCGATCAGATTGCTCGATGGACGGTTGAAGTCGAGCCCGCTCAGCCAAACGTTGTTAAGAGTTTCCAATTTCAAGTGGTGCCGCGAACCGGGGAGTATAGTTTTCCTCACTTGAGCGAGAGTGAGTTGGTGACTGCTATGCGAAAGCGAATCGATGAACTGGTGGCGGTTGATCTCTTTGCGGGTGCCGTGCTCGTCGCCAAAATTAGCAAGATGGACAACAAGACTGTTTTTGCACAAGCGTATGGACTGGCAGATCGTGAAAAGAAAACGCCGAACACTTTGAAGACGCGCTTCCGACTCGGATCAATGAACAAGATGTTCACCGCAGTCGCTACACTTCAACTCGTACAAAACGGAAAACTCGATCTGAAAGCTCCCTTCGGCAACTATCTTACTGACTATCCAAACAAGGACGTTGCATCGAAGGTAACAATCGAACAGATGCTCACGCACACTGGCGGCACGGGCGACATCTTTGGTCCAGAGTTCGAGAAGAATCGACTTGAGCTAAAGACGCTGCAGGACTATGTGAAGCTGTACGGCAATCGCGGACTGGAGTTTGAACCGGGCAGTCAGTGGAAGTACAGCAACTACGGATTTCTTTTGTTGGGTGTGATAGTTGAGAAAGTTAGTGGGCAGAGCTACTACGACTATGTTCGAGATCACATTTTCAAGCCTGCAGGAATGACAGCTACTGGTTCGGAGCCGGAAGACCGGGTGGTTGCCGATCGCAGCGTTGGTTATATGCAACCGGAGGGTACAAGTTGGGAGCCCAACACTGAGACGCTTCCCTATCGCGGAACTTCTGCGGGTGGCGGCTATTCGACGGTTGAAGACTTGTTGAAGTTTGCGACGGCACTCCAAACAAACAAACTACTCAAACCGCAGTACACCGAAATGCTCACAACGGGAAAAGTCGATAGCCCGCTCGGTGGTAAGTATGCTTATGGATTTATCGACGGGATGGTTAACGGCACACGATGCTTCGGACATGGTGGTGGCGCGCCCGGGATGAATGGCGAGTTGAAGATCTGCCCTGGTCCAGGTTACGTGGTTGCAGTTTTGGCGAATTTGGATCCGGCGGCCGCGACTCGAGTTGCGGACTTCATTACTAATCGACTGCCAATCAAGTGAAGGCGTTGTTGACGATCCACGAATTCACACGAAACGACACGAATAAACCATCGGACAAAAGGAATTCGACTTTACCTAAGCAACCTTACTTCTTAGAAGATCGCGCGCTAAAACCTATCAATTTTCGACCTCGACTGGGTGGTGTTAAAAGCTGACGTATCGCAGTAAACACTATTTTGAACTGGCGATCGTACTTTCTCTCAAGGTCGTTCAACCGATGGGACAGTTCGGCGTCTGATGCAAGTAGCTGTCGAAATCGCACGAATGCGCGCATGACTTCAATGTTCACCTGAATGGCACGTTCACTATTCAGCACGGTGGATAACATTAGAATCCCGTGCTCAGTGAACGCCATTGGGGCATAACGAAGTCCCTGTCGAACGGAATTGGAGGTCACAAATTGTGACCTCCAATTCTGAAATTCAGCTTGGTCCAGGACAAACATAAAATCTGACGGGAACCGCGTGATGTTTCGTCTTACAGCTTGTTTGAGGGCCTTCGTCGAAACCTCATAAAGTTCTGCCAGATCTCGATCCAAGATCACCTTCTCGCCACGGATCAGATAAATGACTCTTTCGATTCTTTCAACAGGGATGAGGATTTGATTCATCGTGAAAACTCCTTGTGAGTAAGACTATTCTTAACTTAGGTGAGGTCGCAGCAGTCTAACTTCTCGTACATCACCGAATCAAACACAAGCATGCGGGTGGGATCTGAGGTTCGAACTAGCCGAGACAACTCGGCTGATTCTCTGCTCTGCGCAATCATGAAATTTCCGGGATGCGTCTGTCTTGTCGTGAGACGAGTTGGCGGGACTGTGATCTTAAGCGGCTTATTGCGAACGTCATGACTGGCTCAAGAGTCACTTGCAAAAACCATTTCTTCACTCCGGAGGAGTGCGATGTTTATAGCCGAAAGACCTAACCATGTTGCGCTCCGTAGGAGTGCCATGTAGCTCGTCGACGGCCGATTTTGTTCGGGGCGTCCAGCATCCACCGTAAATATCTTTCGCAGTGGACATAGCACTCCTACGGAGCGCGATTCAGATGGGGCTCTGAGCTATAAACATTGCACTCCTCCGGAGTAAAGAGATCGCTCGGTGAGGAGATGACTCCGAAGTAGAAGATGACTTCTGCAAGAGTTTAATGTTCTCCTTGGACCTTAAGAAATTACTTTCCGACTTTTACGAAGCGTGTGAGGCGACCTGTTTTTCCGGATATCAAATCACGAACGGCAACGTCAATCCGATAGTACCCAGCCTTTGGTGCAGCAAATTCGAATCGCGAATCAACGCCCTTCTGACGCGCCGCTTCGAGTTCCGGCCCCTTCACTGTAAACCCCGCATTCTTTTCCGTCCGCTTGAGTATCTTTCCATCTGGACCAGTCACTCTCGCGAAAAGGTCGAGCGAGAACTCTTCATCATTCGCACTAACTTTTTCCGTCTCAACTCCAGTCAGATCAATATGCCAGGAGAACTGAACTATGGATTTCTCATTGAGCTTCTCATTAGTCAGGGGCTTGAGTTCCATCCTTATGTCACGTGATGTTAAGGGCGAATCGAGTAAAGGTTTTGTTGTTTGTGTGGTTGCGTCCGGTCGCGAGAACGCTTCGAGTCGACTCAAGACTTTCGCGTCCGGGCGATTGACATTTATCTTGAGACGTCGTGGCCGACCGTCTGCATCCGAACCTAGATTGTAGGCCAACAAATAGTAGCCACGATTCTCTTCAATAACCTCGTTGAATCCGACTCGAACATCATTGGTGTTGTATATCGCTCGTCCACCTGTTTCGTTAGCCAGGTCGATTAATCCATCCTCGCCGTAGTTTCCACCTCTGGCGTTCAGATCCCTGGTTTGAACAGTGTAGATAGCAATTTGTGCACGATTAGCCTTCTCGATCAAACGTGCGCGCCGTTCCTTTATGACATTCGAGTAAGGAAGGTTGGGGTTATAGAGCATTCCACGCGCGACCAGAGTTAATACTTTTCGTCCGGGCAACGTCTGCAACTGACCAATTATAGTTTCGAGCGTGTCGAGAAGGCGGAGGTTATATTGGACCAGTGGTTGTAACGTCAGGTCTGATCCAACCGCCATGATTTGGATAGCTGGTGAATTTCCGTTTGTTGCGTTCCTCCGCATCGTAGCGATTGCTTCATTCAGGACTTCGCGATCGTTCGTAAAGCTAGCCAACACTCCGAGGTTAACGTCCAAGTCGGCAATCGCGACGAGGTCGTTGTCATTCATCTGCGAGTCGACGAACCACTTCAACAATGATTGCGCCGAATCTGCAGACCTCACGGCCCTCGCGCGCGAACTGATGCTGCCGCTTGCTACACCATTCCTGCCTGCGACACTGTAGCCCAACTCTATGACTGGATTGGAAACCGCAAAGACAAAGACCCTAGCTGGACGTTCTGGATTTTCCTTACTGTTATTAACTACCTGTTTTGGTCCCTCAACCGACACGTATGAGAAGTGATCGATCGTCTTCTTTTTTCCTTCCTCCAGGACTTCGAAGTCGTTTGCAGTTAGGTCCGTTACCTGGCGTCCGTTCTTGTCAACGACGACTGCATCGAGTTGGACCAGACTCGTCTTTACACGAATTACATCGTCATCAGTTTGCGCAGGCGTGGTTTTAGGGACAGGAGTCTGACCCAGGGAAGTGGCTGAAACAAAAGTTAAAAACAGTAGCAGTAAGAAGGTTTTTTTCATCGGCGAAGTCGGCGGATCATACTCATTACCAATTACATTGCCAATCGTTTTGATTGACTAGACTTCAATTTTGGAACTGGACTCTCGAGGTACGAGCAAACTAAGGATCGCAGTGACAAAGCGGTGACAAGGCACCGCACTCCAAGGAGGCGCGCTTGAATATCAGGTGGCTGTACGATAGAGATGAGTCGTGATTCCTACAGCAGAACAAGTCAACGACGCACGTTCACTCCTACAACGGTTTCTCAAACCAACGCGACTGGTCCAGGCGGAGCGGATTGGTAGCGATTCGAACACGCGAGTCTATCTAAAACTCGAAACGGATCTGCCGACGAAGTCATTCAAACCTCGTGGTGCGCTGTACGCCTTGATGAAGACGATCGAGCATCACTCGATCAAAGGTGTCGTTGCGGCAAGTACCGGCAATCATGGTGCGGCTGTCGCTTACGCCGCACGTGTGGCCCAACTTCCAGCAACGATCTTCCTGCCTCAGTTCCCTAACCCGTTCAAGCGAGCGCGAATAGTTTCACTTGGAGCGCAAGTGATCGAAGTTGAGTCGAAGGGTTCATCACTCGCAGAAGCGGCTGACGCTTATGCAAAAGAACACGACTATTACTTTCTCGATGACTCGAGCAGTGAGTTGGTACCTGTCGGGACGGCAACGATTGCAGCTGAGATCCTTGATGAGTTGTCATCGGCTGCTGTGATCCCTGATGTGATGATTGTTCCGATGGGTGACACGGCTTTGATTCGAGGTGTGGCGTCTGAAGCAAAGAGACGTCACCCCGGCGTGAAGATCGTCGGCGTTCAAGCGGAACAAGCACCGTCGTATGTTCGCTCGTGGCATGAAGGACGGGTGGTCACTACGGAAACGTGCGACACCATTGCTGATGGACTGGCGACGTCAGTCCCACTCGAGTCGAATGTTCGGGAGATTCGTTCGTTGGTTGATGAAGTGTGTTTGTTATCAGAAGACGAGTTGCTGCGAGGAATCCGCACGCTTCTGTTTGACGAGCGCGTGGTGGCAGAAGCCGCCGGGGCTGCAGCGACTGCGGCGTATCTGCAGAACAAAGCGAACTACTCAGGTCGCACAGTTGTGTTGTTGGTTACGGGAGCGAATCTTCCGAATGAGTTGTTGTTGAAGGCGATGGTGGAACGGCAGTAACTGAAAACTTTTAGGGATCGTAGTCTCTTGTTGGTTCGTGTGATTTCGTGGACCCTAGATACGATCCAGGATAGAGATCCACGAATCACACGAAAAAGCACGGCGCGTGAGCTAACTTTTAGGTAGAAGTACTTTTGCTAACCAGTCTGCCATCATCGGTAACAGTGAGGAATCCTTATCAAACATCACGACACCATGCCAGCCCTTACCCACGTCTCGCATAGTCGTCGCTGGATTCTTGTTACTTTCGATCACCGTCTCCATTCCTGATTCAAAGCCTACCTCGTCTGCAAAAAAGATCGGGAGCTCCGGGTGTTCTTTCAAAAACGTCACTCCGTCACGTGTCGTTGGACCAGTGAGCAGCAGTAGCGCCTTAACCTGTCCGCTACGACGGGCCAGGTGGATTGAATTATTAACCCCACAACTTGCACCGCCTGCCGCCAACAGACTCCTATCCACACCAGGTTTTGACTTGAGCAAGTCGAATGCTGTGTCGATGTCCGACGCTAAGTTCTCACGACTACCACTCGATGGAGTTTCACCATATCCCCGATAGTCAAACGTCAATACATGTATCCCGCGTTCGACCAGCGCATGGGCCAGACTTTTCCAGCCTTTGCGATTCATGTTGCATTGATGCAGCAAAAGAATTCCTGGACCAGGCTTACCAGGTGAATAGTAAGTGGCTCTGAGTTTCGCTCCGTCGGACGCCGTGATGTCGAAGTCAGATTCCCTGACTTGCGCAGATGTGACGAAGTGTAGGGCGGTAATGAGAAGCAGACAGGTTACGAACTTCATAGATCCCTCCACGGGAAACTTTACCGTAGAGGTCGACTAGTAATTTTGGTTTTGTGATGAAGTGGAACCAACTTTAGATGAAATGACGATGTCGAGGGACAGGGGATAAATGTGGGTCTCATTCTTATTAGAGGAAGGGTCCAGGAAACTCATTGATCTCATTAACACTCCTCATTTCAAAAGAACAGGCAAGTGGAGTTAGCGACACAGAAACTAGCGACCGCCAACCTCCAATAAGGCCCTATTAGAAATTGAGATGAGTGTTGGGAGAAGTTGGCGGGGGCGCGCTGGGAGTCACTAAGTTCAGTTCCGCTAATTCCGCTTGCCCCCTTCCTCACTGCCTTTAGAAATTGAGTTTGTCTTGGATCGTTGTAAGTTTGAGGCTTGTGGTTATTGAATGCCGACGAGCACTTTATTGCTTTCCACACCGCGTAACTTAATGCTTACCAGGACGTCGCCAGCACCCGACATCCCGTCCGCCAATCTCACATTCACCTGCGTAAACTCATCTTGGCCAGGTACCTTCCCGACGTACTCCACTGTTAGCGGAAAGATCTGATGCGCAGAATTTTCGGCTTGAGCAGTAACGACTGAAATGTTTTCGCCCGGCATCAGTTCCAACCCAGTGGCAAACAGCATGACACGCGTGCGTCCATCCAAACTGAAATTGAACGGGCTTGTGAGTGAAAAGAAGTCCCGCATGAATGTCACCGAGTCAAGCGCGATTGCTCGATTGGTATTCGGTTCGGTAATCAGTGTCGGAGCGCCTGTACCGTTCGATGTGATGGTGAAGTTTGGCTGGGAGATATTGAAGAAGATATTGCCAATCGATTCAACTTTAATGCGAGCGGAAGAAGTAGGCGCGTTAGGAACACTAACGGTCGCGCTACCGTTGTTCGGTGTACTCGAGACGAGTGTGAAAGGAAAACTGTTTCCGCCATCAACCGATAGTAGCAATCGCACATTCTCACAATTGACTGGACCACTTGAAGTGTTTGCGACATTCCAAGTGACAGTCTGACTCGAACCGGTGGTCCAAGTGGTAGCGGAGTTTGGCAGCGTGACCACAAACGGCCCACTACTTGAAGTCACGTTCACTCGCATCGCAGCTGTGTTAACACCGCCACCGCCCGGGTGATTGTCGCGCGCTGTGACGCGGAAGTTCATCGTGCGGGTTGTGGTAGGTAACGATTCACCGAACGTTGGCGTGCCTGACAAGATGTCCGCCAGTTTCGGAAATACTCGCGTCGGGTTTGGCACTGGAGCGAATGAGCGGAAGATTGGGCGATTGCCATTGTCGGTGTGGGGTGGGCCAGCTGCTCCCAGATCAAATTCTTCCCAACAATAAGTAAGTGCTTCGGCATCCGGATCGCTACCATTCGCCGTTAGTGAAAACGGTGTGTTGGCAGGAATCGTATAGTCGAGACCGGCATCAACATTTGGAGGATGGTTCCCAGTGGCGGTTGTGAGTCCACAGACGCTGACACCGTTAGTGAAGGTGTTGATCTGTTCAATACTCCCTGTGTGAAAGTAAGTGTCTGTGGAAAGCAGGTCTTCAACTCCACATAGGGGAAAGTAATTCCCGTTTGGCAGAACGCCGCCGCGATAGCCCATGATGGTTGAGCCACTTCCTGGTTCGTACGCCATCTCCTGAAATCGACTTGGCCCACAATCGTCAATAGTACCGTTAAAGCTGTGTAGCGCTCCCAGCATATGGGCCAGCTCATGAGCGACGACATAGATCGCCAAGGTAGTGGTCGGCTGAGTGGAACGGAGGAGTGTCGCCGCCTTACCTTTGTTGCCGTTGCTACAGACACTTTGAAATTGAGCGGCTCCATTAACGATAAAGCCCGGCACAGAACCAAAAACATTTCCGTCAAGGACCATGCCGATGTCGTACTCAGCTGCACCGATCCGCGAGTTCAGGATTGCTTGATTCTGAGTCAGCAAAGCATTCGTATTGTTGCTTGTGTATCCATCGGTCGCTGAATTGGTAAAAATGATCGAGGTCTCATCGTCAACCAACACCAAACGGATCGACAGGTCACGCTCATAGATCGCAGTAACCCCATTGACCAAAGTAGTCATTACACTCAATGCACCACTGACAGTTCCCCCACCGTAATTCTGCGTGAACTCAGCGGTCGCCGCGAGCGCGAGACGGTAAGTGCGTAGCATCGCACCGTTAGAGACACCATTCGGATCGCCTCTGCGTGGTAGATGCTTCGTTTGGACCAATGCCTGTTCGGCACCGAGCAGGACGCAACTAAACGAGCCGTCCTGTTCCCGCGCCTGACTTTGATCGTAAGTAACATATTGGCCACGCCGACCTTTCGAGTCGGGTTCGACAATGACTGTACCTTTGGCTGAGAGCACGATGGCGTGAAGCCCCTTGGGCGTCATGTCAAAACGCGTCGTCGCCGTGGGATCATCCAGACCACGACCGCGGTATGTTCGAATGTCACGTGCGTGCGCTGCCAGCCGGGCTTCCATGATGGGGGATTCCTCAACACGAAATCTCGCAGAGCTCCCATCCGGCATCGGCAACGTCATGACTACTGGATTCTGTTGAGCCGCTTCTGTGAATTCCATTGGGGCATGGCTTAGTAGTTTTCTCTGTGCGACATCATCGAGAGTGACTGATCGATAAGATTCGCGCGTCGGTCCAGACTCGTCACGCCGTAAAACCTTTTCGAATTGGGCGTCAGGTGAGACTGAATCAGATGAAGGTATACGAGCGTTCGCCGGCATGGGAGTCGGCCGTCCGCTAAACAGCACACTCAACAGAAGACATAGAACCGCTGTAACCGAACCAGTAAGGATCCAGGTCACTCGGCTTCTTGCCGCATGGATGAGGCGAGGTCGATCGGGTGCTTTCATTGTTAGGCCTTTGGGAATCAGGAGAGAGGAAGAGGTGAGCAGTCTACTCTCATGTTTGAGAAATGACTATAGGTAAGTTTACCCAGGTCAGTTTGAACGCAGATTCTCGCAGTGGGCGGTGAGCTAGAAGCATTCCGTTCAAGAAACTCGCGGTAAGTAGGTGAGATTATTTTGCGACGAAGGGGCGGCCACGGAGTGCCGCCCCGACAATTAGTCAACCAGGGTGAAGTTGCGGGAGCGTAACATGCTGCCGGCGTCACCAGTGACCGTAATCTTCAATTCATATGTGCCAGCTGGAAGTTTCTCGAGAGGTAACGCACCAACGAACTGGCTGCGTCCCATCGCGTCAGTCTCTGGTAACTCGCCTGGTAATTGAACCAGCGTACGACCTTGACTGATCAACTCTATCGTAAGTTTTGGCTTACTCGCAGTCGGAACATAGACTGTGAAAAAGAATGGCACCTGTTTGAGCGAACGCTGAATCGGTTCGCCAAGATTTGGACTAACAATCATGTTGCCGACGCGGAACGGGTTACTCTGGTTTTCATCCGACGCACTCACCGGTTCGGCTCGCTTCAAAAGTAAAACATCGCTCAGTCGCAACTTGCTGGCATCGGTTTCCGGTACCTCAAGTGTTCCAGTTCTCACACTGAACCGGCCCGACGGCGCATCGTAAGCAATCGTTTCCAGTGTGTAAGTACCGGCCGAAAGATTTGGTTCCCGATAAAAAAGCACGCGACCTTTTTTTGCCTCTTCGACCTTGTCGCCTGGTCCATTTAGTTGATACTGATTACTCAACTTCGCGACGACCTGCCCCGCCTTGTCCTTCACTAACGTCACGATCGAAAAGTCGGTTTCGTACGTCTTCTTTGCCTGATCGATTCGGAGCGTAAACGGCGATATCGGCACATCGACCATTATCGGAGCGAGTCCGATACGGTCCCGACCCGGAAAACTGAAACCTCCAGCATAGAACGGAAATGAGTCGGACTTTGGCGCGCTGCCTAACGCCGCGATGGCAGGAACTTCATACGAAAGCAGTGGCGACTCATACGTTCCTTTGATCGCGTAGTAGCCACTACGAGTTTGAACGGACACCCCCGAGCGTTTTAGTTTGACTTCAATCTTGCGAAAGTGTCCGTCATACTTTTGATTATTTGAGGTGTAACTCAACAGATAATACGAGTGCAGGTCCTCATCAACTTTTTGCAGCCTGTCTTTAACGTCGTTGGAGTCGGTTATCAGGAATCCTCCGGTTTGATTGGCCAGTAGTCGAAGTCCATTCTCAGGATTCAGTCGAAGCAAGTCCTCGTTACGCTCCATGTCCTTTGTCATTGGACCACCCTTATCCTCGGTAGTGCCCAGTTGGGTCATGCGCACATCGCTACGTGAATTGATCTCCTTTCGAGTCTCAGCTTCTTTACTTGACGCTCTCAATCCGGCAGCGTCGACTGTATAGAAACTGACGTTGCTCCGATTTGCCTCATTGATTACCGATCGAAAACCTTCCATGACACTAGTGGGAAGAACGAGACCTTCTGAGAAAAAGATGATTGCCTTTCGTCCTGGTACCGATCTAAGAGATGCGGCAATGTGTAGCAGACCGTGCGCAGTTGCGTTCCCTTGTTGAACTCGCTGTATCTCTTCCAAATACTCAACTCGCGTCAGCAACATATGCGCAAGCGACGTTGGCGATTCAGTACTGTCAATGGGCAGTTCGTTACCTGCCGAGGATTTGATTTTATTGTGAACTATTGCTTGTCTCGCTGCGCGCGCCTCCGCGTTGGTCGAAGAGTAAAGAGAGGGAGCATGGAGAGCCACACTTTCTATCGCTGACTTGATTTGCGGTGTGTCGAAAGTAAATGGCTGCTTAACAACCACTGAAAGATCTGTGATAAAGACGCCGACTAACTCGGTCTTCATTACGCTCTCACCGACGTAGCTGAGCGCAGCGTCTCGCGCTCGAACTCGCGCCTCCGGTGAGAGTCGATCAAAGACAAGCGCTACCGCACTAACACCTGGTCCATCCGGAGTCTTCGGCACCTTCAACGTGTTAGAGCCTGTCGTATCGTTACCACCGTTAGTCGTCGTCGGAGTCGAAGTGTTTTCTTTTGCGGTCGAGGCCGCAAAGCGGAAAGAACTCACGTCTTGTTTGACGCCATCCTCGTAAACTTCAAAATCCGCCAGCGTCAGATCCTTAACTACTTTTCCCCTCTTGTCTCGGACGACTAGATCCAGCGCAACTTCGTCTTTGGTAATCACAACTCGATCGCCGGTCTGTTGATCTGTTGGACGCTGAGTTTGCGCGAGACTTGTGAAGGTACTTAAAACGCATCCAAGAGAGGCAACGGCGACAGTGAGGAGTACGAAGCGAGAATTCCGCATGGCATCCACCTTTCGGGTAAGGGTCCAAAACTAAGTTAGTTAGTTGAGTGGTACTTTTGAACGGTCGTTTCTGAGTATACGCCTCTGAGTCGATCTTCAACATGGTTAGGTTGATTATTGTCCTGAGCTGAAGTGTCGATTCTCGCAGGTGCGGGTTGCTCTCGAAACAAAATTATTTATCTGGGTATCGGCGTTTAAGAACCTCGAGCTTTATTGAAGTGAGATTAGCTTTCGACCAAGGGGCGGCCACGGAGTGCCGCCCCTACAATTGGGTCTCTTGCTCAAATCGATATGCAAAACCATAATTGCGCGTCATGACTGAGGACTAAGGAGCAACGTGGGGATCACAGCTCACAAACTCAAGGGCTCAAAACGTCGACTCACTTCCCTTGCGCTGACGACGCTTTGCTTAAGTTTGTTCCTGACGGTATTGGGCTTGATCGCCTCCGGTTTTAGCCAGAAGCGTGAAACCAGGCAACTCTCAACTCGCCGTCCAGCCATTCCCAAGACCTGGGACGACGATGCAATGTCATCGCTTCTGCTTCCACTCGCCGACGCACGCGTATCTCAAAAACTCATCTCCTCCTCTTATTACTATCGGATACCAGTTCGTCCTGTTTACAAGAGTTACGAAGTCTATCGTCCCGATCATGAGCCGCGCGGCTACATGGACCAGCTAAAGCGCAAGGCTCCTCAAGTCATCTTCGACGCATCGAAACTCAACTCGGAAGCTGATTGGACGAAAGCCGGTGAGATGGTCTTCGACGCACCGATTGAGTTCATCGGTGACGGCACATTGTATTCAGAGATCCGAGGAATGAATTGGTTCGTTAAAAACGAAGTGCCCGTGACCAACGAAGGCGTGATGCCTTTCATGAGATGGGTGGTGAGAGAAAAAGGAAAAGTTGAGTTGGGAATTCTCTCGTGCGCTCAATGTCACACGCGGGTTATGAGACTGTGTGAAAACTGGGAGGCTCAGTGCCGGGAATATGCAAAGATTGTTGTGGCAGCACCGTAAATATCTGAATCGATGTTTGGCGACGGTGGACTGGCCCGGATATTAGCCGAGCGGCGTTTTGGTTTACTAAACGGTCGCCTGTTTGAATGATTTGATCATCGCCTCAACGCCCAGCACGTTGAGCACTCGTCTGAAGTTGTAACTCAAGACTGTCAGACTGAATTCGGTCGTTACTTTCTTGATGCCCTTGAGTAAGAAATAGCCCTGGTCCATAGCCAGTTTGATGGTGCCGAACGGATGCTCGGCCAGTGCTTTCCGCTGCTTGAGCAGTTGCGGTTGCGCCCGCAAACGCGCTTTCAAACGATCCAGCACCGCCTCATGGATCCAGCGGCGCACTTTGCGTCCCAATTTGGCTTTAGTGCATTGCGGCCGCAGCGCACAAGTGGCACAAGCGTCGGTGCGATAGATCCGATACTCCTTTTTATTGCTCCCTTTTTCCTGATAGCGAAAGGTTAACTCTTCTCCTTGCGGACAAACGTAAACGTCTCGCTCAGCCTGATAGCTGAAGGCGGACGCCGGAAAGAGCCCCCGCGCCCGCGCCGCGCCCGACTCCGGGAGGGGCAAATAAGGAGTGATCCCTGCCGCTTCGCACTCTTTGATCTTCTCGCCATCGAAGTAACCGCCATCGCTCAAGACCGTTAACTTTTCCACTCCTAACGCCTGCTTAGCCTGGCCCGCCAGCTGCGCCAATTGGCCTAGATCGTTGCCCTCATTGGTCACTTCATAAGTCACGATCAATTTATGTTTCTGGTCGATGACCGTCTGCACGTTGTAACTAACGGCCGTGCCTTTACTACTCTTCATCAAACGCGCCTCACTGTCGGTCAGCGACACTTGCTTAGTGCCCTCTTTTTTCATTTGCTGCAATAACTGCTCATGCCCCGCCAGTTTCTCCTTTAACCGCTTTAACTTTTCCTGCAGTTCCTCAGCACTCAAGGGCAAGCTCGGGGCGGCCGCGTCTTCCGCCTCTTCGGCCGCATCGGCCTCATCCAACTCGCGCAGATATTTCTCAATCTGCTGCTGTTCGCGCTTGATTACTTCCGTCAACTTCCGTTGCGTGAAGTTGCGGGCACTATTGTTTTGCGCTTTGAACTTGCTGCCATCCAGCGCTACTACTTCCTGCCCATATAACCCTTCACTCAGACACCAGAGTCGAAACCGCACCACCGCTTCCTTGATTGCCGCTCCATTGTCTTTGCGAAAGTCGGCGATGGTCTTGAAATCCGGCACCAGCTTATGCATTAACCACATTGCTTCCAGATTCCGCCCACACTCCCTTTCCAGTTTCCGGCTGGTCCGAATGCGGTTCAGATGACCCCACAGATAGAGGCCCAGCAACTGCCGCGGATCGTAGCCTGGCCGGCCCGTCGCGGCTGGTTGCGCGCGCACAAACCCCAGCGACTTCACCTCCAACGCTTCGATGAAGGCCCCGAGGGCGCGGACCGGATTCGCCGCCTCGATGTATTCGTCTAACGTGCGCGGAAACAGTTCGTGTTGTCCCAGTTCTGGGCCACTCAGATAGCTCATTTAATTGCTCGCTGCTTAGCGGTTCTCAAATCGCCCCATCCTACTACGGTCTTGCTTATTCCTTCCCTATCATTCGTCCTTAGATCTTTTGCTTTAGCTTCTTTAGTTTTCACACAGTCTCTTATGCCGGATGGATCGATCATCAAAGGAGCGCAGGGCAACTTTCCTGACGATCGTACTTTTGGTTATGAACTGCGAATCGACGAATCAAAGTCTAGAAACAAAAATTCGGTCCTCAAAGAGACGCGCAGCTTTATCCGTCGCAGCTATGGCGCTCCCTGGATCAAAGACGACGCTAGCGCTCGCGCAGATCGGATGTCCGTTTCCGAGTTGGCATCGGTTATGGAAGCGATATCGCCTGGCTCATGCGCACGCCAGGGCACCAGTCCATTCTATCCGTCCGCAATCCCGGATCTGATTGGCGTGAAAGATCGGCTCTTTCTGGACAGCACAGGGATCGTGCGCCAGCGTTCAATTGGCGATCTGATGCGCTACGCAGCATTGAACCAGGGGGCTGACATGCTGACTCTCTACGGAAGTTTTCGGCCGTCGGGCAAACTTCCCTCACCACGAACGCAGAGTCGATACAGCGATGAGCAACTTTACGCGCTGTCGCTCTACATCTACTCGCTCAAACCGCCGGACAATCCAAACAAGTTTGATGCGCTGGCCCAACGAGGCTATGAAATTTTTATGACTGAGGCATGCGACGTTTGTCATACGCCACCGACTTATACCAGTGACTTGTTGACTGCCGCGGCGGGTGTAAAAGTAGATCCGATGACAAAGGAAGTCTTAAAGACTTATGTAAATACAGACGCCAACCTTGCGCTCAACACTCGTAGAGGTACGGGTTATTACACGATCCCAAGTTTGAAAGGAGTCTGGTACCGTGGACCATTCGAACATAGCGGTTCGGTCGCTACCTTAGAAGATTGGTTTGATCTCCGGCGCCTACGTGATGATTATGTTCCCACTAGTTTTCGAGGTTATGGAATTAAGTCGAGAGCCGTGAAAGGACATGAGTTTGGGTTGGGTCTTCCGCTCGAAGATCGGACTGCGCTCATCGCCTTTCTTCGAACTTTGTAGGCGACGAAAACTATCCAACCTTAGTGGCTGTTGAGTTCTTTTGCTTCTTATCCACGACTAGACCGATTTTGTCCACGCCTAGTTTTCGCACTTCGTTTATTACGTTCACCACGTCGCCGTAACTCACACCGACACCGCTTTTGATGTAGACAATCCGATCCTGCTCGTTAGTGATCTTTTCGAGCAACACCTTCACTTCGTCAGCGAGCTGTTCCCTCTGTAGCCGGCGCTTCCCAATGTAATACTCAACATTTGGGATCGAGATGACGACTGACGATTCGCTAGTGATTTTCTTATCGATCTCCGCGTTGTTCATGTCCTGTGGCACTGGAACATTTATGCCAGGTCGCAGGAATGGAGTGACCACAAGGAAAATGATGAGTAACACCAGCATGATGTCGACCATCGGGGTGACGTTGATTTCCGATTGAGGTCCACCAGTACTACTTCCCGTTGTCATTCCCATCGCACTTCTCCCTTCGAGAGACCGTCCGAGAACTTAACGCTTGCAAAAGTGCCAGAAGCCCGACAAGCGAAGCCAACATTACAGAACCGGGAGCGAAGCGACCGGCCCGATTGCATTAGAAGGATCGATATTTGTTTCGGGCCGGTCGCTTCGCTCCCGGTTCTGTAATGTTGGCTTTCATCGACTTTTGCAAGAACCTCTAACGCTACTTCATTGGACAACCCAAAGAGGAGTTTTGTTCCAGAGGAAATCCACAGATAACTCAGATGGAACAGATTATGGCTCGACTTGGCCCAGCAACTCAGGCAGTGAGGAACCCCGAATCACTCGTACGCGCTGGCCGTCGTTGTTCTTGTCGCTACTCTCCAACAGAAAAACAGAATCGCCGAACGTTGCGACTGCGGTGACACGCCAACCACCGACGTAACGATCGATGATGTGTTGGGAGTTGTCGGAGTCGATCCGAACAACCTGGCCCAGGTCAGGAAGTGCTACGTAGATTCGCTTACTCGCGTCGGTTGCGATACTCCAGATACGTGGTGCTCCGGTTGAGTTCCAGATCTGCTTCTCGAGTAACTTGCCTTCAACTCGAGCAATTAAACGCACAACACCATCCTTGCCAATGCGCCGGAGTCGATTGCCGTCCGAGAGGTAGAGGGTTTCATCAGCTGCCCAGTGATAGGCGATGACCTGGTCCAACTGTGGTTCGCCCTTCGCGACTTCACCTGAACCTCGAAAGCGTTTCACTGTTCCATCAGCACTTCGTTCCATGATCCCAGTTCCACGTTGAAAGATGAGTTCACCACGTTTCCCGACCGCAAATACGGGTGCGTTTAGATCCGTTTCTTCAGCGACTTTGACAGGCTGGCCGCTAGTGAGATCGATGCGGAAAAGTGCGCCTCCCATCTCCTGGAAAGATTCAGAGTAGATCAGTCCGTCCAGGCCGCGTGTGGTCCAATGAACGTGAAACTTGGTAGCTAATGCTTGAGGCTTCTTTCCCTTCTCGAGACGCCACACGACGTTGTTCATCGGGTCGCCGAAGATGACTGTGTTTGCGTTGAGTGCGATAAGGCCGCCGCCTGGATGTGCGGCGACTGTGATGGGGATGATGAGTAGTGGTAGGAGTGTTCTAAGTAGTTTCATGGCTTTCTTTTCTCGTATATGACGGTTCAATGCGCTTTAGTCTTCCCAATTGTTTTGATTATCGGACGGCGCGCTTTAGGAGTGGAAACCATTGAAATGGTTTCAGGTTTCGTTGGCCGGTGATCCCCGACCTGAAGGTCGGGGTGAATGAGATGGGACCTGAGGTCGGGGTGAATGAGACGGGACCTGAAGGTCGGGTGAATGAGAGGATGTGCTTTTGTAGTTTGTCGCACTCTGTCAGACACTTTTGTTCTATTATCGCTTCCAAACACGAGTCAAAAAGAATCTATGAAAAAGTTCATCAACTCTATCTTCCTGTTGATCGTGCTGGCGGTCGCTTCCAATGCAGCGCCGCGCTGGTCGGTTGAAAAGGCTAACCGTTGGTACAGTCAACAACCATGGCTAATTGGCGCGAACTTTATTCCCAGTACTGCGATCAACCAGCTCGAGATGTGGCAGGCGGAAACGTTTGATTCCGAAACCATTGATCGAGAACTAGGCTATGCCGAGAAGATTGGCATGAATGTCATGCGCGTCTACTTGCACAATCTACCTTACGAGCAGGACGCGACTGGCTTTACCAAACGCATTAATCAATACCTGGAAATCGCCGATAAGCATCACATCAAAACAATCTTCGTGTTGTTCGACTCCTGTTGGAACGATAATCCGAAAGCCGGAAAACAACCTGCACCAAAACCCGGTGTACATAACTCCGGCTGGGTTCGTGCGCCCGGCAGTCAACGTATGTTCGATTCACGCACCTGGGGTGGTCTTGAAAACTACACAACAAACTTGCTGAAAACATTTGGCAGCGATCACAGGATACTGGCATGGGATCTATTTAATGAGCCGTCCAACTCCGGTTACATGGATGCAGTACTGCCGCTTCTGCGCGCGACCTTTGCCTGGGCCAAGGCTGCAAATCCTCAACAACCTTTGACTGTCGGCTATTGGAATGATCACGCACTTAGTAATCAAGTGATACTCGATAACTCCGACATAGTGACCTTTCACAACTACGATTCAGCTGACCGACTCGAACAGCAAATTAAGGATCTGCAAAAAACAAAACGTCCCCTCATCTGCACCGAGTACATGGCCCGCACGCGCAGCAGTCTCTTCAAGACTACTTTGCCGGTGTTCAAAAAGTATCGAGTTGGCGCTATCAACTGGGGGCTGGTGAAGGGCAAAACAAACACGATCTTCGCGTGGGACAATCCACTGCCAAACATGGACGAGCCACCGGTTTGGTTCCATGACATTTTCAGACCTGACGGCTCAGCGTTCAGTCAGGAGGAAGTCGACTTTATTAAGCGCATCCGAGAGCAACAATGATGCCCTAGTCGTAGTTGTAGCTTAGAAGGATTGGCACCTGAAAATTTAGAACAATGCAAGATGTTTGGTGAGCAAGCACAGGTATGACCTCCGCATCCGTTCCTGGGTGCAACCTTCGTCAGTTCGTCAGGTCGAGGCGATCTCTTCACTCCGAAGGAGTGCAATGTTTATAGCCTTGGTGTAACCCGGCGAATCGCGCTCCGGAGGAGTGCCATAGCTCACGCAGAACCTATGAACCCACATGGACCACCAGGAAGCGACGCGACACATCGCACTCCTCCGGAGCGCCACTCTTCTGACCGCCGTGAGATATAAACATCGCACTCCGCCGGAGCGCAACACTTCAGGTCACCGTGAGCTATAAACATTGCACTCCTCCGGAGCGCCACTCTTCTGACCGCCGTGAGCTATAAACATTGCACTCCTCCGGAGCGCCACGCTTCTGATCACCGTGAGCTATAGACATCGCACTCCTCCGGAGCGCAACACTTCAGGTCACCGTGAGCTATAAACATTGCACTCCTCCGGAGCACCACTCTTCTGATCCCCGTGAGCTATAAACATTGCACTCCTCCGGAGCGCCACTCTTCAGGTCACCGTGAGCTGTAACATTGCGGATCTCCTCAGTGAAGAAGGTACGTGTCTGGTATTATCCGTCCATTCAAGTTCCCCCGGTCCTCTATTAGATCAAGCGCTCAGAATTCGTACTTGATCCTTGTCCTCTAAACCTTGGCCGGGCCACCCAAAGAGCAGCACACGACGCGTAACTGCTTAGGGCATCTCATTACTTAACACCGGCTAAGTTAGTTGGTTGTCTGATATGCACAGAGGTCGTGATGGGCCAATCTTCTGATCACAACCTAACGAACAACGAAAATACTGAGCGGGTGTCCGAGCGCCTGCAGCTCGCGACCAAGGCCGCCGGTATAGGCATCTGGGACTGGGACGTCGTTAATGACGAACTCGTTTGGGACGACGCGATGTTCCGGTTGTTTCGCATCCGCAAGGAGGACTTCAGCGGAGTCTATGACGCATGGGCCAACTCACTTGCTCCCGAAGATTTCGAGCGCGTCACCGCCGAGGGACAGGCTGCCTTACGCCGAGAGCGGGAGTTTGATACAGAGTTCCGAATCCTCTGGCCCGACGGCTCTATCCGCTACATCAGGGCCGTCGCTCAAACTATCTGGGACGATAAGGGTTGCCCCCTGCGCATGGTGGGCGTCAACTACGACATCACCGAGCGCAAGCTTGCCGAAGAACAGATCAACCTCTTGCACACGATCACGGTAGACGTTGCGGCGTCTGATGATCTTGATGCCGCTCTCGAAGTAGTGCTCCGCCGTGTATGCGAAATGACGGGTTGGACCTTGGGCCAGGCGTGGGTGCCCCGTCCAGACGGAACCGGCCTGGACTGTTGTCCTTCGTGGTTTGCCGCCGACGACAAGCTTGACGAGTTCAGAACGCATTCGATGAGCATTACCATTTTGCCGAAGCGTGGTTTACCCGGTCGCGTGATGTCATCGCGCCAGGCGGTGTGGATTCGCGATGTAACAAAGGACTTGAATTTCCCGCGCGCTGAGGCTGCGAAAAAATGTGGATTGAAAGCCGCACTGGGCGTACCGATCCTTTCGGGCGACGGAATAATCGCTGTGCTTGAATTCTTTCTGAGTGAACCACGTGAAGAAGATGAACGCCTCGTCAAAGTGATTTCAGCAGTCGCGACACAAATCGGATTGGTCTGCGAGAGAAAACTTGCGGAAGACAGAGTGCGATGGAGTGAAGAGCGACTGCGGTCACTGCTTGACTCAACTGCCGAGGGAATATTTGGGGTGGACCTTCAAGGACGGTGTACGTTCTGTAACGTCGCAAGTTTACGTTTGCTCGGCTACGACAATCAGTCGGAAGTGCTGGGGAGAGATATGCACGCGCTCATCGCCCACAGCCGTGCCGACGGAACACCCTATCTGATGTCAGAGTGTCCAGTGGTCCAGTCTCTGAAAGACGCAACAAGTGCCTTCGCAGACGATGAAGTGTTTTGGAGAAAGGATGGTATCTGTTTTCCCGCCGCGTATTGGTCCTACCCGATAATGCATGAGGACAAGCATGTGGGCGCGGTGGTTACTTTCCTCGACATCACCGAACGCAAACTGGCGGAGGAATCATTACGACTATCGGAGGAGCGGTTCGCGAAAGCTTTCCAGGCAAGTCCAGAACCCATCACTATCTCTCGTCACCGCGACAGCTTAATACTCGAGGTAAACGAACGCTGGCAGATCATTTACGGTTATACCCGTGAAGAAGCAGTTGGACATACCCCGCTCGAGTTGAATCATATAAGTGAAGAAGAGCGAGAACGGCTTCGCGGTCTACTGGAAAAACACCACTCGGTTCGTGAGGTTGAGTTAGAACTGAGAACCAAAGAAAACAAGATACGTCACATTAGTCTGTCGGCAGAGCAGATCGTGATCGACAATGAACTCTGCAATATCTTTCTTCATCGCGATATCACCGAGCGCAAACTTGCCGAAGAAAACCTGCTACACGAGCAGGAGTTGTCCGAAACTACAATCAACAGCATGCCGGGCGTTTTTTATATTTTCAACAGCCAGGGCAGATATCTACGTTGGAACAAGAACTTCGAGAAGGTCACCGGGTACACCTCTCAAGAAATGTCTGAGAGGAAACCCCTGGACTTCATCAGCGAGGATGAACACCAACTTATCTCCGAAAGGATTCAAGATGTCATGGAGTCGGGCGAGGCTACCGCGGAGGCGACCTTCGTCGCCAAAGATGGTCACACCATTCCTTACTTTTTCACCGGCCGACGTGTCGTTATTGACGAGGAGCTGTGTGTGATCGGAATGGGGATCGACATCACCGAACGCAAGCGTGCCGAAGAAGCACTCCGCGAAAGTGAACGACGTTTTAGCGATACGTTGACCAACATAGAAATGATTGCAGTGATGGCCGACATGACGGGTGAGATCACGTATTGCAATGACTACCTGCTACGACTGACTGGTTGGAAGCGCGAGGAAGTCATTGGGCGAAATTGGTATGAGATGTTTCTGCCCGACGAAGAGAAAGCAAAAGTCAGCGAACTGCTGGATCGTGTGCAACCCACGGGTGAAATACTTTTGCACATGGAGAATAAGATCAAGTTGCGATCAGGTGAGCAACGGTTGGTGAAGTGGACCAACACGACTTTGCGTGGACCGGACGGGCAAGTAATTGGCGTCGCAGCGTTAGGCGACGATATCACTGAACGAAAGGCAGCCGAGGAACAACTAAAAATCTCCACCAGACAGTTGCGTGCACTTTCAGCCCGCTTGCAATCAGCGCGTGAAGAAGAAGGAATGCGTATCGCGCGTGAGATTCACGATGAACTCGGCGGCGCCTTAACTGGACTGAAATGGGATCTCGAGTGTGTCGACAAAATCATCACCGGGACTGTTGATGAGTGCCAGATGCAATCTGCTCAGGAGAAGATCGCGACGATGACCAAGCTGATTGATGAGACGGTCAATACAGTCCGTCGCATTTCAGCTGAACTGCGACCGGGTGTACTGGACGATCTAGGTCTCGTCGCGGCAATCGAGTGGCAGGCTCAACAATTCGAACATCGTACCGGTATCACGTGCACCTGCGACGCTCCGTGGGACAGTATCGATCTTCGGCAGGATCAGGCGACCACGGTCTTCCGAATCTTCCAGGAGATCCTTACGAATGTACTCCGCCACGCACACGCAACTCGCGTCGACGTAAAGATGTCGAAGAACTCACACTGGTTCGAGCTTGAAGTTAAGGACAACGGCCGAGGAATTTCGGAAGCAGAAAAGTCGAACACAAAATCACTTGGATTGTTAGGAATGCGGGAGCGAGTCGAACTGATTGATGGCAAGATTTATATTGATGGTCTAGCTGGTAAGGGAACGACAGTGGTCGTCAACGTCCCGCTTGAATGACAAGGTTCGAAAATACCTCCTGAACCCACCACAGATAAATAATTTTGTAGTCAGGAAACTATCAATCACTACCTGGGCCAGTTGTGAACCAGAGGATGATAAAGATGATGGTTGCTGCAATCCCAACACCGATCGCAATCTTGGCGCCCGTCGAGAGATTGTTCCCATGGACGCTTTTTACTTGCGGATAGGCCACCGTAGTCGCAACTTTTGTCTCGCGGTTCGTGACGGTAAAAGTTTCCGATCCGGCATCACTAATGTAACCCTCAAGCTTGGTCTTATCTCGTAACTTGATCTTCACGCGGGCCGACTCACCAACACCGAGTTTCAGTACATTGGCTTTGATCTTTTCGGCAAAGACAGCCTGCTTCTCTTCTTTTGAGTTTGCGTAGACGAGCCTGACCCCGCCTAGATTCACCAGCAATGCAACGAGTAAAAGCGTGATGAGTTTTCTGAACATAGGAAACCTCCGCCGAGTGAGTTTGATCCACAACAAGAAATGAAGTGGAGGAAGACTGAAGTGATTCGTTGAACGCCGGTAGTCTATCACTCCCGCCTTCTTAGTTCGTGTTCATTCGTGTGATTTCAAGGATCACGGGAAAGTATTTCGTGCTAGTTCGTGGATCGTGCTGGTACTTTCAACTCAGCTAATCACCAGTCGAAGCACCACAAGAATTCCGAAGCCGATAAACAGCAGTCCAAAAAGCAGGTCGAGCCAACGCTGAAACTTCTCGATGCGTGCACGTGCTCGCGGCACTCCCGCAATACCGATCAGCACTAACCACCACGTCGAGTTCCCGGCAAAGAATGATAGCGCCACAACACCTAATGAACTTTTCGTCGTCGTTGAAGTAACAAACTGTGGAAAGAAACTGAGGAAGAATAGACTCACGTTCGGGTTGAGTAAGTTATTGAAAAATGCCCGTCGGAACGCTTGACCTCCGGATGTTGTCTCTACTCCGGTCATCGTCGTTGATGCTCGACGATTATTGAAGAACACCAGAAGTTTTCGAGTTCCCAGGTAAGCAAGGAAAGCGACTCCCAGCAACTTCACTGTAACGAGGATCGCAGGGAATGTTATGAGGATTGCCGACAGCCCTAGTAGCGCGAAGGTGAGATGGATACAGAAGCTAACTCTGTTGCCGGCGAGAGCCAGCAGCCCCATTCGTCGTCCATGCGCCAGTGTGTGGTCCAGGATCAGAACGAAGTCTGGTCCAGGTGTGGCAGCTAGCGCAAAACCTAGCACGAACAGATCAATCATCGAGGCAATCGTCCGGTTTCATAGAGTCAGAAATGGAATTGAAAATGGTTTGGCAGTTCTTCTCTCAGCACGACCGAGTGCTTAGCCTGGAAGATCAACGCTTCGCTGCAATGAGGTACAGACGATTCGCCGTTGCCACGTACAACGAATCACCAACTACAGCCGGACGCGAATACAGCGGAGCATCCATCTCAATCTCCGCCAGCACTTCTTTTTTTCTACCAACACGTAGGACAGTCATCTTGCCTTCAACGTTCCCAACGTATAACCGATCGCCTACCAGCAAGACGCATCCCCAGATTGCCTCGAGTGTATCGTGCTTCCAAACCGTGACACCGGTTGCCGCGTCCAGGCAGTGAATGATTCCGCTCAGGTCAGCAACGTAAAGCAAACCGTCCTTCACGATCGGAGTTCCGACCACGCGTCCTACGGCCCGAGATGTCCAGATGAGCCGGCCTCCGGTAACGTCACCCTGGCCGTTCGGATTGATCGCATGAATCAATGATGGTCCATCTCCGTGCGTGGGATCCTGGCCCATCGCAATGAACACACGGCCGTCCGCATAAACCGGCGAAGCAATGATGGAGCTACGTGAAAGAACACCAGGTCGCGGAAGCCAGCGCGCGTCTTTCGGGTTACCGTCGAATCGCCAAATCTCGTGACCCGACAACGCATCGTAAGCACGCAACCAACCATCTCCGCCACCAAGGAGCACCTGCGTGCGTCCATTGATGTTGGCAGCAACGGGACTGGACCACTGTCCATGAAGCACTTGACCACCTGCACCAATCGCACGCCAGACCACTTCACCGGAGTTCTTATCCACCGCAATCAAACTTGGCGCACGCGGCGATGGTACACGCGTATGACCTTCGTTCTGACCATTAGAAGTGGAGACCAGGAGCAGATCGCCGACTGGCAAAACTTCACTGTTTGTTGATTCGTGTGGAAAGACTCCAAGCCGCGAGCAAATGTCCAACTCCCAAACGATGTCGGCCGCATCGTTGCCCTTAAAGACTTCCCCTCGATATGGACCATTGTTCTCACCGTCACGAAATCCCTGTGTGTCGAGTGAACGGAGCTGACATTCTGCAGTGACGTAGTACAAACGGTTCCCGTCCACGTACGGTGCACTCGTCGTCGAGGGAAGCAGGAACTCTCGAAGGCCTCGCTCAACTCGCGGTGCGACGTCCTGCCAAAGGAACTTTCCATCAGTCGCGCGAAAAGCCATGAGCACGCCAGCGTCTTCCCTGTAACTCGGATTCAAATGCCGGGAGTTGTCAGTGCCGACGTAGACCACATCACCAGCAACGACGGGACGCCCATATGTCTCTTTTCCCAACTCGACACTCCAGACAATGTTAAGTCCAGTACTCGCATTCCACTCAATCGGCGGATTCCCTGCTGTTGTTGTTTCGGGATGAATCACAACGGACGTTGCTGGCCCAACTGTCGCGACGGGCGTTTCTACTGATTCGACACCGGCGATTCGATTCAACGCCCACTCAACTTCGCTACGGAGTGATGGGTCATTAGCAGCAGCTTTGAGTGCCTCGCGTGCCGCGTGTGCCCTTGGTCCAATACTTCCAAGTGCACCTGCCGCGAAGATACGCACGTAGAGGAATTCATCCTTCAACGCTTTGATCAACTGTGGCACAGCGGACTCCGCCGCCGGGCCAATACTTGCGAGTGCTTCACACGCCGCCCAGCGTACTCCGGGAGCTGGATCACTCAACGCTTGTGCGAGGTTCATCGTCGCGACACTCGCCCTTGGTCCAATAGACGCGAGTGCTTCTGCCGAGTAGACACGAACGTACGGATCTTTATGCGAAAGAGTTTGGACCAGGGCAGCAACTGAAGGACTTGCCTTCGGACCTAGAGCACCAAGTGCGCGTGCGGCATCCCCGGCTACTATTGGACTTCGATCTCTAAGCGCGAGTCGCAACGCCGGTTGAAGACTTTCCGTATAAGGAGCAAGGTCAATTAGTGCATCGGCAGCGCTGCCGCGAATGTCTTCGCGGTCATCACGAAGTAACTGCGCCAGCAGTGGAATTGCGGGTGGTCCAATCCGCTTGATGATTTCAAGAGCGACTAAATGCAGATCCTCATTTCCAGTGTTGAGGAGTTGCCTGAGCAAAGGTAGCGAGCGCGGCTCACCTTCTACGAGTGCAGCTTCAGCGCTTGCTCGAACCTTTGGGTCGTTTGCTAACAAGCGATTGGCCCAGTCGTTCACTGCCGCTGTGTTGCTGGCAAAATCTGAAGTCTTTGATTGGCGAGTCTGGGAGAGTGGGCGCTTAGATTGTGGCGTTACGGATATCGAGAGACTAAAAAACAGTGTGACGACGAGAAGCTGACGAGCAATCGAAGTAGGTCTCACAAAGGAGTTGATTGTGGTCGGTAAGAACACCGCACGGTCTTTCACACCTTTAAGATTAATAACGTCGTCGCTCCTATCAACATGTGGATCAGTTAGATCGACAGATGGCTTAAACCTTGTCAGGCTCCGTTCGCTTTGTCTCTGAACTTTCGACAGTAAACTAGAGCCGCCAGGTTTTCTGAATAATACTATGCTGTACCGGGATATGTTATCGAGCGGTTCACTGGAGGGATGTACGTAAGGGTGGCCGTTATCGACCACCCTTATTTGAGGCATCAATCCGATTGCAGATTGAACTTTCACAAAACGACCGCCGAAAATTGGCATTTGGCGGTCGAACAACAGTCGCTGATCTAATGATCTGTCTAACACACCTGAACTCGTCTCATTTCTTCAAACGAAGATTCCAGCGAGCGGCTTTGTCTCAAAAGTCTCACGTGGTTCGAGTCGGATGTTTCTTGGTTCGTGTTGGTTCGTGTGTCTCCGTGGATCGTCCTTATTTTCAGGACAAAAGAAACGATCCACGAAGACACACGAACTAAACACGAAACTCGAAACCACCCAATCGACTTTTGAGGCAAGGGCCCAACGAGCCAACTCTTCTATTTCAGCGAGAGGTCTTTCTTCGTCTCTTTGCCTGCAGTTACAGCCACGGATTCTTTTCCACTCGACGTGGTTGCTGTCTTAGCTTCAATGTTGTATGTGCCAGGCTTCACTGCTGCAACTATGAATTCACCGGTCTTGGGATCTACCTTCACCTCGACCTTGGCCGAACCTTGTGACAATTCGACCGTTGCCTGGGTTGGGAAAGTGCCATCTGCGTTCTCCACAACCCCCACAACGCTGCCAGTTTGAGCCGTCGGTGGCGTTGTCGTCGTGCTACTTGCTTCCTTGATTGTGATTTCGATCTCCTGGTCCGAACCTTCACTGACAGTGACTTCCTGTTCACCAGTAGCCGCAGGAGTTTTGACCTCCGCAATCACCTTGTACTTGCCTGGCTTCGCTGCTCTTAGTTCAAAGCGTCCGTCAATATCAGTGATTCGGCTGTAGGGTTCTGTGTTGTCGGCTGCCCTGAACTTTACGAGAGCGCCGCTCACTGGATTTGAGCCTTTGCGAATGATGCCCCGCACAGTGCCCGCCCGTGAATCCAGGGTTCCTTCTTCCCCGCTGCGTGATCCGAAGTAGAACCCAACGACGGTTGCCACGATGCCCAATAGAAATTCGGGAGGTGGAAAGTTCGAGACGACTAGTAGGCTTACCAAAACGTAGAAGCCCAAAAACAAAACTAACGTGTAAGCGAGGATGGCCCTGAAAGAACCGACGGGCAATCCAGTTGCAGTGCGGAATGTGGCGCGGGAAAACAGAATGCCACGCACAATCACATAAGCAAATGAACCGAACAACACGAGGAACGCAACGATTACCAAGGGGTAGTACCACCAGCGACTCACGACGCTATTTCGACGAACTTCCGCGTTGAACCTTTCGATCCAAGCCATGTCCGGCGTTGGACTTGTCGTGGGGCTTGCGGTCTGGTTCGGAGTGCTCGCACCACCGTAATTGAGTTGCACGGTTAGTGGACCGGCATCACCATTAACCGCATTGCTATTATCATCGAGCAACTCAAACAAATGAGGACCAACCAGGTTTGCTGGAGGTGTAAAGGTGATGTTTCCCTGGCTATCACCTGTTGCCTTGACGGCTTGCAGTGTTCCAGTCCTCAGCAGTTTCACTTGACCGGCGATCGTGGTATCAGGAGAGTTGTCTTTTATGATCTGCAACTTAACTTGCCCTGGCTTACTTGGGTCAAGAATGGTGCTGGGATTTGCGGTTACAGTCTGTGCATTAGTCTCTAAATAAAAAGACAACATCAGAACGACGGCGACTAGAACCATGGCAGCCGTAACTATCAACCGGGTCGGGCTCACGCGCTTGGTACTCATAGGTCTCCTTCTCCATTGGGACCGATTAGGTGAAATCATCCCAACAGGTTCTTGTGGAACAGCGGACACAAATCATCTCAGTTGCTCGGCCATTCGATGCCAAGTTTCCTGGCCGTCTTTGGACCAACGATTCCGTCTGCTACTAAGCTATTCATCTTTTGAAACGCTACTACGGCAGCCACCGTGTGTGGTCCATAGAGGCCATCGATTTTTCCCGGATCGATGTTGAGCCCCTTCAGTGCTCGTTGAACATCTTTCACTATTGGTCCACTGGTGTTGGGATTTTCCAGAGTCAAAAGGAAAGGTAAGGGTTCTGGATCCACGACAACACCAGTTGAGGAATATTCAAGTTCAGGAACTTTGACGCAGTAATGCCAGAGTCGACCTTCGACTTTGCCGCGTTTCACGCCTTGGCCCGGACTCAACGCCTCCACGACTCCACCGGCACCATCTGAGATTGCGATATGGCCCATCGCTCCTGCTGTCGGGGGTCTGCGAATCAGGATGATCCCGGGAGTATTGTTGGCGGTGGGTTGATCACTAACACTGAGTTTTCCGTTTTTTGCATCACGAGACCAAGCGCCCGAATACGCTTCAACGGTCGCGGGATTTGCGTTGTTGTCGATGCAGCCGTACAGCTTGGTGACCTTTTGGTACACTGCCCAGGAAGCAAACTCAGCACAATCCCATGGACCATGCCAATTTGAATTATCCTTGGGCACCAAAACATTGACGTACTTTTCGCCAAGCCGCGTTTCCGCGAGTTTCAATAAATCTTTTCCTGTCGCCATAAGGCCTCCTTACGTGTGAAGAGTAGAAAACTTCGGTTTTGCGCGAGCGGTTCATCGTTAACCAGCTCCGCAGGTAGATGATTGAGAGTTCTTAATGGAATATATCCACTACGTCGAAACTGAATGTGACTGCGCCTTTTGGTTCTCCGGGACGACGGTCAGGGTTAAACGAATAACCGCCTCTCAACTGCAGACCAAAGAACTCGAGCTGAATGCCTGGTCCAACTCCGTAACGAAACCCACTGCTCGCATTTGGTGAGCGAACACGCGCAGCATCAAACATAAACACTGGTCCAACTGAGAAGATATTGAGCTCCCGTCCCAGCTTAGTAACCTGAGACTCAGTATCTTTAAGAAACTGGATTGACCTGGGTCGGGCTTCGATCAGACCGACTTTGTCAAAGGTGTCGTATCTGGCTATCAGGTCATCGCAATGTTGCTGGAGCTTGTTTCGACGATCGGTGAGCGCCGACTTCACGGTTACTACGGGCGGATCCACTTGTGCGATTAGATTCGTAGTCACTTCAATTATCTCGACGAGAACTCCCTGAGCAGGCATTTCGTCCGGACCAACCGTAACTAAAATGAGTTCAACCAATTCTCCCCTCGCGTCGACACTGTCACTCTTGAATTTGCCAGTAGCGTCAAAAACTATTTTTGCCCTTAGGAGCTTTAGGATTGTGAGCGCCTTGCGGATTTCATCTTTGTCGCGCGCGATCAAATTCGCGGTCGGCGTCGAGACTTCCTGGGCAGGTAATCCGTTGAGATCAACTTGCAGACGCAACAACTCTTCTTCAAGACCGGCATAGTCAGCTTTTGCAATCTGCTGAACATAGCTGTCCGTCTCTGTAACGAATGCTATGTCCAGCTTGTCCAGTAGATTCTCTACGGCTTTGCTTTGCGGATCAGTCGCGTTGGGATCAGATGTTGTGAGAATTTGAATAAGCCCGGGGATTTCTGTTTGCGCTTCTTTCGGAATCGCAGGCTTGGCCCAGAAAGTAGCGGCCAGAGTCAAGTTTGTTGAGATGAAGCTTTCACCACCCACTGCCAACGGTAGACCTGTGGGCGTTAGGCGCTGATTGGGAAAACTCCGAATGTAGGGTGAGCTGCGAATTATCCAGTCGCTGCCAGGAATGAAGTTCTGATCAATGTTACCAGCGAAAAAACTTTCAGCGACCGGCAATAGTCCTCGCTGATCGATCTTGCCCGACGTGAACTGAGCCTCAAACGAGATCGGCTTATTGTTCCACGGTAGAAAACGAGTCTTATATGATGAGTCGAAGATGTGCTTCAGAAAGTCAACCGTGTCATTTACACCGGTAGCCGCATCACCAGTCCCTCCTACCAGCAGACCGTAAGAACCTTTGAACAGGTGCCGTCCTATTCGCCCCGAACCACCGATGTAAGTTTTCAGCGATTGGTAACTGCCGCTGGCAATAATGGTGGGCGAAGTGGGATCGAGATCGCTTTGCCTGTTACCGCCTTCAAAGGAGCCACCGTATCTAATTACAAACTCTCGACCCTTTTTCTGATCACCAAAAGCTCTCGACGATGCAAAGAGCTGTCCGAATCCAGTTCCCCGTTTAAGTTCCAGCCCGTCTCCCGAGGGAAGCTTGGAATACTCGTAGCCTCCACGCCAGGTCAATTCCCGCAGCCAGTTCGATGCGCCGGACGTGCGGTTGCCCTGAACACTGACCGAGCCGACGGCCGTTGATGAAGAACCCGCCCCTTCAAGGCTCAAGCTGCGAAGCACGCTGTTATTGAGATCAACGGTTGCGCCGGCACCCGCCAGGTTGCTGGAACCAGTGAAACCCACATAGGGCTGAAGTTGAATTGTGGTGAGGATATGTTGCAGCCACGAAGAAGTTCGGCCCATGCGGGCTGAGTCCTTCGCAGGTTGCTCATAGGTTGGCGGGGGTGAAGAACTGGTGTTGAGGCGCTGGACCACATACGAGGCGTCAAATACGACCTTGACTGTCGCGGGGTGCGATGTGGTGTTGCAGCCTTCAAAACGAGTGTGAATAAGAGGTAGTTGTAGAGGGTCAGGAGGTTCAATGATTGCCAAGACGTTCTCGGCGAGGATCTTTGACTGGTCGAGGGCCGCTTTGCTGAATTCGCTGTGCGCTTGGAGTGGCAGTGTCCCAAGCAATCCGGGCAAGCGATGCTTGACCGAACCAAAGGACTTGTCATCCGAAGTAACACTCACACTGCTAACGATAAATTTGTCTCGTTCGTACTCTTCCGGGTTCTGGGTTCGACATTGCTGGGCCCAGGCAATCTGCCCAGTCACGAGAAACAGCAGCAGACCCAAGACCAATCTAGCGATAGTGAGTATCGGGTTTCTCATAGGAGTGACCTGGCGCGGGAGTTCTGATTCTTGCTCTGGAACACTTGCTTCCCTTACGAAAAGCGGCGAGAGGACAAGCAGCCACCTCGCCTCTTCTCGGTCAAGCGTGAGGCACGCGTGAGGCACTATGGAAGTGAAAGAACGCCAACCACGCGGCGTCGCAGCTTGCGAACATTTTCACTGTGAGCGTCAGCCGCCCGATCCAGCTCTGCGAACAATTGCTCGTCCTTTGAAGCCTCATTGAAGGATGCTGGATCGAAGTTGCTAAGGAGTGCGTCTACATTTGGTTGTTCAATAACGGCATCCGCCGAACGTGCCACTGGACCAACCAGGTAAAGTGTTTGAAGATGTGAGAGGCCGTCGTTGGCTGTATCTTCGGCTTGTTTTTCCTTGCCGGGAGCCTCTTTATTAATCTCGATGTCGACCGAAACCTTGGCCGTGAACTCGTCGCCGTCTTTCTCGAGCAGCGCGAAGTGGATGGTCCAAGTCGCTTCCACGCGGTCGTCTTCCTTCTTGCAACCTTTAGTCAAACCAAATTCGATCTTTTGGGTAGCGTTACGTTTCAGTCCTACCCGAATTCCAAGGGGGGTACATTTGTTTGTGTCGTCTGGCATCGTATTTCTCCTTTAGGTGGCCTGCGGAATATGTTGATTGGGCGGCAGCTTCCCTCGACTCAGATGGGTTACCGGCGAAATAGCAATGGACTAACAAAATAAGGAGTCTTGCTAACCTTGACTCCGTTGCGCCGTCCAAGCCGCCGACATACAATGCCGGTCTGTCGTGCTCTCAGGTTCAAGCATCACACGCAGCACACGTCCTATCCGCCTCTGTCATCAATGAGTTCAAAACATAATGACGCTGGACATGGACGCTGCGTTTTGCGCCCACTTTAATTCGCGCCATCCAGGTGTGATAACTATCACTTGAAGTAAATTATTTAGTGGGCGGGAAATTCCAGATTAGTTCTTGAGCAGAATAGAGTTGGTCCAGGACGAGTACTCTCTATTCCCTTGCCTGTTACGGTTAGCATCTGCTCAATCGAGTTTCGGGAGCGAGCCTCGATCTTCCGCTATGCAAACTCACGAAAATCTAACTGAACTACTGAGGGCCTGGAGCGATGGTGACGCGGCTGCCTTAAATCGCCTGATGCCCCTCGTTGAATCCGAGTTGCGGCGACTGGCGAGTTATCACATGCGGCGGGAAGATGGTGCTAACACACTGCAGACGACGGCACTGGTCAACGAGTTATATCTAAAATTAGTTGATCAAAAGCGGGCCAAGTGGAACAACAGAGCTCACTTTTTCGCGGTAGCTGCGCAGTTAATGCGGCGCATACTGGTAGACCATGCACGTCGTGACAAACGTAAGAAACGTGGCGGCGGTGTACAGGGTATTCCTCTTGACGATGTTGTTCTCGTTTCTCGGGAAAAATCCGATGAACTGTTGGCGCTCGATGAGGCGCTTGATCGTTTGGAGAAACTCGACTCTCTCAAAGCGAGAATTGTAGAGATGCGTCATTTTGGTGGGTTGACTGTTGCTGAAACCGCTGAGGTTTTGAAAGTTGCTGAGATAACAGTCATGCGTCATTTCGATCTTGCAAAATCCTGGCTCAGACGAGAAGTGCGCGGAAAATAGATCAGGCTGTTGATAGTTTTACGATCTGTTTGACGCGGTCAATATATAAGGTGGCAAACTCCACCTTGTTGGTAGCATAGATCTACACATGGACTCCGAACGCTGGCAAAGGATAGATGACCTCTACAATTCCGCCTTGAGCCTTGATGCCGAACAGCGTGCATCGTGGCTAGCCGAAGTGTGTGCTGACGACGATGGTCTACGGCAGGAAGTTCTTTCGCTTCTCGAATCAGCAGATACAGAAGACAGTTTTCTTGAAGAGCCTGCGCTGAGTCTTGGTCTGACCGTGATTGGGCTTGAAAGTCAAAGGCTGATCGGTGAGAGCCTCGACCGGTACAAAATCCTCAAAATGCTGGGCCACGGCGGAATGGGTGAGGTCTACCTTGCACATGATCCTCGCCTTAATCGGCAGGTAGCGGTCAAACTTTTGCCGGCTAGTATCACAGAGGATCGCACCCGCGTACATCGATTCAAACAGGAAGCTCAACTCGCTTCTAAAATCTCTCACCCTAACGTTGCTCATATCTATGAAATCGGAGAAGCGGAAGCACGTCACTACATCGCAATGGAGTACGTCAAGGGACGAACCCTGAGGCAAGTGATGCGAGAGGGCGAGCTGCAAGCTGACGCAGCGATCGAAATCGCCATCCAGGTGGCGACCGCATTGTCTGCCGCGCACCGTGCGGGCGTTATCCACCGAGATATCAAGCCAGAGAATATTCTGATAGCCGATGACGGGCAGGTAAAGGTGCTCGATTTCGGACTAGCGAAGCTCATCGAGGGCCAGGGAGAGTTTCAAGCCGATCTCTTCTCTAGACCAGGTTCTTCATTTCACACCGAGCCAGAGATGTTCATGGGGACGTCTCACTACATGTCGCCCGAACAAGTGCGCAGACAGGTCGTTGATTTCCGAACCGACTTGTGGAGCTTAGGTGTAGTTATTTATGAAATGCTCACCTCCCGTCGTCCTTTTCTCGGAGAAACTTTCAGTGAAGTGATCATTGCCATAATCGAACGCGAACCAGATTTCACTGGCGATGAGAAATCAAAACTCCCTCCTCCGGCTGTCACCCTCTTGCGCAGGGCGCTCGAAAAGCAGCCACAAGAACGATATCGAGATGCGAACGAATTATTGGCGGACCTCCGTAAGATTAGAGAGTCTGCTGCGTCAGTTTTTGCTTCGACTTCTAGTTCTTCAGAATCTGCTAACGCTTCCGCCACAGAGTCCACCAAGCGAAACAGCGAGTCTTCCAACACTTCCGGCCATGGAAGAATGCTGACTATCCCTGAGCGGCTCGACACAGTTCAGGAAGAAGGAACAGTGCGGATCTCTTCCTGGCCGCAATTCGGTAGACGGCTTCAGGTTTTGTTGGCTTCCGTTTTGGTTATCAGTGCAGTTGCGTACTACGGAGTGTCTAGCAGACGTTCGAAAGCTCTTGTGAATAGCGTTATGAATTTACGCTTCGAGCGCCTCAATCTATCCGGCAATATCAATAACATTACTCTTTCACCGGACGGCAAATATGTAGCCAGCGTGATCGCCGAAGGAGGCCTGCACTCAATACACATCACGGAGTTGGCAACTGCCAGCGATCTTCGCGTCGGTTCGCCGTCGCGTGAAGGATATAGCGGAATATCATTCTCGACTGATGGTACTTACGTTTACTACCTGGAGAACCATGCAGAAACCGGAACCCTGAACCGCGTTTCAAAACTTGGCGGAGGCCAACGCAAAATCCTGGAGAAGGTAAACACAGCCGTCACATTTTCTCCGGATGGCGAACGCATGGCCTTTATTCGAAATAATAATTCGCGGGATCCGGCCGATCTGGTGATCGCACAGGCTGATGGCAGTTCCGAGCAGGTGCTGGTAAAGCGCGCTATGTCTGATAAGGATTTTTTTCTTTCTGACATGAAAGGAGCGAGCCCAGCGTGGTCACCGGACGGAAAGGTTATAGCGTGTCCAACCTATAACTTCGCTCGTATTACTCAAAACGATATCGATATCGTGACCGTCGAGGGAGGAGCTAGTCATCGTCTAAATAAGAGTTCATGGTACGACATCTCGCGCGTGGCCTGGCTAGCAGATGGCAGTGGGTTGATCGTCGCCGCTACTCACGGCCCCGGTGAACCATATCAACTTCAACTTCTTGCCTATCCTTCAGGGGAGGTACGACAGGTAACCAACGACCCCAACAATTACACGTTGGTCAGTGGAAGTCGCGATTCAGGATTGTTTCTAACATTAAACATTGAGGAAGACTCAAATCTCTGGCAAGTAAACCTAAAAGACACACAGCCGACTCTACTAGCCGAAGGTCAACGGAAGGGATTAGCAGCAATCCAAGCAGCAGGGGCGGGTAGGTTTCTGTACACCGTAAGTGATGGAATACACACCAACCTCTGGATCGAAGAGTCAGGTTCGGCTCGAAGACAATTAACGTTTGAGGCGGACAATTCGAAACCGATGGCCTCACCAGATGGGCGCTACATAGTGTTTGTTTCCAAACGTGCTGAAGGGATGAATATCTGGAGGGTAAATAGCGATGGGACTCAGCCCACACAACTAACCAAAGGTAAATACGAAGATCTTCCGGTAATAACTCCCGACAGCAAGTGGGTCATCTATCGCACGGGAAATGCTGTTAAGAAGGTTTCCATTGACGGCGAAAATTCGGTGCAGTTATTCGATAAGACTGCCCTGGGAATCGCTCTGTCTCCATCTGGTGAGCAGCTAGCTTTCTTCACGAACGATCGACCCGACAGTCAAATCTGGCACTTGGAAATCTACGACTTGGCGACACTCACCGAGGTCAAGCGCTTCGCACTACCTGAGCGAACCACTCCTTTCAATAATGTCCGCCTGGCCCGCGACAATAGATTGCAGTGGGTACCTGACGGTAGCGGGATCGCATACATCAGTCATGCCGATGGAAACTCCAACATATGGTTGCAGCCCATCTCGAGTAGCAAACCCCGCGCTCTAACGAATTTTCGAGACGCCGAGATATCCTCTTTCAGCTGGTCAGGAAATCAACAAATAGTTTGTGTTCGAAACACAAAAGCTTTTGTACCGATCTTGATGAAGCTCTTTAACTAGAGGGAGTGAGGATGACGTTGAGTTGAGGCAGGAGTCACGATGGTGGACCGTGCATAATTGGACCATGTAATTCGGTTGGCACTTGCGACGTGCACTTCAGCACTCAACCCCTTTGCAGTCCTTCCCGACGATCTGACACTTTGAATCTAACGAGAAAGAGAAAGCCGTGAGAATTGAGGAAATCTAACTGCGTTTCCTCCACTCCCACGGCCCTTGCTTAATCCAAAGCAATTAATCTAAAACACCGAGCGTTACTCAAACTTCATCGCGAAATTAGGGCTGTTTTGTTGGACATGGATCGAACCATTTGCCGTCGATCCAACATTGATCTCCACCCAGCGGCTGTGGGTTCAATTTCTCCCCTTCTTTGGGTTTGTTTCCTTTTTTCCTCATCTGCATGAAGCCCTCGTAGTCTTCTCCGTCGCTGACTCCGGTAACCTTAATAGTTTCATTGTTGGTCACCTCGATCCGGACGGCCATTCCAGCCAAACTCCCATCGGGCTTTGGCTGAGGGCTGATTTCGAACTCAAAGACTGTCTTGTTATTCATCTTTGTGCCTCCCATCTTGAGTGAATTAGATAGAGCTTTGAATGCTCGTGCTGCGTTGACCTTACCGGCTCCCCAAACGTTATTTTGAGTTGGGCCAGTAAACGGATCCCTATCGGTATTAGAGAGTAGGGCGTGGCGGATTTGCTGCGCGCTCAAATGCGGCCAGTGCGACCACAAGAGAGCAATGACACCAGTAACGTGGGGAGCAGCCATACTCGTCCCCGAGTTAAAATCATAGGAGAGTACGGACTGATCAGTACGCATCCTTGGCGCCATGATAAGACTTGCTGGAGCAACCAGGTCTGGTTTTATACGACTATCCCGAGTAGGACCGATGCTTGATGGCGGGAAGATGGCTCCTTTAACCTCAGTGCTGCCCACCATATTATCGCGGCGCGAGATAAAACCACCCACTGTGATTGCGTACCTTGCATTTCCAGGGACGGTTATAGTCGAAGAGAGCAAGTTGTTTTCTTTAAACCCAACGATGGTTACGCCACGAGGTCGGTCACTCCACAGATCGAAGTGTCCCTTGTTAATGGTTGTGCCACGGAGTATCAGTTGCCAAAGTCCGGCTTCCCACATCGGACCTTTTTCCAAAACAATTCCTATCTGGTTATCCCCATTGGCCGGGTGATTAACCTGCGAATACACGTGAGCCTTATTCCCCCCTCGAAACGGGATAACTGCAGTTTGTCCAGGTGAGACAAATTCACTCGCTTCTTCACTGGGAGGTTTAATTGCAACATCGAAGCGGTCACTGGTGTGGTACCACAATTCCAACGTGTCGCCATCTACTCCGTTGTTGTCATCCACCATCAAATTGAAGGGAACCACTGTATCCTCTTGAAGAGTAACGATTCCATTAGCGTGATGTCCGAATGAACCCTCACCGCACTCATTCCCAGCGGACGTTACGATCAGCGTGCGACCCTCCTTCACAACGTTGTCGATTGCTCGCTCGAGTAAGGTTGTTCCATCGTGCGCTCCCAGGTTGTCACCTTGGCTAATGTTGATGACGACCGGTTTGCCGAGGTCGTGGGCTATCTGTCGAATGTAATTGATTGCATCAAGGAAGAAGGCAGAACCGCCAACGGGAACATCTTTTCTGTAAGAAACCAGTATCAGGTCGGCCTCGGGTGCTACTCCCGTAAAAATGCGGCGCCTGCTTCCATTACCGGCAGCGATTCCGGTCACATAGGTCCCGTGAGTTCCCGCATCCGGATGGTTCCTAATCGTCAATATTCTCCCGTTTGCGATCTCATGATCTATAGCTTTCTGCTTATATTCATGACCATAACCAAACCCAACCGGTGGCTGACCCGCTTTACCGAAAGTCAATTGATCCCACGCTGCCAGTACACGTGTCTGACCTGTGGCATTTCTGAATGTTGGGTGAGTGAGCTCGAATCCCGAATCAATCACACCAATTATCGCTCCGGCACCAGCGCTGGGAAGATTGCGAAGATTAGTGATCGGGTCCACAAGACCGATGGCTGAAGAACTCACATCCATTTCATCCATCAACGGGCGAACTCCGCCAACTCGAACCACTGCCTTGTGCTGGGCCAACTGCTCAAGCCTATTTCTCGCGATCGAGCCCGCCGCAACGTCGCCTGCGAACGAGGTAACATAGAAGCCCGTTTCCTCAAGGGATCGAAGATCGCCTTCATATTGGAGTAAGACGCGTACGGGCTCATCTCCAAGCTGACTCGCTAATAGTCTTAGTCGGAAATCCAGATTTGTCGTCATGACTCGTTGGTGTTTCCCTTTGCTTAATTATTCTGATGAACTTCGAAAGAAATCTTCTTTGCCGCATTCCTACATCTCAATACGCGTCAGAGAAGAACTGAAGCTATCACCGCCGACTACCATTTCGAATGAAACTTGATAATTCTCTTTCGAACATTGCTTTAGACGTTGAACGACTGTGTACCTGAGCGGCCTCGTCGTCATCATTGCTCCCGCGACATCGAGTGAATGGCCCACGCGCTCTAATTAGAATCAACTACGGAGCAGTCTTTGAGCCAACAAGTTCGAAGTTGAATGGATCAACTTCATGTCCTACTACGGCTCACGTGCACGGAATAAGAAATTGCTAGGAAGGGGTGCCAGCAAGTCGAACAACAAAGGCGTACTGCAATCAGGTGTTATACACGTCTAAGTTGTCGTTGTTAAGAACCTACGGACAGAAAAGTATGAATAGCTTGTTATATCCTTCCCGCACCCATTCTAAATCCTCCCTTTCATCACGAGGTTGAGGTGATGCCAAGTGCAAGACTTCATTTTATTGACACTATTTTTACCTCGCTGATAGAATGCGCGCGTTTCGAACTAAACATAACGATCAGTGTTCCTAAGCAAACTCCTCGCTCCCGCTTTTAACTGATCCAGACGATCGATAGCGTCCCACTCGTTTTTCACCTCGCACTTTTTTTAGCCCCAAGAAAGAAGGGCCATCTCATGGCTGACCATAACGACCCAAACGCGGTCAATTCTATCTTTTCCGATATCGATGTTAGCGCTGCCGATCTCTACGATCTGTTCGGCTTTCCCAGTTCGAACACCGACGGCGGGGAAAAAGTGGTAATCGCGCTGACCTTCGCTTCCATCCCATCAACAGGCGTGTTCGACACCGACATGCTGTACCGGATTCTTGTGTCTCCAGATCCGAGAGTGGTCGGCCTGAGTAAGGACGAGCACTCGCTGAAGGGATTGCTCCGCTACTTCGACGCGATTAAAGAGAAGTTTCTTGGACCATCCAAGGCGTCGGAGATTCGCGTGACCATCGACGACAGTCAACGCGCAACAGTCAAGTTCATTGACTTCCCCGGTACGAGCTTCTCGACGGTAATCGATACCAACAAGGTGACAACGATCGACACGCCCGACGGTCACGCGATTAAAGCGTACATCGGTGGCCGCGACGACGCTTTCTTCAACGACCTGACTGGTTTCTTCCGTTCGATCAACTACGCCCCGCAGTTCTATCACGTCCCGCACACTATGCCCGGCGCGCGCGAACTGCAGATTCCCAAGACACTGATCGAGCTCGAAGGCAATCATCTCTTCAACTTCGATCCAGCTGATCCTGAATGGGGCTACGGGAATAACAAACGGGAACTCCCGGACGGCCCGCACACCTGGAACGGCGATAAGTTCTTCAAAGATGCCAACGGCAACTTCCGTTTTGTTTACAGTGGCAAAGACTGCCAGGCCGGAATTAACATAAACGCGATCATTCTCGAAATCCCACTCGCCTTCATTACAAGTTCGCCCGATCACAACCGGATCGTTAACACGTGGGGCGAGAGTTGGGTGTTGAAAGCTGCTGAAAAGATCGAGACCATTCCCGATCATCCGTTCTGGCTGGAGCATCCGATCGCGCTCATCGGACAGTTGAACCTGGACGATGAGTTGAAGAGATACAAGCTCGTTGACACTGATGGTCAGCCATTTGCCGATGCAGCGTTAAGCGAACGTGAAGACAATCGGCAACTCGGAGCGAACAACTTCTGGCTCGCGCCACACTTTATCAAGCGCCTAGCGCATCTCGGTTGGGGATTTGGACCATCAATCTCTGCACTCGGTCTGCAAACCTCTTTCGATCACGACAACTCGCCAGTTTCAGTTCACAAGACCTATTCGCTCGTGAGCACAGCGTTTCCCCGTGTAAAGAAAACGCTGTTTCAGCATCTCAACATGCCCGACGATAGTTGGAATCCCAAAGGACTAAACATTCCACTGCGGCGTCCGGTTGAAGTCTTCGTGCCGAACGTTTGCGCTATCGATATGGACACTACGGGAACGTGGCCCTTTGGGCGACGGCCGGAAGATCAGGTCGCGACTCGTTTTCTCTCGATGTTTCTAGACATGGAAGCTGAGTTGAACGGTAAGAAATATCACGTCGAGTTGCTCAACGATCCGGCGTTATGGAACAGCGTACCGATCGAGCCGAAGACGGTGCCAAACCCGATGAGGAACGACAAAGAATTTCTCAATGACTTTCCGTATTTGGCAGATCCCTGGAGTTGATGGCCCACAACCTTACTTCGACATCTCTCGTTCTCAGTGATCCGATGATCGACAAAAGAACTGACATCGAAAACGAACTTGAGCGAATTCGTCAGGGGCTTACCGAGCTGAACGACAACTCCTCAAATCTGCCCGTCGACAGCGCTAGAGTGTCGCGACTTGCCTATCTTCAGTATCAACAAGCATCGCTCACCGGAAACCTGGACGCACTGGGCGACGCTGACGCCACGCTCGATTACGCAATCCAACATCTTGGGCCAAGTGGCGATCTCTATTTCCTCAAGGCAAATATTCACTTCAAGCTTCATCGCCTCGACGACGTCGAGCAGGATCTACAACTTGGCCGCGATCTGTTGACTAGTACTCCCGGTAGATCGTTGAAAGCGGATCTCGACTTTCAGAAAGGGCGCTACCAGGATGCCCAAAAAGAATACGAAGCACTAATTGAAGAAGAACGCAGCTGGGACAACCTCGCACGCCTGGCTTATCTCCACTTCAAAATGGGTGATCTCGAGAAGGCCGATCGTTTGTACGACGAAGCCGCCGATGAACTAACCGCAAAAGAGATGCGACATTACTCGTGGCTCGAGTTGCAAAGAGGTGTTCTCGATTTGAGCCGCGGCCATTACGAAAAGGCTCGCACTCATTACGAGCGAGCCGAACGTGCGTACTCCGGACATCGGTTGGTCCAGGAACACTTCGCGGAGTTGGCCGGTGCTGAAGAAAATTTTGACGAGGCTGAACGACTTTATCTCGAAGTCGTTGAGCGTGTACCGCGTCCCGATTTTCAACAAGCTTTGGGTGAACTGTATTTGACCATGGGTAAAACAACCCAAGCCACCGCATATTTGGATAAGGCACGCGACGGCTTTCTCCAATCTGCCGAGCGCGGCGAAGTCCACTATTACCATCACCTCGCAGACTTCTACGCCGACGTCGAAGAAAATGGTCCAGAAGCAGTTAAGTGGGCGAGAAAAGATCTTGAACTAAGAAGAAACTTTTCGACTCTTGCTGCACTCTCCTGGGCTTTGTATCGCGCTGAACAATTTTCTGAAGCACTCGAATTGATGGATGAAGCACTCTCATCAGGTGCCAGGGATGCGCGACTCTTTCGTGCGGCCGGAATGATCTACACGGCTGCGAGTCCGAACGGTAGAGGTGCCTCGTATTTGGAAAAGGCTACCGAACTCAATCCAAATCTAAAAAACTTCCACGTGCACCGTTGATCCCGACAATGCTTTCTCCAATTCCGAGATCTCGATAAAGGAGCGACTTCCATGCCCGGAAGAAAAAGGAAGATCCTGATCTTAATCGTAATCGTGCTTTTAATCGCGGTTGCTTTTATCGGATATCGATTGTTAGCGCACAGAGGACCCAGGCCGGGTACAGTTCTCGATGAAGCGCGACAGGTCAATCGACCCGTTAATTCTTTTCCGGCTGCCGACGAAGACTACTTCCGGGATATGGACGGCGCGATTCCACTCACAAGCGATGAAATCAAAGGTCGTAACACCTGGGTGGTCTGGACCGGCGGCAACGATCGTTTCTGGGATACGATCGGCACCACCAGTTATGGCGCGTTGGATCTCCTAAAAACAGTCTCCTCGTATCCAAATCCGATCTCGAAAGATCAAAACGATCGGCTCAAGTACAGTCGCGACAATAGGTGGTACTACCTTGGCCTGGTCAATGAGCCATGCTTCGAAAAGCCTACTGGTCCAGATCCACAGCGTTTCGGACTCTGGCTCGACAAACGCGTAGTCTCGCCGGAGTGTCCGCCGGATCCTTTTGAAAATGAGCAGAAGTATCCTGGCGTCGTCATTGGCTCGCGAGGCAAACCATTACCCTCAGGCAGTCCGAATCAGCATTTACCAACAGATAAGAAGATGCCGGTTGGATCTTTCTATGGCTATGCAACGGGTATCGTCGGTCTAAGACTGTTCCCGAACCCAAACTTTGACGCGGCTGCGGCAGAGAGATGGGATCCCGAGCGTTACTACAACGATCCCACTTACTACTATTCGAAAGATCTGGTTCGTCCGTATCGAGTTGGCATGTCGTGCGCCTTTTGTCACGTTGGTCCCGATCCAACTAAGCCCCCAGCAGATCCCGAGCATCCGAAGTGGGAAAACCTGAACAACAGCGTCGGCGCACAGTACTTCTGGATCGATCGCATCTTTGACTGGAAATCAGATCCGGCCACGTACGTTTACCAGATGTTCCACACCTCGCGACCTGGATCGTTGGATACGTCACTTGTCTCGAGCGACAACATCAACAATCCACGCACAATGAATGCGATCTACAACCTTGGACCACGTCTGGATCAAGCGACTCGTTTCGGCAAAGAAACACTTGGGCCAGGTAGCGATAACAATAAACAGCTAAACGATTATCTGCCCGCGGGAGATCCTCTCAACAAGTTCTTCGTACCACCTAACACCGTCTACTCACCTCGTGTTTTGAAAGACGGCTCTGACTCAGTAGGAGCGCTCGGCGCGTTGAATCGCGTCTATCTCAACATCGGTCTGTTTAGTGAAGAATGGCTGCTCCACTTCAACCCGCTCGTCGGAGGTAAGACTGTGACTCCGATCGAGATTGCGGTTGCGCGTAAGAATTCGAGTTACTGGGAAGCAACTGAAGCACAGACGGTCAACATGGCGCGCTTCTTCCTCAGGGCTGCGTTGCCACACAAGTTGAGCGCGGCTCCAAATGGCGCCAGCTATTTCAATAATGGCAAGCCAACAGATCCTGCCTATGTCACCCAGGTCAATACCGGCAAGGTGGTCTTTGCCGAAAACTGTGCGCGTTGCCATTCGAGCAAACTGCCTGTACCCGACAGTCCAAAGCAGATCATGCAAACCGAAGGGTGCGCTGGTCCAAACTACCTGCAGTGTTGGGATGAATACTGGAATTGGACCAAGACTGAAGAGTTCAAGACGAAGATGCGCGCGATTGTTCTTGCGCCTGACTTCCTCGACAACAATTACTTGTCCGCCGAACATCGCGTTCCGCTAACCTTGTTGCAAACGAACGCGTGCAGTCCGCTCGCTACCAACGCGCTCCGCGACAATATTTGGGACAACTTCTCGTCCAACACTTACAAAGATCTACCTTCCGTTGGAACAATCAAAGTCACACATCCCGTTACCGGTGAAGAACGATCGTATGAGATGCCCGGTGGTGGCCGTGGTTACACGCGACCGGCATCACTCGTAAGTCTCTGGTCCACTGCGCCGTTCCTGCAGAACAACTCTGTAGGTACTTTTTACTGGAGTGGATCTGTTGACGATCGGATGAAGTCGTTCCAGGACTCGATTGAACAGATGTTACTGATCAAGGAACGCGCAAAGGATCCGGTGCTCGCAGCGCGCGGAGTTAACGCCGGCTTGATCGATCGCACCACGCAACGTTGCTCGATTCGTATTGCGCCGGGGTACGTCCCGAACCTCGTGGAAAATTTCGGAGATATGTTTTTCCCAAGCGTTTTCTCGGCCGACGGAGGCATCGATATTGGTCCAATACCGCCGAATACTCCTGTGGGCCTGCTCGCGAGTTTGAATATTCGTCCCGAAGGATTGGGTTTCTGGGAGCGGATTCAATACGACTGGAAACTGCTGGGACTGGTCAAGGAGATCAAGCAAAAACTGAAGGCGCTGCCACCGAATGCAACGGATGAAGAGGCGACGCGGGTCTTCACTCCACTCGTCGACAGTTTGATCGCGTTGAGTAAGTGTCCCGACTACGTAGTGAATCGTGGCCACTATTTTGGCACCGGACAGTTCGGTGACGAATCACGTTTGAGCGAACAGGACAAACGTGCGTTGATCGAGTTTCTCAAAACTTTCTAATCGTTTTTTGCAGAGCGTAATTGTGAGAAAGCGCGAACTCGTTTTGCTTAAGACAAGCACAAAGCCCACCGGCGGAAAGAAGAGACAATGAGTGCTCCACAGTATGAGTACATCGTGGTTGGATCGGGCGCGGGCGGTGGTCCACTCGCGGCGCGACTAGCGGAAGCCGGCCACTCAGTTCTGTTACTCGAAGCAGGTGGAGATCATGGACCATTCAACTACCAGGTCCCTGTCTTTCACGGAAATGCCACTGAAGATCCCGACATGCGTCTCGATCACTACGTGCGGCATTACGAAGAAGAAGAACGTCAGGAGAAGGATCCGAAGTACCTGGTAGAACGGAAGGAAGGTCGCCACGGCGTCTTTTATCCACGCGCGCGCACGGTGGGCGGCTGCACCGCACACTACGCCATGATCATCATCAGGCCACACGATAGTGATTGGCAGACGGTTGTCGATTCCACCGGCGACAAGAGTTGGGCGCCGCGCCAAATGGATAAGTACTTCGCGAGAGTTGAAAAGTGGCGTCACCGCCACGCGACCTCTTCCGGTCACGGAACTGATGGCTGGTTGCCGACGCGTTTCTCCGACACAGTCTCGTTAGTGCGCTCCGCGTTTAAGCATCTAGACCCGTCGATTGGTGAGATCGCTAAAGGAGCTTTCTGGGCTTATCCGAAGTTGCTTCCATTTCGCTTTTGGAATCGTCCGTATTTTCCGCTCAGCGTTCGCTGGCGCGCGCGGGTCGATCCGAACGATTTACGCATTTTGAAACGACGTGGCACTGGTTTGATTCTCGTTCCCCAGGCGATCGACAGCCAGGGTCGTCGACAAGGTGCTCGCGAGCGCGTGAAAGCTGGCCAAAAGACTGGCCGGTTGGAAGTGCGGATGAACTGTCACGTGACTGAACTCATCTTTGATGAGACTGATCCCACGCGGGTGATAGGCGTGCGCTATGTTCCGGGCGACGGTTTGTATCGCGCTGATCGGAATCCGGAGAGATTTGGAAAACCTACTGGACCGGCGCAGGACGTACTCGCGAAACGCGAAGTGATACTGGCGGCCGGCGCATACATTACGCCACAGTTATTGATGCTCTCGGGAATTGGACCACGTGATCAACTGGAGAAGCACCAAATCAAAGTCCGAGTCGAGCTACCCGGAGTCGGCAAGAATCTGCAGGACAGGTACGAAGTCGGGATCGTCGCACAATCAGAAAATCCATTTCCGCTACTCGCGAAAGCCACGTTTCAGGGGCCACTTGAAGGAGAGGATGGCGACCCATTCTTCACGGAGTGGCGTGACAAATATAGCGGCTTGTACGCGACCAATGGGGCAGTTGTTGGCTTCATTGCGAAGTCGAGCGTGGCGGAAAACGACGAGCCCGATCTGTTTATCTTCGGAGTTCCCGGAGCTTTTGTCGGCTATTACACTGGCTGGTCCAAGGACGCTGTCACCCCGCCACACGACAAATGGACATGGCTGCTCCTTAAAGGTCACGCACGATTTCGAGGAAGCGTCACGCTCAACTCCAACGATCCATTCGACCCACCCGCAGTAAATTTCAACTACTTTGAGCGCGACGAGTCCGGCAAGTTAACGCCTGACGCCGAGAAGGATCTTCAGGCAATGCGCGAAGGAGTCGCCATCGTCAAGGACCTCTTGAAAGGTGCCAAGTCAAATTTGCCAGTGGATCCAGAGTGCATGAAAGGTGTGGACTTGAAATCGAAGGAAGGCATCGACCAGTTCGTCCAGGATCGCGCGTGGGGCCACCATGCATCCTGCACTTGCAAGATCGGCGGTGACGATGATCCTGACGCGGTGCTGGATTCAAAGTTTCGCGTGCGCGGGGTGAAGGGATTGCGGGTGGTTGATGCGTCAGTCTTTCCCCGCATTCCGGGATTCTTTGTGGTGATGCCCATCTACATGATTGCGGAAAAGGCAGCGGACGCGATTCTCGAAGACGCGAAATGATCGTGCTTCGACCCAAGGTAAGTGAGACACAAGGTTCTGATGAAACTTGAGGACTACGGGACCGAGCAAACCACCAATGAAGATCGCGCCTACAATGGCTCGCGCTTTGTTGAAGTGCGCGATGCGATCTTCGCAAACCCTTATCAAAAAATCTGGGGTGGACCAGACCAGTCTAACTTACCTACCTATGAAGTAACGTTGCGAAGTCTTCTGCGCGGCATCCTCCCATTCGGCATGCGACACATTTTTCGACAGGCCGTCGAACGCACTGTCGATTCTCATGCGGATCTGCGTTGGGGTAAAACCGGGAAGGGTTTCCGTCGCTTACTGCACCCAAACGGAGTGTGCCTCACCGGACGCTGGACCATTACTGAAGAAACAATTTACTCCGGCTATTTCCGCAAAGGTAGCGAAGCGTTAGCTGTCAGCCGTTACTCAACTTGCTGCACCGAAACTCGTCGCGGCCACACCAGATCGCTGGCACTCGTGACAAAGTTGTTTCCCACCACCGACGAGAATCATGAGTTACCGCTAAAGACTGCAAACTTTTTTAGCCAGCAGGATATAGGCGGCGAAACAACCGAGTACATCAACGACGCAGAATTGCGAAACGCGCCCGATGTTCATGCATCCCGACGCGCCGGCGGCGTGCCAACCCTCCTCGTCACGGGACTAATTTTTCAACGCGTCGACAAAGAACCGGGACAGCGTCAGCTTTATCAAATCGCGGAACTCGGCAAACCAGCTAACGAACCTACCCGTTGTCCAAAGTTCATTCGCCTTTTGGTTGCGCCGGAGCAACCGAGGATTGAAGGTAACGGTCTGGATTTTCGCGACGAGGTGATGGCGCAGATTTTTGACAGAGGAGACGGCGCTCCGAAGCGCAGCCTGAAGTTCAACATAGAAATTACAGACGAAGGTTCAACGCACGGCCCGGGATTTTCTCAAAAAGTCCGTTTCAACAATTGGCGACACATCGGCAATCTCACCTTCGACAACGCAGTCATCTCATACAACGGTGATTTTGTTATTCACTTCAACCATCCTACCTGGCGAGTCGATCCGAACGACCCTTCAACCGGTACGCGTGTGAACGAACAAAAAGTGCGGTGATATTAAGCGCCTCCTCATGACCGAAAGACAGCACCAAATGAGTGCTGCTAAAGGAACTTCTTTGTGACTTATGTCTTCAGTGGCAAAACCGAAACGATCTTTGATGTTGGCAGGTGGCGGACTCAAAATACCGTTTCAGGCGGGCGTGCTCCAGGTTTGGCTTGACGAAGCCGGCATTGAATTCGATCACGGCGACGGCGTGAGCGCTGCGTGCTTCAACCTTGCGATGTGGGTCCAAGGAATGAGCGGCAAACAGATCGCAAACAATTGGCGTGACTTCAATCCGATGTCAGCCGTTGACGTTAACTGGTCGCAATTACCGCTACTGTTCTTTGCCGAGTCGTTCTTCGAACTCGACGCATTCCGCAACAAGATCTTTCCCAAGTGGGGAATCGATCTGCAAAGAATTCGTAGCAGCTCACGTGATGCCACGTTCAACGTCTACAACTTCTCCAAACATCAACTGCGTCCAGTCACACCAAGCGAGCTGACTGAAGACTTCCTGATCGCAACCGGTTCCCTTCCCGTGTTCTTTCCCCCTGTGCGGACAGAAGGCGACACGTACATCGACGCAGTTTTCAATACGGCAAGTAATCTTGAGGAAGCGATTCGTCGCGGCGCCGATGAACTCTGGGTAATTTGGACCACAAGTCAGCGTGGCATTTGGGGCAGAGGTTTTCTCGGCAACTTCTTTGGAATTTTCGAAGCGACAGCTAACTACAGTTATCGTCGTGTCGTGACGAGGATTGAAGCGAACAATGCGGCGATCGAACGCGGCCAGCATGGTGAGTTTGAACGTCCCATCAAAGTCTACGAACTGAAGGCGGAAGTCGGCCTGCACTATCTCTTCAATTTCAAACGACGCCGTTTCCCGGAAACAGTCGAACAAGGAGTGCAAGCTGCCCGCGCCTGGTGCGACGCAAACAATATCGCACGAGTCACGGAGTGACACGGAAAGTACGGATTTAGCTTAGAGCTGAACACGTCGGAAGGCAACTCATGTCAAAACCAAATCGACTTTTAGTAAAACTCCTCCCAACCGTCGCACTTGCAGCCGCTGATCCGCGTGTAAACCTGCGACCGCTCTTCGAAGAATCACCTCAAACAACTGCGTTCGGTCTCGGAGTCGAGCCCTCATGGTTTATTGCCGACATGCCCGACGGCGCCGAAACACCATGGGATCTTGCTCACTCACAAGTAGCGGGACAACTCGGTATTGATGAATCCGCAATCCTCTTTGCTGAACCGGATCTCCCACAGAGTTTTGTTGACACTAACGAAAAGAACCCGGGCGGCTCACCATTCGCTGCCGACTCAAACTGTAATGTGATTCCTCAACAAGACAACGGCGGAAAGATCAAAGGTCCCGACAAGAACGCGTGGCATCTCGACGATGAGTTCACACAACTTCGCAAGGCTCGTGACTTTGTGAAGTTCACCGATCCACGCACACGCATCGCACACATCGACACCGGCTACGATCGTCGCCACGAAGCACAGCCTGCAAACATTCTCAGGGATCTCGAGCGCAACTTCGCTAACGGCGATGGAGATTCAAATAGCGCGAACGATCCGAATCGTGGCAACGCCTTCCCCGACAATTCAGGACACGGAACCGGAACTATAGGAATACTCGCCGGGGGACACGTTGGTCAGTTGAACGATCGACTCGGGGGTGCGCCCGATGCTGAGATTCTGCCGCTGCGTATTTCAAACTCGGTGGTCCTTTTCTTTACGAGTGCGTTTGCACAAGCATTGCGCCATGCGATCGAGAAGCGTTGCGACGTCGTGTCGATCAGCATGGGAGGTGCTCCTTCACGCGCGTGGAATGAAGCCGTTAACGATGCTTATGAAAATGGGATTTGTATCGTCGCTGCGGCAGGTAACAGCCAGGGCGGACTTCCGACGCGTCACGTGGTCTACCCCGCTCGTTATCGACGCACCATCTGCGCGTGCGGTGTCATGGCGAATGACAAAAACTATTTTGGTCTCGACCGTAGCCAACTTGAAGGAAACTGGGGACCAGACAGTTGCATGGAGAGTGCGCTCTCTTCCTACACTCCGAATATTCCCTGGCCCGTGTTTGGTTGTGACTCCGTTGTCAGACTAAACGGCGAAGGGACTTCATCAGCGACTCCGCAGATCGCTGCGGCTGTGGCGCTCTGGTACGAACACAACAAGGGACGATTGTCGCGTAACTGGCAACGCGTTGAGGCTGTGCGCCATGCTCTGTTTTCAACAGCTAAGGCGAGGAGAGTCGACTTCGAACATCTTGGAAACGGAATTCTGCAAGCTTTCGACGCGTTGCAAGTGGCGCCTGTGTTCAATCTTCCCAAGACACCTGCGGACAGAGACTCTTTTGCTGTACTCCGTGTTCTCACCGGACTTGGTGTCGCCGATCCACCACCACGCGAAAGCATGTTTGATATCGAGCTCTCGCAGCGATGGCTCATGAATAAGAGCTTGCAAGAAGCAGTGCCGGATCCGGATTCCGACGCGCCCGTTCCGAAAGAAAACCTGTCCAAGTTCATGGAAGCGCTTGTTCATGACGACCAGGCGTCAATCGCACTCAGAAAGCATGTCATTTCACGATACAAGTTGGTGTTTGGCAGTTCAGTGCAAGGCGTGTCGCCGAGGGTTGAGAAGGAAGCGCCCGCAGCGTGCAGCGGGACTGTGACACCTTCGGCTCCACCGTATCGCCGCATTCGTGCATACGCAGTCGATCCGAGTTTGTCCACGCGACTGGCGACTGCGGGGATGAACGAGATCACACTCAAGGTACGTTGGGAGTCCGTTGAACCAGGTCCAACTGGTGAGTATTTGGAAGTGATTGACGTTGATGCTTCGGGGAAAGAGTACAAGCCGGTGAATCTCAACGATCCGAGTCTGTTGGCCCAGGATGGTTACCAACCATCAGAAGGCAACGCTGGTTTTCATCAGCAGATGGTCTACGCCGTGGCGATGAAAACTATCGAACACTTTGAACGTGCTCTCGGACGTCCAGTCCTGTGGCGGCCACGAATAAATCCGCAGGACAAGCTTGATGACAGCCTGTTTGAGCGTCGATTGAAGATATACCCACACGAACTCCGCCAGGCAAATGCGTTCTACAGTCCGTCACGCATTGCCCTCTTGTTTGGATACTTCGAGGCATCCGCCAATGATCCCGGCAGTCACGTTCCGGGAAGCAAAGTTTATGCATGCTTGTCCCACGACATCGTGGCCCATGAAACGACGCACGCTATTCTGGACGGAATGCATCGGCGTTTTAACGAACCGACGAACCCTGACGTACTTGCACTCCACGAAGCGTTCGCGGACATTGTCGCTCTAATGCAGCACTTTATGATTCCGGAGATCCTCGAACACGAGATCAGCCGCACGCGTGGAAACTTGAAAGCGGAATCCATACTCGGAAGCCTCGCGATGCAATTCGGACGCGCTACCGGAAAACGTGGCGCGCTTCGAGAAGCGATAGGAACTTTTGACGCCAACGGTCAGTGGATGCCGTTGAAGCCGAATCCAGCTGACTACAAAAACGTCATGCCGCCGCACTCGCGCGGCGCGATCCTCGTCGCGGCAGTGTTTGATGCCTTCATCGCTATTTACGAAAGACGCACTGAAGACTTACTGCGGATCTATACCGGCGGAACGGGCGTGTTGCCAGAAGGCGCTATTCATCCTGACCTGGTGAAGCGTCTCGCCGGCGAAGCAGTGAAGACCGCGGGTCACGTTCTGAATATGTCTATTCGCGCGCTCGATTACATTCCACCGGTCGATATCACGTTTGGTGAATACCTGCGTGGCATCATCACCGCCGATGCGGATCTCGTGAGCGACGATCGCTACAACTATCGCGTAGCCTTCATCGAAGCTTTTCGAAGACGCGGTATTTATCCACTGGATCTCGATACGCTTTCAGTCGATACATTGCGCTGGCAAGGCGTAAGCCTAAAGAAAGGGCGCCCTTTGTACCAAAAAATCCTTCGGAAGTTGAAAGTGTATGCCGACTCCTGTTTCTACATCACGGATCGTGAGCAGTTGTTTAAGCGAACGAGGAAGCAACGTGAACAGTTGCACACGGACCTCGAGACAATGTTTAAGCAAAAACCGGAATTTGCCTCAATACTCGGACTGGATGCAACGGCTTCGTTTGAAGTGCACGCCTTGCGACGTTCGAATCGAATTGGACCAGATGGAAATCCGAAACCTCAAGTGATACTTGCGCTAACTCAGTCGCGTGCGATCAAGGTCGAAGGCTCGAACGAGCAACACACGTTTCGCGGAGGCTCGACGCTGGTAGTTGATCTCACGGAGCCACGGATTCAATATGCGATCACCAAGAACATCGATAGCAGCAACCGTCAGGAGCGAACAACTGAGTTTCTGAAATCGGCGCTAGCCGATCCGGTTCAGGCTTTACTGCTCAAACCTGATCAGCCGGAGAAGTTTGCAGCACTCCATGCGCTTGCTGAACTAGGGTGATTTTTGAACTACCTATAAATTTAGAAATCCGATCGCCAGGAAGTAGAGACCGATGTCATAGAGTCCGAGAGTGTCGAGGCTGCTGGTGGGTGTTCCTTTGACATAAGTGCTCAGCCCGATCGAGAGATCTGACATGAACCACAATGAGCTTCCCAGGAAAACGGCAGCGTTCGAAAACGACGTGAAGAAGTTTGAAATAATGAGCAACGAGAAGTAAGCGAGTTCGAGTTTGCGTCGCGACGCAGGAATGCTCGGAAGTACCCACCGGATAATGAAGAGCGCAATCACGATGTTCGTGATCACGAGCGGCCGCAATGGATGCCCAGCAAGCGGTTTGTAATAACTGGCCACGGCAAACACGATGAGGGCGATACCGAAAGAAACTGCTCCAAGCTCAAACGCAAGCGGAAATTTCGCTTCCGGAAGATCTAACAAGATGTCGCCGATGGCACACAGCAAAAACCCGGCACCAACCAGATACAATTCGAAGTAGAAGCATAGTCCACTGAGAAACAGTGCGGGTGCGGCTTTGAGTGGCGCGCGCAGGAATACCGGCAAGAATTTAGACGACGTCGTCTTTGTTAGTTGCGTGAAAACCGCGAGCGCTACAAGAACGAAGAAGATTAGGGTCCAGGCGCTTGAGTCTCTGATTAAGTAGTTAAAAGTCACGGCAGCCTCTGTGGTTTAAGGGTTGCGAGGCCTCGACCTTAAGAATGCGCGGGACGATATGATCCGTTGCCGACAATGTCAAACAATTTTTCCGACTACCAAGGTTGTACTCACTAGAACTTTAAGGCGGGGCTCGCCGCAATCTTGCATTTTTAAGTCATGCTCGAAAGAGACCCGAAATGAAAACGCACCTTTTCCGCATATCAGTTGAGTGAAGAGTTTTAGAGGGTTGGTGACGATTAGTCTTTCAATTCTCGTCTGCCCGCCTTACTCTTCACACACTACCTGGAACGCCTCGTCTCGTTCTCTTCATTCGGCTGTTTTTGGCTCGCGCTTTTTGCCCTCGGAGATTAGCCTCATGTACTGCCGAAACTAGTCAAACCGAGTCAGATACTCTTTACGATTTGCGTCGAGAAGGGATAAGCGTAATGACAGCTTTGTCACCCAAGCCTCCACTCTTTCTGTTTCAAGTTCTCGAAGATGAGTTCGCCGCGTTACACGGGGAACAACCTCCGGATCTGAGTTGGAAGTTTCAGGCGAACCACATCATTTACGCTGACTCACTGATTAAGAGGTTGGGCCTAACTTCGCAAGCTGACCAAGAGGACTCCGCAGCTTCTCAGAAAACCAAGTCGCATCGCACTCAGCCCAGGGCGTCTGCAGATCCCGATGAAGTAGCGAAGAACGCACTCATAAAATATCTTCGCGACGAGTTAGCCAAAAAGAAATTCAAGTCGAGTGCGAGCGGTGCCGAGCTGGTCGCGGAAGCCCTCAATACATTTCTGACAGACGCCGATCTGTTTGCCGAGGAACGCTTTTCGAATTACTGGCTCAACAGCCCCACTCGTGGAATGCGAGAGCTGCATACGTCGTCAGCGATCATGGGGGGCGCTTTAGGTTACTCCGGTGGTCCATTAACGGGCCAAGATCTCGAGCACTTTAATCGTTTGCTACTCGAAGACGCTTTCGCCCGTTCGCTAAAAAAGATTCACCGCATACGGCTCGACGCGATCTATCAATGCATTCATAAGAAGAAACCGGCGGCGCTCTGTTTTTCGGGTGGAGGCATTCGCAGTGGGACGTTCGCGCTTGGTGTATTGCAAGGTCTCGCACGTCATAACCTGCTTAACAAGTTTCACTTTCTCTCGACGGTTTCCGGTGGCGGATACATCGGAAGCTGGTTAGCAGCATGGATTCACCGGCACCCGGCGGGTCTTCGCGGAGTAACGGCCGATCTCGCCAATACAACTCCACAGTCGAAGGTGGATCCTGATCCTGACCCAATCCGTTTTTTGCGTCGTTACAGTAGTTTCATCACGCCCAAAGTTGGACTACTGAGTGCGGACTCATGGACCTTCATCGCGATCTACCTGCGCAATCTGTTACTCAATTGGTTGGTAATCATCCCTCTCCTGCTTTCAATTCTCACACTGCCCAGGTTCATCGTTTCAGTAACGATCACTGACCCCACACCGCGTCCCTGGACCATTAGCACTCCACTGGGATCTTTTGCGCTGTTCGGCCGTCACTTGTTCCTTGCTTTCGGTTTCATTTTCGCGGTGTGGGCACTCGCCTACATTGTGTTCAATCGACCAACACTTAAAGAAGAATTGCGGTTGGCGAGTCAGTTTTGGCGTCGTAAAACTTCACAGGGGTGGTTTCTTAGCCTGTGTTTGTTGCCACTTTCAATGTCGGCTTTTTGTTTGACGACCTACTGGGCATGGTCCAGTCAGAACGGGGTACTTCCGAAGGACTGGAAGCGATTTATCCTCTTCGGCTTTCTAGTTACATTTCTGGCGTGGTTGATCGCCTCATTCATTCTGCGACGCATTGGTCCAACTCACATAGTTCATACCGTGAGGGCTCTGTTTTCGCGCGATCTTTTCTTTTTGCTTCTCGCCGGCGCTGCGGGGGGCGGCCTGCTCTATTTGCTGACCGTGAAATTTGATCCTTTCCGAGGACAAGCTATTTGGAACTGCCACACTCTCCTGCCCATATCAGCGTTGACGACAGAACTCTATGCATGTTTTGCAGCACCCGCGTTCCTCTTAGTGTTCTTGTTGGGAGCTACTTTCTACATCGGAGTAACTAGTAAGAGCAGTGGCGTCGACGATGAGGATCGCGAGTGGTGGGCCAGGCTCGGTGCGTGGATTTTGATAGCGATCCTCGGATGGATCGTTTTCACATCGATCGTGATCATTGGTCCACGAGCGTTGTTGTCAGCACCAGAGTGGCTTGCGCCGCTCGGCGGTGTTTCTGGATTGCTTGCTGCAATTCTTGGACAGAGTGCGCGCACTTCAGGCCGCAAGTCGTCGAATGGCGAGGGAGGCGGGATGATGGATGCCATCATGGGCAAAGCACTTCCCTTGCTCGCACTTGTATTCATCGTCTTCCTGCTATCACTCTTATCTCTCGGAACAACTGGCATTTCACAATTTCTCGCAAGCAATCTGCCAGGTTTCGTCCGGCCTTTCCTCGTTAGTCCCGGATTCGATTTTACCTACTATTTGGGATGTATTTCGGACGTGACTGGCGCGAATTTCTACGAGCAACAAAAGATCGCTCACATGAACGTCGTGCACATGACATCGTTCAGACTCGTGCTGAGTTTCGGTGTGATCTTGTTTCTGGTCGGTTCACTTATCTCTTTACTGATTAACCTGAACATCTTTTCACTTCATGCGGGTTATCGAAATCGTTTGATTCGCGCTTTCCTCGGTGCTTCTCGCACCGAACAGCAAAGAAAACCAAATCCATTTACTGGCTTTGATCCGGCTGACAATGTCGCAATGCACGAGTTGCGACCGGGCCTGTTTGTCGAAGAAGATTTCCCGCGAGCACTTGCCCTCGCGAGTGTGTTGCTCGGCAATGCAAATCCGTCGACTTACAAGGCCAACAAACCTTATGCAGCGGATGTTGCTCGCTATCTCGAAGAACGAAAATTCCTTACGAACCTTAACGGTCTTCGCGACCCCAAGACTTATTCGATCAAACTTGTCGCCGCACTTCGAAAAGACCTGAACGGTGTGCTTCCCGATCCCGAACTCAGTAAAAAGTTTCCCGAACTTTGCGACACCCCGACAACCTCAGGACAGAATCCCGACGATATATTTTTGAATCGTGCGATCCTGGAAAAGGCGTTCGGAGATTGGATCAGACCACTCTCATCACACGAAGAATATCGGCTGATGCCCGTCATCAACACGACCCTTAATCTGGTTGGTGGGGACAACCTCGCCTGGCAACAACGCAAGGCTGAACCATTCAGCGTTAGTCCTTTGCATGCCGGATGTTTTCGTCTTGGTTATCGGGATTCGAGGTTCTACGGTGGTCGTGAAACTGGCGGTATCTCAATCGGCACTGCCGCCGCAATCTCAGGTGCCGCGGCCAGTTCAAACATGGGTTACTACACAACCTCTCCTGTGCTGTCGCTCGTACTCACTTTCTTCAACGTTCGTTTAGGCTGGTGGTTGGGAAATCCAGGAGCGGCCGGCAAAGACACTTTCGAACTTCGAGCGCCAACATCATCTGTGAAGCCGGTTCTCGATGAAGCATTCGGCCTGACTGACGATGAAAATAAATACGTTTACCTGACTGATGGCGGACACTTCGAAAATCTCGGTATCTACGAGATGGTGCTGCGTCGTTGTCACCTGATCGTTCTTTCCGATGCCGCCGCAGACCCCAACTACAACTTTGGCGATCTCGGGAATGCGATTCGCAAAGTGCGTATCGATCTAGGAGTGCCAATCGAGTTCACGTCGATGCCAATCTTTAGTCAGGATTCGAAAGACTACGACAAGAAGAAAGGGATGTACTGGGCCATCGGCAGAATTCGTTACTCTTGTATCGATGCCAACGCTCAGGACGGTCTGCTTGTTTACATCAAACCGGCGGTCTACGGCAGCGAACCGGGCGACGTACTCGAGTACAAGAAGAGCCATCCGACTTTTCCACATCAATCGACAGCTGATCAGTTTTTCGATGAGCCACAGTTTGAGAGTTATCGCATTCTCGGTTCACACGTGATGGATCGAATGTGCGGGTCAGATAATGAGGATATAGATCTGGATAGCGTGATTAAGAATGTAGTCGATCAACTTAGTGACGACAGTGACAATGGACCAGCTGACAGAAAGTTGAAAAACTGGTTCGAGGAGTGGAGCAAATCGGCTCGAACACCTGACACCACGAACCCCTAGAGCCTCGGAAAATGAGGGACGGCGTAACGCTCTGGAGGGCACAGCGAGGTTTTGCGAGCAAACCGGCAGAACGCGTTTTTGATCTCACCAATCGAGAGAAATCTCAAAGGCCGGCACAGCTCACTTTGTATGAGAATCTGCGGTCACGGGTTGATGAGGGTGTGGACAATGGAGCTTCGTAGGACCGGTGTGTAATGGGATCAACTCTGGAGACAACGCTCCACGTGTCATCCCTCTTGAAGTAAATCGACGTGTCGTATCGGCGATTTATTCTTGCTTACAAATGGAATTTGAATCGTCGATCGTGAGGTAGACGCCGTACTTCCTGTAGTCTCGAATTCTTTCGATAATTAGGTCTCTGTTAGCATCGCGGGCCAACTTTTCTCCGATGTAACTCACTGCCTGTTCGATCGTGTCGCCACGCTCTGGACAATTGACTGATCTGAAAACCTTCAGCTTGCCCTTCTCAAGGAACACTATGTGGCTTAACGAATAACGGGACCTAACGGGAGCAACATGATAAACGTGTCCACCAAGAAATTGGACGCAGCCATCCGGAGAGGTGGTGTTGTTCTCGGGCATAGTCAAATCGACAACAAAAAAGCCTACAGCCTTTTCGGACTCAACCCTGAAACCTCCAAGTCTAATCACAGCGTATTCAGGGGTCGAATTATTCAAGATTGCTGCAAGCCTCTTAAGCATGTCGGATCTACTGTAGAGACGATCCGAGTTAGGGCTGCACTTGCGAATCTGATTTACCAAAAGATGATCAGGCAAAGATTGACCTACAGCTTTGCCCGAAGAGATTGCACCGATCAAAACTAAGCTCAGAATTAGCACGAGTAGTTTGGAATCCAGTGTCAATGCGTTTTCCTTTGTTTTCTCTTTAATTCGTCAACCACCTTTGACTCTATTGCCTCGGCGGGCACCTCGACTTCTAACGAACTGCTTCCACCTTCCTGTCGCAGCTTGTAAAGCCTCATCGGAGTCATGTGTATTTCATGAGCACCGCTTCGGAGGAAGAAGGTGCTCGTGATTCAAACGCCGCCGATCACGTGGTTGTCTTGCCACGCTCGCGTAACAGCAACAACGCGTGCAGCACTAACATCACAACCGAAGCAACGATTACCGCCGTCAATCCTGTTCGCACGTTCCCCACTGATCCACCCACTGCGCTTGAGACATAACCTACGGCCGGTGGAATAACTAGTAGTCCCGCAAAGCCCACGCCCATCACCCAACTCATCGCAGTTCCTGCAATCCTTGAGTTCATGACTGAGGCCAGGCCCACCGAAGTTGGAAAGATTGGGCCCATCCCAAAACCTGCTGCGATGAGACCAACTCTTACCGTCGACGATGAACTCGCATTAAACGCAATTAGAAGTGATACGGTTGTGATCAGCGAACCGGCAGTCATTAACAAGAAACTATTCACACGCAACACGCCGAGCAGAAGACTCGAGACTAACCGCCCTACCAACAACGCCATCGCAAATAATGAAAGCGTGCCCAATGCATAGCTCGCAATCCCGACGCCGATTGGATCAGCTTCAAAGAATTTGTTGAGAGCGTCGGGAGACAGCCGGCCCATCGCTTCAAAATGAGCTGGGCTAACACCCTGGCTCGCAAGTATGCTCGCGTCGCGCTCCATAAAAGTAACAACCCATTTTCCGACCGATACCTCAGCGCCGACATACATGAACAGTGCCATTGCTAGAAGCAGGAACGATGGATTTCCAAATAGTGAGCCAGCTTCACCAGACTGGGATGAGTGTGATTGAGTCGGTGCTGGAAAACGCGAGGTCACGATTAGAAGCAAAAGGACAACTGTTAGAGCAGCTAATGACCAGAAGATCAGTTCAAGTCCACCTCGCCGTTGGAGCGCTTGGACCACGAGTGGAAGTGACGCGAGACCAAGACCAAAACAGATGTCGAGAAGATTCAATGCTGAGTTTCGCCAGGTATCGGTGACTTCGGCTACGAGGGCGTGCCCGGAGGCAACGATCGCGTTAGCACCAAAACCAAGCACGAGAGAACATCCAAAGATCAAAATCAGAGCGGAGGTCGCTTGCACTCTCGTTACGATCAACGCGAACCCGATCATCGATCCAATTACACAAACTGAACCAATGAGTAGCGCCACTTTTGTTCCAATGCGATCGATGATTGGACCACTGACAGCGTATGCCAGAACTGCACCCACAGCATTGATAAGCAGGAACGTTCCGACTGCGCTATCCCCCGGCAAAAACTGATTGCGTTCGAGTGTTGGCAGTACTGAGCCAGGCAGTGCTGCAAGTAACCCGTACACAAAGATGCCGAGGAAGGCGATGATCATGAGGATCAGTGTGCGGTTACTCGAGGTTTTATTGTGTTGGGTCAAGATTCCTCTTTAGGTCGGCTTGGTCAAAGTCTGACGCCAGGTATGTTTTGTTCGTGTTAGTTCGTGTGATTTCGTGGATCGTCTTCTGTCGTCGACCGACCACGATCACGTTCTGGCTTTCCACAGTCCCTGCGCGACTAGTGGAACAAAGCTGTCGAGCCCTTCTGGTTTGAAAGCAATCGTGCGTTCCTGCTCGGCACTCATGTAGGCTGTCATCAACAACTCAGTCACTTCGAGTCCATCGTGGAAGTTTTCTGCAGGCTGTTTACCATCCAGGAAGCATTGAACGAAGTAGCGATTTTGCGATTCGTATCCATACTCCGCCGCCTCGTTACCAAGAACAGGCATTAGTCCCTGCTCAGCGTTTTGTTTTTCGACAAGGTCCTCGCCAGCATCGCCCTTAACTTCACGACTCATGAAAAGTTTGAGACCGCTATCGAGAGAATTCATCGCAAGCGAGTATTCCGGTCCAAGTACTTCGAGACTCAAACGCAAACCAGCACCGACATAACTCCAGGAAGTTGTTACTTCGACAATCAATGGATTGTTATCGTCATCTACATAGTTGACGGTTGCACGTGCGAAGTCCTCCGCAGGTTTGTTCTTGTAATCAACGGTTGGTCCCATGTTGGTACGAAGATTCTCGATGTACTTCGGACGTGACCATTTCAAACTCGCGATCTGCGCTGAGACTTTCACTGGTCTAATACTCGAACGCGGCGCATCAGGCTTCGTGAGCATGAAACGTCCAACCTCGATGCTGTGACACATCATGTCGTTTAGCACACCACCGCCTTGCAGTTCGCCTTGCCAGAACCATGGCGAATGTGGACCACTGTGCTCTTCAGCTGCACGCGCGAGATAAGGACGACCAGTTAACGCCGCCGCACGACTCCACATGATTTCTCGTCCACGAGTAACACTTGGTGCGAATATTTGATCTTCGAGGTAACCGTGTAGCAAACCGGTCTGCTCGACGAGTTCAACCATGCGACGTGCTTCGGCGACATTGCGCGCGAGTGGCTTTTCACAAGCTATACCGATCAGCTTACCTTTGCCGGACAGAACAGCGTCGCAGATGGCTTGCATGTTCTGGAGTCGAAGATGATTTGGACCACACAGCCAAATACAGTCGATCTCCGGCGCGGCGATCATTTCTTCAATCGAATTGAATGCTCGTGCATCGCCGACGCGGAGGTCGCGCGCTAATTTCGCTGTCGCTTCGGCATGCTCGGCGTTAGGGCTGTAGATACCCAGTACGTCAGCATCACGCACACCTCGCCACGCTTGAAGATGAAACTTGGCTACAAAGCCACTACCGATGAATCCGACTCCAAGTTTGTTAGACAACAGAAGCCCTCCGTGATTCAACATACTTGATAGAAAGAACAAGTTAGGAAGGGCGGTTTACCCCCGCTCTTTTCGTTGGTCCCAAGAGGTCTAATATTGAAGAGCGGGGGTAAACCGCCCTTCCTAACTTGTTCTTTCTTGCAGTGTTCTAGAACTTCAGCGTTTGAAGATACTTCAGACTAGTTGGCACTTGAGTAATAACAATTGGTGATTCATCTTCCAGGAAGTACCACTTAACGCCTGCCTTCTTTGCGGCCTTCAACACACTCTTCAAATCGATAACCCCGGTACCAAGTGTCACGCTATTGGTAACATCCGAGCCACCAGTAAAGTCAGACTTAGTGCCACGCTTCATATCCTTCAAGTGCATTAACTCAAAACGCTTTCCGTATTTCTCAAACAGCTTCAAAGGATCCTGGCCTGGTTGGACTATCCAAAACACATCCATCTGGAATCTCACGTACTCAGGTTTTGTTTCGGCCATCAGCAAGTCGAACAGCGTGCCGTTTCCGTAAGGCAGAAATTCATAACCGTGGGTGTGGTAGAAAAACTTGAGTCCATGTTTCGACAGTGCTTCACCGGCTCGATTAAAAACAGCAGCAGCTTCGCGACACGTCTTCGCATCGAACGGACCCTTGTGTGGTATCCAGGCGCAACCGACATATTCCAAACCTAGAATTTTCGCTTCGGCAGCAATGCTCTCAACATCGTCGCGACACTTCTCGTAAGGAAAGTGTCCACTCACGGCTTTGAGTCCTCTTTCATCGAGCAGTGCACGAAACTTCTGCGGGCCCACTCCATAAGTACCTGCCGTTTCGACGTACTTGATTCCGAATGATTTCACCTGGTCCAATGTGCCGGGAACGTCCTTCTTGAACTGATCGCGAAAACTATAAAGCTGTATCCCAATCGGACCTTTAAAACTGGCACCCGTGCCAACTGAGTTTTCTTTTGTCTGGCCAACGAACAAAGCTGGTAGTATTCCGACCAAGAGGAAACTGACGAGAAGTTTCATTTGAATAAACCCTTGTGTAGCTGTGTGATTGCTGAATGAAGCGCTAGAGGTCGCACCATAGCACACGCGGAAAACGACGGGCAATATTCTGAGTCAGACTGTGTTGACATTTCGATCCGGTAATCTGAATACTCTTGCAAATAACACAGTCGGGAACAGGGCAGCGGAGATACAAGGGCGATCCGGATGTGGTACCGAGCGCGCCCCCTACTTCTCGCCAAACCAACTCCTTAAGTTCGAAGAGGCTTTTAGTTAACCGCCGGCGGGGGTGCGCTCGGAGTTACTGTTTTCAGTGTCGCTTCTTGCGCTTTTCTTTTTAGAAGCGTCACTGACGATTATCGAACATCGATTTAGATTGAACTCGCGAGTAAAGAACATCTTGAGACCCAGGCATAAACACCGCAACGTCATTCAAGTTCCCGGGGCACTGTGCTGGTCTTTACTTTGTTTGGTTATAGTTTTCATTTCAGTCTCAACTTCATTCGGCGCCCAGGTAACTCCGCGTGTGCCGGTAGTTCTCTCCACTGACGTCGGAAATGAAATCGACGATCAATGGGCCATCGTCTACCTTCTTCTACAGCCGAAGTTTGAAGTGCTAGGCGTGATGTCGGCTCACGCTCCAACAATTTCTGCGCCCGCAGGTAAAACCTCTTACCGCATCCTCGTCGACGTAGTAGAAAACCGCATGGGAATGCGCAGGCATCCTCCATTGATTGAAGGTGGTAGCGAGCCGCTAGAAACATCGGTCACAGGAAAACGGAGTCCTGCAGTTGAATTTCTGATCAAGACATCACGCAAGTTTTCAAAGGAGAAACGGCTGACTGTCTTTGTTATCGGCGCCGCGACCGACGTCGCCTCAGCGATTCTTCTTGACCCTTCAATTGTCGATCGAATTCGGATTGTCCAGATGGGTTTTACGAATGAGCAGAATGGCGACGAGTTCAATATCGCGAATGATGTTCATGCTGCACAGGCAATTCTCAACTCAAACGTACCACTGGTGATTGGACCAGGCGATGTGTGTAAAGCAAGCTTGTCGCTAAACTTCGAGCAGGCGCGGAAGATGTTGGAGCATCGCCCTGGGATTGGTTCGTGGCTGTGGGAAGAATGGCAAGCCTGGTACTTCCGCGTGGTGAAGCCAATGCGAGTAAATGATTTTTCCAAGTCGTGGGTGATCTGGGACAACATTGTGCTCGCGTATGTTTTGGGTATGACAACGCAACACAATTCCTCTCGACCGCGGTTGCGCGATGATATGAAATTCGAGGGCGTCCAAACCGATCGAGAAGTGACCTGGATCACTGACGTCGACGAGGATCGTTTGTGGTCTGACTTCTTTAAGCTTGTCGATGAATACCAACGAAAGCATCCTGTTCGAAAGCGAGTAAACGGAAACAGGCTGACATTTGGAATGCCTTAGAGTGGCACAGACTTCAGCGGTTCTTCACAAAAGTCAGGGCTTGAATTGAAGCAACATTACAGAACCGGGAGCGCAGCGACCGGCCTGATTGCATATGAGATCCTATAGTTGTTACGGGCCGGTCGCTGCGCTCCCGGTTCTGCAACGTTGTGACTCTAGTTGTACTTTAATTAACCTGGAGACAATCGATGACTAAAAAAGTTTCGCGTCGTACCTTTGCAAAGATCGCAGGAACCGCGGCGCTGGCTTCCACAAGTTCAAATCTACTTACGCCAACTGGGCGAACTGAATCTGTCATGCAAAACGTGCAACAAGGTAGAGAGTTTCCAAAAGGCTTCTTATGGGGTTCAGCAACTGCTTCGTACCAGGTAGAGGGAGCGGTAAAAGAGGATGGTCGTGGACCGTCAATCTGGGACACGTTCTCTCACACACCCGGGAAGGTTGTCGAGAACGCGACTGGCGATGTAGCTAACGATCATTACCATCGCTACAAAGAAGACGTACAGTTGATGAAGTCACTTGGCGTCAAGACCTACCGTTTCTCGATCGCCTGGCCACGCGTGTTTCCCAACGGAAGTGGTTCGCCTAATCCTAAAGGTCTCGATTTCTATAACCGCCTTGTCGATGAATTGCTTGCTAATGGCATTCAGCCCTTCGCAACTCTGTATCACTGGGATCTGCCCCAGCCACTTCAAGACAATGGTGGTGGTTGGGAGTCGCGCGACACTTCAAAAGCTTTTGGTGACTATGCGGGGTACGTTGCGGAACGTTTGTCTGATCGAGTGAAGAACTTTTTCACGATTAATGAATTTGGCGCATTTCTTGAACTTGGTTATCGGTGGGGTGTTCACGCTCCAGGTTTGAAGTTATCAACTGCGCGTTTCAACCAAACCCGTCACCACGCTGTGTTGGGCCATGGCTTAGCAGTCCAGGCAATACGGGCAAAAGCAAAACCGGGAACTAGGGTCGGACTCGCTGAGAACATGACGATCTGTTGTCCAGTAATGGAGACGCCGCAACACATCGAAGCTGCTACACGAGCCGCTCGTGAAACGAACGCGCAGTACATGACTGTTATTCAGGAAGGTAAATACACCGACGAGTATCTCAAGACAGCAGGAGCGGACGCGCCAAAGTTTACGGCTGAGGATCTGAAGATCATTTCAAGTCCACTCGATTTCGTTGGCATCAACATCTATACGCCGACGTACGTCCGTGCTGATAGTTCACCTATCGGTTTCGCCGTAGTTCCACCGCCGAAGTCGTATCCACACATGGCTTCGTTCTGGCTCAACATCGGTCCGGAGGCGCTTTACTGGGGACCACGACACGTTGCGAAGATTTGGAACGTGAAAGAGATCTACATTACTGAGAATGGTTGTTCGTCGAGTGACATTCCGGCAAGCGACGGCCTCGTCTACGACACCGACCGCGTGATGTATCTGCGCAACTATCTTTCACAACTTCAGCGTGCAACAGCTGACGGAATTCCGGTGAAGGGTTATTTCCTGTGGAGTTTGATGGACAACTTCGAATGGGCCGACGGCTACACAAATCGTTTTGGTCTTCACTACGTTGACTACGCGTCGCAGAAGCGAACGCCAAAGTTGAGTGCCCAATTCTACAAAGAAGTGATTGCAAAAAACTCAGTGGTCTAAAGGTGATCTATTGGAAAAGATCGTTGGACGCAGATCAGAGCAGACCAGAAATGAAAAAAGCTAAGTTCCCTTTCCTGCTCTCTGCGTTGACCTGTGTTCATCTGCGACTGACTGTGTTCCTGTTTTTATTGGTCGCGACAGTATCCGCTCAAACGACTAACTCCGAGTGGCGATACTACGGCGGTGACGAAGGGGGTTCGAGGTTTTCTCCGCTCTCGCAAATAAATACCTCCAACGTTCAATCTCTTAAACGCGCCTGGACCTATCACACCGGTGAATTAGATCTAGGTCTACGTACAGCTTCCTTCCAGGCTTCCTTCTCGTGTACTCCTCTCGTGATCGATGGCGTTATGTATCTATCAACTCCATCGAGTCGAGTGATTGCACTCGAGGCAGAGACTGGCAAAGAACTCTGGAAGTTTGATCCACAAGCAAACAAGTCTCAGCGCGAGTTCAATTCACATCGAGGCGTCGCCTACTGGGAAGATAAGAAGACTCACGCGCGCCGAATCTTATTCGGGACGGTCGATGGACGCTTGATCGAATTGAATGCTGATACTGGCAAACCGGTGTCGCAGTTTGGTGTTGAGGGCGTGGTCGATCTTCGTGCCGGTGGTGCGGACAAATTCAAACAGGATCCTTCGTGGGGAGCACGTGTCACGTCTGCTCCCGTTGTCTTCAAAGACCTCGTCATTATTGGTTGGGGACTTCCGGAATTTCCAGGTAAAGGACCAAGTGGTGATGTCCGCGCTTACAGTGTTCTCACGGGTAAACTAGTTTGGACCTTTCACACAGTGCCGCATCCGGGTGAGTTTGGTAGTGACACATGGAGTACCGGTGCGTGGAAGGATCGAATGGGTGCGAATGTTTGGTCCACAATGAGCGTGGACCATGCTCGTGGAATCGTCTATTTGCCTGTTGGATCACCTGCTTACGATTTCTACGGTGGAGATCGAAAAGGCAAGAACTTGTTCGGCAACTCTCTCGTCGCACTCAATGCGACGACTGGCAAACTGAAATGGTACTTCCAGTTGGTCCATCACGATCTGTGGGACTACGACCTGCCAGCTCAACCGTCGTTGATTACTGTTCGCCAGGACGGTCGCTCGATTCCAGGAGTCGCTGTTGTTACAAAGATGGGTTTTGTATTTGTCTTCAACCGCGTAACTGGAAAGCCTTTGTTTCCGATCGAGGAGCGACCTGTGCCGCAGAGCAATGTACCCGGTGAAGAGACTTGGCCCACGCAACCATTTCCCGTCAAACCTCCTGCGCTAACTCGCCAATCAATGACACGCGACGAGATCAGCACAGTTTCTACTGAATCGAAAAAGTTTTGTACTGAGCTATTCGACAAACTCGCGAATAAAGGCATGTACACGCCGGCAGGCCTCGAACCGACGTTGATGTTTCCCGGTTACCACGGTGGTGCAAACTGGTCCAGTGCTTCGTTTGATCCAGCGTCAGGTTACCTGTTCGTAAACATGAATGAAGATGGCGCAATTGGACAGATGAATCCGCAGCCTCCCGGCTCACCAATTCCTTTTGTGCGTCAGGGAAGATTTGAGGAGTATGCGTGGTTTCGTGATCAGGATGGACGTCCGTGTCAGCAACCGCCATGGGGAACGTTGACCGCAGTAGATTTACAGAAGGGTGAAATCGTCTGGAGAGTTTCTCTTGGTGTTGTTGAAGAACTCGAAGCTGAAGGTGTTCATAACACGGGGACACAAAACCTGGGTGGCTCAATCGTCACGGCCGGTGGATTGGTCTTTATCGCGGGCACCACTGACAGTCGCTTTCGTGCGTTTGATGCGAAGACGGGAAAGAAATTATGGGAAGCAAAGCTCGAGGCGAATGGACATGCAACACCGATGACGTTTCAAGGTAAGAATAGCGGAAAACAATTTGTAGTAGTTGCCTCCGGCGGTGGGGGATTTCTGAGATCGCTGAGTAAGGAGTTGTCAGATGAGGTCGTAGCTTATGCGCTGCCGTAAGCCTGGCCCACAGATGAACTTAACGAGAGTGCCTGACGACAAATGAACTCAACGTCGACGTCTGAGATCAAAGGATACGTCTGAGTTTAAGGGGTTCGGTTAAGTTTAGAGCGACGGCTGGAGTTATGACTAACGTTTAAATGTAGTCAACGGCGAATGTTCAGGCTACGGCCACAATGTTTACGCAACGGCTAAATGTTCAGGCTTCGGCCACAATGTTTACGCAAGGGCTAAATGTTCAGGCAAAGGTTGGATGAAAGTGCGCGGCTGATATTTCCTTGACCGTTCGACGCCTAGGTTCTTTCATTAGGACAAGAGGCAATTGTTATGGGCGTGGGATCGAACCGCCGACCTTGGGGTTATGAATCATTCAGAAGATCCCCCGTCAATCTCACCTTACGAATAAAGCCAATAAAACAATATGTCGCGGTCGGACAAGATGCGTTTAAGAGTTTTATCAACCCCAAGTGTCGATCTGAATTTCGGCAAAATCTCGGCAAACTGGTTCTAAAGCACGCCAGTGGCAATCAACTCACGCTACGTATTCGATGTTCGTCAGGCTTCCTGATGGACTCAACCAGCGCACTGTACATGTCTCTTGGTGGCGTCTTACCGTCGAGAAGATTGAGCGCTTCAAACAATTTGGGGTGCACTGCACTTGTATCATTGGGTCATTCTAATCTAGGTCGGTGCGCAAAACTCTGCTACTTCTGGGTGCCAGGCCGTTGCTCAATGATCTGAGCGTTGGGCACGAGAGGCATTTCCATTTTGATGAAGTTGACTTGGCCTTCCGTGGTCGCTACAAGTGAACCGCCCGCAGCCTTCGTTAAAGCCTCGTAATATTTGAAGTCATCGAAAGACACGTACATGTGTATAGCTTCGTTCAGGATATCGCGTTCGCTTAGCTGGGTGAAGCTCAGGTGAAACCCTTCGGTCGATTGGTCGCGAGTTGTTCGAATCTTGAATTCAATTTGCGTTTTAGCCAAACGCTGGATGAAAGTAGAAATAGATAACAGCAAAGTCGTGAGCAATGTAGAGGTAAAAACAGCAAGAATGCCTTCCCAAGGTGTCCTCACACTATCTCGCCAATTTTCTGAGGGAGCAAGATACCTATTGTGGAACGCGAGATGGCGCGGCAAAAGTGTGCACTCAAAGTGCATATTTTCACCTGATAAGTAACTGTTATCGAAGGACCATAGCTTGTTAAGCATGGCAAGGGGAACCGACTCGGTATAAAGACTAAGCGCCTCATGGCGCGTCCTCGTTGATTTTGCGATACAAGAATAAGATATTAAGTCACGGCAATAGTGGCGACGCAAAGCTTCCTCGCTACCACTACTTAAATGCCAGAGTGCGGCACGGCTTTTGAGCGAAATAAAATCAGCTTGACATGAATCAGCAATCGTTCGGGCGCGGTCGAAAATCACCAGCGCCTCATTCACTTCAAAAGCTCGTGAGTACGTCTGGCCCAATAGAAAAAGCGAAGATGCTTGCCCTTTAGGATCATTGATGCCCGAGTAAAGATCAAATGCGCGACTAAAAGCCAGTTGCGACTTGACCAATTGATCTACTTGCAGTAGAGAAGCGCCCATATCTTGCCAAGCTCGGGCAGCAATATCAGGCGACGACGCTGCCTTATAGTAAACCTCTACCTCTTGGGCCAGTTCTACAGCCTCGTCATAGTGCCCCGCTGTTATCTCATCTAAAGCTCGAACCCGAAGTTGCAATCCTTTGGCGAACGACAACGATTCCCTAGCGTATTCAAATTGAGCTATCTCAAATGGGATGGAGTCTAGAACCCAATTTTCGCGTCTTAATTGGAGCGAATATTGGCCTTCTGGATGATCGGTAGGTACTACAAACTCGACGCTTTCACCTTCAATGTTCAATTCAATTGTATTGTGATCGTCACCTTCCGATGATATCAACTCAAGAATTAGGTTCGCCTTGTCTTTCAAATCTTGAACACCGCCAATAAAGACTCGTACCGTGTCGCCTCTGGCAGCGACCGGTGGGACGCAGGTTATTCGAATATCAGACAAATCGCTAAAGATTGACTGCAACTGAATGTCGTGCTCGTGTGTTTCCATTAAGCGATAGACTCCTTAAGGAGTTCCAACACCTCTGGGTGGTGGCACAGTTCATTATGCGTGGTGCCCTTCCCGCTTATCAAAAACCGGTCACTGGCGGATGTTCGAGCAAACGCACTGCTACAACAGACCGTCCCATCTCCATCGACCTGTTGGGAGCCGATAATATTGAAGACTTCGTTAACAACATAGAAAATGTCAGTATTAGAGCTGTTGGAGTATACACACTTGATGGCGCTGCCGAGCGGTTGAGCGAGAGCGCCATGAGCTGCAACAGCCGAGGCAACTAACGGATGCAAGTACGAAGGCCACATTTGATAGTCGACAGTGGAATACTGCACACCTGTTTCATCGTAAATTGTCTTGATGCTTGAGGGCGGTAGGAGTTGGTAGAGGGAAGGAAAACCCTGTAACGCATTCTGTAATTTAGAGCGTGTGCTAGGATCTAAGTTATGGAAAAACTTCCATAGCGCATCGAAAATACGATCAAACTTCGGGTGTTCCTTGAGTGTAAAGAACGCTTTGGCTGAACCCTCCACCTCTGAAAGAGCAGATCAGTTCGGTTTGAAATTGCTTCGTTCTGCAGCAACATCAACCGAGAGACGATTCCACCCATGCTGTGCGCTATTATCTTGATACGTGACTGCGCCGAAGGATCAACTTTAAGAATGAACTTAGCGAACTCAAGAGCACTGTTGCGATTATCCGCTCTCCAATCATATGCGAACGGATAGAAATTTCCGGTTGCTTCCAGGCACAAACCTTCTGAGTCGGTACAATAGTTTAGTAATTCGCGATAGACGTTAATCCGACCCCAGCGACCGATTCGTATTTCTTTGAGAACCTCTCCAGGCTCAACGTTTTCCGATGCAAGCCGCGTCGGGTTAGCTGCCAAGAGATCAATATTCTTCCAAAGGTTCGAGCCCCATACCTCCTCGTCAACTGGTTGTCCAAACTCGCCTTCGCCTCGAAACCTCAACGTTGACCCCATTATGCCGGGAACGAAGAACACCAAAGGAGTTTCGAGAGTTGCAGTCATCTTTGCGGCCTCCCCCACCGTACTATGCCATAAATCTTGACGAGTCGCACTGCCCTGAAACTAGCCTGCAACTCAAAACTGGCAAGCCAGCACACTTGATCCCGGTTTGGGGCGCCCGTTCGAAACTGCAAAGATTCATGAAAACCCGCAATTGTCTTTTTCAATGTTCGATTTCACAGCACCTGCTCAAAAAGAAGTTTACTGAGAGCAGCGAAAGTGGCTCAGACAATCTAACGAAAGAATAACCACGGTGACTCCGGAGCCACGTGACAACGAAGGAATATCTAATCCGTCGGCCAGGACTCTCTATCGATGATCACCCTAAGTTGGGAGTTTTAAACCCTTTAGACCCTCGTCCCAGCTATTTGACTGGATATATTGGTCTGGGTCAAAGAAGCTGAGTTAGTACAGAGTGACATTCCTTCAGTCGAGTCATCGTCGAATATCCTGCATATCGTCCTCGGCCTCCTCTTTTGTTCCACAGCGAAAGCGACGCCATCTCACAACCAGCACAACCGGGCGTTGGGGGCGACAACACCGCAATGGTTGCCCGCAAACCATATTGAAAGTCTGCCGAGACTGAGTTTGGAAGCGATATCACTTCCGGGAAACTTAGCTTCATTAACTCTGAGGCGAGCAACGCTGCCGAAGCTGCCGACAGAAACGGCAGTGACGCAGTCACAACTTGGACTGTCGCCTCGTTCAGTGATTCCACTTGCTCAACAGTTGTTACATTACCTTCAGCGCAAGGCCCCCGAAATTCTTGATGGGGACGCGGCAATCGACACAAAGTACAGTCCTCTCGCTTTGGAATGTGTCGTCCAAACGCGATTCCCCAGCCGCTCGTCGTAGTACCGTGCACTACGGGAGGCAATTGAAAAGGAACTTCTGCCCAGGCACCGTCCTCGTTGGTCAAACTGATCCAAACGTCGAACTTTTGCTCGCTCAACTTTGCTCCATGTTCTCGCCAAGTGCCATCGACAACATTCGAATCGATCCCTAGAGAAGAAAGAAAGGCAGATGCTACTTTTGTCTTCGCGACTTCTTGAGCGGCATGCGTTGCAGTAAATAAAGGCGAGCGATTTAGATTTGAGGCATCAACATTATCTCGATCCAATCCAGTTACATGCCCGGTACACGACATCAAGCCGAGAATGTAAAGTAGTGCCGAACCCACAGCTCCGACGCCCGCAAGGAGTAATTTGCCGAGGTCCATCTGCTTGGGAACCGCCGGATGAAAATCAAGGCAGTTAAGTTTGTTGTGCCACATACACCATTGCACAGTTTGCAACCACTGCGTATTCGGATGACCAATAGCTCGCTTAAAAAGATCACCGGCACCGATTGCTGCAGCCATTGCAGCGGTTGGCCCAGCTGCCTCAAGTCTCTCGTTTGCTGCCGTTTTCTCCGCGCCGCGATAACCAATAGCTGACCATTCCACGGCGTCTATCACATAGTCATTATTGTTCAGCTTTTGAGACTTAGCTGGCGTGCCCACAAACAGCCGAATCGCTCGACTGTCAACGTACGAGTCGTTGGATTGTTCGATGATGAAGTTGCCGAACGGATCCGCTTCAAACATTTCTCGTCGGATGCGATCCGCTAGATAGGTGTTACCGAGGCGATTCAACGGGTCAGCCAAAAGGACGTCAGGTAAGTATACGCAAACATTTCTGGCCCATCTCGCTGTCAAATTTGCCGCGAGCAGAGCCATGCGCTGTACCGTCGCCTCATTAGCGAATTTCTCGGTGATGTGAATTTCGACAGGTGCATTCACCGATGAATGGAGATTCGCGACCTCCAACTTCGTTCGGTTGTCGCGCTCTTGATAGAACGCTTCGGCTGTTGTCCATCGCTGATAAATAATTTCGGAGTCCTTCATAACTATTTGGTCGTTTGTATTAGGCTGAAGTTCGTAAATCTTTGAACCCAGGAATAAGTCTTAGATGTTGATCCGTATTCATAACTTCTTCAAATCGACCATTCTGATGTCGATAAATTCCACAGTCTGCCAGCTTAAATCCGTATCTGCCAAACCATGGGACGACAACTGAAATTGCGCCATCAAACGCTGCAAACGTATGGTTATCGTCGTAACTTGAATGGAGAACATTCGAATCTGGATGTGAATGGGCCTGGCCCAGATAGACTAAACGAGTACCCACAACCGTTCGCATGACAGCGGCGTTAGCTTTCGCAGATGTCGACACTGAGCCATGCGTGGTGTCAGCATCTGGAACAATAAGCGTTGTTACTAACGCCGTATTTCCTGCCTCGATTCCAAACCAGTAGACGACACCCTCGGAAGGTCTGAGCTGCGCAAACGAATCCAAAAGTTCTGCCGCGTTCTGTGCGAGTTCATTAGTGATGTAAACGATGGGTGGCTTTTTCTTCACGACATCCTCCCTTTGGAATCTCGAATCTTTGAATTGAGGTCGCTGATCATCAAAGCCAGGGTGTCGATTCCTATCCCGTTCCCGGTTGGCAGCTTCCAATCAAGGAGCCGCCAATCGTTGTGGGGTCCGCCGCGCTCTTCATACGCCTTCCAGTTGTAACGCATGCAAATGCACGGAGTGTCGTGAAAGCCCGTGGGGTACAACTCTTTCAGGCCACGCTCCGAGCGATCTTTGTTGACAAACTCTACAGTTGGAGGATGCATTGGATATTCACGACAATCAAATTCCACATAAAACGCTTCCCCCTCGGAATTTTTGAAAGTGACGAAAAAGCGCAAGTCCTCCGCTCTGAGTGTTGTCGTATCCACTACTAGACCGGCGGAGTTTGCGTAATCGAGAGTCAACGGTAACTCCGCCTTGATCTGCTGCAATGACACTTCACCCGGAACGCTCACGCATTGCCTCCCTGAACTGAGAGCACGAGCAAAGTGTTGTCCTCGATTTTGTAACTAACGAGGGTTCGCTGCGGCTCAAGCTTCTCATCGCCAAGAAATAACGTGTATTTGCTGTCCTGCTCGACGAACTTGAAAACTTCACGAGCATCTTGAATTACCTGCTCTATCTTTGCGGTGAACCTGTAAATTGGTCGCTTGGTCGCGTCAACGGGCTCACCAGTGGTCCAAAGACCGCGTGGCGTCTGCACGCGAAGGGCCACTGTCTTGTCTCTATCCGAATGTGTGGTATTTGCTTCTGTACTCATGTTCATTCTCCTAATCGTTTCTATAAGGCTGTTCGCCTTCACTTATGTAAAACGGACTGGCTGAAAAAAGTGAGCGAGACATTATCGATCCGGGGCAAAGCCGGTACGGCGAGTATGTGATTACCGACGAAACGGTTGAGAGAACAAACGTTAGCGAGCAAACACGGGGCTAAAGCCACAGTGAAAGTGGAAAAGAAGAATAAAAACGACTGAGTACTTGTTTATTGATCGAGGTGTTGGCTCGAACGCGGGACAATCCAACAGGGACAGATTATTCGTGATCGACAACGATCACAAGTCCAATCATCGATCGTAGCTTTGAACACGCCTGATGAGAGTGAGCGCGCAACTTTTTCGGCACGCTCTTTCTCCTTTCTTATCGCCTGCTCAGGTCCACGGCGATTCCACTTAAAATCGCCAAGAGATCCGTCTTCTCCGTAAAAGACTAACGGCCTAACGTCGGAGTGACGCTCGTGCAAAAGTACAAACGGTAAGAGTTGATAATCTTTCAAATCAGACCAGTTCACCGAGCCGCTGAATTCTGCCGCTGCATTTGGTCGTAGAACAATAACCACGCGATCGCCATTATCGTCTCTAAAGTGGCCAACCAATTGAAGCTTGATGCTTTGCGAGTTGTCCTGCTCATTGTTGAGCTGAAATGTCTGGTCTAACTGAGTGCCGTTGCGAAACGAGCCTCGCTCGAGTGCCCGGGCGAATTGTTTGGCCCATCGCTCCGCACGGGGTTTATACAGGCTGATATGAGGATGGTCTGAGTCCAAATCTTCGGACCATTCCTCATTAACAATTTGTGCTAGTGCAGCCTCAGACAAGGGTTCATCGTTTTCCAGGGTCGCCTTCATTACTTGGGAGAGCATCGACCGAACCCGTTTGGTGAATTGTGGGTATAGCGGTCGCAAACGGCCGCGAAATCGAGCGCCGAGCTGTTCTTCAAGATATGTTTGGACCATGCAGGTTTTTGCACCTAGCGAATACAGAGAGAGTTGAGCTGGAGGCTGGCCTCCCCAGATCCGCCCAATTTCTCTCGTATCGTCGGTAAGCAACTCAGTGTTCCAGCCTTCTACGGGGATCTTGTCTGACTCCTGAAGTTTGATGAGAAGCTCGGGACGGCGCCGTGCTCTGCTCCGAGCTGACCCACTCGCAGATTTCGCGTATGAGATCACCGCAGCCCGTTGAGCCCTTGAGAGACCGACAAATAACAGAGAGTCAGCCTGCAACAGATCGTCCTCAGGATTAGGTCTCAAAGCAGGCGGAAGATAAATTTTGCCAGTTTGAAAATAAGGGAGTGATTGACCAGCGACCGCGGCGCAGGAAAACTCCAGTCCCTTCGCTGCATGACAGGTCATTACACGTACAGCCGTCGCATGTGGGTTTGGTGGTGCAAGACCGGGCGCAGCTTCTGTCACCAGACTTCGAAATCTTTCCGCAAGTCCAATTCGAGATTTTCGCGGTTGCACATGACGATGTCCCACGCGGTACCGTGCAGCCACCGACAATGCTGAGATTGTCTCCTCCAGTTGGACTGAGCTCTCTGCGGAGTCTTCATCGAGTAACCGTCTAACATATGGTGTACGGAAAAACAGAAATTCGCACAGGACAACCCACCCGTCCGCAGTGAATCTATGAGTTTGCAGACTGCGATAAATTCTCAAAACATCATTCGCAACAGCTCGCGTGTTTTCAGAACCAGTCCACTCCGTTTCTTTTTCAACGTCAGCAGTAAGCAATTGCCGAATTGCGTCATTTAACTCATCGTGTGATACGCGATCCTTGGCCAACGCGTAGACTACCCTTGACATCGCCTGCTGATGGTCCACCAGTGTCAGGACCGCGGCCAGATCGCCGCCGGCTCCTTCAGCGGTAAGAATTCCACTTGTGATCGCTTTGATTCCTTGACGCTTTAGTTCGATCGCAATGTTACGCACGTCAACGTTGCGTCTCGCGAGGACGGCAATGTCCTTTGGAGCAACATTCTGTTGCAACCAACTTTTAACGACTCGAGCGACGCCTTCACGCTCAGCCGCATCACTGTTTGCAATGGCCATAACAACCGGCGTCTCGTTTAAGGCGGCAATATCGGCTGCTGAGTGCCACTCTGGCGAAGCCGCGGCACTCCCCGGACTTTCAAATGAAGACGAAAGCCAGTTCAGCAGCGAAATCATTTCCGGAGCGGACCGATAGTTATTCGACAGTTCAAACACCTGCGCGCCGGCAAAGTCCTCAGGAAAGCGTTGGACATTTTCAGGTGCAGCACCGCGAAATCTGTAGATCGCCTGACGGGCATCGCCCACCACCCACGGCGGCGAAACTTCACTGCAGATCTGTTGGAGCAGCAGCGCAGTCGATCGTGAGACGTCCTGATATTCGTCCACTAATACCCATGGGAATTCACGACGGATACCAACGCGAACTTCTTCATTCACACTTAATATCTGATGTGGCAATGAGATGAGATCAGCGAGATCCACTTGATTCTTTTTTCGCGAGACCTGTTCGTATGTTTTGTAGAGACGAAACAGAGCTTCCGACCGCAGGTAGACGGCAAGATCTTTCTGAGTTGGCTGCCAATCATTAATCGCAGCTTTCAGTTGATCCGGCCCAATGAGTCGATCTTTGAGGTAGTTAATCTGCTTCACAACTTCTGCAGCAGTTTGCTCCGGATTCTTAAGATCCAGCAGCGCTTCACAATCTACACTACCAAGAAGTTCACTGATGAATTCTTCCTGACCAGCCTCGTCGATAATCGAAAAATCGACGTCGAGACCCACGAATTGACCGAGGGAATGGAGGATCGTCACGCCAAAGCCATGAAAAGTGAGAATCTTCAAACGTGATGCGATTTTGCTATCGAGAACTCTGCCAATGCGTTCCTCTAACTCGGCAGCAGCCTCGTTGCTGAATGTAAGAACCAGTATTTGTTGTGGTGGGATGTTCTTCTCGTCGATCAGGTAGACCACTCGTCGGACGAGCGTCTTTGTCTTCCCGGTGCCAGGCCCGGCATCGACTAAAACAGGTGCACCACAAAACGTTGCTGCTGTCTCCTGTTCATCGTTCAACTCCGGTCCATGGTTACCGGGCGACGAAACAGCCTTACCACTGACATGTTGGTAGAGTCCTTCGGCAAGCTGCAACCTAACTAGTGATTCAGTCGCATAATACTGGTCGGCAAGGCTCGTGATGGTAATCTCAGAGTCCTTGTGCCAGCGACTGAAAAGTTCTTCGGCTGGGCATATTAATTCAGCGGCAAAGGCGTTGGCCTCCGACTCCTCGGCGGCACGAGGACTGTAGCGAGACAGACGCGAGGTTCCGCTTTGCAAAAAGACCGAGCCAGAAATTAGATCATCCTGAGCAACGGAAAAAGAGTCATGATGAAGTTCAAGATGACCGTATTCATGAGCAATCACCTCGAACAGTTCCCGTGGAGAGTGGTCCAACCGACGGTCGTAATAAAGATTCTTCTCCTCCAAAACCAGCTCGGCCCTTCCACCTTGTAGTAAACCTTTGGCGTCCACAGGAACCAATTCGATCTTGTGCACTTCTTCGATGAGTGTTTGAAGCTTGCTAAAGAGTTCTTCACCGTTGGCAGATAAATTTTGTCGGACGGAGCGAGCCTGACTTCTTGTGTGATCTAGTGAGCGCATTTCCTGATTCGGGTTACTTCGTTAGTTTGAGCCAAAACGATTTTTGCTCAGTACTCATACCCGCTCGCTCGAGCAACTCTTGAAAGTTGGACGGCTCTTTCTCGTAGGGTTGTAAGCGAGAAGCAGCTCTTAGTGCAGTTGGATTGCCAGTAAGGTACGTGAGTGACTCTCTGATTGGCACCTGCCAACGCTCCTCCACATAACGTGCCAGAGTTTGTTTCACCTTCTCAGGCAATAACCCTGGGTGACGACTAATCAAAACCAAATACTCTGTCGTAACGTTTGGCAACGATTCAGCTAGATCCACTAATCGTTGCTTCAAACGTTTTCGCAGAAAGACCTGAAAGCTTTCAGATTCATTCTTAGTTCTAGGCTTGTTATCTGTTACTGCGATTTCGTTGGCATTGCTAACAGTATCGGTAACTGTGGACGACTTAGCTCCAGCTGTAATTCGCCTGGACCAATCCTCAGCCGCAGCTGTTCTAGCGATCTCCAGACTTGAAGACTGCAACCATTGATTTACTCGCTCTTCAGCTTCTTCAACAGCTGGAGTTGGTATGCCCGGACCTAACACCAGGTCTTCAAAAAATTCATAGAGTTCGTCTTGAAACTGAGGATATTTTTGCACCAGCTCATAAACGAGCAACCGGTTATGATCATCGAACCAGGCACGCTCAATCTGACCGCAGAGGACGGTGAATAGTTCGCGATCTGCGTTTCCTGTCATTGCTTTTTCTCCTTTCTGACGCCCTTTCTTGGAGCACCGTCTCTTTCGGTTTTTAATAGGGCTTCAATTTCTTTAGACCAGTCTACTTTCGCATCAGCGAGGAGCGTAGCAGCGAGTTGGCTCTTTGCCTGACGCAAAGCTCGTTGAATTTGATGCCTAGTTTTTCCAGGGAATTCATCAGTCAAGGTCGCCTTTCCGGATTTCGTGCCGGACACTTTAGGTCGCTGATCGGCAAACCAAACACGTTTCGCAACGTTCCGCACAAACTCATCAGGTAGCTTTTCGATGACCTCCTGCGCCATTAGTTCGATCCTTTCGCTGTTGTCGTCGCGTAATTGAATATGCCAGGGCGGCAAGTCCTCGGTGTCAAAAACTGCTTCTGGCGATTCCCCAGCTTCTTCGAGCTCGACAGATTGACCGCTTGAGACTGGTTCCTCTTTGGGAATCCGCTCATCGCGGCGGCCAAACCGTTCACGCCACGCATCACTTGCCTCTCGTAAACAAAAAGAATGCCAGGCATGCTCTGCAAATTCACCCCTTTGCGTCGGCAAAATCTTGATAATACGCAGAAGAGCATCATGCATCACATCCTCGTGGTCGTGTCCAACGACTTTCCTGCGACGAGCCTTAGCCATCAATGGACCATAGTACTCCCAGCCTTTGCCCTTACGGCGCATGAGCTTTTCCAGCGTAGCGGCAAAACCGTCTGAAGTTGGCGGTAATTGACGAAGCGCCCGAGCCAATACCTCTGGTGGTAGCTCAGTTGCAGTGGCTTTGGTGATATGTTCGATGTATTCAGGCGAGCCGAGCGGTGGCAATGCTTGAAACACTTGTTCGATCGACAGGAGTCTTGCGGCTCCGGCAACTTTGCTTGCAGATCTACTGTCCTTTGACATGCATAATTTCCCCTTCTCCTCCCAATAGGACAGACGGACAAGATCACATTTCTGAGCAGGCAGGATTTGAAGCAGCTCAGGTAAGGCCATCTGATCTATATGTCTCCGGAGAACGAATCATTCCAATCTCCTTCTTTACAAGACTTGGAGCATGTAAGTTGATTTAGGGTGATGCCTTCATACTGGGAACGGGATAATCAAGACTGTTCTTAGCCAACAACCACTGAACCTGGTTCACGTAACGGATGGCGGGAGGTTCATTAGGACCTGAATCTGAAGGTTGACCCGAGACCATTTAAATTACGGCTCCCAAGGTCTGATTTTGAGGTGCTCTAAGTTGTTGATTCTCTTAGGGCGCCGTCCACAGAATCTCCCCGGATTCCTATCGAACTGATTTCATTTCGGCAAATCTCGAAAAATCTGGAACGATGGGATTCGAGGTAGTCGCTGTAACCTATTGAGACTGAAAGGATTGATGGTAGCGGGGGGCGGGATCGAACCGCCGACCTTGGGGTTATGAATCGTCCATAGCAACCTGCGCCAATCGCACCTTACGGATAACGCCAACAAAACAATATGTCGCGGTCGAAAAATGCGTTTATGACGCTCATGAAAGGTGGGTTTCGATATGAATCTCGGCAAAATCTCGGCAAAAGTTTGATTCGCAGAAAAATGGCATATCCAACGCTCAAGGACGATCAAAGTACGCTGCCTGATGAAGTGAACCCACTGCCTCAACTGCCGCCGGCATCTCTTTGTTGGCCGAGTTTATGGCGACCTTTCGATCTTGAGTAGACTAGTCATCAAAGCTCGGTTCAAACACTTAGATTTACACCATTAGGTGACACCAATTTTGTTGAACTCCTCTTTGATTAGCTCCTTAAAGGCGGCCCACTTTTGCCCAGGAGTTTCCTGACTGTCCATCAACCTCCGAGGGCAATTCTTGTTGTACCATTTGCGGTGCGGGACCACCTTCGACAAATCAATTTTGTGATTGAACATAACGAGCGCTACCAATCGTGCAGCGCGCAGATTGGCCGTCGGAGGATCAGTCTCAGGGTTCATGCAAATTTCGATGCCTACGCTCTCCGCATTGCCACGGCCCTGAGCGTGTATGCCTTGCTCGGTCAGAGGGAGATGCCTTACTACGCGATCGTCATCGACCGTGTAGTGCCAAGAGACCCATTGCTTCCTAACAGTTCCGTCTTTGCGTTTGACTTCGCGGTACCCAGTGTTGCGTAAATACCTTCCATGCCGTCGAGCGTCTGCACCTGGATCTTCGTTATCTGTGTTGTGAACAGTAATGAAGTTCATCGTAAGCGGCCTCTCCGTTCGGTTGCGCTTTCCCTTCGGGATCAGGTCCGTCTCCATATTGAGCAACCTCTCAAACTCCTCAGGTGTCATGCAAACTGTCTCTCCTTCAATTTCTGTAATTGGCCGAAATCGTTCGAACGAGTATCCGATAAGTCACTAGGTTGGAAATCAACTGACCGATCGCCAATAATGGGCCAGACAAGATAAGGGTCGCGTAAAAACAATTAGCCTGCAACGCGATATCGGAGACATTTTTGCAGCGGCTTCAGATTTCGCAGTCTAAGTTAAGAAGAAGTGTAGGCACCTCGGACTTAGCCCCAGACCTATCAAAGTAGTGCTCAACCGTGCGCCTACTCCGTCAGAATCAACAAGTCTAAGCCTCTCTGCAAAAAATTCAGCTGTAGGTACAATAATTCTTGTGTGCCTTTAGCCACCTTCTACGGCTTTTCAAAATGCTGATAGTCTTTTAATGACGACCAATTTCCGCCCCAGGTCCAACCCAAGCTAATAAATCTGCGAACAACAGGATGCCGTGAAGTGAGTGTGCCCGGCATGCGCTGATCATATTTCGCACCACGCGGTAGCACCGTCCGACCCTTAATATAAGGATTCTGAAACGGGTTGATATCTATGGATCTTCCGAAAGCGTGGTTGGACAAACTGGTAGTGCTCCCTGTCTTGAATCGATAATTGAATGCCGAAGTGTTGTTGGCGTCCATCGAGGCGTTATCGTCCCACTTTCCATCCTTACGAAACCTTAAGTGAGAAATCGGGATGACGGATTGGATTGGGAACCGTTCCTGGAAAGCCAAGTCAAAAACACTCCTGACATCAGATTCAAGATCTTCGTCCAACACCAATTGGCCCTGGTGTACTTTCATGTCAAACGAGTAGTACTTGACCACGATCACTTTCTGCTTGGTGCGGATGTTTTGGGGACAATTCGGATCCAACCCATCAAACGCTTCCTGCTCTGTCATATTACTGTCTACGATTGGTTCATCGAATGTTCGTTTACCGACACTCGTAAGCGGAACTCCGAGAACAGACAACGCCACGATTAAGACTACTAACAAATAAGTTAGGCTGTTGGCTCCAAGTTTATTCATAAACTCTCCAACCTCAATCTTGAGCTCTGGACTTGCTCCGAAGTGATCTCTTCATCCTTTTCTTGCCCGCAATTCAAGCTATCAAGGTCTTCTACAGCAGTTCGTTTGCAAAGTTGGTCCATGATAACTCCGCTATTGTCTTAGCAACTCAAGCAAAGAGGCGAGTCGTTGTGCCCACCTATTTAGATCAAAGTTCTGAGGATCGTCGTGTCCTCCACTTAATCCCGCATCCACCGTTGCATGAAAGGCCGGTATAAGCCACTCACCACGTCGGGCGCTCGCAGCAATATAAATAAGCGCTAGTCGATCGAGGTGCGCATCTGAAAATCCCAAGGCCGGGGCCAAGCGATCGTTACGGCATTTCCATTTGCCTTTTTCCAACTTGTAGTAATGAGGGTTCGGTTGTCTTGGAGTGGAAGGCGGTTCACTTCCAGTGTCTTCAAATCGGCGTGGTTGAACGTTCTCTATATGTATGAACAATCCTTTGCTTTTGATTCCGACGACCTTTTCGAGTTTTGTCGCTCGCCAAGGCGTCGCAAAAGTTCTGTGCTGAGCATTGGTTGAATCACCATTGCGGGTGACGTACATGTGCGCCTCTTTGGCATTTCGGTAGCGAGTGACATTGTTCCACCTGGTTCGACGGATCTGCCAATTCCCCCAGATCCAGCTTAGGTCGTTAATGTCTGTCGGAAACTGAGCTTCTTCGCAAAGGTTCGGAGTGCTTGTATCGTGAATAACGAAGTAACCAACAAAAGGGAATTTCGAATCATTGTTATTCGCACGTGCGAGGGGTTCCTGAATAGGGCCGCCAACTGCACTCCGCGGAATGTGGTTTCTATCCAGGTAAGACCCCAACTTCTGTTTGAACCGAAGTAAATCATCGCCACCGTTTGTGACCGGGCGTCCGATTAGACTCTCGAGTGGTTCCGGCAGAGTCGCTGGCATCTCTCCGAGCTCACCACCTTTCGTCACAGGGCGCAGCAGACATTTGGCTTGAGCAAGGGCGGTGTCACCTCTGAACTTCAGCGTCGAAGAATTGAACCCGCACAAACTACCGGGAACTTCACTTTGCGCCGCAGCGGTAAGACAAACGGCTAGCGTGACCAACGCAATTGTTGTTGCGGAAACAAGAGGACTCCGTACACGATTCATTTGCGACTCCACTTGAGTTCAACCCTTAACGGGAGGAAATACCTAGCTAAGGTCGGTTACAGGTTCTGACGAAATTCTGCCATAGGTACAGAAAGCGATCCGCCTGGATCACTCTTTCTGCCGTAAGTGTGTTCTGTTTCTTTGACAGCGCATTCATCATGGCCAAATACATTTTCAAGTTTGAAAATTTCAGGACGTTGTTGGTGTAGCCAGTGCAAGAGTGTTATTAGGGTCGACTCTTGTACTTCGGTGAACTTGTGATAATGCCCGCCAGTTTGATAGCCACTTTCCAGCACAGTGGGATCCGAAGCTTGGAATTCACGTGACTTGAAGTCGCGGC
>JADMIO010603831.1_pt1 | contig 113535 bp, 103 predicted proteins | sample 8958161 | NCBI WGS metagenome assembly JADMIO01 (sample SAMN16585339, study PRJNA669376) | soil metagenome | isolation source: Crop rotation soil | place: USA: Cullars Rotation, Alabama | collected 2011
CGCGACAACTTGTCCACGTGGAATTCTAAGCTTAGGATCCCAATGTGCTGGAAAGGAGCCGCCGACCTTACTGTATCGACGAAGCTCACGTCGCAGCGCGTCCGCGCCGGAACGCAGGGAGCCGCGCACGCTGCGCGGCTTGGGATTTTTCACCGACCGCGAAACGACCGAGAGATCGCGATCCAGCGTGGACGCGGGCGCGTCGAGCGCGCATGAGAGGCCCGTGGTTTCTCCGCTCGAAGCCGCGCGCGACCCGGGGTCGGCGCGCGTTCCGGCGAGCGAGCGCGTCCGTCGGGCGCGACGTCGCTCGCTCTGGTTTGGTGGCGTGATCGTGGCGCTGATCGCGTTCGCCCCAGTGCTGATGGCGGTCGTGCGACGCGCGACTGGCCCGGACGCGCCTGCGACCGTGCAGGAGCTGGTGCGCGTTTCGCGCGTTACGCAGGGCCTGGATCCTGCGACACAGGAGCGGGCCGACGGCGTGCGTCGGGCCACCGAGCTGCTGATGGAGGGCGATAGCGCCGGTGCGCTGTCCGCCTTTCGGGCCTTGTCGCGCGCGCACCCGGAGCACCTCGCGCTGGGACACGTGGTCCATTCGCTCGAGCGGGAGCTGGCGGCGTGCGCGCGAGGCGACGACGACGGCGCGGCCTGCCGCTGACTGGTTCGAGGCCGGGCTGGGGAGTTTCATCGCCCAGTCAACGCACAAAGGAGACGTTTTGCCGTGGCGTGCGTACCATCGGACGAGCTGTGAATCGACGGGCGGGATCGCGCGTCGGACGCTCGCGCGCCACGGGAACGGGCGCGCATCGGGAGGGCCTCGGGTGACGCACGCACTGCGCATGGCTGCTCTGGGGATCGCGCTGCTCGCGTCCGCCTGCGGGAAGGGTCGTGCGGGCGACGTCGCGACCAACTTCGCCGGCACCTGGGACGTCACCTACGACGACGCCATCGACGTCGACGTGCGGCTGGGCGACGAGGTGCAGACCGTCCGCATCGGCGAACACGGTGGCCAGGTGGCGCTCGACGGCGGCATCGACTTCCACGTCGACTGCAGCCGCCCGGAGCTGGTGTGCCCGTCGGAGGTCTGGCCGCGCGAGCTGCACCTCGGCGAGGCGCCCGACGACCTGCGCCAGGACGGCGACCAGGTGCAGCGCTTCCTCAAGAACCTCGGCACCGGTCGCTGCGCGATCCGTCAGGGCTCCATCCTCACGGCCGAGGTGATGAGTATCAACAGCGCGCACGCGGTGCAGCCGGAGGCGGTGGCCCTGACCGGCGGCCGCATCCGCACGGTGCTGTCGCCAGACTGCACGGCGGCGCTTGGTGGCCTGCCGCCCGACGCCGAGGTCACCTTGAGCGCGGGCTTCAGCGCCGCGAAGCGCTGAGCCGTTCCGGACTAGTGGGTTGCGACCGCCTCGGTGGACGGCTGCGTTCTCGCCGGCTCGGCCGGCTGCGCGGCCTCGCACGAGTGAGCCTCGTCATCTCGCTCTCCCCTCCGCAATCACAGCGTTGAATCGCGAGAGTCAATCCTCTCCCCCACCGGGGGAGAGACAGCGCCCGGACGCCAGGAGGGCGCAGAGAGAGGGCGAAGGCTTGAGAGGCCGCGACAAGATGCCACCCGGTGCAGGCTTGTCGCGGCCTCTCAAGCCTTCGCCCTCTCTCTGCCGCCTAGGGCGGCTGTCTCTCCCCCGGTGGGGGAGAGGGCACACGGTCGCGCGTCACGGGTGGAGGGGCTCACGGTGTCCGAGAGGACACTGCGGTCACCACCAGCCTCGGTCCGCTGAGCGTGGCGGCGGGCATGGTGCTGCACGGAGCGGCGCGCGAGAGTGCGCTGCTCTCAAGCTGCTGCTCCCCGTCTCGCTACGCTCTCGCGCTCCGGTCACGGCGCCCGCTGCGCAGCCGTCACGCGGACGAGGCCATCAAGCTGAAGTACGGCTCGCTGCACTCGGTCTTTGAAGCGCCTGGCGAAGCACGCCTTCATCACTGCCGCACGAACGTCGTCGACGCGCCGCGCGTGCTCAGCCCGTGCCGGTCTTCCCCGAGCGCTTCTTCGCCGCCTTCTTCGCCGGCTCCGCGACCGCCGCGGGCTCTGCCTTCTTCGGTCCGCCCTTCATCCGCGCCGCCGGCTGGTCTTTCGCCTTGGCCTCGCTCGACTCCAGGCTCCGCTTGAGCGCTTCGAACAGGTCGATGATTTGCGCGGGCGGTTGCTCCGGCGCAGTGGTGATCTCCATGCCCTCGGCTTTTTGCTCGGCGGCGCGGCGCACGCGGTCGCTGTAGTCGTCGCGGTACTGGCCGGCGTCAAAGGCGTCGCTGCGCATCATGTCGATCAGCTTCTCGGCCATCTCCTGCTCCTTGGCGGAGAACGGGACGTCGTCGCCGATCTCGACGTCCTCGAACGGGCGCACCTCGTCGGCGTAGTACAGCTGATGGAGCGCGAGGCCCTTGTGGTACGGGCGAATCATCACCACGTAGCTCTTGCCGCGCGCGTTGTAGCGCCCGATGGCGACCACCTCCGTGTGGCGCATGGCGTGGCCCAGCATGTTGTAGGCCTTGTGTCCGCCCTTGTCGGGACCGATGTACGTGGTCTTCTCGATCTGCACGAAGTCCACCGTCTCGGCGGGCACGAACTCGGTCAGCTCGATGGTGTTGGTCTTCTCGCTCTCCAGCGCCGACAGCTCTTCGTTGCTGAAGACCACGTACTGACCCTTGGAGAACTCGTAGCCCTTCACGATCTCGCCGCGCTCGATGGGGCGGTCGTGCACCGGACAGATGAGCTGCTGCCGCACGCGCGAGCCACACTCGGCGTGCAGCTGGTTGAAGCCCACGCTCTGCGACGAGGTCGCCGTGTAGAGCTTGATAGGGATCGACACGAGACCGAACGAGATGGTCGTCGAGCCGGTGGAACGAGCCGCCATGCTGCAAGCATAGATCGCGCGCTTTCGCGGCCGAAACGGATCTTATTGTGCGCGCGCTGACGCCTCACTTCGGGTAAGAACGCGCGGCGAAACTGCGAGCGGGCTCGCCAAAAGGGGCGGCTTCGGCCGCTGAACTCGTGGCTAGCGCTGAACGCGCTACCCGGCTCAGGCGCTTGCGTCGCGCGCGATTTTCTCGAGCTCGGGCAGGCTGAGCCCGAGGTCGTGCGCCTGAGTGAGGGCCCGCCGCACGCGCGAGGCCGCGGTACGACCGCGCGCCGACATGGTGCCGAGCGCGTGAAACGCTTCGTCGACGGCGCGCTCGCAGGCCGCGCGGTCGAGCTCGATGCCGCTCAGGGCAGCGCCGAGCGTGGCGGCCTCGCTGGTCACGGCGCGCACGCGCAGCGGGTCTTCCTGCTGCCAGCCGGAGAGGGTCCGATCGCGCAGCATGCCGAGCGCGTTGATGCCGAGGATGAAGGCGTACTTCTCGACCAGCGCCTGCGCGAGCTGGGCCGGGCGCGCCAGCTCGTGCGCGGCGGCGCCCATCGCTTCGTGCAGCGCGAGCACCAGCGGCGCGTGCTTGCCGTAGACGGGCGAGGAGCGCGCGACGGTGAGCTGCGTGCCGCGCTTCTTGAGCAGCCAGGCGACGATCACGGTGGGCGTGAGCCCGTGCTGCTCCCAGCGGCTGGGGAAGAGGTCGTTCTGCAGCAGGATGGGCGCCGTCGCGCGCTCTTGCGGCAAGCTGGCCAGCACCCCGTCGAGCGCATCTTCGCCGACGGAAACCAGAATGGGCACGTCGGCGCCGAGGCCGGCAAGCACGCGTGCGGGCTCGCCGTCTCGGGTGATGGGGGTGACGCGCAGCCCCACTCGCAGCGCCGCCGCGCCGTACAGCCGTCCGAGCTCGCCCACTCCGTAGATGACCAGGTCGCGCATGCTGCGATTCTACCGCGCGATCCGCGAGTTGCGAGGCGGGTGCGCCTGATAGAGTGGGGGCGTGAACAGGCTTTCGATACGAGGAGCGGTGACGTAGTGGCAAGCGAGCGACGCGGATTGTTCGAGCGGATCCCCGAAGGCCTGGTGCCCATCCTGAAAGAGATGGCGCGCGTGCTGCTGCGGCGACCGGTGGTGGGCATCAGCGCGGTGGCGCGTCGGAGCGACGGGCAGATCTTGCTGATCAAGCGCGGCGACACCGGAACCTGGGCGCTGCCGGGCGGAACCCTGGAGTGGGGCGAGGCCGCGGCGGTGACCTTGGCGCGCGAGCTGCGCGAAGAAGCGGGCGCCACGCTGCGGTCGACTGGGCGGCTGGTGGGCGTGTACACGCGGCCGGATCGCGACGCGCGGATGCATGCGATCTCGATCGTGGTGCAAGCGCAGGTGGAGGACGCGCTGACCGGGCCGGAGAACCCGCTGGAGATCCACGATGCGAGGTTCTTCGCGCCGGAGCAGGTGCCGAGTCCGCTGGCGTACACGGGCGACGACATGCTGCGCGATGCGCTCGAGGGCGGAGACGCGTACTGGGAGTGAACGAGCGACCGAGGACTCAGCGGCGCTCGTCGAACTGCACCCTCAGCCCCAGCGCCAGGTAGTTCGCCTCGATCGTATACCGTCCATTGCCAATCCGCGGCAGCGGCTCGTGCGGCGCGGGACGGATCGCCTCCGGCAAGCGTACCTCGCTGTCGCGCACGATGCGGTTGCGCATGAACACGTGGCCGTAGCTCACGTCCAGCAGCACGCGCCGGCTCAGCCCCACGCTCGCGCCGAGCGAGAGCAATAGCTTCTCCGTGTCGAGGAACGCCGGGCTCACGTTGCGACGGTCGACCGCGCTGCTCTCGTACATCGCGCCCGCGCTCACGTTGAGCACGCGCGTCGCGCGCGTGAGCAGGCTGAGGTCCTGCGTGCCGCCCAGCGCGAGCGCCCAGGTGTCGCGCGCATTGCGGGTGACCGCGAGGTCCGATGCGCGGATGGTGCCGACGCCGGGCACGTCGCGCACGAACACGCTGCGCGGGCGCACGGTCATGGCGCTGGCCTGCGACCACGCTTCCCACGTCGTCGCGAGCTCCATCGCCAGGGTCCGCGTGACGTCGACCTCCACGCCGAAGCGCGCGATCATCGGCAAGGTCATCTTCAGGTCGGCCTTCAGATCGCGGCCGCCGCGCGCGTCCGTGATGGTCACGTCGTCGAACACGTACTGGTCTGGCAGCTTGACGTCGAAGTCCGCGACGCCCGCGATCTTGGTGCGCACCTGCACCGACGCGCCGACCCGCACGCGCGCGAAGTCGTAGCGCAGGCCGAACACCGCGGTGGCCGTGTACACGGGGCCGAGCAGAAAGCGCGAGCGGCCCTCCCACTCGGGCGCCTCCGGCTGCTGGCACACCGCGTAGTCGCACCCGCTCACCGCCACCTCGCCGCCGATGCGCGCCGCCGTGAGGTAGAGCGCCGCGCCGATGGAGAGCGCAGAGAAGGGCCGGTACGCCGCTCCCAGCGCGAGGCTGCCGAACGCGGTCTTGTCCGTGTCGAGGATGGAGTAGCGCTGCGGCGCGGGCTGCCCGTCCACCTGGCTGGGCCAGTTGAGCCCGTACGCCGGGGGGAGCACGATGCCAAAGCCGAAGCCCCAGTTGCGCAGGCCGAAGTCGTCGCTGTACGCGAGCGTCGGGATGGGCACCGGGGACGAGCGCACGTGCACGGTGGGATCGCTGCTGCCGTCGTCGACGAAGCGGGTGAACGACGCGCGCGCGAAGGTGGCGTTCAGGTCGAACAGCAGCTGGCGCTTGGCGTGGGCGAGGCCGGCCGGGTTGTACCAGAGCGCGTGCGGCGTGCTGACGCCGGCGACGCGCGCACCCGCGCGTCCGGCAGGCTCCGCGCCCACCGGCGTGAGGTAGAAGCCGCCCGCGCGCGCGGTGCCCGGCAGCAGCGCGAGCGCGCTGACGACGGCGGTGACGAGCAGGCTGCCGAGCGCGCGCTGGAACGACGGTGGATGCATCTTCGAGGCCCTCGCGACTGTAGAAGCAAACGCGCGGCGCACACAACTGCCCGCGCCGGTCGCGGCCCGCACGCGCCGCGTTTTCGCGCTGGCCGCGCTCGCTCTGCTAGGCTGAAAATCAGCGGGGAGGAGCGCATGCGACGAGCCGTGAGAGAGCGTGCTGAGCTGGATCACCGATGCGGAGCGTAGCGGTCGCCAACCAGGTGAGCCCGTGCTTGCCCAAGCGCACGGTCGTCCTGGTCAACGATGACTACGAGGCCCGCTCGGACGAGCTGACCGATGCCCGTCCGCGCGCCTACGAGGCCGACGCGGCGGTGTCGGAGACAGCCCGTGCGGTGTCCGCGGCGCTGGCGAGCCTGGGCATCGAGGTGGAAGAGCTGCGCGTCACCAGCTCGCTCGACGGGCTCCTCGCCCAGCTCGCGGCGCGTCGGGTCAATACCGTGTTCAACCTGGTGGAGTCGCTGGCCAACGACTACGGGCGCGAGTGGGAAGTGCCCGCGCTGCTCGCGCGCAACGGGCTGCGCTTCACCGGCAACGGGCCGCGTCCGCTGCGGCTCTGCCGCGCCAAAGACAAGACGCGCCGGCTGCTCGCGCGCGCCGGTGTGCGCGTGGCGCCGGGCTTCGCCGTACGCGACGTCGCGCAGCTCGACGACGCGAAGATCGCGCAGCTGCGCTTTCCGTGCTTCGTGAAGCCGGCGCGCGTCGACGGCTCCATCGGCATCGACGACGCCTCCATCTGTCGCGACGCCGCCGCGCTGCGTGCGCGCGTCGCGCAGCTCGCGCACCTGCCCGGGCCCTACCTCGTGGAGAGCTACCTGCCCGGCAAGGAGATCAACGTCGCGCTGTTCCCGGAGCCGCACGCGGGCCACGTGGTGGCCACCGAGATCGACTTCTCCGACGTGCCGGACGGGCTGCCGCGCATCGTCACTTACGACTGCAAGTGGAACCCACAGAGCCCGCTGTACGCCGCCAAGTCGGTGCCTGCGCGGCTCGATGCCAGGCTCGCGAGCGAGGTCGAGCAGCTCGCGCGCGGCGCGTTCCTCGCGCTCGGAGGCTCGGGCTATGGCCGCGTCGACATGCGGCTCGACGAAGACGGCGCGCCGTGCGTGATCGACGTCAATCCCAACAACGACCTGCACCCGGAGGCCGGCCTCGCCACTGCCGCGCGCAGCGTGGGGCTCGGCTACGAGGAGCTGATTCGCGGCATCGTCGCCTGGGCCCAGCAGGAGCAACGCAGTGAGTGAGACCACGCTTCGACCCATCCGTAGCAAGGACCGCGCGCCGCTCGCCGCCATGCTCGCGCGCGTCGCCCAGTTTGCGCCCGGCGAGGTCGACGTGGCGCTGGAGCTGATCGACGCATCCATCTGCGAGCCCGAGACCAGCGGCTACGCCACCCTGATCGCAGAGGTCGCTGGCGAGGTCGCCGGCTACGTCTGCTTCGGCCCCACGCCGATGACCGCCGCGACCTGGGATCTGTACTGGATCGCGGTGGATCCGGCACGTCAGGGCCGCGGCATCGGGCGCGCGCTGTACGGCGCGTTCGCGGCCGAGGTGCAGCGGCGCGGCGGGCGCAACGTGCGCATCGAGACCTCGTCCAAGGAAGACTACGCGGCCACCGGCGGCTTCTACGAGCGGCTCGGCTTCGGCATCGACGGCCGCCTGCGCGACTTCTACGCAGAAGGCGACGACCTGCTGGTGTTCTACCGGGTCCTCGGGCCGGCTCGTGCGCAACCGGGGGATCTCGGGTAGGGTGGCCCGACTCGCCCCGAATGATGCATGGCTGAAGGTCCGGTAAAACGCACAGAAGCGGGTCTCCGCGAGGATCCCTGGGATCCGCACGCGGGCCCGGACGCAACGTCCGACTCCAACGGGCCGCCCAGCGCCGTGGGGCCGCGTCCGCGTCGCGGCGTGCCCGAGCAGACCCGCGCGCGGCTGATCTACACGGCCGCCCAGATCTTCAATCGCGTGCCGTACTGGGAGACCGACACCAACGGCATCTCGCGCGAGGCGGGCTACTCCACCGGCACCTTCTACCGGCACTTCAAGGACAAGCGCGAGATCTTCATCGCCGCCTACCGCGAGTGGGTCGCCGAGGAGTGGGCCAACATCGAGTCCAACGTGACGCCGGGCCAGACCGCCGCGGAGAGCATCGACCGGGCGGCGGACGCGCTGATCGCGCATCACCGCCGCTGGCGCGTGTTCCGCGGCAACCTGCGGGCACTGGTGACCTACGACGAAGAGCTACGCGAGCTGACCCACGCGCTGCGCCGCGAGCAGCTGGTGAAGATGGGCCTCTTGCGCCTGCGCCAGGGCCTACAAGACGCGCGCACCCTGGAGAGCGACGCGGTGCACGCGATGATGTTCGAGCGGGTGTGCGACGCCATCGCGGACGGCGACTTCGTGTCGCTGGGCTGCTCCATGGAGCTGGCGCAGCGCGAGTTCCAGCGGCTCATGCGCCAGTACCTGCTCGACTGACCACAGCGGAGCTCACTTGGGCTGACGACGCCTCGCTCGGTCTTTCGGCCTGTATCGGCGCCGTCGTGCTCGCCGGGCCTCAGCCCGGCTCCGCGCGCCGACACCGATACAGACCGAAATCCACTTCGCCATCCGTCATCAGCCCAAGTGAGTTCCGCTGTCCGTGCGCTATAGAGGGCGGCGTGAGTCTCGCCGTCTTCGATCACGTCTCCCTGTTCTTCGGCGATCGCTGCATCGTCGACGACCTCGAGCTGCGCGTCGCCGAAGGCGACCGCATCGGGCTCATCGGCCCCAACGGCTCGGGCAAGAGTACCTTGCTCAAGCTGCTGGCGGGCGAGCAGGTGCCCGATGGCGGCAAGATCATCCTGCGGCGCGGGTCCACGCTCGGCTACCTGCCGCAGGACCTGGCGGTCGAGGGCGGCCGCACCCTGATCGACTTCGTGCTGGCCAGCGTGCCGGGCCGCATCGCGCTCGACGCCGAGCTCGCCGAGACCGAAGCGGAGCTGGAGCGCGCGCAGGCAGAGGGCGCGAGCGACGAGCAGCTGTCGGACGTGGCGGAGCGCCTGGGCGTGCTGCACGAGCGCATCGGCCACTTCGACGAGCACTTCAGCGAGCACGAAGCGCTGCGCATCCTCTCCGGCCTCGGCTTCAAAGACGCCGACCGCACCCGCGACATGGGCGAGTTCTCCGGCGGCTGGAAGATGCGCGCCGTGCTCGCGGCGCTGCTCTTCCAGCGCCCCGACCTGCTCCTGCTCGACGAGCCCACCAACCACCTGGACATGCAGACGGTGGGCTGGTTCGCCAATTTCCTCGCGCGCTATCCGCGCGCGTTCTTCCTCATCTCGCACGACCGCGAGTTCCTCAACGAGCAGATCGCGCGCGTGGTCGCCTTTGAGGTGGAGGGCGTGCGCCAGTATCCGGGCAACTACGAGCGCTACCTCAAGGCGCGCGCGGAAGAGGAAGAGATCCTCGCCAACAAGGCCAAGAACCTCGAGCGCGAGCGCGAGCAGGCGCAGAAGCTCATCGACCGCTTCCGCGCCAAGGCCAGCAAGGCGAGCATGGTGCAGAGCCGCGTGAAGCAGCTCGAGAAGATGGAGACGGTCGAGACCCTGGAGAAGGCGCAGGCGATGCGCTTTCGCTTTCCGCCGTCCGAGCGCTGCTCGAACGACGTGCTGGTCGCCGAGAACATCGGCAAGTCGTACGGCGCGCGCAAGGTGCTCGACGGCGTCGACGTGCGCGTCACCCGCGGCCAGCGCATCGCCATCATCGGCCCCAACGGCGCGGGCAAGACCACCTTGCTCAAGATCCTCGCTGGCGAGCTCGCGGCCGACACCGGCAACGCCACGCTGGGGCACCACGTGAAGGTCGGCTACTTCGCGCAGCATCACGCCGACACGCTGCACGCCGACAGCACGCCTTATCAGGAGGTGTTCCAGGTCGACCCCGCCTCCGGCATGACGCGCGTGCGCACCGTGCTGGGCGCCTTCATGTTCCGCGGCGACGATGTCGACAAGAAGGTTCGCGTGCTGTCCGGCGGCGAGCGGGCGCGCGTCGCGCTCGCGCGCATGCTGATCAAGCCTGGCAACTTCCTGCTGATGGACGAGCCCACCAACCACCTCGACCTCGCCTCCAGCGAGAGCCTGGCCGAGTCGCTCGCCTCGTACGACGGCACCGTGCTGTTCGTCAGCCACAACCGCAGCTTCGTGAAGCACCTGGCCACGCAGATCTGGAACATCGAAGAGGGCAAGCTCGAGGTGTATCCGGGCACGCTCGACGAGTTCATGCACGCGCTGCGCGTCCGTCAGGAGCAGGCCGAGCGCGGCACGGCGACCACGTCCGCTTCATCGTCCTCCTCCGGCTCATCCGCCGCGCAGGCCGCAGGCGCGCCGGTGTCGCGCGAGAACGAGAAAGACCGCAAGCGGCGCGAGGCCGAGGCGCGCCAGGTGCGCAGCAAGGTGATCAAGCCGCTCAAGGATCGCGTCACCCAGCTCGAAGCCAAGATCGAGGAGACGGAGAACGCGCAAAAGGCGATCACCGAGCAGCTCTCCGACGCGGCGGTTTACGCCGATTCCGCCAAGCGCAACCAGCTGCTGCAAGACTTCGAGACGCAGCGCGCCGCGCTCGCCAAGCTCACCAGCGAGTGGGAGCAGCGCAGCCTGGAGCTCGAGGAGAAGGAAGCGGAGCTGGAGTCCAAGCTGAGCTGAGCCGGCGGCGGCAGCTGGCGGCAGGCGCCGCCAGCGCTCACTGCACGCCGGGCAGCTTGAACACGAACTGCAGGGTGGTGCGCAGGTAGCCGTCCGTGCCGTAGTTGGGCAGCTGCGCGGAGCGGTCGACGTCGGTCTGGGAGAAGTCGTACTTGTAGCGGCGATAGTCCATCGCCAGCCGCACGCCGTAGATCTCCTTGAGGCTGAGCACGAACGCCGCGCCCGCTTCCCACGCGCCGGTGGACACGTCCTTGCCGAACTCCTCCGAGCCCAGCTCGCCCACGTCGAGCATGAACAGGTAGGCGAACGAGACGTCGAACGCGAGCCAGTCGACGAACTTGATGGCCGTGCCCGCGCCGACGCGCACCGCGCTGTACGCGACCGCCGGCAGGCGCGTGGCCTCTGGCACCTCGACGTTGAACACGTGCCGCATGTAGCCCACGCGGAAGCGCGGCTCGAAGTCCGTGAGCGGGACGCGGTAGATGGCGCCCGCGCCGAGCTCGTAGGCCGTGGTCTTGAGCGTGTCGCCCTGCAGCTTGGACTTGAGGCCGAGCGCGTAGTCGAAGTCGAGGTCGAGGCCGAGGTTGGAGTACCAGCTGCTGCTGGTGTGCGCGCCCGGGTAGTACTGGAGGTTGATCGGCAGGCTGAACGCCGGGCTTCCGCCCTCGTTCTTATAGCTGTGGAATTCGGTCGGCCCGTCGTACTTGAGCGTGCGCCAGGTGAGCCGCGGGCCAATCGACGCGATCAGCGCCGGGTGCGCGCCGGACTTGGTGAGCCTGGGCTTGGCCGCCACCTCTTCTTCTTCGGGCTTGGGCTCGTCTTCGGGCTTGGGCTCCTCCTGGACGGGCTTCTTCTTCTTCTTGGGCTTGGGTGGCGGCGCCTCGGCGACCTCTTCGGGCTCATCCTCGGGCTCGATGACCTCTTCGTCGGGCTCGACCACCGGAGGCGGAGGCGGCGGCGTCTTCTTGGCCTTGCCGCGCGTCTTGCCGGTAGGCGAGGAGCTGTCTGCGATGGCGGGGCCGAGCGCGGGCCACACCAGCGGGCGGATCTGCTTGATCTGCGAGCGACGCCGGTCCCAGGTCTCCTGGTGGACGACTTCACCGGTCGCTGCGTTGCGCACGCTGACCGTGACGCTGAGGTTACGACCCTTCTTCGCGCTCTTGCCTTCGACGAACGCGCTCACCTCGAGCGCCTCGCCCAGCTCGCGAAAATCGCTGTCCGAGCGCATGCCGTTGTCGAGCCGCTGGGCGGTGTTGCTCACGTCGCGCGACGAGACCAAATCGACACTGCGACGCTCGGACTTGAGCGCACGCGTGACCTGCGCCTGGATCGAGGACGCGCTGGGACCTTCGAAGGCAACGATGGCCACGCGCTTCTTGCCTTGCGCGCTGGCCGTGGATTCGCCCCAAAAAAGCGCGAAAAACAGGCTCGAAGCCAACAACCAGATACTGAACGTACGACTCACTCGCTTCCTCCTCGATTCGTCATCGAAAGCGGCGCCGACCACTATAAGACCTAAGCCGCGTCCAGACCGACGAAACCGCGTCAACATCACGCGAACCCGAGCGGACTCGCCACGCCTGAAGCGAGCGTTAGCAGCAGCGAAGCGAATGCACACGGCCAGATGGTGGGCGACACCTGGCGCTGCGCCAGCACGCACAGGCTGGGCACGGTCCAGATGGCGATGTGCAGGAGCGGCAGCGCAACGGTGACTGCAGGCGGCGCCTCCAGCAGTGCGCTCGCAATCCACGGCAGCGCCGCACCTGCGGCCACCAGCAGCGACGCGCGCGCCGCGCCCACGTTCACGCGCGCATAGCGCTGCGGCGCCCGATCGGGAGCCACCGCGGTCAACGCGACGAGAGCGTACAAGAACGGCAGCACGGGCAGCATGTAGAGCGGCTCCTTCGCGACTGGCACCGAGAGTGGCACCAGCGCGACCAGCGCTCCGAACACGCCCGCACAGAGCGCGGCCCGCAGGCGGCTCATACGGCGAGTCGCCGCAGGCAGACCGAGCACCAGCGGCGCGAACATGGCACCGTGGTCGCGCACCAGCCAGCCGAGATACGCCCAAGCGGACCCGGCACTCGCGCGGTCGCTGCTGAGCTTGGTGGCGGTGACGCCGTGGCCGCTGAACAGCCCCAGGTACACCCACTCGATCCACGCCCCCAGATCGCGCGGCGCGGTCACTGCGACGAATGCGAGATGCGCCAGCGCGAAGCTCAGTGTGCCGGCAGCAAACCACAGCGCGCCGCGGCGAATCCGCCTGCGTTCGTCGGGCCCGCTGCGAAACGAGTGCGCGGCGAGCAGCGCGATGCAGGCGAGCAAGCCCGGTAAGAACAGCCACATCTTGGTGGCGAAGGCGAGACCTACCGACGCGCCGGCAGGAAGGGCCCAGAGCGGACGGCGCGTGACCAGCGCGCGCACCATGCAGGCGAAGCCGAGCAGGCACAGTGTGGCCACCAGTGGCTCGAACTCGCGCCGCGTGAACTGCGCGAGCAGGGTGGGCGCACTCGCGAGCAGCAGCACCAGCGCCTGCGCCGCGGCGCGGTCGAGCGGTGCGAGCGCGAGGTAGCCTGCGAGCAGGAACAGCCCGTAGACGATCGCCGACAGCGCGGTGAGCCCGTGCTCGCCCAGCGGCGCGACCGCGGCGAGCAGGAGCGGATAGAGCGGCGTGTTGCCCAGCTCCGGCAGCGCGTCGTGGCGCCAGTCGGCGACCGGCCCGCGCGTCACGCTCGGATGCACCAGGCCGTCGAAGCTCGCGCGGATGTTCTCCGCCATCACCAGGTTGACCTGCTCGTCGTGCGTGCGCGCGATGGGATGCACGCGCTCCGCCACGCACGCGAGGCCGAGCGCGGCGAGCGCCAGCGCCAGCACGCTGCCCGTGCGCACCAGCCGCGGAGGCGCCACGCTGTCGCGCTCGCTCACCCCGGGCTCGACCGGGCGATCCGGCGCAAAGGCGAAGTACTTCACGCCCACGAAGTTCACCAGCGTGGCGAGCACGATGCCGATCACACTGAGCAGCAGGTAGCCGCTGCCCTGATCGAGCTGGGTGGCGCGCATCAGCGCGTCGATCGCGAGCATGCGCACGGTGAGGCCCACCATGTTGGTGCCCACGTACGCGATGTAGCTGCGCAACAGCGGCGTGTTGCGCGCCTCGCGGAAGCTGTAGCGGCGGTTGATTGCGTAGTTGAAGCTCACCGCCGCGGCGAACCCGAACACCTGGCACAGCCGCGTATCGAGCGCGAGCCACTGCTTGAGCGCGAACACGATGGAGAGGTCGACCAGCAGGCCGAAGAACCCCACCAGGCAGAACTTCAGCAGCTCCACGAAGGTGGGAAAGCGAAATGAGTAGAGCTTGTACAGATGGAACAGGTACTGCTCCAGCACCCGCAGGCTCTGCTTGCTCTCGCCCAGCTCGCGGTCGGCGAACACGATGGGCACCTCGGCCAGGCGTGCCGGATGCGCCTTCACCACCGTCTCCAGCACGATCTTCCAGCCCACCGGGTCGAGCGTGAGCGTCTCGACCAGGCTGCGGCGCACCGCCATGTAGCCGGTGGTGGGGTCGGTCATGCCGCTCAGCCCCACCGCCAGCGATGCGGCAAAGCGCGACTTGAGCTGGGAGAAAAGGGGCCAGTCCGTGGAGCCGCCGCCCGGCACGTGCCGGCTACCCACGACGATCTCGGCCTTGTCCTCGAGGATCATCCGCACCATGCCGGGCAGGGCGTCGACCGGGTGGCTGCCGTCGGCGTCCATCACCACGCACACTTCGGCATGCGACATGCGAAAGCCCGCGATCACCGCCGTCCCAAGGCCCCGCTCGTCGTGCCGCTCCAGCACCCGCACGGGCATGGTCTCTGCGAGCTTGCGGGCTACGTCGGCGGTGCGATCCGGGGAGGCGTCGTCGACCACCACCACCTCGCCGTCGAGGCCGGCGCGGCGCAGCACCTCCACGATGCGGGGAATCAACACGGGCAACGAGGCCGACTCGTTGTAGGTCGGAAGAACGACCGAGACGTCGCGCCGCGGCTCATCCAGCATGGGGGCGCGTTGTAGCACGAGGGATGCGCGTGATAGCTTTGAGAGCGGACCCGCGGGATGGGTCACGCTGTCGAAGGTTATGGCCGACTCCAACCGCAAATCGCCGCTGGTCGTGCGCGCCGCCGCGCTGGTGGTGATTCTCGCGGCGCTCAAGCTCGCGACCCAGCTCGTGGTGCCGCTGCTGCTCGCGGCGTTCCTGGCGATCGCCGCCGCGCCGCTGATGTTCTATCTGATCCGCCGGGGCGTGCATCGCTTCATGGCGGTGGGGGTCGCGTTGCTTGCCGAGGTTGCCTTCTTCGGGGCAATGGTCGCACTCACCGCCAGCGGCCTCGACGCGTTCGTGAGCGCGCTGCCGCGTTACGAGGCGCGCGTCGATTTGCTGCGCGGCGAGGCCTCGGCGTGGCTGGTCTCTCACGGCATGCCGGATCTCGGGGAGCTGCTGCCCACCACGCTCGGCAATGACGACACCGGCCGCATGGTGGCCACCGCGGTCACCGAGGTGGCGCGCGCGCTCTCGTCGCTGCTCCTGGTGCTGCTGATCGTCGCGTTCCTGCTGGTGGAGCTGCTGGGCATCGAGGAGAAGCTGCGCTTCATCTTCAAGCACCCGGAGCTGGGCATCGAGCAGTTCCGCCGCGCCGCGGCGCACGTGCAGCGCTACATCGTGGTCAAGACCGGCGCCAACCTGCTCACCGGCGTGCTGGTCACGCTCTGGCTGCTGGCGTTCCGCATCGACTTCGCGCTGCTCTGGGGCGTGTGCGCGTTCATGCTCAGCTACATCCCCACCATCGGCACCTTGCTGCTGGCCGCGCCGGTGCTGGCCGTGTCGCTGCTCCAGTACGGCTTCGGCACGGCGGTGGTGGTCGGCATTGGCTACGTGCTCATCAACACGGCCATCGCCGCGCTGGTGGAGCCGCGCGTGTTCGGCCAGGCGCTGGGGCTCTCGCCGCTGGTGGTGTTCGTGTCGATGGTGTGCTGGGGCTGGCTGTGGGGGCCCATCGGCGCGGTGCTCTCGGTGCCGCTCACGGTGGTCGTGAAGATCGCGCTCGCGTACGTCGAGGGCTACGAGTGGCTCTCGCACATGCTCGGCCCGGTGGTCGGCGCGGCAGGTGTGGGCACACCGAGCGTGCCGCCCCACATGTTCACCAGCATGCCGCCCAGCGTGATCGCGAGCTCGCCCACCATCTCCATCAACGCGCACGCGAGCAGCAGCGCGATCGCGCCGGTGGTGATTCCGGCGCCCGCGCCCACGGGCATCGCCGCCAACCTCCTGTCGAAGCGCGCGGAGGAAGCGCGCGCCTCTACGGCAGCTTCGCACCGCTCGCGCGCGGACGAACCGCACGCCTCGGCGAGCCTGTCCCCATCGCCCGCCTACGCATCGCACAGCGCCTCGGGTCACGATGAAGATGACGTCTGACCGGCCCGAATCGGCTCAGCGAAACGGCACGTCCGACATCGCCGCGTCCACGGCCATCTCCCAGGCCGCCCCGCTCGAGACGTAGCCCGCGCGCGAGGCCCGCTGCGCCACCTGCGCGACCGCGCGCGCGTACTCGGCGTGGGTCGCGTACATGCCCTGCAGCGTGCTGGGCGCGAACGGCCGGTGCGTGCCGTACAGCGGGCACTGCGCGCTGCCGGAGTTGGTGCCGGTGTTGAGCGCGATGGGCACGTCCACTTCCGGCAGGCGGATGCCGCCCCGAGCGATGCCGAGGGCGTCGCGCTCCAGCACGGGCTTCTCGCCGCTGGAGAACACCAGCTTGGGCGCGCTGGGCGGCGCCGAGCCCTTCTGCACCCAGCGCACCAGCGCGTCGTACTGCTCGTCGATGACGTAGTGCGCGCGCACCCGGCTATAGGGCGGCTCGTCGCACTCCGCGGGCGGCGCGCGGCTGGGCAGGTCGCGGCTGAGCAGCCCGGCGCGATACTGCTCGCTCTCCCAGCTGGCGTGCGCGCTGCCAGCCACCTCCCAGCTGCGGAAGTTGTCCGTATCGGGCTGCCGGCGCGACGGGCCGGCACGCAGATCGGACTCGGACAGGTACTGGAACACCTTCACGTCGAGATCACCGCGCAGGCCCGCGCCGCCCGAGAGCAGGAAGTAGCCGTCGATGACCTCGTGCTGGTCGTGCAGGGTGTTGTGATAGAGCGCGAGCCGGCTGGCGGCCTGCGCGGCGCCCACCGCGATCACCAGCTTCACCCGCAGCCCGGCGAGCGGCTCGCGTGCGCCGGTGGTGCGCACCGCGCGGGCGGCCTGCGCGAACACGTCGAAGGCGAGCGAGTCGTCGAGCACGCTGCCGCCCGAGGTGAGGTCGAGCCCGCCGTAGCGCCGGGGGCTCCAGGCGCGCAGCCCCTCGTTGACGACCTGCTCCTTCCTCGGCTCGCGCGCGCCGCGCGCTTCGATCAGCGCCGCCGCGCTCCCGTGCACGCTGGCGCGCTGCGCGGATACACCCACCCAGGCGTATCCCTTGCGTACGAAGTGCTCCCACGACGTTCCCCAGTGTGCATCGATGTCGTATCCCGAAGACACGTTCTGCCACTCAAGCAACACCGTTCCGTTGAAGCTTCGCGCGGTGGTCGGCCGGCGCACCACGATGCGCGTGCGATAGGGGTGGCTGCGCGAGAGCAGCTCGCCGGTCCCTTTCGCGCTCGTGTCGTAGCGGCTGGCCAGGCCGTCGAGAAAGAACTCCTCCTCCACGTAGCCGTGCGCCGCGAGGTCTTCGCGTGGGGTGAGGAAGGGGTAGTCGTGCGAGGGATCGCCCGGCGCGGCCCGCGCGGGGATGGGGCCGAGCACCGTGGGTGCCGGCACGCGCGTGCGTCCAGATGCGCCGCCGGTGGCGTTGGCGCGGGCGCTCCCGCGCGCGCCGACCACGACGCAAGTCAACAGGACGACCATCGCCAAGCGAAGCGGCACAGGCCCGAGCGCTCGATGATCCATCTGTCTCCTCCCAGCCTGAGTGATGTCCAGCCGGAGGGCGCAGCGGGGTGCATCGCGTCCAAAGGTGCGCGCGTCGGCTGCCGACCACGCTCTCCTTCGTGCACGTCGAACCCCGTTACGACGAGTCGTGAAGCGCGTTCCCCCGAGCTGCGCTGACAGGCCTAAGCTCGCAGCCTTTGGCGCGTGAATCAAGATTCAACCGCGCGCTCACCTCTTCTGCAGGGCGTGGTCCGACCTTACTGGGTCTGACACTCAGGGTGCGGGCGTCGCACTGTCTTGCGTGGAGAGCAGCGCGCCTGCGTCGCGCGCGAGCTGACGCAGGCCGAGGCGCCGCGCGCTGCCCGCCACTTCGCGCTCCAGGGCGTACGCACGCTCCCGGTCTTCGCCGGCGCCGCGCTCCAGCAGACAGCGTGCGAGCAGGTCGCGGCAGGCGGCCGCGCGCGGGGCGAGCCCGGCGCGCTCGTCCATCATGACGCCGCGCTCGAGCTGGGGAATCGCCAACAGCGGACGGCCGAGCCCGTGCGCGAGCGCGCCCAGCACGTGGGCGACGCTGCCCTCGCAGAAGAACGACACGTTGCTCGCGTAGTACCGCTCGGCGTACGGCAGCAGCAGCTGGTACGCGACCTCGGCGTAGGCAAGGTCGCCGAGCTTGAGCGCGGCCAGCCCCACGTGCGCGACGGTGCCGAGGAAGTGCGTGTCGCAGGGCAGCCGGCGCAGATCCGACGCCGTGCCCACGGCGCGCAGCGCGGCGCGACCCTCGTCGACCAGGCCGAGCGTCGCCAGCGCGCGCACCTTCATGGACCAGATGCTGGGCGGCTCCGACGCGTCGTACGCCAGCTCCCGGCGCAGCGGCTCGTCCAGCTCGGCCGGCCGCTCCACCTCGCCCATCACCACCGCGCGGTCGAACGCGCAGAACGGTCCCGCGCCGAAGAAGCCGCGCGAGAGCGCCTGGCGGTGCAGGGCGTCGAGCTGCGCCACGCCCTCGGCGTAGTCGCCCACGTTGACCTTGGCGATGGCGCGAAAGCGCGCGCAGTGCCAGAGCAGCTCGGTGTGCTGCAGCTCGCGGGCGCGCGCGCCGGCGCGATCGATGGCCGCGCGCATGCGCTCGATGTCGCCCAGCTGCAGCGCGGTGATGGCGCGATAGAACGCGAGGTCCACCGGCAGCACCGGCATGCGGTTGAGGTGCTGCTGGCCCAGCTGCTCCAGCTCCTTGGCGATCTCGCTGCCGCGCTCCTCGTGCGCCGGCCCGCCGTGCAGATAGAGGTCGACCAGCAGGCACACGTAGCGCGCCGCGCGCGAGCTGGAGGCGCGAGCCAGCGGCACGGCCTCGCTGATCAGGCCGTAGCTGCGCTCGTCGAACGCGTACGGCGCGCTGCTCGCGAGCGAGGCCAGCACGGAGGCGCGCATGGCCTGGTTGTCCGGCGGCAGCAGCTCGAGCGAGCGCTCCAGCGCCGGCACCGCGCCCGGCATGGGCTTGAGGCCCGGGTGCAGGTTGAGCATCACCGCCCCGCGGCCCAGCATCAGCCCGTCTTTCTGCTCCGAGGCCAGCTGCACCAGCGCGCGGGTGGAGCGCGCGAACTCCACGGCCGAGTGCCCGCGCGCGTACATGGACGCGACGAACAAGAGGTGCATGCGCAGCTTCACGCTGGGCCGCTCGATCATCTCCAGCGCCTCGAGCGCGTGGTGCACGTAGCGGATGACCTCAACGTTCGCGAACGCGAGCGCGGCGGCGCCGGCGGCCTCGCGACAGAAGCGCACGGTCTTGCGCAGGTCGCCCTCGGGCAGCGCGCTGTGAAAGTGATAGGCCAGCTCGCTGGGCGGCGCGGCGTCGCCGGTGCCGAGCCGCGCCTCCAGCGCCTCGGCCACGCGCAGGTGCCAGCGGCGTCGGTCGGCCGGGGTCAGCGCGTCGTACAGGACGGTGCGAAGCAGCTCGTGACCGAACGCGAAGCCGGTCATGGAGTCCGGCGCGGCGATCACTACTTCTGCGGCGATGGCCTCGTCGACCAGCGCCATCAGCGCGCTGGGTTCGCGCTCGGTGACCGCGCGCAGGAGCGGCAGCTCGAAGCTGCGCCCGATGACGGCGGCGGCGGCGAGCACGCTGCGCGTCTCCGGCTCGAGCCGCGCCACGTGCTGGCGCACCAGATCGAGCGAGACGTCGGGGAGGGTGACTTCGTCGAGATCCGAGTGGCCGGTGGCGAGCAGCTGGCGCGTCAGCTCTGCCATGAAGAACGGGTTGCCCTCGCTCTTGAGGTACACGGCCTTGCCGAGCATGCCGTCGAGGTCGCCCAGCATTTGGCCGAGGTAGCTGGCGACGTCGAGCTCGCGCAGGCGCTCCAGCACGATGCGCTCGCAGTTGCGGTGGCCGAGCACCTGCGGCAGCCGGCCCAGCGCCCGCGCCGCGCGCCGCGTCTCGGCCGGACGCAGGGTGGCGACCACCAGCACCCGCATGTGCGAGATCTCGTCGAGCAGGTGGCTGAGCAGCTCCAGCGACGCCGCATCGGCGCGGTGCAGGTCTTCGAGCACCAGCAGCCACGGCATCTGGCGCGCGGCCAGCGCGAAGAAGCGCGCGATGGCGTCGAGCAGCTGGTGCCGCTTGCCCGCGTCGAGGCCCATGTTGCGCAGCATCAGCGGCATGTGCACGCCGGTGTCGAGCGACTTGAGCATCTGCTCCAGCTCCCCCACCACCGGGTCGCGCAGCATCTCCCACTCCAGCGCGCGCGCGGTGCTGGTGACCTCGCGCACCAGCCGCAGCCACGGCCACAGGGGCGGCGTGTCGCCGGCCTCGCGGCAGAAGCCCCAGGCCACGCGCACGGTGGTGCGCGACAGCTCGCGCTCCAGCGCCTCCACCACGTAGGTCTTGCCGATGCCAGGCTCGCCGATCAGCGCGCACAGGCGACCGCGGCCGACGCAGGCGAGCGACAGCCCCTGCCGCAGCCCGCTCAGCACCCGCTCGCGGCCCACGAAGGCCGGCGCGCTCTCGCGCGGCTCCGAGGAGTGGGGGAGGCCCTGCTCGTGCGGCGTGCGCGTCTCCACGCCGCGCACGAAGCGGTAGCCGCGACCGTAGGCGGTGGCGATGAACTCGCGCTCGCCGCGGCGGTGATGGAGCGTCTTGCGCAGGCGCGCCATCGAGACGGTGATCACGTTGTCGGCCACCGCGCGGCCTTCCCAGACCTCGGTGACCAGCGTCTCTTTGGTCACCAGCTGACCGGCGCTGCGCACGAGTACGCCGAGCAATCGAAGGACCAGAGCGTCCGCTTTGACGAGCTTGCCGCCGCGCCGAAGCTCGAGACGCTGTGCGTCGAGCTCGAAGTCGTCAAAAGCGAAGATCATGGCCCGAATCTGCATGAATAGGCTGTTTCCATCCAGCTCGACCTTACCGGCGACAAATTTCCACGAACAGCGAACCAGCCCACTCGCCTCATCCTCGCCCGCTCTGCGCTTGTCCGGAGCGGCGCAACTATGCTGGTCCGAAGCGGCAACCTGTCACAACTCAGCGAGGAAACTCGCGCTATCCACCCGTGGCCGGAGGGTGATGGCGCCTGGAGCGGACAGCCCAAATTAGCCGCGTCGGAAGGGCGTACCCTCGGTGAGAAGGGCCTGCTCGTCTGCGACGTAGCTCGCTTCCTGGCGCACGAAGTCGGCGATCGCGCGATCGAGCCCGGCGTGGGCGGCCCAGTGGGTGCTGTGGCAGGTGTTCGGTAAGAAACCGCGCTTGATCTTGTGCTCGCCCTGCGCCCCGGCCTCGAAGCGGGTCAATCCCCGGGCCAGACCCCACTCGAGCGGCAGGTAGTAGCAGAGCTCGAAGTGCAGCATCGGCAGCTCCGCGCGCGCCCCCCAGTAGCGGCCGTACAGCGAGTGGCCCTTGTAGAAGAAGAGCGCGCCGGCCATGGGCTTGTCGCCGTCGTGGGCCATTGCCGCAAAGGCGTGTGGGTTCTCGTGCAGCGTCTCGAAGAACCCGCGGGTGAGGTAGCGCTGGCCACCGTGGGCGGCGACCGTGCTGCGATAGAACGACCACATCGCCGCGACGTCGGCCTCGGGCAGCTCGGCGAAGCTGCGCATCGACAGGGTCAGGCCGTGGGCCCTGGCGCGCTCGCGCTCCTTGCGGACTTGCTTGCGCGAGGGGCTGCGCAGGCTGGCGAGAAAGGCGTCGAACGAGTCGAGGCCGTCGCGGTTCTCGAGGTGGTACTGCGTGCTGCGGCGTGCGTGCATGCCCAGCGCCTCCAGCCGCTCGCTCTCCTCGCCGGTGCAGAACAGCACGTGCAGCGACGACGCGCCGTCGTGCTCTGCCACCGCCTGCGCGGCGGCGATCAGCGCGGTGGTGAGCCCTTCGCGATCTTCCTCACGCGTGAGGATGCGGCGCCCGCCCGCTGGCGTGAACGGCACCGCGGAGACCAGCTTGGGATAGTAAGACAGGCCCGCGCGGTGGGCGGCGTTGGCCCAGCCGAAGTCGAAGATGAACTCGCCGTAGGAGTTGTTCTTGAGGTAGAGCGGCAGCGCGCCCACCAGGGTGCGCTGGTCGCCCTCGACCTGGCGCGCGAGCAGGTGGCGCGGCAGCCAGCCGCTCTGCTCGGTGCCCACGCTCTCGCTGGTCTCGAGCAGGCGCAGAAAGCCGTACTCGGTGAATGGATCTTCCGGGTCGCACAGCGCGTTCCACGCGTCGGCGGAGACCTCGGCTAACGATGGGACGACCGCGATCTCGAGCTCCACGCGCAGACCTTAGCGCGTGTTTGGGGATTAGCCCGAGCTGCCCGGATTGCCGACCGCGGGCGGCGGCGTGCCGGCCGGCCGGAAGGCGAACTGGCGGTAGTAGCGCAGCTCCTCGATGCTCTCGCGGATGTCGTCCAGCGCGCGGTGCGTGTTCTTCTTGGAGGGCAGCTCGATGCCGCCGTACCAGCGCTTGACCAGCTCCTTCACGGTGCTGACGTCGATGGTGCGGTAGTGCAGCCAGGCGCTGAGGTCCGGCATGTACTTGTCGATGAAGCGGCGGTCGTGGCTGACCGAGCTGCCGGCCAGCGGCGCCTGGCCCTTGTTGGTGAAGCGGCGCAGGTAATCGAGCGTGCGCAGCTCGGCGGCGCGCACGGAGATGGTGCTGGCCTTGACCGCGTCCGTCAGGCCGCTCTGGCCGTGATGGCGCGTGCACCAGTCGTCCATGCGGGCGAGCACCGCGTCGGGCTGGTTCACCACCAGATCGACGCCCTCGCCGAGCTCGTTGAGGTCGCCGTCCGTGACGACGCAGGCGACTTCGAGGATGGCGCACGACTCCACGTCCAGGCCGCTCATTTCGAGATCGATCCAGATCAGGTTCGGCAGGCTCGACTTCTGGGCTTCCTCGGTCATTACGGCGCGTATTCTCGCACAATCAAGGGCGGGCTTGCACGGCGCCCCGGATTATCGTGTCCAGAAAGCGTCGTGGATGGCTTCGGTCGCTTCGAGCAGGCCGGGGCCGGGGTCGTCCAGCAACGCACCGTCGAGCTCGATGGTCCGGCCCGCGTCGCGGCAGCTGCGCAGCTCCGCCAGGCCAGGATGTCGGCATAGCACGGCGCTCATCCCCGTGCGCGTGATGAGCACATCGGGGTCGAGGGTAAGTACCTGCTCGCCCGTGAGCTCGGGCCAGCCGGTCAGGTCGCGCTCGGCCGCGGCGTCGCGCAAGCCCGCGTGCGTGATGGCGTCGTGGTAGCTGGTTTGCCGCGCTGCGGCGAAGAGTCGGCCGCCGTAGCTGCTGAGGTAGAGCGCCCGCGGGCGAGCGGCGTTCGGCGCGAGATTGGCCGCGACTTTGCGCATGCGTCCGGCCAGCGCGTCGGCGTAGCGGGCGGCGCGCGCGGGCTCGCCCAGCAGGGCGCCGATGACGCGGATGTCGGGCAGCAAGGTGGCGAGGCCCTGCGCCGGGGGCAGCACGAACACCTGCACGCCGTGCTCGCGCAGGCGCGCCGCGAAGCTGGGTGCGACCAGATCGCTGGCGATCAGCAGGTCCGGCTTGAGGGCCAGCACGCGCTCCGGGTCGTCGTGGGCGTCGAGGGTGGGACGGTCTGCGAAGCGGTGTCCGATGGGCAGCGCCTGTGCGTAGCGCGTGTGAGCCACCACGCGCGCGGGCTCGGCGAGATCGAGCAGCACACGGTCGGCGATCAGGCTGGCCGAGGCGATGCGCTGGTAGCGGCGCAGGGGCACCAGTGTTCCGCTCGCGTCGCGCAGCGCCGGGCTGCCGTCGGGCAGCCGCTCGACCGCGGGCTCGCTGCTGGGACGCGCCGTCTGCACGGGACCGCGCTGCGCGGACTCGCCGCCGAGCGCGCCGCCCGTCATCGCCAGGCCCAAGGTGAGCGCGAGCGCGAGCACGTTGGCGAGGTCGAGCCGGGAGCTCATGTGGGCTCACCCGGCAGGCGAAAGCCGGGAGCGGCGTTGGCGATCATCTCGACCCGGTACAGCGCGCGCACCTCGCTGGCGGTGATCACCTCGCGCGCCGGGCCGCTCGCGCGCACACGGCCCGCGCCGAGCAGCAGCGCCGCGTCGGCGTAGGCGAGGGCGTGCTCGATCTGATGCAGCACCAGCACGATGGCGCGGCCCTGCGCAGCCGCGCTGCGCAGGCGGGCGAACAGCGCGAGCGCGTGCTCGACGTCGAGCGCGGCGGTGGGCTCGTCGAGCAGCAAGGTGCGCGCGCCGGTGCACAGCGCGCGGGCCAGCAGCACGCGCTTCTGCTCGCCGCTGCTGAGATCCGAGAACGCGCGCTCGGCCAGCGCCAGCACGTCGGTGTCGCGCATCGCTTGCTCGATGGCGGCGGCGTCGGTGGCGGCGCGCGCGCTGCGCGGCGTGTGGGCCTGTGGGTAGCGACCGAGCGCGACCACCTCGCGCACCGGCAGCGGCGCGGCGAGCTGGCTGTGCTGCGGCACGAAGCTGAGGTGGCGCGCGCGCTCGCGGGCGCTGGCGCGCGCATCGGGCAGGTCGGCCAGCTCCACGCTGCCCTGATGCGGCTGCAGGCCGGCGAGCGCGCGCAACAGGGTGCTCTTGCCGGCGCCGTTGGGGCCCAAGATGGCGAGCAGCTCGCCGAAGCGCGCGGTGAGCGCCACCTGATGCAGCACCTGACGATCGCCGAGCGTCACGCTCAGCTCGCGCGCGACGATGGCGGGCACCTCAGCCATGCAGCACCTCGCCGCGGGCGCGCAGCAGCAGCACCAGGAACAGCGGCGCGCCGATCAGACCGGTGACCACGCCGAGCGGGATCTCGGTGCGCGAGGGAATGGCGCGGGCGAGCACGTCGCAGAGCAGCACGAAGGTGCCGCCGCCGAGCGCGGCCGCGGGCACCAGCCGCCGATGCGCGACGCCCACCGCGCGGCGCAGCGCGTGCGGCACCACCAGGCCGACGAAGCCCACGTTGCCGCCCACCGCCACGGCGCCCGCGGTGAGCAGGGCGGTCCAGGCGATGCACCAGCGGCGCGCGCGTCGTACGTCGAGCCCGAGCACGCGCGCTTCATCCTCGCCCGACAGCAGCAGATCGAGCGGGCGCGCCCAGAGCATCGCCGCCGCGGTGCCGCCCACCACCACCGGCGCGATCATCACCACCTGCCGCATGCCCGCGCCGCTGACGCTGCCGAGCGCAAAGGCGATCACCGCGCGGCCCAGCTCCCAGCTCTCCTGCGAGAGGCTGGTGACCAGCGAGCCCACGCTGAGGAACAGGGACGAGAGCAGGAAGCCCGCGAGCAGGAGCACCACCCGGTCCGCGCTCGCGCGTGCCACGGCCAGCAGAGCGAGCAGGGCGAGCAGCGCGCCGAGCAGGCAACCGAGTGGCAACAGCAACTCCGGTACGATGCGCAGCGAGCTGCTGCCGAGCGCGGCGGACAGCGCCAGGAGCGAGAGCTTGCCCACGCAGCTGGCGCCGGCGGTGGTGCCGAGCACGTCCGGGCTGGCCAGCGGATTGCGGAACAGGCCCTGTGCGATCACGCCCGCTACGGCCAGCGCCGCGCCCGCGAGGTAGGCCACGAGCCCGCGCGTGCTGCGCAGCGCGAGTAGGGTATCGAACAGCGCGGGGTCGTCGAGCCTTCCCGCGCCGGCGAGCAGGTTGACGCCGAAGCTCGCGAGGCTCGCGCCGCACAACAGCCCGATCACCAGGCGCGGTCGCATCCGGCGGTTCGTAGCACGACGCACGCCTCGGCTGACAGCTTGTGGACGCCGCGGGACGAAGTTTCGGCAGTTGCACCGAGGCAAAGAGTGCTATCCCGATGCGGCACGGCGGGACCTCACCGGAGCTGAGCCGCGCACGAACAGGGAGAGCATGCGATGGCGAAGTTCCTGAGTGACGAGTGGTTTGCCAAGGTGAAAGAGCTGACGGACGAAGCTGGCAGCATCGACGTGCCGCCGGCGCTGAAGGACCTCACCATCAACCTCAACGTCACGCTGGCCGACGGCGGAACCAAGAGCGTCCACATCTCGGGCGGCCAGTTCGCAGAGGGAACCAAGAGCGACGCGCCGGTGACCATCTCGCTGCCCGCCGAGGTGGCCAAGAAGATCTTCATCGACATGGACCAGCAGGCCGGCATGCAGGCCTTCATGGGCGGTCAGATGCGCGTCGAGGGCGACGTCACCAAGCTGATGGCGCTCGCCACGATCGCGCCGAGCGGCAACGTCCGCGAGCTGTTCGAGGACATCCGCGACATCACCGACTGAAAGCGCTGCGCGATGGAGCCGCCCGAGCAGGTCGTGGACGTGACCCCGCCTGGCAGTGCGGGGGCCCAAGATCGCGCGGGCGCGTGGGCGACGTCCCTGGGCATTCCGCGCGCCGCCGTGGAGCTGTACCTCGCGTCGGACGTCGTCGATCTGCACATCGACAGCTTCATCTGGCACCGGCTGTTCGGCTACGACCTCGCCCGCCGGCACGGGCACGGCTTGCTGCGCGGCTGCTTCTACAGCCACTGCGACGTGCCGCGCGCCCGCGAGGCGCTCAGCGGGGCGATGTGGATCGTCACCACCAACCCGCTGCGGACGCGGCGCGGGCGACGCACGGCGCTGCTCGCGAACCTGGCGCGGCTGCGCGGCGAGCTCCTGCGCGCCGGTGGCGTGGAGGTGGTGCGCGACCTGCGCGGCTATCGCGCGGCGCGCGCGGCGGGGCGGCATGCGGCGCTGTTCGGCATCCAGGGCGGCAACGCGCTGGAGCTGTCCATCGACGACTTCGACCTGCCGGAGCTGGCCGACCTCTCGCTGGTCACGCTGATGCACTTCACGCGCTCGCGCATCGCCGCGCCGGCGCTGCCCTGGTACCTGCGCTTTGGCAGCCAGCGCCTCAGCACGTTCGGCGCGGACTACGTCCGCAAGCTCAACGACAAGCGCATCCTGGTCGACCTCGCGCACCTGTCGGAGCCCGCGTTCTGGGACGTGCTGAAGGTGCACGACCCCAGCCAGCCGATCACCATCTCGCACGCGGCCTGCCAGGCTGTGCACGGTCACTTCCGCAACGTCACCGACGCCATGATCCGCGCCATCGCAGACCGCGGCGGCGTGATCGGCGTGATCTTCAACACCGCGTTCCTCGGCGGCTCGCTGCTGCGCGGCAAGGCCGAGCGCGTGGTGGATCACGTGGCCCACATGGTGAAGCTGGTGGGCGCGGATCACGTCTCGCTGGGCAGCGACTTCGACGGCGCCATCGTGCCGCCGCGCGACCTGCGCTCGGTGTACGAGCTGCCCCGGTTGGTCGCGCTGATGCTGGAGCGCGGGCTGCGCGACGACGACATCCGCAAGGTGCTGGGCACGAGCTACCTGCGCGTGCTGGGCGCGCTGCGCGGCTAGAGCCCTTTTCCGAAGCGGAAAAGGCTCTAAAACACCAGCGGCGGCTCCACGTACGTGGGAACCACGCGCGGCTGGTTGTCGCCCGTGCCGAGCTGGCCCTGGTCGTTGCCGCCCCAGCACCACGTGCCGAACGGGTCCATCGCGCAGCTGTGCAGGTGACCCACCGCCAGCGCGCCCCAGGCGTTGTCGCCGAACACGCGGGTGGGCACGTTGCGCGGGTTGAAGTCGCCGGTGCCGAGCTGGCCCTCGGCGTTGCGGCCCCAGCACCAGATGGAGCCGTCGCGCTTGCGCGCGCAGCTGTGGAACCAGGCGACCGACACCTGCGCGTAGTCGGCGTCGCTGCCCACCGGGCGCGGGCCGCCGGCCGTGGCTGCCGTGGGGTCGCTGCCGAGCAGGCGCACCTGCTGATCGCCCCAGCACACCAGCCGCCCGTCGCGGCGGATGGCGCAGCTGTGGCGCTGCCCGGCGCTCACCTGCAGGTACGCGTTGGCCGGGTCGATCGCGAGCGGCGCCCGCACCTGGTACGCGTCGGAGTCGCCCGCCTGGCGCTCGCTGTTGCGACCCCAGCACCACAGACCGCCGCCCAGCGCCACCGCGCACACGTGCGCCTGGCCGACGCTCGCCTGGCCGACGCGCAGGCCCGGCGCCACGCGCACTGGCAGCACGCTCGCGGTGGCGGCCAGCGCGCCGAGCTGCGCCTCGGTGTTGTCGCCCCAGCAGGTGAGCTCGCCGTTCGCGCTGATGCCGCAGGTGGTCTTGCCGCCGCAGGCGATGGAGACGAAGCGCTCGCCCGGCTCCACGGTGACGGGGGTGGGGGTGGTGCGCGGGGCGCGATCGCCCACGCCCAGCTCGCCGTTGGTGTTGGCGCCCCAGCACAGCGCGACCCCGTCCGTGCGCAGCGCGCAGGTGTGCTCCTCGCCCGTGCACACCTCGCTGAACGGGCCGCCCTCGATGCGCGCCGGCACGCGCGAATCGCCGCTGCCGCCGCGCTGCCCGTAGCGGTTGTCGCCCCAGCACCACAGCGCGCCCTGTTGCAGCGCGCAGGTCTGGCCGCAGGCGGCGAGCGTGCGCGCGATGGACGGCGAGCCGTCGTCCTCGCTGCCGGGAGGGTCCGGATCGACCGCGATCCCGGCGTCCTCGGCGCGCCGCACGCGCGCGTCGGGCTCCGCGGGATCGACCGGTGCGATCGAGGCGTCGAAGCCGATGCCCTCACCGGGCGGGTCGAACAGCCGCAGCTCGCGCTCGCAGCCGGCGAGAGCGGCTGCGAGCGCAAGCAGGGCGATGCAGATCCAGCGGCTCACAGCTCGAGCTCCAGGCCAAGCTGCAGCGAGAGCAGCATGCCGCCGATCTCGCCCAGCGTGCGCGTGCCGTCGGTGATGCGGGCACCGCGGACCAGCGCGCCCAGCGCGACCTCGCCGAACAGCGAGAGCCCTGCGCTCAGCCGGCCCGCGACCAGCGCCGCCCCCGCGACGTGGGCGAGCGTGGCGTCGACCTTGCGACCCTCGCCGCCGCGCCCGCGAAAGCGCAGCCAGTCGATGCCGCCCCGCGCGCCGCCGCAGGCGTACACGCGCGCGCCCGGATGGGTGCACGCGCCCAGGGTGAGCGTGCCGGTCGCGCCGAGGGCGTCGATGTCGCCGCGCTCGGTGTGACGAGGCAGCGCGAGCTGAGGGCCGGCGCTGAGCGCGATCCACGCGTAGGACGGCCGCAAGCTGGCGCGCAGCTGCAGCGCCAGCGCGTCGTGCTCGGTGCCGATGCGCGTGTAGCCGAGCTGCGGGCCGAGCGAGGGACGCATGCGCGAGCGCCGGCGCGGAGCGACGCGCTTGCGCGGCGTGGGCGTGGGGCTGGGCGCGCGCGGTGCGACTGCGTGCTCGGGCGGCTCGGGCGGAGCCTCGCGCGGGCGCTGCAGGGTGAGCTCGGCCCAGCTCGCGCGCAGCAGTTCGTCGATGGCGATGGCGGTGGCGAGCGCGCGGCCATTGGCCGGGATGGCGGTGAGCGGCAGGTCTCGCTGCACCCGCTTGTGGGTGAGCCGGTCGTCCAGCTCGATGCCCACGCCGGTCTCGACGATGCGGACCTGCACGGCGGCGGCAGCCTCGCGCGATGTGGACGCCGGCTCGCACAGGCCGAGGCCACGCGGCGCGATCTCGCCGGCGAGGTCGGTGCGCACCTCGCCCGCGAACTCGACCGACACCTCGTCGGTGAACGACAGCGTCACGAAGCGCGGCGCCGGGCAGCTCTCTACCGGTCCCGCCGCGGGCACGCTCGCCTCGCTGCCCGCAGGCGCGCTCGGGGCCGGCACGGTGTCGATGGTGATGACAGGCTCGGCGCTGCCCGCGTCGTCCTTGGCGCTGGGCTCCTGGGCGCGTGCAGCCGGGGGGAAAGCGAGTGCAGTCAGGGCGCCGAGCGCTGCCCAGGCCGGCCGCGTCGAAGCGATGGACGGGTCAGGGGCCACACCGCTCGGCCACGTGCTGCGCGTGCACGCCGTCCGGGTAGCGGGAGAGGTAGCGGGCACGGGCGCGGCCGCAGGCCTGCCGGTCGCCGAGAGCTTCCTCGGCCAGCACCAGTCGAGCCAGTGCGTCTTCGGCAAAAGCGCCATGCGCGTCGAGCTTGAGGGCTCGCTCCAGTGCGTGCACGGCCCCTTCGACGTCGCGCAGCGAGTCCATGCGGATCCGGCCCAGCTCGAAGGCTGCCAGCGACGCCCGACGGTCGCGCGGGTAGCGCGCTACCAGATCGCCATAGGTCTCGACTGCGTCCTCCAGCCTACCGGCACGCCGGGCGAGGTTGGCGTGGTCGAACATCTCCGCGGCGCTCTGCACCTCGCGCACACGGCGGCGGCGCTTGGCGCTGCGGGGGTCCTTGGTGCGGGCGCCGGTCTCGTCGCCGTCGTCCATCTCCAGCGACGCGCCCTCGTCGTCGTCCGCTTCGTCGAGCGCCTCGCCATCTTCCGCGGGCGGCGGCGTGCTGGCCTTGCTGCGTACCGGCGCGACTTGCTTGAGGGGCAGGATCACCTCGTCGAGCGAGGCGTCATGCGGGACCAGGGTCGACCACTGCTCGCCGGCGCGCAACGTGACCACGTGGTCGCCGTGGTGCACCTCGACCGAGCCCTCTTCGACCTCGACGTTCACCCGGTCGCCGGGCAGGGCGGCCTTGCGCAGGACCCGGAACTGGGTGCCGGTGACGACCACTTCGATGTCGCCCACGTTGACCGCGAAGCGACGGCTGCGCTTCTTGGCCACCTCGAAACGCGCGCTGCCGCGGGTGAGGCGCACCTGCACGGCGCTGGACGAGCTGCGCAGCAGCTTCACCTCGGAGCGCGGCTCGACCTTGATGTGGGTGCCCTCCGCGAGGGTCATGCCGACCGGCGCGTCGTCGCTGGCCACCACCGAGCCTTCCCAGACCGACTCGTTGCTGGAGCGCGTCTCGCGCGGCCACCAGACCACGCCGAGCGCACAGACCACGGCCAGCACGCCAAAGGCGGGGATGGCGACGTGGCGAGCACGACGGGGCGTGGGGCGTTCCGCCGCGATGTGCGCCCACTGTGCGTCGATGCGCCCCTTGGGAAGCTCGGGAGACACGAACGCGGAATATCTGATGGGCTCGATCATGGCCCCTCCTCACGCACCTCGGCGAGCACGCGCTCCGCCGACTGGATCCGCCTCTTGATGGTCGAGAGCGAGATGCCCATCGACTCGGCGGCCTCGGGAAGACTCATGCCTTCGACGCGATGCAGGACGAGTGCGGTGCGCGCCTCATGATGCATGCCGTCGAGCGACGCGTAAATGCGAACGAGCTCGGCGCGCACATCGGGAGGAGCGTCCCGCGACAAGATGGTATCGGCATCGATGGGCGTCGCGCGCCTGAGCCCGAGGCGATTCAGCAGCGCCCGGCGGCGCAGGCGCTTGCCGGCCGTGCGCACCACGATGGAGCCGAGCCAGGACGCGAACGCTTGGGGGTTGTCCAGCCGGTCGAGGTGCCGAAGCGCCTCGAGGAAGCTGTCCTGCACCAAGTCGTCCACGTCGCCATCCCGGCCCATGATGCGATACGCGAGGCCGTTCACCATCCTCGCGTAGCGGCGGAACAGAGCCTCCTGGGCCCACGTCTCGCCGGCCCGGGCCGCCACGACCAACGTCGCGTCGGTCGGACCCTGACTCGTCCCTGGGACACTTTTGAGCGCTCGAGCCACCGTCTGTTCGTACCCTTGCCCGGTCGCCCCGGTTCACGGAACCAGCGAGGTCGAGCATAAATCGTCGAGGTCAACTGTTCGCGGCTGTCCGTTTGCGCTGAGCCCGGAGCCGATCACCCGAGGGATCACCACCTAGGATCTGCGCACGAGCGGCACTGCCCGCAAGATCGCTGGCGCCACCTGGTCAGGAGCTGCCAGCGGGTGACAGCTCCAGATCGCAGTTGAGCTCGTCGCACAGCTGCTCCAGCTCGGCCCGCAGGCTGCGGATGGGTAGCGCCTTGGGGACCGTGATGCGCAGCTCCATGCTGAACAGCGGCGCGCCGGTCTCTGCCCGCGGCGTAGAGCGCGTGGTCAGCTCCTCGACGTTGACGCCATGCCGCTGCAGCAGGTCCGTGATGCGGTGGACCAGACCCGGCTGGTCCATGGCGAAGGTGCGGAGCCTGAGCGGCACCCCCACGGTGGTGGGCTCGTCGCGCGGCTGGTTGCCGGTGAACGACAGGGTCAGCCCCAGCTCCGACGCGACCGCCGAGAGGTGCGTGCGCACCTTCTCGATGGCGCCGGTCGGCACCTCGGCCAGCAGGATCACGGCGAACTGCCCGCGCAGGTTGACCATCCGCGAGTCGGCCAGGTTGGCCGAGGCTTCGTAGAGCGGCGCGGTCAGCTTCCCGATGAGGCCGGGCCGATCCGGACCCACCGCCGTGATGACGAGCTCTTGCATGCGTGTCTCCCTCTTCTTCCTTCAGCGGTCTCGTGCGGGCGGGACGGCGACGTGCGGGGTCGTGTCGTCGCCCAGCGCCGTGGCGAGCAGGCCGGCGAGCGGCTGGCGCGCGCGATCGCGGGCGGCGATCTGATCGAGCGGCGTCCACGACTGGTCCGCCTCCAGCCGGAAGCTGCCGACGTACGCGTGCGGCGTGCTGCCGCGCCACTCGTCCGGAGACAGCAGCGACCAGTAGCGGCGCCCGTCGTCTTTCTCGTACAGGTGGTAGGTGCTGCCCGGCCGGCGCACGAAGCGCGCCTCGGCGCGGTGCAGCTCGGCGTTGTGGCTCGCTTCGCGCAGCACCTCTTCGGCCTGTGCGCGCAGCGCCCGCATCTGCGCCGCGATCACGTCGAGCTTGGCGCTGGCGGTGGAAGCGATGAGCTGGTCTGCGCGTTCGATCTCGCGGGCGGCGTCGACCAGCGAGATGGGCGCGCCCAAGCGGCTGATCGGGTAGGGGGCCTCGCGGTCCGGCCCACGGTGCTTGCCGTTACGGTCCTCGACGTCACTCATCGCCGACGAAACTAGCAGTCTCGGGCACGTTTCGCCCCCCGCCCGAACTCTTGCCATCCCCCCGGGGCTGATTAGGTTGGCCGCATGTTTCACTTCGACCCGCTGTACTTCGTGTTCCTCGCCCCCGGCATGCTGCTGAGCCTGTGGGCGAGCTGGAAGGTCAAGTCGACCTTCCAGCACTACAGCGAAGTGCCGTCGCGCAGCGGCATGACGGGTGCACAGGCGGCCGCCGAGCTGATGCGCCGACGCGGCATCCGCGACGTCGCCGTGGAAGAGGTGCCCGGCTTCCTCTCGGATCACTACGACCCGGGCGCCAAGGTGCTGCGCCTGTCGCCAGACGTCTACCATGGCTACTCGCTGGCCTCGCTGGGCGTCGCGGCGCACGAGGCCGGTCACGCCATTCAGCACGCCACGGACTACGGTCCGCTCAAGTTCCGCTCGTGGGTGGTCAAGCCCGCGCAGATCGGCTCGAACTTCGGCATGATCCTGTCCGGCATCGGCCTGGCCATGCACTCGACCGGCATGGTGTGGGCGGGCGTGGTGCTGTTCAGCGCGTTCGTGATCTTCACCTTGGTGACCCTGCCGGTGGAGTTCAACGCGAGCAGCCGCGCGGTGGCCGTGCTGGAGCAGGAAGGCATCATCCGTAGCGACGAGGTGCCCGGCACGCGCGCCGTGCTCAACGCCGCCGCGCTCACCTACGTGGCGGGCGCCATCACCGCGATCATGCAGCTGCTCTACTTCCTCATGCGCGCCGGCGTGCTCGGCGGGCGCGACGACGACTGAGCGCGCTCAGCCCGGCGGGAGGCTGATCTCCAGGCCCTCGTGCGCGGCGCGGCTCTGCGGAAAGAGCTGCCGCGCGCGCGCCTCCTTCTCGTCGACGTCGCGGTCGCTCTGATCCGGGTCGTGGTGGAACAGCAGCAGCTCGCCCACGTCTGCGCGGCGGGCGAGCGCGGTGCCCACCTCGAACGTGGAGTGGCCCCAGCCGATGCGCGAGATGCCGTCCTTTTGCCCGCGGTACTCCTCGGGCGTGTACATACAGTCGTAGATGAGCAGGTCTGCGCCCTGGGCGAGCGCGACGATCTGCTCCGGCTGCTCGCCGTCGTGCGGCTCGTGGTCGGTCACGTAGACGACCGAGCGACCCGCGTGCTCGACGCGATAGGCGAGCACGCCACCTGGATGATTTCCGGCCGCGCAGCGGACGCGTAGATCAGGCGACAGCTCCACCACGCTGCCCGAGAGCAGGTCGTGAAAGCGCAGGGTGGCGGGCATCTGCTCGAGCCGCACGGGAAAGCTCGGGCTCTCCATCTGGCCCACCATCGCGCTCTCCAGGTGGCCGGCCACCGTGGCGCCGCCGTACATGTGGATGGTGTTGCCGGGGATGAAGGCGGGGGCGAAGAACGGAAAGCCCTGAATGTGATCCCAGTGCACGTGGCTGAAGAACAGGTGCAAGGTGAGCGGGAGCTGGGCGAGCAGCGACTTGCCGAGCGGGCGGAGACCGGTGCCGCCATCGAACACGAGGATCTCGCTGCCGCAGCGGACCTCGACGCAGCTGGTGTTGCCGCCGATGCGGGCGGTATGCGTTCCCGGCACCGGAATGCTGCCTCTCACGCCCCAGAATTTGACGCGAATTCCGGCCAATCCTCGCCTCCCGTGCTCACGGTACAGGGCAGACCCACACCCGGTCAAACGAACTCCCCCTGATGGGGGGTTGCCCCCGCTGGGGAGGGAAAACGTGTGCACGGGGCTCGGATGCGCACCTGCAGCTCGGGCTCAGACGTCTTTGAAGTCGACCAGGCACTGCTCGAGGCGGGCCACGCGTTGCTCGTCCATCTGCAGGAACTCGAGGCCGGCCTCGTAGCGGGTTTCTTCGTTGGCCAGCTCGCGAATCCAGGCCACGCGGACGTCGATGGTGAGGGAGTCGCCGTCGGGGAGGAAGAGCTCGATCTCGAGCCGCGTACCGATCGCCAGCTCGTCGTCGGTGAAGACGCGTATGCCGCCGCGACTGATGTCGGCCGCCGGCCGGCGTGGGCCGAAGAGACGCGCGGCGCGGTAGAAGACCGGCACATCCAGGCGGGGAAAGCGCCGGCGATCGTCCGCAATCATGATCGGGAGTATATCGCAGGCACGCGCGCGCGAACCAGGGCGCACACCGCGCTAGGCCACCCACCGCGGCGGCGTGCGCAAGAGGGCCTCCACGGAAGGGGCGTCTACCGGCGGCGAGAACAGGAAGCCCTGGCCGCGCTCGCAGCCGAGCGCGAGCAGGCGCGCGCGCTGCGCCGGTGTCTCGATGCCCTCGGCAATTGCGCTCATCCCCAGCGATCGGGCGAGGGTGAGGATGGTGTGCACGAGCTCGCCCTTGCCCCCGGAGACGGTCAGTTCGCGCACGAAAGACAGGTCGATCTTGAGGCTGTCGACGCGGAAACGATGCAGGGCGCTGAGCGAGGAGTAGCCGGTGCCGAAGTCGTCGATGCACACGTGCACGCCGCGCGCACGCAGCGCACCCAAGAGGCGCTCGCCGCGCTCGAGGTCCTCCAGCACGGCTGCCTCGGTGAGCTCGATGGTCAGCTGCTGCGGCGCGAGGCCGCTGTCCGCGAGGGCGCGGTCGATGCGCGCGGGCAGGTCCGGGTCCTGCTCCACCTGACGCGCCGAGAGGTTGACGTGCACGGTCGGACTGCCAGCGTCCGGACATGCCCGGTGTAGGCGCGCCGCTTCGGAGGTCGCCTGCGCGAGCACCCAGGCGCCCAGCTCCACGATCAGGCCGCTCTCCTCGGCCAGCGGAATGAAGCGAAGCGGCGCCACCTGGCCGAGCGACGGATGGCGAAACCGGGCCAGTGCCTCCACGCCCACGATCCTTCCGTCGGCCAGCGCGACGATGGGCTGATAGTCGACGCGCAGCTCGCCGCGCGTGATGGCGGAGCGCAGCGCGCTCTCCAGCTCGAAGCGCTCGCGCGCGCGGTCGTGCGTGCGCGCGTCGAAGGTGACCAGCTGGCCCGGGCCGCGCGCCTTGGCGTCGTACATCGCGGCGTCCGCGTCGTGCAGCAGCGCGAGCGCGTCGGCGCTCGCGGGGTCGCCCACCGCGACGCCGATGCTGGCGCTGACCAGCACGTCCTGACCCGACAGTGGCAGCGGCAGCGCCAGCGCGCGCTGCACGCGCTCGGCCACGCGGCGTGCGTGCTCGCCGTCGCCCACGTCTTCGAGCAGCAGCACGAACTCGTCGCCGCCGATGCGCGCCACCGTGTCGCCCGGCCGCAGACAGCCCTCGAGCCGCTGGCCGGTCGCGAGCAGCAGCGCGTCTCCCGCGGCGTGGCCGAGCTTGTCGTTGATGGCCTTGAAGTGATCGAGATCGACCAGCGCCACCGCGAAGCGCTCGCTCGCGTGCACGCGGGTGCGCGTCAGGGCGTGGCCCAGGCGATCCATGAACAGCGCGCGGTTGGGCAGGCCGGTGAGCGGATCGTGAAAGGCGTGGCGGCGCAGCTCATCTTCGGACTGCTTGCGATCGTGGATGTCGCGCAGCCAGCCGGCCAGGCGCAGGGCGCGGCCGCGCGCGTCGTGGGCGGCCTTGGCGCGCGCCAGCACCCACAGCCACGCGCCGTCCGCGCGCCGCACGCGATGCTCGCAAGACAGCTGCTGCGTGGCGCCCTCGAGGTGCGCGTCGATGGCGGCGCGCAAGACGGGCAGGTCGTCGACGTGCACGCGCGAGAACCAGCCGTCGATGCCGGCGCCGAGCGCATCGGGTGCGACGTCGAGCAGCGCGGCGAAGCCTTCGCCGTAATGCACGCGACCCGGGTCCAGCTCCCACTCGAACAGGCCGTCGCCGGAGCCGCCCGCGGCCAGCGTATGGCGCTCGGCGCTGGCGTGGGCGCGATCGATCTCGCGCTGGCGCAGGTCGCGCGCGCGGCCCACGGCGGCGCCGATCAGCGGCACGCCGAGCAACCAGGGGGCGAGCGTGGCGACCGGATCTGCGCGCGGCCCGAACGCGAGGTACACCGCCAGAGTGAGCGCGCCGAGCAGCAGCGACACGCCCATGGCCACGCGCAGCCCGCCGCGCAGCGCGCCCAGCAGCACCGGCAGCGCCAGCCACGACACGGGCGGATTGCCGAGCGCGAGCGCCCCGCCCAGCAAGCACGCGACGTAGGCGACGCAGGCGAGCGGGACCGCGCCCGTCGAAGCGCGCGGTGCTTCCGCGTGCGGGCGCTCCGCAACCGAGCTGGCCGGCGGGCCGCTCCGATCGGCCGATTCGCTGGCCATTCCCCGCCAATCATAGCGTCAGCCTGCGCTCCGCTGCGCTACAAAGGCATCCCATGCCGACAGTGCCCACAGCGCGCACACGCCAGAAGGCCGAGCGCATCCGCCTGCAGCTGGCCGAGCTGTACCCCGCGCCGCCCATCCCGCTCGATCACCAAGACCCGTTCACCTTGCTGGTCGCGGTCGCGCTCTCGGCGCAGACCACGGATGCGCGCGTGAACATGGTGACGCCGGCGCTGTTCGAGCGGGCGCCCACGCCCAAGGCGATGATGAAGCTGAGCGTCGAGGAGATCCTCGGGTTCATCAAGACCTGTGGGCTCGCGCCCACCAAGGCCAAGAACCTGGCCGCGCTCGCCCGCATGCTGGTGGAGAAGCATGGCGGCAAGGTGCCCAAGGACATGGAAGCGCTCGAGGAGCTGCCCGGCGTGGGACACAAGACGGCCAGCGTGGTGATGGCGCAAGCCTTTGGCGTGCCGGCGTTCCCGGTGGACACGCACATTCACCGGCTGGCCGCGCGCTGGGGGCTGTCCGACGGGTCGAACGTGGTGCGCACGGAGGCCGACCTCAAGGCGCTCTACGCGCCCGAGCACTGGAACCCGCTGCACCTGCAGATCATCTACTTTGGGCGCGAGTACTGCCCCGCATTACGGCACGAGCAGAGCGCGTGCCCGATCTGCGCCTGGGCCGCGCCCGCGCTGAGCGCGTCGCAGCGCGTGAAGAAGCCTCCCGCGACGGGGGCGGTTGCGGCGCCGCGCCGAGGTGCGATAAAAGAGCCTCCCATCAGCGCTCGTGCGCGCAAAACGGCGCGCTCCAGCAGCGCTCGCGAGCGGTAGACCGCGCGCATCGACCTGGACCCGTAGGACGGAAATACAGACATGGGCACTTTGCGTGAACACCTGAGCGATCCGGCACGGCGCAAGCAACTCATCGACGACGCCGTGCTCGTCACCGACGCAGAGGTCTCGGAGCGCAGCGGCCTCGGCGGCATGGCCATCAAGGCGGCCTACGCGATGACCAAGGGCATCGCGCCTGGCTTCGTGCACAAGATCATCGACAACCTCGCCGATGACTTCCTCGACGCGCTGCAGCCGTTCTACGAGGAGGCCAAGACCAAGGGCGTGGACCTGCGCACCATGCTCGACACCCGCAAGGCGGAGGCCGCCAACGCGCTGCTCTCCATCACGGATCAGCGCGCCGCCGCGGAGTCGGGTGGGGCGCTGAAGAAGGGCTACGAGAAGCTGCGCCCGGCCGCGCAGAAGAACGTCGAGCAGTCCGTGCCGCGACTCGCGGATCTGATCACCAAGCACGCGCCGCGCTGAAGCGCTCGGCTGGGATCACTTCCAGCTGACGGTGAACGACAGCACGCTGTTGTGCATCCACGGCCGCTCTTCGATCACCACGCGCGGCTTCTGCGCGCCGGCGTTCTCTGCGAGCTGCAAGGTGACGCCCACGATGGCGTGGCCGTGGCACGCAGACATGTCCGGGTAGCCGCTGATGCGCACGCGCACGCCGTGCTCGCCCTCGCGCGCGGGCAGCGGCGACACCGTGGCCTCGCCGAAGTTGAACTCCTCGCGCCAGCGACCGGCGAAGCGCGCGAGGCTGTCGAGCGGGTCGCGCAGCGCTTTGACCTCGGGCATGGTGTCGAGCTTGCCCTCGGCGAAGGTGCGGCCCATCAGCTGCGCGGCGGCCTCGCTGCCGTCGAAGACGAAGCGGTGGACCAGCTGCAGCAGGCTGTCGAACACCTTGAGCGAGTACCAGGTGGTGGGCGAGATCCGCCGCTGCATCAGGTCCTGCTCCCAGGCGCTCAGCTCGGGCAGTGGACGCTCGCGGCCAAGCTTGCGCAGGGCGCGCAGCACGAACCCAACGTTGCTTCCACGGACGAGGCGCTCCTTCATGGGAGCCCCACATATATCGTGTCCTGCCGGTCGGAACAAAAGCAGCTCGCACGTTGCGTGCGCTGGCACGCCGAGGAGACGCCGCGAGCGCGCCCAATAACGCTGATTTTCGCCGGCATCGAAGCGGGGGTGAAGGGTGGTCGAGCCGGCGGACTGGGACGTCTGAGGTGGCGTGAGTGAGGCCTGTGGCGACGGGGTGACAGGGGCGGCAAGGGTGGGCGGGGCCGCGGCGCGGGCGGTCTATCCGGCCGCAGGGGGGATGCTCTGATAGCGGTGCGGCTGCAGCGCCGCCACCACGCGGTCGAGCTCGTCTTCGAGGTCTTCGAGCAGGCGCTCGCAGCGCGACAGCTCGCCGGCGTAGCCGTGCTGCTCCAGCAGCTTGCACACGTCGACCATGCGCTTCGCACCGAAGTACGCCGCCTGCGACTTGAGCTTGTGCGCGGCGCGGGCCACCGACTGCGGGTCGCCGTCGGCGAAGGCTGCGCGCGCGGTGCCGTAGATGTCCGGCGTGAGGTTGAGGAACAGCTCGATGATGTCGTGCTTGAACGAGCGCTGGTTGTCGCCGGGACTGCTGTCGCCGAGGCGCGAGAGCTCGGTGAGGTCGATGGGCGACTCGGGCGCCGCGTGGCGCAGGTTCCGGGTGGGCGGCTCTTGTTCACGCACCGTCATGACGGCAAGCATAAGGGCTATGCCGTCCGTTTGCGACGCTTTCGGCGCATCCGTACGCGTCTTCGTACGCAGCTTTGCTTGCGGTGTGTAGGGCTCAGCTCGACGGCCCTGCATGCGCAGGCAGCAGCGGACCGAGCGGGAAGCGAGACTCCGCGCATCCGTACGCCTTGGGTGTGAGCTCCAGAATGGTGTGCAGCGGAATACTCAGATGCGGGATCTGCTCCGGGTCGCGCCCCATCAAGTACCCGTATATTGCTCGCAAAACCGCCTGATGACTGATCACCAGCACGGGACGACGCTGCCGCTCCAGCTCCAGCACCACCGGCTCCACGCGCTGGATCACGTCCATGTAGCTCTCCCCTTGCGGGTAACGGTAGCCGAGCTTGTCGCGGCTGCGCGCGCGCCACTCGTCGGGATAGCGCTGCTTGATCTCGGCGTAGGTGAGCCCGTCGCAGAAGCCCGCCTCGATCTCGTTGAGCGCGCGCCACTGCAGGGTCTGCCGTCCGAGGATGGCAGCGGTCTCGTGCGTTCGCACCAGCGTGCTGGTCCACACTTCCACGTCTCCCGCCGGGGAGATGCGCTCGTCGTAGAAGGTCTTGAGGTTGCGGGCGTAGGTCGCGCCCAGCTCGGACAGGTGCGTGTTGCCGCCGATGCGCCCCACCACGTTGTACTCGGCCTGCCCGTGGCGCGTGAGCCAGATGGGGCGCGGCACGTTGTGCAGGTTCACCAGGAACGACACCAGCCGTGAGCCGACGTAGGTGGTGATCGCGTTGACGATCACCTGACGACCCACGTCGATCAGCTTGATGTAGCTGCCCTCCTGCTCGCGCACCGGCTCGTAGACCTCTGCGTAGTGCGCGATGCGCTTGCGGAAGTCGGCCACCGCCACGTCTGGATCCACGCCCACGTAGTCCGGCGAGTCGAGCTTGGTGGCGCGCACGTTGGCCTCCACCGTGGCTTCGTCGCAGATCGACTCGATGAAGGTGACGCGCACGCCCTCGCGCTCGCAGCGGTCTTGAATCAGCGCGCGGCGCTCGCGGGTGCTGTTGGTGGCGTCGTAGATGGCGACCTCGCCGCCCTCCTTGAACCAGCCGACCATGTCTTCGAGCGCCATCAGCGCGACCTCGGTGCGCTGGCGCGCGCCCTCCACGTTGCCCGGGTCGAAGAACTCGTGCGTCTGCAGGCTGCCGATGTGCTCACGGCGGTAGTTGCCCACGTTGAACACCCGGGTCTTGTGCCCGAGCCAGTTGAGGTAGCGCATGATCTTGCGCGCGACGTAGGTCTTGCCGCGCGCGGGTAGGCCCACCATCACCAGGCAGTGCGTGGGGTTGTCACCATGTAAGACGGCCATGACTCAGAGCCCCGTGTGCGGAAGGTTCAAACGCGCGAGCTGCTCGACGACCAGCTCTCCCATCGAGCGGCAGCGCGCGAAGGTCTCGCTGCCGTAGTGCTCGTCCAGCTCGTTGCCGAGCCGGGTGATGTGCTTGGTGGGCGCGATCTCGTCGCGCGCCATCACCGCCAGCAAGCTCTCCAGCCGGTCCGTCTCCGCCTTGACGCGGCGGCGGATCAGCGAGCGCTCCTCGATCTGATACTGGCGCACGGTCTCGCGCGACATGCGCCTGAAGCCGAGGAAGATGATGGGGTTGTTCTGCTTGAAGTACTGCGGCAGGTACACCTGACGCTTGCCCTCGTAGCTCTGCTGATCGAAGTCGATGGCGCGGATGCGGTACGAGGTCTCTTCGAAGTCCGGCGTGATGTCGATGACGAAGTTGGCCGAGTGCATGTCGCCGAGCAGCCGCACGAAACAGCGCTCGTTGAACTTCACGAACTCCTTGGCCAGGCGCACTTCGTCGAGGTGACGGTCGCTCAGGTAGCTGCGGATGAACATGTTGCCGGGGATGCCGGCGATGTGCTCCTCCACTAGCGTGTCCTTGCTCTGGTCGTAGAGGAAGTTGATCGCGTTGGGCGAGAGGATGTGCTCCAGCTCCAGCCCGTACAGGCGCGACGCGTCCGCGCGCTTCACGTAGAAGTAGTCGAAGTTGTCGTTGAGCTGGTTGAGGATACGGACGCGAAACGGCTGCGAGTTGCCGTAGGTACACAGGTCCACGCGGTCGACGATCAGGTGCTTCACGGCCTCGGCGTCGCCGCCGGACTTCATCAGCGAGTAGATCTCGAGCAGGCCGTCGCGGATGTCGAGCTGCTCCTGGGCGGAGTACAGGACGCTGACCCAGAGCGTGTCGCGGCCGGCCTTGTCGTAGAGCGGGATGGCCTGCTCGTAGCGCAGGAGCTCGGCGTAGCGGATGGGCAGGCTGAGCGCGCGCTGGTACTCCGAGAGGTAGGCGGCGAACGGCTCGCGCACCGGGTACGCGAGCTTCTTGCGGGAGATCAGGTGCGGCATCGAGCGCTCCGGCGACAGTACCGCCGTCGCCGCGAAGCCGCTAGCGGGCGCGCGAGGGAGGGGGGCGAACTGGGCCAAAGCCGAGTGCAAGGTGGCGCGTCGGGAGCGCCCCGCCAGGGGCGGCGGCGCAGACGCACGCAGCTCACCAGCTCGTGTACGGGAGCCGCTCCTTGAGCTTGCGCACCGCGTCGGCGCCCTCGAGCAGCTGCGAGATGGGGTCCCACTCGCCGCGCACCAGCGCGTCGCGCGCGCTCGGCTTGAGCTGGCAGGCGTAGGTCTTGTCGCCCGCGCGCACCTCGAGCTTGGCCACGTCGATGGTAATCTCGAGCTTGGGGTCGGCCTCGATGGCCTGCGCGATCTCGGCGATCTCGGCGCGCTTTAGGCTCACGCACGGGATGCCCAGCGTGGTGCTGTTGCCGAAGAAGATCTCGGCGAAGCTCTCTGCGATGACTGCGCGAAAGCCCGCCTTCTGGATGCCCTGCGGGGCGTGCTCGCGCGAGCTGCCGCAGCCGAAGTTGGCGTTGGACAGCAGCACCTTGGCGCCCTGAAAGCGCGGGTCGTCGAGCGGGTGGCCCTTGGGCTTGCCGTCGCGGGTGAAGCGCGCGTCGTAGAACAGCGCCTTGCCGAGGCCGTCGAAGGTGACGCTCACCAGGTAGCGCGCCGGCATGATCTGGTCGGTGTCGATGTCGTCGCCCGGCACGTACACGCCGGTGCCGCTGACTTGCTCGATCTTGGCGAGGGCCATCTCAGTTCTCCTCGGTCTGGGGCAGCGCGAACACCTCGCGGGCATCGGCGAGTGAGCCGGCGATTGCGGCGGCTGCCACCATCACCGGGCTCATCAGCACCGTGCGACCCTCGGGGCTGCCCATGCGGCCCTTGAAATTGCGGTTGGACGAGCTGGCGCAGAACTGATCGCCCACCAGCTTGTCGGGGTTCATGCCGAGGCACATGGAGCAGCCCGGCTCGCGCCACTCGAAGCCCGCGGCCGTGAACACGTGGTGCAGGCCTTCCTCTTCGGCAGCCACCTTCACGCGCTGCGAGCCCGGCACCACCAGCGCCTTGACGCCCTCGGCCACGTGCTTGCCCTTCACGTGCTTGGCCACCTCGCGCAGGTCGCTGAGGCGGCTGTTGGTGCAGCTGCCGATGAACGTGACGTCCACCTTCTGCCCCTTGATGAGCTTGCCGCCCTCGAGCTTCATGTACTTGAGCGCGTCGGCCACGCCCACGCGCTCGCTCTCGCTCACCGTCTCCGGCGAGGGCACCGGCTCGTCGATGGCGATCACCTGGCCGGGGTTCACGCCCCAGGTGAGGCTCGGCGCGATCTCGCTCGCCGGGATGCGCACCACGTCGTCGTACTCTGCGTCCGCGTCGCTGGCGATGGAGCGCCAGTACGCGACCGCGCGGTCCCAGTGCTCGCCGCTGGGCGCGTACGGGCGCGCCTGCAGGTACTGGAAGGTGGTCTCGTCCGGGTTCACGTAGCCCACGCGCGCGCCGCCCTCGATGGACATGTTGCAGAGCGTGAGGCGCTCCTCCATCGACATGGCCTCGATGGCGCTGCCCGCGAACTCGTACGCGAAGCCGGTGCCGCCGTTGACGCCGAGCTTGCGGATGATGTGGAGGATGACGTCTTTCGCGTACACGCCCGCGCCGAGCTTCCCGTTCACCTCGATGCGGCGCACCTTCAGCGGCGCCATGGCGAGCGTCTGCGTGCTGAGCACGTCGCGCACTTGGCTGGTGCCGATGCCGAACGCCACCGCGCCCATCGCGCCGTGCGTGGAGGTGTGCGAGTCGCCGCAGACCACGGTCATGCCCGGCTGCGTCAGGCCCTGCTCGGGTCCCACCACGTGCACGATGCCCTGGTTGCCGCTGTCCGCGTGGAAGAAGCGGATCCCGAACTTCTTGCAGCTATCCGTCAGCGCGACGGTCATCTCCTCCGCGAGGTTGTCGCGGAAGGGCCGCAGGCGGGTGTCCGTGGGGATGATGTGATCGAGCGTGGCGAAGGTCCGCTCCGGGTACGCGACGCCGAGGTCCAGGTCGCGCATCATGCCGAACGCCTGGGGAGAAGTGACTTCGTGGATGAGGTGCAGTCCGATGAAGAGCTGCGTGCGCCCGTCCGGCAACGTGCGGACGGTGTGCGCTTCCCAGACCTTTTGGAACAAGCTCTTGCCCATGGCCCCAATGTGAAGCGGACGCTTTCATTGATCCAATGAAAGGATTTTGTAGATTCGATGCATGACGTCGATGAGTGCGGAGCTGCGTGACATCCGTTACTTCGCCGCGGTGATCGAGCACGGCTCACTCACCCGGGCAGCCGGGGCGCTGAAGGTGTCGCAGCCCACGCTGACCCACGCCATCGCCCGGCTGGAAGACGCCCTGGGCGGGGCCCTGTGGCGCAGGCTCCCCAACCGCCGCGCGGGCGTGCTGCCCACGGAGCTGGGCGCGCGCGTGCTCGAGCGAGGAGGGCGCGCGCTGGCCGAGCTGGACGCGCTCTCGCAGGACGCCGCACATCTGCGCGGGCTGCGCGCGGGGGAGCTACGCGTGGGCAGCGTGCAGTCCCTGGCCGGGACGCTGCTGCCGCGCTGGGTGGCGCGCTACCTGGAGCGCTTCCCGGACATCGTGCTCGACCTGCCGCTGGTCACCTCCGAGAGCGCGGGCGGGCTGATCAAGCAGGGCAAGCTCGACGCGGCGCTGGTGGTGGGGCCGGTGCCCATCGACCGCGAGATCAAGCGCGCGCGCTGCGGCGAGCAGGAGCTGGTGGCGGTGGTGCCGAGTGGCCATCCGCTGGCGCGCCGTCGGCACATGCCGGTGTCGGCGCTGGCGGGCGAGCCCTTCGTGCTCGCGCAGGCGAACACCTTCTTCGCCACCGCCGTCCACGACGTCTGCACCCGCGCAGGCTTCGCGCCCACGGTGCGCGCGCGCATCGCCTCCATCAGCGGACTGTGTGCGCTGGTGCGTGCGGGGGTGGCGGTGACCATCCTGCCGGAGGGCGCGATCCCGTCGCTGGATCCCGGCGTCGCCCAGGTGCGCTTCGAGAAGCCGGTGCCGCGCCGGCCGGTTCATCTCATCTGGCGGGCAGACGTCGCGCCGAGTCCGGCGCTCAAGGCGTTCGTGGAGGTGGGTAAGGAATTGACTGAGCTGCCCGCAACCTGACGGTCGGGGGCAGCTCGGTCGAGACAGTAAGGTCTGCTAGTAGGCGCCTCTGCCCAGGACCACCGCAGGCACTGTTTCGAGCAGGATTCGCAGCTCTTCGAGCGGGCTGACCTGATCGATGTACTCGATATCGAGCGACACCTGTTGCTCGAAAGTGAGGTCAGATCTACCACGCACCTGCCAGAGGCAGGTGAGGCCGGGCTTCACTTCCAGGCGACGGAGGGCGCGGTTGTCATAGCGTGCCACTTCGCGCCACACCGGAGGACGCGGTCCGATCAAGGTCATGTCGCCCTTGAGCACGTTGAACAGCTGCGGCAGCTCGTCGATGGAGAACTTGCGCAGGATGCGGCCCACGCGCGTGATGCGCGGGTCGCGCGCCATCTTGAAGCGTACGCCGTCCACCACCGCGGCGGCCTGCTGCTTGATCAGCTCGTCCTTCAGCGCCTCGGCGTTGATGACCATCGTGCGGAACTTCCACATCTTGAAGCGCCGTCCGCCCTCTCCGATGCGCTCCTGCGGGAAGAACAGCGGGCCCTTGCTGTCGATCTTGATCGCCAGGGCGGCGAGCGCGAGCAGCGGGAAGAGAACGATGAGACCGGCGCCGGTCGCGATCACGTCCAGCGCACGGCGCAGGTACGGACCGGTCGAGGCCACGCCGAGGCGCGCACGAACGCGCATACGGCGGAGGTGGTGGGCGGCACGGAGCAGCTTGGTGGCAGCGCGGGCCGAGATCTCGGTCTGAGCAACGGAAGCGAGTACTTCACTGGTGGGCATACGGCGGCCTGGCCCTGAGCAAGGGAGGTGCCAGCATCTCTGACGCACCCCGCAGGCCCGTTTGCGGTAGCTGGCCCTACGTCTGGCGGGATGCGTCAAGCGCGTCGGTGGGGCGCCGAACGGCTCGTACTGGTCACTCGCCCGGCCGGCTAGCGACTCGGGTTGCCGGTAGGGTCAGGTGATCGTGCAGGATTGCCGCCTCATTGGGCAGGATGGGACCACTGCCTGCGGCACCCAGAGCCAGCCGGAATCAGCTCACGATCGACGCGCGTGCGTCGGCGCCACTGGCCGCTCCGTGTGAGACCGCGCTCACCTCGGTGGCCATCGCCACACGGTTGCCGCCGGCGCGCTTGGCCGCGTACGCGAGCGTGTCGGCACGCCGCAAGATGGAGGAGACGTCGTCGTTGGCCGTTGCCACCGCGACCCCGACGCTGCCGGTGACGGGCGCGATCGGGCAGCGCAGCCGGCCGGCCCGCGCGATGGCGGTGACCACACGCTCGGCGACCGTGCGCGCGCGATCGGGGGCGAGATCCGGAAGCACCACCACGAACTCGTCGCCGCCGTAGCGGGCGACCAGGTCGACGCTGCGCGTCTCGGCAGTGAGCGCGCTGGCGATGTCGCGCAGAACCGCATCGCCGACGTCGTGCCCGAGCCGGTCGTTGACCTGCTTGAAGCCATCGAGGTCGATCATGACGGCACCGCAGCGCGCGCCGCGGGCCACCCGCTCCAGCTGGTGACGTAGCTCGCCGAACAGCTGACGCCGATTGGAGAGCCCGGTGAGCTCGTCGCGCTGACTGAGCGCCTCGAGCTGCTGGTTCACCTGGTCGAGGGCATCGAGCTGGCGCAGCACGATCATGGTGGTCAGCACCACGCTCATCACCACCAGGGTGCCGCTCGCGAGCAGCGGCATGACGCCGGGCACGTCGTGCGCACCGGCGATGCCGGGCGCGTAGGGCAGGGCGCCGAGACCTGTGGCCCCGAGCAGCGCGACGTACGCCAGGCTGCCCACGCTCGCCAGGAGCAGCGCAACGCACGCACGCGAGGCGGACGACGCGGCGTTGATCACGGGGATGAGCAGGTAGCCGAAGGGCAGCACGCTGGTGGCCGGTCCGAGCCGATAGACCGGGAAGGTGAGGAACGCGATGTCGACGAACCCCATCAGCACGCTGCGCGGCTCGCCCCGCATGAAGCCGGTGCGGATGGCCAGCTGGAAGAGCACGGCGACGCCCACGTAGGCGAGGCTCGCGTAGAAGATGGAGCGATCGTGCGGGCAGGCGCTGTCCGCGAACAGGGCCGCGGCGATGGCGAACGCGAGCCGGACCAGCCCAGCCTGAGAGCTGGAGGAGAACGGGCGATCGGTACGGCGGTCGGGAGTCACGGAGCGAGGGGCCCAGCGCGCAGGGCGCGCGAAAAATCCGGTGCGTTGCGAGGGCGCGCGCGTGCTTTCGGAGCGCGCGGTGCCTCTGCGCGCGAGCGAAGCAGAACCGAAAAACCTCGCTGGGAACGGGCGGCCCGGGTCGCGACGCGCGGCGCTGCGTTGGGACTATGCGCGCACGCCGCAGGGTCGCAAGCGAATGCAGGGGTCATGTGCGGGTGCGCAGGACGAATCCGGTCACGCGCCCGCTCGTGCGTCGCGAACGGCAGACCGTGCAGCTCTCGCACCGCGCGACTCTGCCCGGCGGTTGCCCGCCCGAAACGCGTGCTGTTGCGCGCGTTCTGCGCCTCGCGTGTCACTATCGCGCCGAGCCACGGCGCCAGCGTGGTGCGAGACAATGCGGGAATGGTCATGGTGGAGATCGACTTCAACGCTGGAACGCTGGAGGTCCGCGCGGGGGCGGACGAGCTCCCGGAGGGGTTGCCCGGCTGCGTGTGGGATGCGCGAACGGCCTGCTTCCGCGCGGAGGCAGCTCGCTACGCAGACCTGATAACGTCTCTGGTGCGCGGGAAGATTCCTTACGAAGATCGCGCGCGCCGCTATCTGCCCCTGGAGGCGCACGCGCTGGTGCATCGCGAGCCGCGCCCGTATCAGGCGGAGGCCCTCGCCGCCTGGGAGCAGCGACGCGGCCGCGGCGTGGTGGTGCTGCCGACCGGCGCCGGCAAGTCGCAGCTCGGCATGATGGCCATCGACAAGAAGCAGCGCAGCACGCTGGTGATCGCCCCGACCCTGGACCTGGTCCGCCAGTGGCACGGCCTCTTGCGCGCGACCTTTGGCGTGCCGGTGGGCGTGGTGGGCGGCGGCGAGCACGAGGTGCACGCGCTGACCGTCACCACCTACGACTCCGCGTACCTGCAGATGGAGAACCTCGGCGCGCGCTTCGGGCTGGTGATCTTCGACGAGGTGCACCACCTGCCCAGCGAGACCTACGCGCTGGCGGCGCGGCAGTGCATCGCGCCGTTCCGGCTGGGCCTCACCGCCACGCCCGAGCGCGCGGACGGGCGCGAGAACCTGCTCGACGACCTGGTGGGTCCGCTCTGCTACCGGCGCGAGATCAACGAGATGAGCGGCGCGTATCTGGCCGAGTACGACACCGAGCGGATCGCCGTGGAGCTGTCGCCGGAGGAGCGCGAGACGTACGAGACCGAGCGCGGCACGTACCTCAACTTCGTGCGCGGGCAGGGCATCCGGATGGGCTCGCCGGAGGGCTGGCGCGAGTTCATCATGCGCTCCTCGCGCAGCGCGGCGGGCCGGCAGGCCATGCAGGCGTATCGCAACCAGCGCGTGCTCGCGTTCGCGGCGCCGGCCAAGCTCGAGTACGTCGCGCACCTGCTGCACGCGCACCGGCACGATCGCAGCATCGTGTTCACGGAAGACAACGCCACCGCCTACCGCATCTCGCAGTTGCTGCTGGTGCCCGCGATCACGCACCAGACCAAGGTCAGCGAGCGCACTGAGATCTTGGCGCGGCTGAACGACGGCACCTACAACGCGGTGGTGACCTCGAAGGTGCTGAACGAGGGCGTCGACGTGCCGGCCGCGAACGTGGCCATCGTGGTGTCGGGCAGCGGCTCGGTGCGCGAGCACGTGCAGCGCCTCGGGCGCATCCTGCGCAAGCAGGAGGGCAAGCGCGCGCTGCTCTACGAGCTGGTCACCGCGCAGACGGGCGAAGCCTTCACCAGCGAGCGGAGGCGCGAGCACAGTGCTTACCGCTGATCTGGTGCGCGCGCGGCGCAAGGGCACGGAGCTGTCGGTCACGGGCCTGGACGCCAAGCAGCGGCCGCGCGCGCTGGAGCTGGCGCGGGATCTGGTGGCGCTCGCAGAAGCGCACGTCGGCCAGACGCGCGCGGAGCTGGAGGAAGCGCTGACGCAGATGGAGGTCCCGCCGCGCGAGCACAAGCTGGCGCTCGGTCTGCGCAAGCTGGTGGAAGACCGGCTGGAGTTCGACGTGGAGGGCGGGCTCGATCCGCGCGCTCTGCGCAGCGAGATCTTCCTGATTGCGGCGCGCGAACGCAAGGAGCTCGGGCCTGGCGACCCGCTCGATCGCGACGCGCTGCTGGTGCGCGAGGCCGCGGCGCGCGGCATCGGCGCAGACGCGCTGCTGCGCGCGCTCTACGCGGACCTCCGCCAGGCGCAGGTGATCACGCGCTTCGACGCCATCTTGCCGGAGCACCTGGTCGACGGCTACGACCTCGCGCAGCAGCAGGCGGTCTTGTTGCGCGCAACGGAAGTGATCGCGGACGTGCACTGCCGCGACGCGTACGCCTACCGCGCGCTGTTCCGCAAGCTGAAGTTCCTGCGGCTCCTGCACCGCATCGAGGCGCGCGACGACGGCAGCTACCGCATCGTCATCGACGGCCCGTTCAGCCTGTTCACCTCGGCGCAGAAGTACGGGCTGGAACTCGCGCTGGCGCTGCCGGCGCTGGTCGCGTGTGACACGTACAAGGTCCGGGCCAGCGTGCGCTGGGGCAAGGAGCGCATCCCGCTCACCTTTGCCATCGAGGGCCGCGGCGTGCGCGCGCCCGAAGAGCCGCTGCGCTTGCCCGACGAAGTCGACGCGCTGGTGGAGCGCTTCCGCGCGCTCGACGCGCCCTGGCAGGTGGAGCCGGCCAGCGACATCCTCGCGCTGCCGGGCATCGGCCTGTGCGTGCCGGACCTTCGCTTCCACAACCGGGACACGGGCGAGATCGCGTACCTCGAGGTGATGGGGTACTGGAGCCGGGACGCGGTGTGGAAGCGGGTGGAGCTGTGCCGGCGGGGGCTGGACCAGCGGGTGATCTTTGCGGTGTCGAGCCGGCTGCGGGTGAGCGAAGAGGTGCTGGGCGACGAGCTGCCGGGCGAGCTCTACGTGTACAAAGGCGCGCTGTCGGCGAAGGAAGTGCTGCGCAGGCTGGAGCGCTGAAGCCTCCTCGCGCTGGAGAGGGACACGCGCTGGCCGCGCTCGGGATGGAGTGGCTCCTTTGAGGGGACACTTTTTCTCTCTCGGGTATGACCATCCATGGGCAGCGCGCTGGCCGGCGAAGTTTGCTAGGATGCGCGCACCATGAGTGACGACGACCTCAAGGCGCGCGCCAGTGAGATGGTGCGCGACACCCCGAAGTTGCCCGAGATCGACGTCCGCGAGCGCGCAGGACATCACACTGGCAATCCGCGTACCCTCGACCGCCGGCTGTTCATGCAGCTGCTCGTCTACCGCGTGGACGAGCGGCAGCAGCCGGACGCCATCATCGTGCGCGCGGGGGCCGCGTTCGAAGAGGCCGGCATCCCCGGCGTCATCTACCGCGACGTGAACGACCCGCGCAGCATCGCCGTGCTCACCTGGAGCACCGAGCCCGAGCACTTCGTCACCACCGTGCGCGGTGCGCTGCTGGAGCTGCCCGGCACGCTCCTGCGCGAAGACTTCACCATGTTGGGACGCACGTACGCCACCGGCTACGAGGACGACCTCGAGTACTGGCTGCTGCGCCGTCCCGTCGAGAACGCCGTCAATCCGCACCATCGCTTCGCGGTCTGGTATCCGCTGCGGCGCACCGGTGGCTTCGAGCGGCTCTCCATCAAGGAGCAGGCCGGCATCCTGCGCGAGCACGCGGCCATCGGTCGGGCCTACGGCGAGCAGAACCTCGCCACGGACATCCGACTCGCCTGCCACGGGCTCGACGCCAAGGACAACGAGTTCGTGCTGGGCCTGCTCTCGCACGACCTGCACAACCTCTCCCACCTGGTGCAGCGCATGCGAAAGACCCAGCAGACGAGCGAGTACATCTCTCAGATGGGGCCGTTCTTCGTGGGCTACGCCGCGTGGCGCAAGACCTGAACAACCTGCCGCTGGTCGCGGCGCGCGGGGACTACCTGGGGGGGCGCTTCGTGCCCGTGTCGGAAGCCGACGCGGACGGAGTGCTCGTGCGCCCCAGCCCGCGCGACTACGACGACGTCATCGCCCGGCACCCGCACCGGCTGGCCGCGGTGGACGAAGCCGTGGCCGCTGCGCGTGCGGCGTTTCCAGGCTGGTCGCGCGCTGGCCTCGATGCGCGCAAGGCGCGCATGCACGCGCTTCGCCACAGCCTGTCCGTGCATGCGGGGGAGCTGGCGCTGCTGATCGCGCGCGAGATCGGCAAGCCCTTGTGGGAAGCCGAGAGCGAAGTGCAGGCTGCCATCGCGAAGATCGACGTGACCCTCGGCGAGGGCCTGGCGCTGGTGCAGACGCGCGAGATGGCGGGGCCCAGCCAGCAGTACGCGTATCGGCCGCACGGGGTGACCGCAGTGCTCGGGCCGTTCAACTTCCCGCTGCATCTGGTGCATGGACACGTGGTGCCGGCGCTGGTCACCGGCAACACGGTGGTAGTGAAGCCGAGCGAGCTCGCGCCCAGCGTGTCGCAGCTCTACGCGCAGTGCTGTCACGAAGCTGGGCTGCCACCTGGCGTGTTCAACCTGGTGCAGGGCGGCGCCGAAGCGGGCGCGCGGCTGGCGGCGCATCCAGACGTGGACGCGGTGCTGTTCACCGGCAGCTACGCGGTGGGGCAGGCAATCAAGCGCGTCACGCTGGAGCAGCCGCACAAGCTGCTCGCGCTGGAGCTGGGCGGGCGCAACCCCGCGCTGGTGCTCGCGGACGCGGATCTCGACAAGGCCGTGCACGACGTGATGTGGGGTGCGTTCGTCACCGCCGGTCAGCGCTGCAGCGGCACCGCGGTCGCGCTCGTGGAGAAGCCCCTCTACGACGCGTTCGTGCACAAGCTGCTGGAGAAGGTCGACCGGCTGCGCGCGGGCGATCCGCTCGCCAGCGGCGTGTTCATGGGGCCACTGATCAGCGAGCAGGCGCGGGCGCGCTACCTGACCGCGCTGGCGCACGCCGAGCATCACGGCGCCACGACGCTCCGGCACGCGGCCAGCCTCACGGACGTCCCGCGCGGCGCGTACGTCACCCCGAGCGTGCACGAGGTGCGCGCGCCCAGCGGCAGCGCCTACGAGCTGGAAGAGCTGTTTGGTCCGGACCTCGCGCTGGAGCGGGTGGACGATCTGGACCACGCGATTGCGCGCGCCGAGGCCAGCCCGTACGGGCTCAGCGCCAGCGTGTTCACCGCCAGCGAGGCGCAGTTCGAGCGCGCGTTCGCGGAGCTGCGCTACGGCTGCGTGAACTGGAACGCTCCCACCTGCGGAGCGTCTTCACGGCTTCCTTTCGGGGGCACGCGCAAGAGCGGCAATCACCGTCCGGCGGCGCTGTTTTCCACGTTGTACGCGACCTATCCGGTGGCGAGCGTACGTGGCCCCGGCACGCTCGACGCCACCAAGCTGTCCCCGGGACTGCACTGGTGAGCCACATGAGCGCAGGTCGCGCGTGATTGATCTCGCCCCGCGACGACGCAGTGCGCAGTACCATGCACGACGGGGGTCGCATGGGGAGCGGCCATGCGTTCGCGACGGAGCCAAGGCGTGCCCGTGAAGGATGACGACATCGCGGCAAGAGCGCCGTCGCCGCATTCTCAGCGCGACGACGGCGGGGCGCTGCGCGTGCCCGCGGAGGCCGCGCGTGCTTCCACGCGTCCGCCAGGGGCGCGCACGGCCGAGGAAACGCGCTCCGGCGTGCGCAATCGAGGCGCGGGTGGCACCACCATCGAGCTCGACGTGGGGCCGCACTACGCGCTCCATACGCTCATGGGCGAGACCGCCTACGGCCAGGCCTACCGCGCCTCGCAGCTGGAGGGCCGTCGCGAGGACGTCGCGCTGCACGTGCTGCCCATCGAAGACGAGCGCGACGCGCGCGACCTCCCGCTGGCCTTTGCCAAGTGCGCCCAGCTATCTCACCCCCACGTCATCGGGCTCAAGGCGTACGGTCGCGCGCAGCCGGACGGACCTTACTATCTGGTGACGCAAGCACTCGAAGGCGCCTCGCTGGCGGCGTTGCTCGACGACGAGGGTACGTTCGATCTGCTGCGCGCGTTGCGGCTGGTCCGGCAGATTGCCCAGGCGCTGCGCGCGGCGCACACGCTGCACATCATGCACGGCGCGCTGTCGCCCGCGAACGTGCGGCTGGTGAGTGGCGAGCGGAGTGAAGACGTGCGCGTGGTGGGCTTCGGCTGCGCTGCATTTCGTGCGCCGCTGTCAGCTCCCACCACCACCAGCGCGGGGCGCATCTCGCGTCCGCCGCGTCCGTACGAGGCGCCCGAGCTGGTGAGCGGCGCGCAGCCCGACGTGCGCACCGACGTGTTCGCGCTCGGCTCGCTGCTGTTTCGCATGCTGACGGGGCAGGTCCCGGTGCTGCGCGACGGCGAGCCGCCGCCCGCGCTGCTGGCCTGCGCCGTGCAGCCGGTCCCGCCCGAGCTCGACGCCCTGGTGGCGGGCTGCCTCGCGCGCGACCCCGACGCGCGCATCGGCGATACGGTCGTGCTGATTGGCAAGCTGCGCGAGATCGAGGACGCCGAGCGCGGCATCGATGCGCGCGACGGGATCTCGGGCGAGTCGCTGCTGCCTCCGGAGCGCGAAGGCCAGCCGGACCAGGTCCCCACCAGCGTGGAAGCCGGGCGCGACGACGCCGACGATCACGCGACGGACGACCCCGACGATCACTCGATGATGGGCGGCAACCGGACCAGCATGGTGTGGATTGCCGCGGGACTTCTGCTCGCTTTGTTCGCCCTGTGGTTGTTGTGGGAGGCGAACACACGCTCGTAGCGCGAGCTTGCCCCGGAGAGAGCGCACGGGTAGCGTCCCACGGGTGGTGGCGCGGATCCTGATGCTGGCGGCGCTGTGGCTGGGGCTTGCGGCTGCGCAGCGGAGCGCGGCCGAGGCGCCCGAGGCTGGCTCGCGCGCGGAGGATCCGCGCGCTCCGACCCACATGCCGTATCGGCCCCGGCAGAGCCAGGCCAGCGGCGTGCCTCGCGAGCTGAGGGTGGCTCACGCGCCCGGTGCGCACGTGCTGCGCGTGCCCATCGAGGGGATGGTCGACCTCGGCATGAGCGCCTTTGTCGACCGCGCGCTGAGCGAGGATGCGTCGGCCGCCGCGGTGGTGCTCGACATCAACACGCTGGGCGGCCGGGTGGACGCGGCCATCAAGATTCGCGACGCGCTGCTGGGCGCCAAGGTGAAGACCGTTGCCTACGTGCACCCGCGCGCCATCAGCGCCGGGGCGCTCATCGCGCTGGCCTGCGACTTCATCGTGGTCGCGCCGGGGGCGAGCTTTGGCGCGGCCACGCCCATTCAGCTCGGGGCCGAAGGCGCGGAGGCGGTGTCGGAGAAGATGGTCTCTTACTTCCGCACCGAGCTGCGCACCACGGCCGAGGCCAAGGGCCGGCGCGGTGACATCGCCGAGGCGATGGTCGACGCCAGCGTGGTCATCGACGGACTCGACGGACCCGACAAGCTGCTGACGCTCGACACCGAGGGTGCCCTCACCACCGGCATCGCGGACGCAAAGGCGAGCACCCTGAGCGAGGCGCTGGAGCAGCTTGGGCTGGCCGACACCAAGCTGGTGGAGACGCATCAGAACTGGGCCGAGGCCGTGGTGCGCTTCGTGACCGACCCGGTGGTGGCGGGGCTGCTGATGAGCCTGGGCTCGCTGGGGCTGCTGATCGAGCTGTACACGCCGGGCCTCGGCCTGCCGGGCGCGCTCGGCACCATCTGCCTCGGGCTGTTCTTCTTCGGGCACCTGCTGGTGAAGCTGGCGGGCCTCGAAGAGCTCTTGCTGCTGGGCACGGGCGTGGCGCTGCTGGCGCTGGAGGTGTTCGTGATCCCCGGCTTCGGGGTGACCGGCATCGTGGGGATCATCTGCGTGGTGATCGCGCTCGCGCTGACCCTGGTGGGGCTGCCGCTCGACGTGCTGGTGCAGACCGGCGCGTGGGTGGAGCCGCTGCAGCGGGTGGGGCTCGCGCTGCTGGTCACGCTGGTGGGCGCCGTCATCGCGCTCCGCTACCTGCCGCGCACGCGCGCGATGCGCGGGCTGGTGCTCAATCAGAAGCTGAGTAGCAACGTGGTGCACGCGGGTCCGGCGAGCTTCGTGGCTGCGGACGAGACCTTGCTGGTGGGACAGCTGGGCAGCGCGGAGAGCGATCTGCGGCCGGTGGGCGTGGCGCGCTTCGGCGATCGGCGCGTCGACGTGGTGAGCGAGGGCGGCTACGTGCGCGCCGGGACGCTGGTGCGCGTGCGCGAGGTGGAGGGCGGCCGCATCGTGGTGCGCGCCGAGCAGGCCGACGCGCCGCGAGAGGCGTGAGAATCTCGGCCATCGAGCGCGCGGTCTCCGCGCGGGAGCCAAGAAGGAGCACGGGATGGAAGGCCTGGTCGGGTTCGGTTTCGTCATCGTTCTGCTGTTCATCGGGTTCTCGTTCCTGCTCTGGCTGGTGCCGGTGCAGCTGTGGATCGCGGCGTGGTCGAGCGGTGCGTACGTCGGGCTCATGACGTTGGTGGCGATGCGGCTGCGGCGGGTCACGCCCACCAGCGTGGTGAACCCGCGCATCACGGCCATGAAGGCGGGCCTCGACATCCCGGTGGATCTGCTGGAGTCGCACTACCTCGCGGGCGGCAACGTGCAGCGCGTGATCAACGCGCTGATCAGCGCCGACAAGGCAGGCATCAAGCTGGCGTTTCAGCAGGCGGCGGCCATCGATCTCGCCGGTCGCGACGTGTTCGAGGCGGTGCAGACCAGCGTCAACCCGCGCGTGATCACCACGCCCAAGATCAGCGCAGTGGCCAAGGACGGCATCCAGTTGCTGGTGGTGGTGCGCATCACGGTGCGCTCGAACATCAACCGGCTGGTGGGCGGCGCGACCGAGGAGACGGTGGTCGCGCGCGTGGGCGAGGGCATCGTGTCGACCATCGGCTCCTCGCGCAGCTACGAGGAAGTGCTGGAGACTCCGGACCGCATCTCCAAGAACGTACTGGGTCGCGGGCTCGACAGCGGCACGGCGTTCGAGATCCTGTCCATCGACATCGCCGACATCGACGTGGGCGCGAACATCGGCGCCAAGCTGCAGACCGAGAAGGCCGAGGCCGACAAGCAGGTGGCGCAGGCGCTGGCCGAGAGCCGCCGCGCCATCGCCGTGGCGGCCGAGCAGGAGATGCGGGCCAAGGTGGAGGAGATGCGCGCGAAGCTGGTGGAGTCGGAGTCGCAGATCCCCATGGCCATCGCGGACGCGCTGCGCGCGGGCCGGCTGGGCGTGCTCGACTACTATCAGATGAAGAACGTGGTGGCGGACACCGAGATGCGGCAGGCGATCGGCAAGATCGACCCGAACAAGTGAGGGGAGCCGAATGCAGATCGACGGACCGCGCGCGCTGGTGATGCGCCTGATCTTGGGTGAGCTGCTGGCGCGTCCGGGCGAGGGACCGCTCGCGCGCAAAAAGCCGCTGCGTCCGCTGCCGCCGCGCGAGGTGGGCGCCGCGCTTACTTCCGCCCACGACTCGGGCGAGCCCGGCGAGCGTGCGCCGTGAAGCAGCTCGCGCTGTTCCTGCTGAGGCTGCTGCTGCAGCTCGTGCTGTTCGGGATCACGGGGCGCTGGGTCGAGCTGGGCAAGGACGCGCGCACGCTGCAGCCGCGCTCGGTACGCAACAAGCAGGGCACGCAGCAGCGAAAGAAGCAGGCCGCAGCACGGCCCGGAGGCACCTTCTCGGCCGAGCGAAAGCCCGCGCGGGCGCGCGCGTCACGGGCGCCGATGCAGTCTCCTTCGTTCGCGGACGAGGGCACCTATCGCGACCCGGAGTCGGCGGTGCTCGAAGGTGGCTTCCGGCACGCCGTGCGCGGGCGCGCGGTGCGCACGGCGAGTCGCCGGCCCGCACCGACCAGCCTGCGCGCGGCGCTCTCCGATCCGCGCATGGTGCGCGATGCGCTGACGCTGGGCGCCGCCCTCGGCACGGGCTCGGGTGCGCGGCCACGACGGCGCTGAGGTTGCCGAGCTTGTCGAGTGCAAGTGGGTCTGACACGATCGGCGCGGAGCGCGCAGCGAGCGCGCACCTGAGGGTGGGGAAGGATGATGAGCATGCTCGAGCAGCTAAAGGCGAGCGTTCACGAACTGCGCTGCATGACGCCGGTGCTGCGCAGCTTGAGCCGGTTCGCGATCCCCAACCGGCCCTGGGGCCTCGCCCGCCTGCTCGACGAGCGGGCGGCCAGCGATCCCAACAACCTCGCGCTGGCGTATCTGGACGAGCGCTACACGTTTCGCGACGTCGATCGCCGCGTGAACCAGTACGCGCGGCTGTTTCAGAGCCGCGGCATCGGGCCGGGCGACGTGGTCGCGCTGATGATGGACAACCGGCCGGACTACGTCTTCGTGTTCTACGCGCTGGCGCGGCTGCGCGCGGTGACGTCGATGATCAACACCAACCTCAGCGGCAACACGCTCACCCACGCGGTGAACGTGTGCAAGCCCAAGGCGATGGTGGTGGGCGCCGAGCACGCGCAGGCCGTGCGCGCGGTGCTGCCGGCGATTCTTCGCTCGCCCGCGGAGGAACCGCGTGCTTCGACCACGAGCGCGGGGCTCTCGGGCAAGATCTGGCTGCAGGCCGAGGCGGGCGACGCGACGTCGCTGCCCGGCATCGAGCGCATCAACGAGGCGGTGGCGCAGCAGTCCGACGCGCGCCCGGTGGGCATCACGCCGCCGGTCACGTCCGAGACGCTGTGTCTGATCTACACGTCGGGCACCACCGGACTGCCCAAGGCGGCCATCGTCACCAACCGTCGCTGGGTGGGCGCGGCCTACCTGTTCGGCGCGGCGCTGATGGAGGCGACGTCGCGCGACGTCATCTACCTGCCGCTGCCGCTCTACCACTCCAACGCGGCGATGATCGGCCTCGGCGCCTCGCTCGCCACGGGTGCTGCGGTCGCGCTGCGGCGCAAGTTCTCGGCCTCGCAGTTCTGGACCGACGTGCGCACGTTCGACGCGTCGTTGTTCGTGTACATCGGCGAGCTGTGCCGCTACCTGCTCAACTCCCCCAAGTCGCCCGACGAGCGCAACCACCGGCTGCGCCTGGCGGTGGGCAACGGGCTGCGACCGGACATCTGGGGACCGTTTCAGAAGCGCTTCGGCGTGCCGCTGATCCGCGAGTTCTACGCCGCCACCGAGGGCAACATGCCCATCTTCAACTTCGAGGGGCGGCCCGGCATGCTGGGGCGTCGGCGCCTGGGCCAGGCACTGGTGCGCTGCGACGCGACCAGCGGCGAGATCCTGCGCGACCCGAAGGGCTTCTGTATCGAAGCGCAGGAAGGCGACCGCGGCGTGCTGCTCATCCACATCAACCCGCTGTTCTCGTTCGACGGCTACGTGGACCACCGCGCGACGCAGGCCAAGGTGGTGACCGACGTGTTCCGGCGCGGCGATCGCTACTTCAACTCGGGCGACGTGCTGGAGCTGCACGAGGGCGGCTGGGTGTCGTTCGCCGATCGCATCGGCGACACGTTCCGCTGGAAGGGCGAGAACGTGAGCACCAACGAGGTGGCCGAGGTGCTCAACGGCGCGCGCGGCGTGCTGGAGACGGCGGTGTACGGGGTGCCGGTGCCGAACAACGACGGCAAGGCGGGCATGGCGGCCATCAGCACGGGGCCCGACTTCGACATCGACGAGCTGGGCCGGTACGTGGCGAAGAGCCTGCCGCTGTACCAGCGACCTTACTTCGTGCGTCTGCAGACGAGCGGGGTGCAGGTGACGGGAACCTTCAAGCATCAAAAGGCGACGTACCGGGACGAGGGCTACGACCCCGGCAAGGTGCAGGACCCGCTGTACATGCTGGACGGGGACAAGTACGTGAAGCTGGACCCGAAGCGGTATCAGCAGCTGCAGAAGGGCGAGCTCTCGGTGCGCTGAGCGCGCGCTTGCATGGGGCGAGGGGCGCGCAGCCCGAAAGCCAGGTTGCGGGGGACAGCTCCCCCCGCTGATTGATACCATCGACCCTCAGCCACCATGCGCGAGTTTCGCACTCAGGTCGCTTCCCTCGCCGGGCTGCACGAGCTCTCGGGCGAAGCGCTCGCCACTGCATTCCGCCAGGGCATGGCGACGCTCGCGCAGGTCGCGCTCGACCCCGCGGCGGTTCCCTTCGAGGGCGGCGATCCGCACGCACTGCGCCAGAGCATCGAGGTGGCGCTGCAGCACGGGCTGTTCGACGCGCTCGACTTCCTCGCGCCGAGCGCCGCGGGCTGCGCGCTGTACGCGCTGGCGAGCGCGCTGCCCGCGCAGGCGCCGGAGCGACGGGAGCTGGGAAAGCGCGTGCTGCAGGCGCTGGCGCACGGCGAGGTCGACGGCTTCACCAGCCTGGCCACCGCGCTCGCGCTCGGCGCCTCGCGCAGCCTCGACAGTCCCATCGTGCGCGCGCGGCTGGAGCTGAGCCTGTCGCTGCCCTCGGGGGGATCGCTGCGCGCCGACGCGCTCGCTTTCGCGCTGCTGTCGCGGCGCGAGCTGTGCACGCGCTTCGTGGTGCTGCCCGCCACGCGCGACCTGCCTGCACGTCGCCTGGCCGCGCGGCTGCTGGAGCGCGCGGCGCGCTACGCGGTGATGCGTGCGCAGCAGGGCGCCGACGGCGAGCTGGCCATCTTCGAGAACGCGGCCGTGGCGGCGGTGTTCACGCAGCTGCTCGGCGACCGGGAGCCGCTGGTGTTTCGCCACGCGGCCAGCGCGCGCGGGCTGCTCTCGGTGCAGGTCAGGAGCGAGGCCGAGGCCATCGAGCGCGACCTCGCTGGCTCTGCCTCGCGTGCAAGGCGCGCGGCGACGGCGCTGGCGGCGCGGGTCGCGGTGCGGCCGGTGGAGTCGCTGGCGCGCGCCAAGGAGCTGCTCGCGGGGCCCGCGACGGCGCGCGATCAGGGCCTCGCGGCGGCGCTCATCCACGGGCTCGGGCGCGCGCTGGAGAGTGAGCCCGAGGCGGCCGAGGAGCTGCTGTTCTCGGCGCTGGAGCGCGGCGGGCTGCTCGCGGCCGAGGCCGTGGTGGAGCTGTGGCGCGATCTACAGCTGGGTGAGTTCGACGAGCGCACGGCGCTGGCGGTGCGCATGCAGCTGCACGCTGCGGCCGAGAAGCTCGCGGGCGACGAGGGCCAGCTGGAGCTGGTGGCGATGCTGCACGAGGAGCTCGATCCCGCGGTGAGCCGCACGCCCGGGCTCGCGCATCTGGTGCGCGAGGCGCTCAAGGTACACGCGCAGGCGGGGCCGGTGGCCGCGCTCGCGCCCGCGGAGCTGGCGCTGGAGACCGCGCGTCGCAAGGTGGCGCGGCTCGCGCATCTGGCCGGCGCGAGCGAGAGCACGCAGACTGCGGGCGCGCGCGCCGAGCTGTTCCGGCTGGTGCAGGAGCTGGATCGCGGGCTGCTGGAGTCGTCGTCGCTGCGTGCGCTGATGGCCACCACCCTGGAGCGCGGCGCGAGCGCGCCCGTGACCACCTTGCTGAGTGAGCTGGCGCAGGTGCTGGTGCAGCTGGAGGCGCAGCCGCACGTGGGCGCCGGGCCGGTGGTGCACCTGACCCTGCGCATGCGCTGCCTGCGCGCGCTGCTGCACGCGCTCGACGCGGGCCTCGAGGCCGACGACGAGCAGCTCGTGTCCGTGCGCGCGGGCCAGCTCGCGGCGGTGCGCGCGCTGTGCGAGCGAGTGGCGCGCGACCGCGCCAGCGCCATGGACCGCATCGTGCACGCTGCGCTCGGGCGCGGCGTCGATGCGCTGCTGCGCGACGAGCTGCTGGAGCTGGGCGACGTGCTCTTGTGCCTCGCGGGGACGGTGCCGCTGGCGGAGGGCGTGGTCGCCATCGCCGAGGGCTCGCTGCTGCCAGCGGTGCCGCGCACCTTGCGCGCGCTGGCGGTGCTGATGCAGGACACCGAGCCGGAGGGCGAGGCCGTGCCCGATCCCGCGCGCTGCGTACAGGGCTTGTCGGAGCTGGCGCAGGCGCTGCCGAGCGACGACTCGCCGCGCACGGAGGCGCTGCGTCGCGCGCTGCTCGCGCTGGTGCACGGCTCGGAGGCGGTGCTCGGTGCGCGCTCCATCCGCGAGCTGACGCGCTCGCGCCGCGCGCTGTCGCTGCTGGAAGGCGGGCTGACGGAGCTGTCGCCGCTGGTCGCGGGTGCGCGCCGCCGGCTCGGCCTCGAGCCCGCCGCGCCCCTGCTCGATCCGCGCAGCGTGGCGGCGCCGACGCGCGCGCTGGAGAGCGGCGCGGTGCACGGCGTGCTCGACGAACTGGCGCCGAGCCTCGAGTGGCTGGCGCGCGAGCTGGAGCGCACCTTGCCGGCGCCGCTCGCGCGCGCGCTCGGCGTGGTGTTCGGCAGCCTGCGCGACAAGCCGCTCGACGGCCCGGCGAGCGACCCGCAGCGGCTCGCGCCCGCCGCCGCCGAGGCGTGCCCGCTGCCGGCCTGGGTCCCACCCTCGCGCCGGCTGGGTGGCTTCTTCGTGATGCGCGCGCTCGGCACCAGCCTCGCCAGCTCCGTGTTTCTGGTGAAGCGCTGCGAGCAGCGGGTCGACGCGAGTGCGCGGGAGCTGGCGCTGAAGGTGGCGCGCTACGACGCCCGCCGCGCGCGTACGCTGACCGAGGCCGAGTACGAAGCCGCGTTCGCGCGCGAGCTGCCGTCGCTGCTGAGCGTTCCGCCGCACGAGAACCTGGCGGCGTTCGTGGCCGTGGAGCCGGCGGCGCTGCCCAAGCCTTTTCTGGTGATGGAGTGGATCGACGGGCCCACCCTGGCGCGCGTCCGCAAGCGCAAGCTCGCGGCGATCGACGTCATCGACGGGATCCTCGCTGGGCTCGAGGTGCTGCATGCGCGCGGCATCGGGCACCTCGATCTGTCGCCGCGCAACGTGGTGCTGCGCCTGCGTGAGGGCGTGCTGCGGCCGGTGCTGGTCGACTTCGGCTGCGCCGGACGGCACGTGCGTCCGGGGGTGGGGCAGGCGACCTACGCGGCGCCGGAGCTGTGGAACGAGCTGCCGAGCACGCCGATGGCGGTGGACGTGTATGCGGCGGGATGTCTGGCGTACGAGCTGGTGACGGGCCGGCCGCTGTTCGAGAGCGTGAGCGAGCACGTGCTGGCGGCCGAGCACCAGCATCACGACGGCGCACCGCCGGGCGTGGCGGAGCTGCTGAAAGAGCCGCGCACCGCGGCGATCGCGGGCTGGATCAAGCTCGCGCTGCGGGCAGACCCGCGCTCGCGCGCCTCGGTCACGGAGCTACGCGGGGCGCTGCGCCGCGACGTGGTGAGCTGAGCGCACCGCTGCTCGTAGTTTCAAAGCGCTCAGGCGAGCGCGCCGCCGTCGACGTTGAGGATTGCGCCCGTGATGGCGCTCGCGGCGGGACTCGCGAGAAAGACCACTGCGTTCGCGACTTCGTGCGGCTCGCCGAAGCGTCCCAGCGACGACAGGCTCCGCTGGAAGTCGGCGCCCGCGCCGTCTGCCGGGTTGGCATCCGTGTTGGTCGACCCGGGCTGTACGAGGTTCACGGTGATTCCCTTGGGGCCCAGCTCGCGCGAGAGGCCGCGGGTAAACGAGGTGAGGGCCGCCTTGGCCATCGCATACGCAGTCACGCCCGGAAACGGGACCCGCTCCCCGAGGCCCGAGCCGATCGAGATGATGCGTCCGCCTTCGGCGAGGTGCGGAATGACCGCCTTTGCAAACAGCACGGGGGCGCGCACGTTCACGTCCATCATGGTCTGGTACTCGGTCACGTCGATGTCGGCGATCAGGCCGTTGAGGCCGACCGCGGCGCTGTTGACCAGGATGTCGATCCCACCGAGCGCCGCAACGGTCTCGCGCACGGAGCGCGTGATGGCCTCCGGGTCGGCGCTGTCGGCGTGGATGGCGACCGCACGACGTCCCGCGCTCTCGATGGTCTTGGCCACCGCGTCCGCTTTCTCCGCCGCGCGCTGAAACGTGAACGCGACGTCCGCGCCGCTTTTCGCCAGCGCCAGCGCGATCGCAGCGCCGATGCCTCGGGACCCTCCGGTCACGAGGGCACGCTTTCCATTCAGGTCGATCATGGATCCGTCCTTTGCGGTCGTTTCGAGCACCCGCGCTCGCGGCGTGCGAAGGGGGAGCGCAACGACCTGAGCGACAAAGTAAGGCTCGGGACCGGGCCTCCCAGGGTCGATATCTGCAGAGCTGTGTTGTCGAAGGTGGAACGCTGGCCAGAGATGACCGAGAGGTCTGGTGGCGGAGCGCGTGACCGGTCCTGAGTTGCCGCCGCCAGCGCGGGGACCCCGGCGACCCTTGGCCGTGAATCACTCCCCCGCGAGCACGACGAGGTAGCCATCCGGATCGCGGAGCCAGAGCTCACGATGTTGCGCGTTTGGATTGATGTGCAGGTCCGTGACCACCTCGGCTTTCGCTTCTCTCGTCCGCAAGACGGCGGCGTCCAGGTCGTCGAGCTCGAACCACACCGCGACTCCGTTGCCGAGCGGAACCCCGGGCTTGGCCAAGGCGCCGTGGTGATGCTCTTCCTCAAGCTTGTGCAGCTGCAAGACCATCGTGTCGTCTACGAGCAGTCGTTCGTACTCGTTGCCGCCGTGACCACTCTCGGCGCCGAGCGTGGTCTGATACCAACGGCTGGAGGCCTGGACGTCTCGAACACAGAGGAGAGGTTGAGATGCGACTTTGCCCATGCAGTCCAGACTAGCGAAGGCGCGCGCGAGAAGCTCGCGCATGCGCCGCGTCGGCTCGTTCCAGCCGCCTCACGCGAGACGCGCCCCCCTGCATGCTCGGGACGGCCCGAACCGAGCTGGCGGAGTCTACGGTGAGCGCGGTATCGCCCACTGGTGACCACCTACGGATCCCCTGACGCGAGCCGGCGGACACCGGTACCTTGGTAGCATTGCGCGGTTGCAGGGGGCGTGATTAGGTTCCCTCCGCTGCGGTCCGAGCGGGATCGTTCCATGGGCCGACGCGGCGGCTCCATCCCCGGCGGGAGCATCGCGCTCGACGCACACGCGGCCAGCCGTGTGTGAGCCCGCCCATCAGGTCGCGCTCGTCCCGACCGGCCCGAGGGCATTCATGTCGCATGACAGACCGACCGTGTTCGTGGTGGACGACGACATCTCCGTGCGCGAGTCGCTGGAGATCCTGATCCGCCACGAAGGCTGGGAGCCGGAGCTGTTCTCGTGTGCGCGAGACTTCCTCGCCCGCCCTCGCGCGAGCGACCTCCCGAGCTGTCTGATCCTCGACGTGAGCCTGCCCGACATCTCCGGACTCGACGTGCAGCAGCTGATCGCGGGAGATCACGCCGAGCTGCCCATCATCTTCATCACCGGCTACGGCGACGTGCCCATGAGCGTTCGCGCCATGAAGGCGGGCGCGCGCGAGTTTCTCACCAAGCCGCTGCGCGACACGGAGCTGCTCGACGCCATCCGGGAGGCGCTCGCGCGCAGTGGGGCCGCGCTCGCCACGAATGCAGCGCTGCGTGCGCTGCGCGAGCGGCACGCGTCGCTCAGCCCGCGTGAGCGCGACGTGATGAGGCTGGTCGTCTCCGGCCTGCTCAACAAGCAGGTCGCGGGCGAGCTGGGCATCAGCGAGATCACGGTCAAGGCGCACCGGGGCCGCGTCATGCGCAAGATGCAAGCGGACTCGCTGGCCGAGCTGGTGACGATGGCTGCGAGCCTCGCGGTGGAGCGTCCGGCCTGATGTCGGCGCATCGATACTTAAGTATCCTGGCGCGCAGGGCTCGCGAGCGCATGCTCGACGCGGGGCCATGGCCCCGAAAGGTGCGCACGGGCCACCGATGAACGCAGCGCTCAGCAACGAACCAGACGGCGGCGAGCCGCTCGACCGCTTGATCGAGAGACAGCGCGGCGAGCCGCTCGACCTGACCACCTTCCTGCAGGTCGCCACCAACCTCGCGGTGGCGCTCGGACACGTGCACCGGCAAGGGCTCATCCACCGCGACGTGAAGCCCGCCAACGTGTGCGTCGACGGCGCGGGGCGCGTGCGCCTGAGCGGGGGCGACACCGCGCTGCGCTCGCGCGAGCTTCGCGCGTCCGCGCCTGGCGAGGCGAGCCCGGGCACGCTCGCGTACATGGCGCCGGAGCAGACCGGACGCATGAACCGGTCGCTCGATGCGCGCAGTGACCTGTACTCGCTGGGCATCACCCTCTACGAGCTGCTCACCGGCAAGCCGCCGTTCACTGCGAGCGAGCCGATGGAGCTGATTCACTGCCACATCGCCCGTCCCCCGGCGCCGCCCAGCCTGCGCATGCCGGGGGTGCCCGCGACGATCGACGCCATCGTGCTGAAGCTGCTCGCAAAGAACCCCGAGGACCGCTACCGGAGCGCCGCGGGAGTGGAGGGCGACCTGCGCACGTGCGCGGCTGCGTATCGTGAGCACGGGCGGATCCCGCCGTTCGAGCTGGCTACCAGCGACGCGTCCGACCGGCTCACGGTCCCGGAGAAGCTGTACGGCCGCGAGGTCGAGGTCGCGCTGCTGAACGCGGCGCTGGAGCGCGTCGTGGCCACCGGCGAGAGCGAGGTGGTGCTCGTGGCGGGCTACTCGGGCACGGGCAAGTCGGCGCTCGCGGGCGAGCTGCAGCGGGCCCTGTTGCCGCGGCGTGGCCTGTTCGTCGCGGGCAAGCACGAGCAGTTCAAGCGCGACATCCCGCACGCGACCCTGGCGCAGGCCTTTCAGGGGCTCGTGCGTCAGCTGCTGAGCAAGAGCGACGCCGAGCTCGCGAGCTGGCGCGAGGCGCTGCTGGCAGCGCTCGGTCCGAGCGGCCAGCTGATGGTGGGCATGATCCCGGAGCTCGAGCTGGTGATCGGCGAGCAGCCGACCCTCGCGGAGGTGGAGCCGCAGTCGGCGCAGAACCGCTTCTACCAGGCGTTTCGCAGCCTGGTCGGCGTGTTCGCCAGGCCCGGGCAGCCGCTGGTGCTCTTCATCGACGACCTGCAGTGGCTGGACGCGGCGACCTTGCAGCTGGTCGAGCGCCTCATCCTCGAGCCCGATGCGCACAACCTGCTGGTCGTCGGCGCCTATCGCGACAACGAGGTCGACGCCGCACACCCGCTGTCGGCAAGCCTGCGCGCCGTGCGTGCGGCAGGGGCGCGCGTCTCGGAGATTGCGCTCACGCCGCTGCGCGCACCGCAGCTGGCCGAGCTGTTCGCAGACGTGCTGCATACCGGCGCGCGGCGCACGCGCGAGCTCGCGGCGCTGGTGGCCGAGAAGACGGGCGGCAATCCGTTCTTCGCCATTCAGTTCGTCACCGAGCTGGCGGAAGACGGCCTGCTGGCGTTCGACCGCGACTGGGGAGGATGGCGCTGGGACGTGCGAAGGATCCGCGCGCGCGGCATCACCGACAACGTCGCCGAGCTGATGGCGGGCCGCCTCGCGCGCCTGTCGCCCGAGGCGCGCGGCACGCTGGCCCGGCTCGCCTGCCTCGGCAACGTGGTCGACGCGCGGACGCTCTCGTGCACCGCGGGCGACTCGGAAGAGGATGTGCACGCGCGACTGTACGAGGCGGTGGAGGCGGGGCTGATCGTGCAGGCGGAGCGCGGCTTCGGGTTCGTGCACGACCGGGTGCACGAGGCCGCCTACGCGCTGATTCCCGCCAGCGAGCGGGCCGCCACGCACCTGCGGCTCGGGCGCGCGCTGCGGGCGCTGGGGCCGTCGAAGCAGCGGGAGGACCGCATCTTCGACGTGGTGCACCAGTACGAGCGCGGACTGTCGGCGCTCGACGCGGACGCCGAGCGCGCGCAGGTCGCCGAGCTGTATCTGCTCGCTGGCGTGCGCGCCAAGACGTCCAGCGCGTACGTCGCGGCGCACGCTTATCTCGCGGCGGGGCGCGCGCTGCTCGGTCCGAGCAGCTGGCAGGCGCACTACCAACTCACGCTCGATTTTGGCCGCAACCTCGCCGAGTGCGAGATCGTGCTCGGCGAGCTGACGGCGGCCGAGGCGCGGCTGGCGGAGCTCTCGCAGCACGTGGAGGGCGTCACGGAGCGCGCAGGCATCGTCTGCCTCACGGTGCTGCTCTACTTCACCACTGCGCGCAGCCTGCGCGCGTGCGAGGTGGCGCTCGCGTTCCTGGCCCAGAGCGGCATCACCTGGCCGCTGCGACCGTCCGAGCAGGACGTGCGGGCCGAGTACGACGAGATGACGCAGCGACTCGCGGCGCGCAGCACGGCGCGGCAAGACCTGCCGGAGATGCGCGCGCCCGGCGCCATCGCGATCATGGACGTGCTGACCGAGCTGTTCCCGGCCGCCTACGCGGTGGACCGACACCTGATGGAGCTGGTCGTGCTGCGCATGACCAACCTGAGCCTCGCCGAGGGGCTGTGCGAGAGCTCGAGCGTGGCCTTTGCTGCGTTGAACATGGCGCTCGGCGCGCACTACGCCGCCTCGCGCACGGCATTCGAGCTCGGTCAGGTTGGCTGCGCGCTGGTGGAGCGCCGCGCCGCGAGCCGCTTCAAGGCGCGGGTGTACTCGCTGTACGCCGCTTTCACCATGCCATGGGCGCAGCACCTGCCTCTGTGTCAGCCGCTGATGCGGCAGGCGTTCGAGATCGGCAGCGCGATGGGAGACATGGCCTTTGCGGCGTACAACGAGCGCAACCTGATCACCCACCTGCTGGTCTCGGGCGCGCCGCTCGCGCAGGTGCAGCGCGACGCCGAGCACGCGACCGCGTTCGCACGCCGGCTGCAGCTCGGCCTCGGCGCCGAGCAGTTCATACGTCAGCTCCCGCTGATCTTGCGCCTGCGCGGCTTGCCGGTGGCTGACGCGCCCGAGGACGACGCGTGGGCGCGACAGGACATCGAGGATCAGCCTCAGCTCGGCATGATGGTCTGTTACCACTGGGTGTTTCGGCTCGAGGAGTGCTACTTCGCCGGGGAGCTGGACGAGGCGCTCGATGCCGCCGCACGCATCGAGCCCATCCGCTGGGCGATGCGCTCGTCGATCGAAGAGGCGGAGTACGACTTCTATGCCGCCCTCACGCGGGCTGCGGCGAGTGACCACGCAGGCGACGAGGCCCGCGCTGCGCACCTGGCGGCGCTGCAGACGCATCACGGGCGCATCACGCGCTGGGCCGAGCACTGCCCCGAGAACTTCGCGAACCGGCGCGCGCTCATAGGAGCGGAGCGCGCGCGCCTCGAGGGGCGTCCGCTCGACGCGCAGCGTCTGTACGAGGAGGCGGTGCAGTCGGCGCGCGCGTACGGCTTCACGCAGAACGAGGCGCTCGCCAGTGAGCTTGCCGGCACGTGGTACGCGGCGTGCGGCCTCGAGACCGTCGCGCTCGCCTACTTGCGCAACGCGCGCGCCTGCTACGAGCGCTGGGGTGCGCTGAGCAAGCTCGCGCAGCTCGATGCACTTCATCCCCAGCTGCGCGTACAGGAAGGCGCAGGGGGCGCGCCCACCAAGCTCGAGCGACCCATCGCGCAGCTCGACGTGCAGACCGTCGACAAGGCGTCGCAGACGCTGTCGAGCGAGATGGTGCTGCCGAGCCTGCTCGAGAAGCTGGTGCGGCTCGCGGTCGAGCACGCCGGTGCCGAGCGGGGGCTGCTGATCTTGCAGCGCGGCGGGGAGCTGCACATCGAAGCGGAGGCGGCGGTGGTGCGCGGCGCCGTGCAGGTGGTGGTCCAGCGCGCGCGCGTGCACGCGACGGACCTGCCGCAGTCGGCGCTGCAGTACGTGCTGCGGACCCGCGAGCGCCTGGTGCTCGACGACGCCTCGCGCAGCGGGCTCGACGCCGACGACGAGTACGTGCGGCAGAACCGGCCGCGCTCGGTCTTGTGTCTGCCGGTGTTCAAGCAGATGCAAGTGGTCGGTGCGCTGTACCTGGAGAACAACCTGACCCCGTGCGCCTTTACGGCAGATCGCGTTGCGGTGCTCGACTTTCTCGCCTCGCAGGCTGCCATCGCGCTGGAGAACGCGCGCCTGTACTCGGACCTGCAGCGCAGCGAGGCGCTGCTGAAAGAGGCACAGCACCTCAGCTCGACCGGGAGCTTCTGCTGGCACGTGTCGCTCGACACGCTGGAGTTCTCGGAGCAGACGTTCCGCATCTACGACCTCGACCCGAGCGAGCCGGTCACGCTCGCCATGCTCGCCGAGCGCGTGCATCCGGAGGACCGCGCGCTGTGGCGCGAGCTGATCGACGGCGCGCGCGGCCCCACCAGCGACCTCGACTGCGCCTATCGGGTGCAGCTCCCGGACGCCACCGTCAAGCACCTGCACCTGGTCGCGCACGGCGCCCGCGATGCGCGCGGCGAGCTCGAATACATCGGCGCGATCCAGGACGTGACGCAGCGACAGCTCGCGGAGGAGGCGCTCAGCAAGGTGCGCGCGGAGCTCGCGCACGTGGCGCGCATCACCTCGCTCGGCGTGCTCACCGCATCCATCGCACACGAGGTCAGCCAGCCGCTCTCGGGCATCGTGACCAACGCCAGCACCTGCCTGCGCATGCTCGATGCGAGTCCGCCCAACGTGACCGGTGCGCGCGAGACGGTGCGTCGGCTGATTCGGGACGGAAACCGCGCGTCCGAGGTGATCACGCGCCTGCGGGCGCTGTTCGGCAACAAGGACGCCACGGCCGAGGCCGTGGATCTGAACGAGACCACCCGCGAGGTGCTGTCGCTCTCGCGCAGCGAGCTGCAGAGCGTGCGGGTCGCGCTGCGCACCGAGCTCGCGCCGGACCTGCCGCCCGTGGTGGGAGACCGCGTCCAGCTGCAACAGGTGATCCTGAACCTGCTGCTCAACGCGGCCGACGCGATGAGCAGCGTCGAGGATCGGGCGCGGACGCTGGTGATCCGCACGGAGGCCGAAGGGGAAGATGTGGTGCGTCTGAGCGTCGAAGACGCCGGGGTGGGGTTCGATCCGGGCCAGGTCGACAAGCTGTTCGAGGCCTTCTACTCGACCAAGGCCGATGGAATGGGGATGGGGCTCTCGGTCAGTCGCTCGATCATCGAGAGTCATCACGGGAGTCTGTCGGCGGCGCCGAACGTCGGGCGCCCGGGCGCGACGTTCGCGTTCTCGCTCCCGCGTGCGCCCGAGGCGAGCGGCGAGGCCAGCTCGCCCGAAGCGAGCTCGAGATGAGTGCCCCACGCCCGCTCGTGTCCGTGGTCGACGACGACGAGTCCGTGCGCGAGTCGCTGCCCGACTTGCTCACGGTGCTCGGCTTCTCCGCGCAGGCCTTTTCCTCGGCAGAGGAGTTCCTCGCGTCGCCGTACCTCACGCAGACGCGCTGTCTCGTGCTCGACGTCGCAATGCCGGGCATGACGGGGCCGGAGCTGCAGCTCGAGCTGATCCGGCGCGGGCACGTGATCCCGCTCGTGTTCATCACCGCGCGCATCGACGAGGAGGTGCGGCGCAGCGTGATCAAGCGCGGCGCGGTGGCGTTGCTGTTCAAGCCGTTCACCGACACCGCGCTGCTCGACGCCATCAACTTCGCGCTCGCGCCGGAGCCGAGCCCTTGAGCTCAGTCGACCGGCGTGAGCACCGGCGCGCCGCTCTTCTTGATTAGGAACACCACGAACTTGGCCGGCTTGGTCCTGCTGGCGTTGCGGCCGACCGTGTGAACGTCGCTGGGTCCTTCGTAGAAGGTCTGGCCCGGCGTCAGGGTGACCTCCTTGCCTCCCTTCACCGCCATCACGATGGAGCCCTCGAGCACGTAGATGAATCCGTGCGCGTCGTGGCGATGGACGGGATCGCCGCCTCCCGGCGGATAGCTCACCGTGATCATCAGCGCCTCGCGGCCCGGCAGATCAGGCAACTCCTTCTGTAAGAGGGCGGCGACGGAAGCCTCGGGCGGCGCTGCGCGTCCTCCACTCGCGGGGACCGCGCCGACGCCGAGGGTGAGCAAGAGACTCAGGGTGGTTTTCATCGTCGACATGTTCGAGCCTTTCTCTGCAGTGTGTTCGAGATCAGCCGGCGTCGAGCTCGCCGATCTCGCCGGTGACGAGGACGGGGTAGACGTCGAGCGGACGCGTGGCCGGTCCGCGCAGGACCTCGCCCGTGCGAACGTCGAACTGCGCGCCGTGCCAGGGGCAGGTGAGGACATGGCCGTCGAGCGTGCCTTCCTGCAGCGGCCCGCCCATGTGCGTGCAGCGCGCCCCGGTCGCGCACAGCTTCCCGTCGACCGAGAACACCGTGACCACGTCGGCCACGAGCAGGCCGCGGTCGCGCGGCACGTCGAGGACGCGAAACTGATTATCCTCGAGCGTGGCGCTCTCGGAGCTCGGGGAGGAAGAGGGTTGCTGCGTGCTTTCCTGAGTCTCGATGGCTTCTTCGTTCATGGTCGCATCTCCTGGTGGAGCTCTGAGGATCCACCTTCTGCGAACGAAGACAGGACAGGCGGCCCGGGTGTGACGGACTGCGCGCTCGACGTCACGGACGGGCTGTCGGGCGGGTCCGTCAGGCATGATGCTCACCTCCCTCGTCTCATCCGGTCCCGCGCGTCCGTCGCTCGAGCCCATCGCGACCCTCGAGTCTCTGCGCGCTCATCTGCAGTGGGCCATCGAGCTCGAGCACTGCACCATGCCGCCGTACCTGTGCGCCCTCTACTCGCTGATCCCCGCGCGCAATCCCGAGGCCGTAGCGGTCATTCGCAGCGTACTGCTCGAGGAGATGCTGCACCTCGCGCTCGCCGCGAACCTGCTCAACGCGATCGGCGGCAGGCCGTCGTTCGTGGCACCGCGGCTGATGCAGCCCTATCCGCGGAGCCTTCCGCATGGAGACGACTCGCTCGTGCTCACGCTCCATCGCTTCGGGCCGGACGCGCTCGCCCTGTTTCTTCGCATCGAGCGTCCGGCGCCCGCGGGGGCTCCTGCGGAGAGTGACCGCTACGAGACCATCGGCCAGTTCTACGCCGCCATCGCTGACGGGCTGCGCACGCTGTGCGCCGTGCATGGAGAAGCGGCGGTGTTCTCGGGAGCGCGCGCGCGCCAGGTGGGTCCGCAGTACTTCTACGGCGCTGGAGGCCGGCTGATGGTGGTGGACAGTCTGCAGACTGCGCTCGGTGCGCTCGCGGAGATCATCGAGCAGGGTGAGGGCGCGGCGCACCGCGAGGTCTGGGATGGCGACCGCGATGTGATGCACGCGGATCGTGCGGAGGTGGCGCACTACTTCCGCTTCGAGCAGCTACGCCGCGGGCGGCGCTACGGTCCGGGCGACACGCCAGCATCGGGTCCGACCGGCACGCCGCTCCCGGTGGACTGGAGTGCGGTGCGACCGATGCGCGCGAATCCGCGCCTGTCCGATCACGCGCCCGGAACGCCTGTGCGGAGGGCGCAGGAGGCGTTCGCGCACAGCTACGCGGAGCTCCTGTCGCTGCTGGATCGCGCGTTCGACGGGTCGCCTGCGGCGCTGGGCGCGGCGTTCGGCGTGATGGCTCGCCTCAAGGGGCAGGCCGAAGCGCTGATGGAGATCCCGGTCGGCGACGGGCGCGAGACTGCCGGCCCTACGTTCGAGTACGCGGGCGCCGATTGAAGCGGCCCGGCGCGCCGCGATCAGCACGCATGCGCTTCGGCCGCGAACATGCCCTCGAGCGCGCCCACGTCGCCGCTCTGCGCGGCGGTCAGGAACGCGTCGAAGAGGCGTCGCTGCGCGGAGGAGCTGGCCGGCAGCCGGCGCGGATCGGTCATGTGGCGCCGGGCGCGGGTGACGAGCTGACGACTGGCCACCTCGCTGACGCGCAGGACGGCGGCGATGTGCAGGTACGGATAGTTGAACGCTTCGCGCAGCACGTACGCCGCGCGCTCGCGTGGCGAGAGCTTCTCGAGCAGGAGCACCATCGCCTGCTCGAGCACCTCCGCCCGCTCGATACGAGGCTCGGGCCCTTCGCAGGCGCTCGGCAGCTCGGGCGCGTCGTGTCCCTCGCGGCGCGGACCCAGCGCGCGCAGCCGGTTGATGGCCAGACGGCGGGTGATCACCGCGAGGAATGCATGCGCGTTCAGCACCTGACTGCGATCGGCCCCTTGCCAGCGCAGCCAGACATCCTGAACCAGGTCCTCGGCTTCGGCCGCGCTCCCGAGGATGCGGTACGCGATCCCGAACAGACGGGGCTGCGCACGGAGAAAAGAGGAGAGCCGGTCGTCGGACATGCACGTGGAGGTGTTCATCGCCTCGACGCTGAGCAGGGAGCATGCCGGCCCCGCACGCGCCAATTCGCTGGCAGTTTTCGGGATCGACCCGGGAGCTGGGCAGTCTGACCGTGGACCTTTCTGACGATCTGACTGCGGACCGTCAGTCCGAGGCGCGAGGGGCGCCATGACGGTGGCCAGGGCGGGGGCACAGGGCTATCTTCGCAGCGAAGCACCGCGGGCAAAGAGGACGGTATGCAAGCGCAGCGCGGCGGCAGGGACGCAGAAGACACGCGGGTGCGAGGCCCCCTGACGATGAACGCAGCGCAGGTGCTCTCGATCACCGATCACGTCCCCGCCATGATCTCGGTCATGACGCCGGACGGCGAGCTCGAGAGCAGCAACCAGCGCGTGCTCGAGTACTTCGGTACGACGTTCGAAGAGCTGCGCAGCTGGAGCCGGAACCAGGCCGTCCACGCGGACGATCTCAGCATGGTGCTGGAGGCCTGGACGCGCGCGGTGGAGCGCGCCGAGCCGTACGAGGTCGAGCACCGCATGCGGCGCTTCGACGGCGTCTACCGCTGGTTTCAGGTGCGTGGGCAGCCGCTGCGTGGCGAAGACGGGAAGATCTCGCGCTGGTGCGTGCTTTGTACGGACATCGACGCGCACAAGCGGGCGGAGGAGATCTCGAACGGCGAGAAGGTCTTGCTCGAGATGATCGCGCTGGGGGTGCCGCTGGTCTCCGTGCTGGAGACGCTGTGCAAGCTGCTCGACGCGGCCGTCGAGGGCTCGCGCAGCGGTGTGGTCGTGTTCGACGGCACGCTCGAGCGGGTCGAGACCGTGGTGGCGCCGGCCATGTCGGATGAGTACGTGCGCGGGCTCGAGGGACAGCAGGTGCGTCCGGAGGCGGGGCCCTGGGGAATGATGGCCAAGCTGAAGCGACCGCTGGTCATCGTCGACCTCGCGACGGACACGCGCTGGGACAACGACGGGTGGCCCGCGCGCGCGCGCAAGGGCGGCATCAAGGCGTCGTGGGCGGCGCCGGTGCTCTCGCAGCGGGGGGAGGTGCTCGGTGCGTTTGCCCTCAATCAGAGCAAGCCGGGCGGTCCCGAGCCGTTTCACGAGGCGCTCATGCAGCGCTTCAGTCACATCGTCAGCATCGCCATCCAGCGCGTGCGCAGCGAAGACGCGCTCGAGCGCGCGCGCTCGGAGCTCGCGCACGTGGCGCGGGTCGCGAGCCTCGGCGTGCTCACGGCGTCGATCGCGCACGAGGTGAACCAGCCGCTCTCCGGCATCATCACCAACGCCAGCACCTGTCGGCGAATGCTGTCGGCCGACCCGCCGGACATCCTCGGCGCGAGCGAGACCGCGCGGCGCACGCTGCGCGATGGCAGCCGCGCAGTGGAGGTGATCGCCAAGCTGCGGACGTTGTTCGCGAAGCGGCCCGCCACGCGCGAGCTTGTCGACCTCAACGAGGCCGCCCGGGAGGTGCTGGCGCTGTTGCGCAGCGATCTGCTGCGCCGGCGGGTGTGCGTGCACGCCGCGCTCGACCCGGACCTCCCCGCGGTACGAGGCGACCGCGTGCAGCTGCAACAGGTCATCCTGAACGTCGTGCTGAACGCGGCCGACGCGATGACCGAGGTGCAGGGGCGCCCGCGCGACCTCTCCCTCTGCACCGAGCCCGACGGCCCCGAGCGCGTGCGGCTGACCGTGCGGGACACGGGGGTTGGCATCGACGCGGAGTCGGGCCGCCGCCTGTTCGACGCCTTCTACACCACGAAGCGCACGGGGATGGGCATCGGCCTGTCCGTCAGCCGCTCCATCGTCGAGAGCCATGGCGGGTCCATCTGGGCGGAGCCGAACGAGGGACCGGGCACCACCGTCGCTTTCTCCGTTCCGCGCGCGGATGTAGTGACCGCGCGCGACGAGGCACGGGTGACGGTGGGCGCGTCCCGTCCCTCCGACGGCGCACCCGACACCAACGTCTAGCTGGCACGCGCGTCCATTTGCGAGAAGCTCTCGCTCATGGAAAGTGGACAAGCATCCGTCTACGTCGTCGACGACGACCCCTCGCCTCGTGAAGCGGTGGTCGGGCTCGCCCAGTCGGCCGGGTTTCAGGCACTCGGCTTCGCGTCTGCCTCCGAGTTCCTCGCGCACCCGCGGGCGGACGCTCCGGGCTGCCTGGTGCTCGACGTGCGCATGCCCGGCGTCAGTGGCCTCGAGCTGCAGCGCAAGCTCAACTGCGCTGCGGATGTGCTGCCGATCATCTTCCTGAGCGGGCACGCGAGCGTGCCGATATCCGTCAACGCGCTGCGCGCCGGCGCCGTGGACTTCCTGGTCAAGCCGTTCGAGGCCGACGCGCTGCTCGACGCGATCCACCGCGCGGTCGCCGGAGCACGCGCGAGCGCGCCCAGCCCGATGCGCGAGCCCGGCGCGCCGGGCATCGTGGGCGAGAGTGCGAGCCTGCGCGACGCGCTCCGCCACGTGCACGCCGTGGCCGCCACCGACTCGACCGTGCTGATCCAGGGCGAGACCGGCACCGGCAAGGAGCGGGTCGCGCGCGCGCTGCACGCGCTGAGTAGCCGCGCGACCGGCCCCTTCGTCACGGTGAATTGCGCCGCGATCCCGGCCAACCTGCTGGAGAGCGAGCTGCTCGGACACGAGCGCGGCGCCTTTACCGGTGCGCTCACCCAGCGGATCGGGCGCTTCGAGCTCGCGCAGAACGGCACCATCTTCCTCGACGAGGTGGGCGAGCTGCCCCTCGACCTGCAGCCCAAGCTCTTGCGGGTGCTGCAGGAGCGCGAGTTCGAGCGGCTCGGCGGCGCGCGCACGGTACGCACCAACGCGCGTGTCATCGCCGCCACCAACCGCGACCTGAAGGCGATGGCCGCCGAGCGCACCTTCCGGGAAGATCTGTACTACCGCCTGAACGTGTTCCCCATCGTCGTGCCGCCGCTGCGCGCGCGCAAGAGCGACATCGCGCTGCTCGCCCGTCACTTCATCGAAGAGCTCGCGGGCAGGATGGGCAAGCGCGCCGGCGCGCTCTCCGCACGGTCCGTCGACCACCTGCTCGCGTACGACTGGCCCGGCAACATCCGCGAGCTGCAGAACGTGCTGGAGCGCGCCGTCATCTTCTCGGATGGCGAGCGCGTCGACGTGCCGCCGCTGGTCGCGGACGAAGAGGACGAAGCGGCCAGCGTGCGCGAGCTCCCGTCCGACGCGCTCGTGCCCGAGTCCGAGGGCCTGGAGGCGATCAGCAAGGCGCACATCTTGCGGGTGCTCCACGAGACCAACTGGGTCATCGCGGGTCCGCGCGGCGCCGCGGCCCGCCTTCAGATGAAGCGGACCACCCTGAACTTCCGCATGAAGAAGCTCGGCATCGTGCGCCAGGCGCCGAGCTGACCTTACACGCCCACGCTCTCGGCCAGCAGCTCGGAGAGGTCGCGCTGGGCGATGGTCTCGTCTGCCTCGTGCGCCTTGAGGCCGTCGGTCAGCATGGTCATGCAGAACGGACAGGCCGTGGCCACCGTGGTCGCGCCGGTCTGCAACAGCTGTAAGGTACGCTTGGTGCTCACGCGCTGTGCGCCGGGCTGCTCCTCCATGAACATCTGCGCGCCTCCCGCGCCGCAGCACAGGCCGTTCCTGCGCGTCCAGTAGTCCACCTCTCGCAGCTCCACGCCGGGGATCGACTGCAAGAGCGCACGCGGCGCATCGTACAGGCCGTTGTGACGCCCGAGGTAGCAGCTGTCGTGGTACGCCACTGCGCCGCGCACCTCCTTCTCCGGCCGCAGCCGTCCATCTTCGATCAGACCCATGAGGAAATCGCTGTGGTGCACGACGTCGTAGTGTCCGCCAAAGTCTGAGTATTCGTTCTTGAGCGTGTTGAAGCAGTGTGGGCAGGCCGTGACCACCGTCTTGGTGCCGACGCCGTGCTGGTTCAGGACCTCCACGTTGGCCGCAGCCATCAGCTGGAACAGGTACTCGTTGCCGGCGCGCCGTGCCGGATCTCCCGTGCAGCGCTCGTCGGTGCCGAGGATGGCGAAGTCGACGCCTGCGTGCTTGAGCAGCTTGGCGACGGCGCGAGCGACCTTCTTGGCGCGATCGTCGAAGCTCGCCGCGCAGCCCACCCAGTACAGGACCTGCGCGTCCGGGCGGCTCGTCAAGGTGGGAACGTCGAGCCCTTCGGCCCAGTTGGCCCGGTCGCTGGAGGACAGGTTCCACGGGTTGCCGTTGCTCTCGATGCCGTTGAACGGCTTGACCAGCTCCGGCGGGAACTCGTTCTTGATGGTTACGAGGTTCCGGCGCACCTGCACGATCTTGTCCACGTAGCTGATCATCACCGGGCACTGCTCCTCGCACGCCCGACAGCTGGTGCACGCCCAGATGACCTCGGGGTCGACGATGTTCGGGACCAGCTGCACTCCTTCCTGGTCGCGCATGCCGAACAGACGGCCCTCACTCGCGTAGAGATGATCGCGCAGCGCGAGCGTGAAGTGCTTGGGAGACAGCTTCTTGCCGGTGGTGGTCGCGGGGCAGTTGTCGCTGCAGCGCCCGCACTCGGTGCACGTGTAGAGGTCGAGCATGTCTTTCCAGCTCAGGTCCACGATGGTGGCAAAGCCCACCGGCGCATCACGCGCGACCTTGTCTTCGAGGTCGGTCACCGTCGGCAGCTTGCCCGCGGGGCCGAGCGGCGCCGCAAACACGTTGGGTGCGGCGGTGATGACGTGAAAGTGCTTGGAGTACGGCAGCAGGTTGAGGAAGAGCAGCGGGAAGCTCGCGTGCCACCAGAAGCCGGTGGTCTGTAGAGCGCGCAGCGCCGTCGAGCCGAGGCTGGTGAGCGACAGCGCGAACGCGGAGCTCACCGGCTCGGCCCAGACCAGCTCGACTTCGGTGTTGCGCGCGCGCGCCTCCAAGGCGAGGGACGCGGCCACGTAGGCGAAGTCCGCGAGCATCATGGTGGCGATGATGCCGAGGATGATCAGCCCCTCCAGGCCGAGCGTCATGCGCGGCGCGCGTGCGACCAGGCGAAGATGGAAGAACACGCCCGTCCCGAGCACACAGGTGGCGGCGGAGAGTTCCTTGGTGAGCGTGTAGGCGTCTCCTTGAGGCGTGCCGCGCGCGAGCGCACCAAAGAAGTCGAACTCGGCAGCGAAGCCTCTTCCCCACAGGAGGACCGTGTTGAGCGCGAGCACGAGGAAGGCCACGAAGATGAACACGTGCGCGACGCCGGCCACGCGGTAACGCGGATTGCGCGGCATGCGCTCCTGTCCAAGCCACACCCTCATGAACCGTGCGAGGCGCTGCCCGAGGCGACCGTCGCCGAGCGGAACGTCTGCCTCGCCGCGGGCCCCGCGCAACAGGCGCAGGCGCCGCAGCGCCGACCACGTGAAGACGGACCACGCCGTCGCGAGCAGCACACTCATGATCACTGGACCCACTGCGCACTCCCTTCGAGCGCGCCGGGCGCTCTCGGAGAGAAGACGAGGCCGCCGCGAGATTCGTGACGTCGGGCCTCGAGGAACGCGGGTCTGCCGTCACGAATGCGGCGTCTGTCGGGTCTTCTGCTCGGAGGCTGGCGGCGCGGAGCCGCCGGCAAATGAAAGGGTGAGCATCATGAAAATCGTAGTCATCGGCGGCACGGGTCTGATTGGATCGAAGCTCGTCGCGCGCTTTCGTGCGGCGGGGCACGAAGCGCTCGCGGCCTCGCCGGACACCGGCGTCAACACGCTGACGGGCGAGGGCCTCGAGGCCGCGCTCATGGGCGCCTCGGTGGTGGTCGACGTCTCGAACTCGCCTTCGTTCGAGGACGAGGCGGTGATGAAGTTCTTTCAGACCTCGACCGGCAACGTGCTGCGGGCAGAGGCTGCCGCGGGCGTGGGCCATCACGTGGCGCTCTCGATCGTGGGCGCCGAGCGCCTGCCCGACAGCGGCTACCTGCGCGCAAAGGTCGCCCAGGAGGCGCTGATCAAGGCCTCGACGGTCCCGTACTCCATCGTGCACTCGACCCAGTTCTTCGAGTTCGTCAAGAGCATCGCGGCGGCGGCGACCGGCGGCGACAACGTGGTGCGCCTTCCCCCGGTGCTGCTGCAGCCCATCGCCTCCGACGACGTGGCGGACGCGGTGGCCAAGGTCGCGCTCGGCGCGCCGCTCAACGCGACGGTGGAGATTGGTGGGCCCGAGCAGCTCCCATTCGACGCGGTGATCCGGCGCGGGCTGAGCGCCTACCACGACCCGCGCAAGGTGGTGGCCGACGAGCACGCTCGCTACTTCGGCACCGAGCTGCAAGAGCGCAGCCTGGTCGCCGGCAGCGCGGCGACGCTCGGTAAGATGCGCTTCGAAGACTGGCTCAATCAGATCGTCGCCTGACCCTCGCGCGATGGAAGGAGCAGCGACATGAGCACGATCCAGACGCGTGACGGGACCGACATCTTCTACAAGGACTGGGGCGAGGGACAGCCGGTGGTGTTCAGCCACGGCTGGCCGCTCAACGCCGATGCATGGGACGAGCAGCTGCATCATCTCGCGTCCCGCGGATACCGCGCCATCGCCCACGACCGGCGCGGTCACGGGCGCTCGCAGCAGACCTGGAACGGCCACGAGATGGACACCTACGCCGATGACCTGGCGCAGCTCATCGAGCAGCTCGACCTGAAGCGTGCCGTGCTGGTCGGGCACTCGACGGGCGGAGGCGAGGTCGCTCGCTATCTCGGTCGTCACGGCAGCCGGCGCGTGGCCAAGGTGGCGCTGATCGGCGCCGTTCCACCGCTAATGGTAAAGACGCGCGCGAACCCCGACGGCACGCCGCTCGAAGTGTTCTCGGAGCTGCGCACCGCCATCCTCACCGACCGCGCGAAGTTCTACGAGGACTTCAGCATCCCGTTCTACGGGTCGAACCGCGCGGGCTCTACCGTCTCGGAGGCGCTGCGCCGGCAGTTCTGGGCGCAGTGCATGCAAGTGGGCGTCAAGGCCGCGTTCGACTGCATCAAGGCATTCTCGGAGACCGACTTCACGGCCGACCTCGCGCGCATCGACGTGCCGACCCTGGTCCTGCACGGCGACGACGACCAGATCGTGCCCATCGCCGCGTCGGCGCGCATCTCGTCGAAGCTGATCCGGGATGCGGTGCTGAAGGTGTATCCCGGCGCTCCGCACGGCCTCACGGCGACGCATCGAGACGCGTTCAACGCCGATCTGCTGGCCTTCATCGCGCGCTCCTGAGCGAGCGCGCAGCGAGGCGCCCTCGGCGCAGCTACTCGCTGCCGCTCGACTCGTCTTCTCCCACGTTCGACGCGCCGCGCGGCCGCGAGAACCAGCGCAGCTCGGACTCTGCGCGCTCGATCAGCGCCGTGCGGGTGTCGAGCCACGCGACCGAAAACTCCGCGAGCGCGGGCTTGCCGTCGCCCTCGGCGCTCAGGGCGATCAGACGCATCAGCGCGACGCCGCGACGCAGCGCCTCGAGCGTGCTGCGGTACGCCCACTCGTCTTGCATCAGCAGGTCGGTCAGCGCGTCGCGCAGCGCAAGCAGGTGCGCGTCGGTGGCGCTGCCGTCGAGTGGCAGGCCGTCGCGCGCGCACACCTCGGGCAGCGCGCCGAGCGTGCCCTGGGCGTGCGCCGCGATGGCGAGCAGCACGTTGGCAGGTTCCGCGTAGCGCAGGCGGTCGGCTTCGTGGCGGCAATGCTTGAGCGCGAACGCCTCCGTCTTCACGATGGCGTGCGTAAGGTCGCGCAGGCGGGTGGCGGGATGCTCTGGCGATTCGATGTCGTGCATGGGTCCTCGCGGTGGAGTCGCGCGCACTCGGCGCGACGAAGCGAAAGACCGCGCACCAAGCTCGTCTGTGACAGCGTCCGGCAGCGCAGAGCTGTCACACCCGCGCGCCGCGGACGGTCATGCAGGTAGACCGGCGCCGCGGAGGCCCGGCACGAACAGGAAGGTGCAGCGTGAAGCTCTACTACTTTCCCGGCGCCTGCGCGCTGGCGAGCCACATCGTCCTCGAGTGGATCGGGGCGCAGTACGAGACCGTCAGGATGACGCCCAGCAGCGTGAAGCAGCCGGACTATCTCCGCCTGAACCCGGGTGGGACCGTGCCGCTGCTGATCGACGGCGCGTTCTCGCTCACCGAGACCGTGGCGATCCTCGGGTATCTGGCCGACCTGCACCCGGGCGCGGAGCTGCTCGGCGACGGCACGCCGCGGGGTCGCGCCGAGGTCATGCGCTGGCTCGCATTCTTGAACTCGGACGTGCACAAGGCCTTCAAGCCCATCTTCGTGCCCGCGCGCTATCACCCGGACCCTGCCCTCGCGAGCACGCTCAAGGAGACCGCACGGGGCCACGTGCGCGCATACTTCGAGCGTATCGAGGCGCAGCTCGCGGGCCGCTCCTTCCTCACCGACCAGCGCTCCGTCGCCGATCCGTACCTGCTCGTGATGCTGCGCTGGACGGAGCGGACGGGGGTGCCCGTGCAAGACCTTCCGCACCTCGCGCGCTTCGCCGACCGAATGTACGCGGACGCGGGTGTCCGGGCAGCCATCTCGCAGGAAGAAGGAGGACGCGTATGAGTGCGAACGTACAGACGCGCTGGGCGGCAATCCTGACGGTCTCGACGACGGCCGCCATCGCCGCGAGCTTGTGGATGGCAGGCGCTGCCGCGCCGACACGCGGCGAGGCGCGCGACTGCGCGAGCGCGAAGCCGACCATCGTCCTGGTGCACGGCGCGTTCGCAGAGAGCGCGAGCTGGAGCAGCGTCGCAGCGCGCTTGCTCGGCGAGGGCTATCCGGTCGTCGCGGCGGCGAATCCGCTGCGCAGCGTCAAGGGAGACGCGGCCTACCTCGCGGGTCTCGTCGATGCGATAGCGGGGCCCGTCATCCTGGTGGGGCACTCCTACGGCGGCCTCGTGATCAGCAGCGCGGCGGTGAACAAGAGCAACGTCAGGGCGCTGATTTACGTCGCAGCGTTTGCGCCCGAGGCGGGCGAGACGGCGTTCGCGCTCTCGTCGAAGTTCCCTGGCAGCACGCTCGGGGAGGCGCTCGCGCCGCCCGTGCCGCTCGGCGGCGGTAGCAACGACCTCTACATCCAGCCGGCGAAGTTCGCCGACCAGTTCGCGGCCGACGTCGCCAGCGCCGACGCAAAGGTGATGGCCGCGACGCAGCGCCCGATCACCGACGCCGCGCTCAACGAGCCGGTCGAGGCGCCGGCCTGGAAGTCGCTGCCGTCCTGGTTTCTCTACGGAACCGCCGACAAGAACATCCCGGCCGCCGCGCACGCGTTCATGGCCGACCGCGCCAAGGCGAAGAAGGTCGTCGCCGCCAAGGGGGCGTCGCACGTGGTGATGATCTCGCGTCCTGAGCTGCTGACGAAGCTCATCGGCGACGCGGCCGCAGCCACCTGCGGGCGCTAGCTGCGCGTTTCGCGCGGCGTCACGGCCTCGCGCATGCGTCCCCGCGCGCGGTGCAACAAAACGCGCACGTACTCGGGTGAGACGCGCAGCTGCGCGGCGACCTCGCTGCGGGGGACGTAGCGCAGGTCGCACAGCACCAGCGCCGTGCGCTCGCGCTCCGAGAGCGACGGCAGCGCACGACTCACCTGCGCGACCCGCGCGCGTGCGTCGACGCGCTCGGTCAAGCGCAGGTCGACCGCATGCTCCTCGTCCTCCAGCGGCTGCGTGCGCGGACCGGCGCCACGGCGCAGGTCGAACACGCGCCGGCGCAGGATGGCGATGAGCCAGGTGGTGAGCGACGCACGGCCCTCGTATGCGTGCACGCTGTGCAGCGCGCTGATCCACGTCTCCTGCACGACGTCTTCCGCCGTCTCGCGATGCTGCACCATGCGCATCGCAGCGCGCAGGAGCGCCGGCTGCAGTCGGGTGATCACCGCGTCGGTGATCACGGGGACGTCCGGCGAGCGCGCGGTCTCGGGCGGCGACGGATGATGAAGTGGCTGGCGCGCCTGGGCGCTGACGGGTCGATTCATGTTCGGGCCTTTGCTGACGGTCTGGCCGCTCCTTCAGCAACGCCAGTGCCAGCGAGAAGGGGCCGAGGTGCCGGTGTTTCGTGGGCGATCGATAGCCTGCGCCACGATCGGCGCGCGAAGCTGACGGCGGCCCGTCAGCCGCTGACGAGCGCGGCGCCGCGCGCGGCATGCGACCGACTCAGAGCTTGGCTGCTGCGATCACTGCGGCGACGAACGCCGCGGGCGCTTCCTGCGGCAGGTTGTGCCCCACGCCGCCGCGGACGACGCGGTGCGCGTACTTGCCCACGAACTTCCTGGCGTAGTCCTTCGCGTCGGGATGCGGCGCGCCGTTCGCGTCGCCTTCGAGCGTGACGGTGGGGACGGTGATGTCGGGGAGGCGCGCGAGTGCCTCTTCGAGCTTTGCGTACTCGGGGTCGCCCTCGGCCAGGCCCAGGCGCCAGCGATAGTTGTGAATCACGATGTCGACGTGGTCCGGGTTGCCGAAGGCCGTGGCGGTGCGATCGAACGTCGCGTCGTCGAACGTCCAGCGCGGCGATGCGAGCTGCCAGATGAGACGCGCGAACTCGCGCGTGTTCGCGGCGTAGCCCGCGCGCCCCCGCTCGGTGGCGAAGTAGAACTGGTACCACCACGCGTGCTCGGCCCGGGGAGTGAGGGGCGCCTTGCCCTTGTCGCGGCTGCCGATGAGGTAGCCGCTGACCGACACCAGCGCCTTGCAGCGCTCGGGCCAGAGTGCCGCCACGATGTTGGCCGTGCGCGCGCCCCAGTCGCAGCCGGCCACGACCGCGCGCTCGATGTGCAGCGCGTCGAGCAGCGCGATGGCGTCGGCGGCGAGCGCCGTCTGCTGCGCGGTGCGGGCCGTGCTCGCGTCGCGGAACCGGGTGGTGCCGTAGCCGCGCAGGTACGGCACGATCACTCGAAAGCCGCGCGCCGCGAGGAGTCCGGCGGCGTCGAGGTAGGTGTGAATGTCGTAGGGCCAGCCGTGCAGGAGCAGCACGGGGGCGCCATCGGGTGGACCTTCCTCGGCGTAGCCGATGCGCAGGGGGCCGGCGTCGATCTCCTTGATGGCGCTGAAGCGCGTGCGCCGGGGGAGGGCAGAGGCCTTGCCACGGGGTGGCGCCGAGGAGTCCGCCCGCGCGAGGCGTGCTCCGCCCAGCATGGCGGCGACGGTGAGGACGCTTCCGATGCCGAGAAAGCGGCGTCGCAGCGGGTGGACGCGGGACGTGTTCGACGAACGCATGAAGAGCCTCCCGACGAGGTCGCGCGTGCACGCGACGCTCGTTCGCTGTTTCGTTCGAGTGCGTCGTCGCGTTACGCGCTGGGTTCGTTTCTCGAGATTCCTGCTTTCGAAGCACCGGCTGCTCGGGCTGTCCGCATGGGCCCCGCACCGAGGGCAGGCGACGCGGCGGCCAGCGCCCGTTGTGACGCGCGCGACGCGCCCGGATGTTCGTTCACGCCGGTGCGTGCACGCGGGGGTAGGGTGACCGGACGCGCATGCCCAAGCCGGTCCGCCACCCCGTCACGTATTTTCCCGTGCCCACCCAGCACGCGCTCGCCCGCAACGCCGCGGCCATCCGCGGCAAGCCGTACGCGCACTACTTCGACGCCGACCTCTGGCTGCACGAGCACGCCGTCGCCGCCATCCGCGCGCCCATGCCCGTGGAGCATGCGCTACCGTGCACGCCCGAAGGCTTCGATGCGCTGCTCGCCCCGGGCTACCTGTCCAGCGAGACCGGCTTCTGCGCGCTGCCCAACGGCGCCGCCTACGTGGCGAGCCTGGTGCCGTTTCCCGGCTGCACGGGCGAGATGCTGTCGTGGTGGTTCTGGTGGCATGCGGTCGAACCCGAGCGCTACACGCTCTGGTACCCGACCCACCACCTGCACGTCCGCTCGCTCTCGCCCGAGCGCCTCGCCGCGCCGGGGCTCGCGGACGCCGAGCGCTACCTCGGCACCACCCATCGCGTGCTCGAGTACATCGGGCCCAAGAAGCTCGCCGTGCTGATCGACTTCGTCGACCCCGCGGCGCTCGGCATGGACACGCGCCGCTTCGCCGAGGCGGGCATCGTCGCGCACGCGTGCGCGCACGTGCGGACCACCCGCTGGCCGCGCGCGCGCATCGTCACCATGCTGCACCTGGCGCGCGCGACGCGGGATGGGTTCGAGCTGCGCAGTCGCTACTGGATCGCCGACGAGGTGCAGCTGGAGCTGCTCGGCGGACACCTGTCGCTCTCGCCCATCTTCGACCTGTTCGGCATTCGCCGACACGTCGCCGGGGAGGCGATCGCATACGAGCAGCTGCTCCACGACCAGACCGAGTTCACGCACCTCTCGACGTTTCTGGAGCCGCTCTTCCGCGAGTTCGCCGGCAAACGCTGAGTCGCTTCGAAGCTTGGTAAGAAATGCAAAGTGGTGCGCGCGGGCGTGTGCGCTCTACGCGTCCGTAGGTCGCAGCGCGCGCGGTGCGATACGGACGCGAACGTAGTAGGCATTCTGCGGACCGTCTGCTCGACCTTACCACCTTACATTTTTCCGGAGTCTGCAATGCGCACCCGTCCGATCCGTGAGATCGCGCTCATCGCCGTGCTGCTGTGCCCAACCGTCGTCTCCGCTCAGCAGAAGCCGACGGACCTGGGAGATCTCGGAAAAGGACGCGCCGCGCGGGCCACGCTGGTCAGCGAGCGCGGCGCCATCGTGGGCGCGGCGCAGACGGGAGGGCAGGCGCCCAACGTCGCCTTCAGTGCGTTCTACAAGCCGAGCGGCGGGGCCTTGCGCAACATCGCGTTCAACGCGCCCAGCAGCGACTTCGTGCCTGTGGCCATCAACGCCAGTGGCACCATCGTGGGGACCGTGAGCGTGGGAGGAAACCTGACGGGATCGAAGAAGTGGACCACCGCGGGACATCAGGACGTCCCGGTGCCGCCCGAGTACACGCAGTCGCGCGTGACCGACATCGACGACGCGGGCAACATCCTGCTGCAGGCCACGCAGGAAGACTGGACCACGCCGTTCCTGCTGAGCGCGAGCGGGACGTTCACGGAGATCGCGTGCTCGGAGGATCGCGAGTGCGTGCCGCTGGCCATGAACGAGGCCGGCGTGATCGTCGGCTACTCGACCGACGGCGAGCGGCAGCTCGCGGTGGTGTGGGACCGGCCGGGCGAGCTGCCGCGCGCGCTGCCCACGCCGGCTTCGGTCTGGTCGCCCGTCGCGGTCGACATCAACGCGGACGGCGTGATCATCGGCAACGCCGAGATGCAGGACAGCTTCGACCCCACCACCGCGCTGCTGGTGTGGACGTCGCGCAACGAGGAGCCGCGCAAGTTCGACAACAGCGTCGGCCGCGCGCTCAACAATCGCGGTCAGATCGTCGGCGCTTCGTGGGCACAGGGCGGCAACCTGGCCAGCGGCGCGGCGTCGCTTTGGGATGCACGCGGCGACGCGCCGACCCAGCTGCCGGGGCTCGCGGAAGGCGCACCCAGCGAGGCGAGCGACATCAACGACGCTGGCCTCGTGGTGGGCAGCGCCGTGGACGGGACCGGGACGTCGCGCGCGGTCTCCTATGCCGTAGCCGCGAGGTAGCGCGCACAGGGCAATCGGCGTGCTGGTCGTCCCGTGCGCTCGGACGCAAATCTGGTCGCCGCGGCCAGTCCGGCGTGATTGTGGCGCGCTGTGGGGTGCGTATAGTCGGTTCGGTGTCCCGCCTTTCTTCCGCGTCGCATGGCTGCGCCTCGCCCGAGGGCGTGGACTGCGCGTGTCGAGAGCAGGACTGCGACGCCGCGCTGATCGCAGCTGCGCGCGACGGCGACGTCGACGCGTTCGCGACGCTGTACGACCGGCACGCCCGCAGCGTGCTGGCGGTGCTGCAGCGGATCCTCCGCAACCCCGGCGACGCCCAGGATCTCTTGCACGACGTCTTCCTCGAGGCCTGGCAGAGCGTGCGCGGCTACGATCCGTCGCGCGCGGGCGTGCGCGCGTGGCTGACGGTGCGCGCGCGAGCGCGGGCGTTCGACCGGCTGCGGCGGCTCGCGCGCGACCGGGCTGCGCGCACGGTGCTGGCCGAGGTCGCGCGGCCCGAGCCCTCTGGCACGGAGCGCGATCTGGCGCTGTTGGATGCGCTCGCGTCGCTGGAGCCGCTGGTGCGCGAAGCGCTGGAGCTCACGTACTTCGAGGGACTGACGGCGGGCGAGGTCGGCGCGAGGATGGCCACACCCGAGGGAACCGTTCGATCTCGGCTCGCGCGCGGGCTCGCTCGGCTGCATCTGGTCTTGCGAAGCGATATGGAATCGGCATGAGCGAGTGGAGCGACGACGACCTGGAGCCGGCCCCGACCGTGCGCGCGCGCCTGCTCGCAGCGCTGCGCGGTCCGGAGCGCTTCACGCCGTTCGCGCCCGAGGTGGCGCGCGTGTTCGCGCTCGCCCCAGAAGACGTGCGCGCGGCCCTGCGCCGCATCGACGATACCTCCGCGTGGGAAGCCGGTCCGTGGCCCGCCTCGCGCTTCTTGCGCACGCCCGCGCTCACCGCCGCGAGCGCGCTGATCGCGCGGCTGCCTGCCGGCCTGCGCATCGGCGAGCATCGCCACGCCACCCGCGAGCTGACCTACATCCTCGACGGCGAGGTGGTGGAGGGCGGCAGCGAGCGCGTGCACGGCAGCGGTGCGCTGCTCGACAAGGCCGCAGGCACGGAGCACGAGGTCACGGTGATCGGCGATACCGACTGTCTGGTGGTGTTCGCACTGCGCATCGGCTGAGCATTTTCTTCGCTTCGCCGCGATCGATCGCGCGCCGCCGTTCGTACAGGCCAGGTACTTCACGACTTGGACTGGAGACAGCGATGGCACCTTACAAAAACTGGCTGACGATCGGCGTGCTCAGCGTCGCGATGGGCTGCGGAGCGACCGGTCAGGACGCGCAGGAAGAGCCGACCGGGCTCAACTCCGAGACCGACGCCGGCACCACCGGCACGGGCACCAGCAAAGACTCCGGCGCGAAGACTGACGCCGGCTCCAAGTCTGCAGACGACGAGGGCGGCGACACCGACGCGGCGGTCACCACGCCCGCGGCGTTCGACTACGAGAACGAGAAGGTGGAGTTGACCGCCGACCTGGTGATCCCCGCCGGCAAGACCGTGCGCGTGGGCCCCGGCGTGACCTTCCACGCTGCGGGACAGTACAAGGTGCAGGTGCTCGGCACGCTCGAGGTCGAGGGCAGCGAGGACGCCGTGTCCGCGTTCACCGGCGGCGCGCCCAGCTCGTGGCACGGCATCGTGGTGGGCGAGGGCGGCAAGCTCACCCTGCGCAACGCCAAGATCAGCGGCGCGAAGTACGGCATCTACGCCGAGGCTGGCTCCGACTTCGACGTCGCCGACACGCTGATCGACACCAGCTTCAAGACCGCCGTGGTGTTCTCGGACGGCAAGTTCGACCGCACCCGCTTCACCGCGGCGGTGCCGGCCACCATCGCGATCACCGAAGAAGTGGGCGTGGACGACCCGAACGGCGCGCTCACCATCATCGACGCGTCGCCCACCATCACCAACAGCCGCTTCGACGGCGCGTCCATCTTCACGGACCTGGTGCGCATCGGCGGCGACTCGGCGCCGACGTTCGACCACGTGTATCTGCACGACGCGCACTGCGCGTTCCACTCGTCGGGCGGCACCAAGAACGCCCCGGTGATCCGCAACGCCGTGATGGAGGGCTTCTCCTACGGGTTCATGACGTTCACCACCACGCCCATCGTCGAAGACAGCGTGTTCAAGAACAACATCAACGACTTCGGGCTGTGCTCGGGCACCGAGGCGAACGCGCCCAAGCTGAAGAACAACTTCTACGGCGGCGAGGTCAAGCTCGACGCCAGCTGCTTCCGCATCAAGGTGAAGGACGCGAGCCCCGCGAGCACGGCGAACGCCAATGCCGGGTCGAAGCTCTGAGCTGCTGCACATCCTCACGCTCGCGCTGATCGGCTTCAGCGCGAGCGTGGCGCGTGCCCACGCCCCCGTTCCGCGCGCGCTCAGCGTCGCGCGCGACGGGGGCGCGGTCGCGCTGTCGCTCCCCGGCTTCGGCATGGTGGTGCGCGACGACGCGAGCCAGCCGTTCGCTTACGCGTGCGATGCGCTGCTCGGCCTGCCGCTGAACATCGAGCCGCCCGCGACCGCGCGCCGCGACGATGGCGTGCTGCTGCTCGGCACCACCACCGGCCTGCGCGCGATGACGGCGGCGGGCTGCCCGCATGCGCTCGCCGAGCCGCTGCCGGCCCGGCCGGTGTACGCGCTCGCGATCGCCGGCGACGTCGCGTGGGCGGTGGCGGGCACCGGCCTGTGGCGCAGCACCGATGCGGGCGAGCACTGGGAGCAGCGCGGGCTGTTCGTGGGCGGCGAGAAAGTCAGCGGCATGCTGATCGATCCCGGCGACCCCACCCGACTGTACGTGAGCCGGGCGACCTCCTTGCTCGCGTACGAGAGTGCAGGCGCAGCGCTGAGCGCGTACCCGCAGGACACCGCGCTGACCTTGCTGCGGGCGGAGTCTGCACGAGGACTGTGGGCGGTGCGGCGCAGTCCCGCGGGGCAGGGCAATCGCGGCTTCGACGTGCTGCGCGCAGAGACCGCGGCCGGACCCTGGCGCGCGCTGCTGTCCGTGAATTACTTCGGCGGTCTGACCATCGACGCGGCCGGAGTGGTCTGGGTGGGCGACGAGGGCGGCGGACTGCACCGCTCCGAAGACGGCGAGACCTTTCACGAGGTCGACCCGGACCTTTCGGCGGCCCTGGTTGCAGCGGGAAGCGAGGGCCTGTGGGTCGCGACCACTGCGAGCACGCCGAGCGAGCCGCTGCTGACCCAGGTCGATGCATCCGACCACGCGGCGACCGCGGCGCGCTACCTCGACGCCGATCACATGGTGAGCTGCACCGGCATCGACGTGGCGCAGGTGTGCGCGGCCGGCTGGATCGAGTGGCAGCGCGACGTGCTGCTGCGCAAGCCCGCCGATGCGGGCGTCGCCACGGAGGTCGACGCAGGCGCGACTCAGGCCGACGCGTCGCTCGCGTCCATCGAGCCGGTGCCCGCTGCTGTCGAGCCGGCGGAGCCCGAGGCCACGGGTTGCGCGCTCGGCGAGCGGGGCGCGGCGGGCTCGTGGCTGCTCTTGCTCGCGATGCTCTGCGGTCGGGCGCGACGTCGGGCGCCTCTGCGCCGATAGTCGTCGGCGTGAGCGGTCGGTCTGGCGTCTCACGCCGACGCGTGCTCTGGTCCACAGAGAGCGCTGTGCGCTCGCGTCAGCACGCTCCGGCTGTCGCGCGCACGGCGGCGACTCACTTCGATTAAGGGGAACCAACCGATGGGTACATTCGAACCGAGCGCGCGCCGGACGCGTGCATGGGCGACCGCGGCGCTGCTCCTGGCCACCGCGTCCGGCTGCGCCGCCGACGCGGAGCGCGACGCGGAGTCGGGCGCGCAGGCCGTGCTCGCGCAGCAGAAGAAAGACGGATCCGTAGAGCTGCGGCCGGCCGGCGTGTACTTTGCCGAGGTCAGCGCGAGCGGCACGGGCTGTCCGGTGGGCAGCTGGACCAGCTCGGTCTCCTCCGACGGGCAGGTGTTCAGCACCATCTTCAGCAGCTACGAGGTCGCGGTGAACAGCGAGGTGCGCAACGCCACGCGCGACTGCGCCATCGTGATGAAGCTGCACAGCGATCAGCCGCGCGAGTTCGCGGTGGTGTCGGTGTTCTACTCCGGCTACGCCTTTCTGGAGGACGGCGTCGCCGGAAGACAGACGGTCCGCTACGGGTTCCAGGGACAGTCTGCAGACGCCGGCAACAGTCGCACGGAATTCACGGGTCCGCAGGACCGCGACTTCGTGATCCGTGACGACGTCGGCGCCGACAAGCAGAAGTGGTCGGCCTGCGGTGCCGAGCACGAGCTGACGGCGTCCACCGAGCTGCGCCTGCAGGGCAAGGGCACCCAGGCGAGCGGCTACATCAACACGCTCGCGGTGGATGGTTCCGCGACCAAGCTGGAGCTGAAGCTCGGCTGGCGCACCTGCGCTGCCAAGCCCGGCAACGGCAACACCACGGGCAACGGCACCACCACGGGCAACGGTAGCGCCAAGGGCAACGCCAAGACCTGACGGTTCAGAGGTGCGCGCGCACGCACTCGCCGCCGCGGCAGCGCGCGGCGATGGGTGCGGCGCAGGACGCCTGGATGGCGCAGGACAGGCCGTTGTCGGGCGTGCGCTCCAGGATGCGCGTGCACAGCTGCTCGGGGTTCCACTGCGAGGCCGCGTCGCGGTGCATGACGTCGTCGCACAGGTCGATGCGCACGACCCCGCGGCAGTCGATGGCGGTGGAGCGGGCGATGCAGTCGGAGTCCGCGTTGCAGAGCGGAGACGCGAGCTTGAGCGCCGCCAGGGTGGCGGTGTGCATGCTCTGCCCGAACGCGCAGGCGTTGGCCTCGGGCTCCTGCTGACTCATCTCGCACGCGGCCTGGTTGCCGTCGGCCACGCACTTGGCGGGCGCCTGCGCCTTGACCGGGTCGTCGTCCTCGCAGCCGCTGAGGGCCGCAAAGGTGAGCACGACGACGACACGAAACCGCATGAAGGCGAAGGTACGTCGGGGCCGCGCACCCCTGCAATCTGGATTGCAGGGGTTGGTAAGGCGAAGTACGCGGGTTCTTGGCGACAGGCCGGATGGCGTCGCTTCCAGCACCGGCGAGACGTCCGAGTCAGGTCCTCTCCCAGCGTTCCCGAGGAACGCAGAGAGAGGGCGCAGTCTCGTGGCGGCGTGCCAAGACTGCGCCCTCTCTCTGGCGACCTAGGGTCGCCGGTCTCTGGCCCGGTGGGGGAGAGGACGAGCACTTGGGCTTCGAACGCGCTGTAGTCGCCGACGACTCGAGCGCTTCGCTATCGAATCAGTCGAAGACCACCGTCTTGTTCGCGTACACCAGGATGCGGTCTTCCACGTGCCACTTCACCGCGCGCGCGAGGGCGACCTTCTCCAGGTCGCGGCCCTTGCGCACCAGGTCGTCGATGCTGTCGCGGTGCGACGCGCGGATCACGTCCTGCTCGATGATCGGCCCCTCGTCGAGGTCGCTGGTCGCGTAGTGCGCGGTGGCGCCAATCAGCTTCACGCCTCGCGCGTACGCGCGGTGGTACGGCTTGCCGCCCACGAACGCAGGCAGGAACGAGTGGTGAATGTTGATGATCCGGTTGGGATAGCGGGCGGTGAAGTCGGCGCTCAGGATCTGCATGTACCGCGCGAGCACCACCAGATCGATGCGCTCCTGGTCCAGCAGCGCCCACTGCGCGCGCTCCACTTCCTGCTTGTTCTGCTTGTCGATCTGAAACGCGTGGAACGGCACGCCGAACTGCGCCGCCACCGCGCCCAGGTCCGGGTGGTTGCTGACCACCAGCGCAATGTCGCAGGCCAGCTCGCCCGCGCGGTGGCGCAGCAGGAGGTCGTACAGGCAGTGATCGTACTTGGAGACGAACAGCGCCACGCGCTTGCGCTGGCTCTCGTAGGCGAGCCGCCAGGTGAGCTCGAAGCGCTCGGCCACGTCGCTGATGCCGCGCTCGAGCGTGACCCGGTCCGTGTGCAGCTCGCGCAGGTCGAAGCGGATGCGCTGGAAGAACATGCCCGCCGTCTGATCCGTGTGCTGATCGGCGTCGAGGATGTTGCAGCCGTGGCCGTACAGCAGTTGCGCCAGCGCAGCTACCAGACCCTTGCGGTCCGGGCAGCTGACGAGGAGCGTGGCGAGCTGTGGAGCTGAGTTCATTTCACCGCGCTGGCTTTGCCGAGCGCACGACGCGTGCGGACGGCGTCCGCCAGATCATCGAGCACGGGGATGGTGTTGTTCCAGCCCAAGCAGCCGTCCGTGATGCTCTGTCCGTACGTGGCCTGCTTGCCATGCTTGTACTCTTGCTTGCCCTCTACCAGGTGGCTCTCCACCATCACCCCGAACACCCGGCTGTCGCCCTGGCGAATGCGGTCGGCCAGGTAGCGGCACACCGTGGGCTGGTTGCGCGGATCCTTGCTGCTGTTGCCGTGGCTCGCGTCCACCATCAGGCGGCCCGGCTGGCGCTCCTTCTCCAGCACCTTCACCGCGGACGAGACGGCTTCGTCTTCGTAGTTGGGCCCGCCGTTGCCGCCGCGCAGGATCACGTGGCAGCGGTCGTTGCCGCGCGTGGCGACGATGGCGTGGATGCCCTGCTTCGTGACCGAGAGGAAGTGGTGCGGGTGGCTGGCGGCGCGGATCGCGTCGACCGCGATCTGGATGTTGCCGTCGGTCCCGTTCTTGAAGCCCACCGGCATCGACAGACCCGAGGCCAGCTCGCGGTGCACCTGGCTCTCCGTGGTGCGCGCGCCGATGGCGCCCCAGCTCACGAGGTCCGCGATGAACTGCGGGGTGATCGTGTCGAGGAACTCGGTGCCCGAGGGCACCCCCAGCGCGGTCAGGTCGAGCAGCAGCTTGCGGGCGATGCGCAGGCCCTTGTTGATGGCGAAGCTGCCGTCGAGGTCGGGGTCGTTGATCAGGCCCTTCCAGCCGACGGTGGTGCGCGGCTTCTCGAAGTACACGCGCATCACCACGAGCAGCGCGTCGCCCAGCCGCTTGGCCTCGGCCGCGAGCTTCTCGCCGTACTCCATGGCCGCGCCGACGTCGTGGATGGAGCAAGGGCCCACCACCACCAGCAGGCGGTCGTCGCGCCCGTCCATGATGTCGCGCACCGCGAGGCGCGACTCGGCCACCACCTTCGAGCCGGCCTCGTTCAGCGGCAGCTCCTCGAACAGGATGGCGGGCGGAATGAGGGGCCGGATCTTCTCGATGCGCAGGTCGTCGGTCTGATAGAAGGACATGTCTCGATCCCTGGTGGTGCCGAACACTGGCATTACGCTCCAAACTGGCGGGTGGCAACGTGAGCGCGCCCTGGCCGCTCCTCCCGTGCGCGCAGCGTGGCAACGGCTGGTGAACCGCCGGTGCCGCCCGTGTGCAGGCTGGCGCACGTGTGCGGGGGGTGGAGGAGGTCAGGGGTCCTTGGGCAGCGTGATCTTGGCCTCTTGCGGGTGGCGTTTGTAGAGGATGAGCACGCGCCCCACCAGCCCGGCCAGCTCGGCCTTGGTCGCGGCGGGCAGTCGCTCGCTGACCTCCTTGCGCTCGATGGGCGACGTGTCGAGCACGCGCACCTTGATCAGCTCGTGCGCCAGGAGCGCGGAGCGGACCGCCTCGATGACGGTGGGCGAGAGCCCCTCCTTGCCCACCATCACGATGGGCTCGAGGCCGTGGGCCTCGGCGCGCAAGAAACGGCGCTGCTTTCCAGTCAACATTCGCCCGCGTGTAGCACGGCCGGCGGGTCAGCGCGGCGCTACGGTCCAGACTACGCGGCCCTGGTCGAGGAACTGCGCCTCGGCCTGGCCGAAGCCGGCGTGCTCGCCCGAGCCCAGGCGGGCCGCGATGGTGGCGATGGTGGGCATGTGACCGAACGCCGCGACGTGCTCGATGCCGCCCGCCTTGGACAGCGCGCGCACCGCCGGCTCCGGCGGCTCGGTGTACGAGAGCGACGGCAGGATCTCGATGGGCCCCAAAAAGCCCAGTGCCGCCGCGAACAGCTCGGCCGTCTGCACCGCGCGCACCCGCGGGCTGGCGAAGAAGCGGCTGATGGCGAGGCCCCTGGGGGCGATCAGCGCGACCACCTCCCGCGCCTGTGCACGCCCCTGGGGCGAGAGCCAGCGCGCCGCGTCGTCGATGCCGGCCTGCTCCTGAACTGCGTCTGCGTGTCGAACTAGTAAGATGCCCACCGCTTCCTCGTGCTTTCGCCGCGCAGATCGACGTGGAGCCGAGCCGCGCGTGCCGACGCGGCCTGGGAACGGGTCGCTAGAGCGAGCGTTCGCCGCGCTGCACGCGACGATACAATGGCGTGGGGTCGTCCGTCGCGGCCTGATAGCGCACGCTGAAGCCTTCCAGCGCGCGCAGGGCCTCGTCGACGTCCTTGCCGGCCACCAGCTCGTAGGCGTCGAAGCCGCAGCGCAGCATGTAGAAGAGCTGATCGCTCAGCACCTCGCCCACCGCCCGCAGCTCACCCTGCCAGCCGAAGCGCTCGCGGAGCAGCCGCGCCTTGGTGTACCCGCGCCCGTCGCCGAACTTGGGGAAGTTCACCGCCACCAGCGCGATCTTCGGCAGGTGCGTGACCACCTGCATGAGGTCGTCTTCCGGGTCGATGCGCAGGCCGAGCCGACCCTTGCGGGCGCCGTAGTCGTAGTCGTCGCGGTCGAAGCGCGCGAAGCCCACCAGCACGTCGCCGGTCGCCGGCACCGGCTGGTCGTCGGCGACGTGGGTCCAGGGGTCGTCCGCGACGACGTGCTTGTCTTTAATGAGCACCATAGAGCGCCTCCTTGAAGGGCTGCATGCCCACGCGCCGATAGCAGTCGAGGAAGCGCTCCTCGTCGTCCGAGCGCACCTCGAGGTAGCGCTTCACCACCGTCTCCACCGCGTCTACGATCTTGTCGGGCGGGAACGCGGGCCCGACGATCTTGCCGAACGACGCGTCGTTGCCGGGCGCGCCGCCGAGCGCGAGCTGGTAGGCCTCCTCGCCGCGCTTGTTGATGCCGAGGATGCCGATGTGCCCCACGTGATGGTGGCCGCAGGCGTTGATGCAGCCGCTCATCTTGATGTTCAGCTCGCCGATGTCGTGCTGATAGTCGAGGTTCTCGAAGCGCTCGGACAGCTCCAGCGCCTGCGGGATCGAGCGCGCGTTGGCGAGGTCGCAGTAGTCGAGCCCCGGGCAGCAGATGATGTCGGTGATGAGATCGACGTTGGGGCTGGCGATGTCGAGCTCGACCAGCCGCGCGTACAGCTCCGGCAGGCGCGTGGTCTCCACGTGCGGCAGCACGAGGTTCTGCGTGTGCGTCGCGACCAGCTCGCCGAAGCTGAAGTCGTCGGCCAGCTGCGCGATGGCCTCCATCTGCGAGTCCGACACGTCGCCGGGCGGGGTGTCTTTCTCCTTCAGCGACAGGTACACCGCGCTGTAGCCGGGCACCTTGTGCAGCGCGACGTTGTGCTGCGCCCAGCGCCCGAACTGCCGGTCCTTGGAGAGCCGGAAGCCGCCCAGCAGCGCGTCGGAGTCCGGCAGCTGCGCGTACGCAGGCGGCGCGAAGAACCTGGAGACGCGCGCGATCTCGGCGTCGGTCAGCTTGAGCGCGCTGTCCTTGATGTGCTGCCACTCGTCTTCCACCTGACGGCGGAACTCGTCGACGCCCAGGGTGTTGACCAGGATCTTGATGCGGGCCTTGTACTTGTCCTTGCGGTCGCCGTACTGGTTGTAGACCCGCACGATGGCCTCGAGGTAGCTCAGCAGGTCTTCCTTGGGCAGCCACTCGCGGATCACCTTGCCGATCACGGGCGTGCGGCCGAGCCCGCCGCCGGCCAGCACCTGGCAGCCCACCTCGCCCGCCTCGTTCTTCAGGAGGCGCACGCCGATGTCGTGCACGCGCACCGCGGCGCGGTCGTGGTCCGGCGTGCCGGTGATGGCGATCTTGAATTTACGGGGCAGGTACGCGAACTCGGGGTGGAACGTGGACCAGTGCCGCATGATCTCGGCGATGGGCCGCGGGTCTTCCAGCTCGTCGCGGGCGATGCCGGCCAGGTGGTCGGACGTGATGTTGCGGATGCAGTTGCCGCTGGTCTGGATGGCGTGCATCTCCACGCTGGCCAGCTCGCGCAGGATCTTGGGCACGTCTTCCAGCTTGGGCCAGTTGTACTGGATGTTCTGCCGGGTGGTGAAGTGCCCGTAGCCGCGGTCGTAGGTGCGCGCGATGTGCGCGAGCTTGCGCACCTGCTTCGAGGACAGCACCCCGTAGGGGACCGCCACCCGCAGCATGTACGCGTGCAGCTGCATGTAGAGGCCGTTCTGCAGGCGCAGAGGCTTGAACTGCAGCTCCGTGATGTCGCCCGCGATGCGGCGCTCGATCTGGCGGGCGAACTGCTCGGCGCGCTCGGAGACGATCTTCCGGTCGTACTCGTCATACTGATACATGTCGTCTCCCCTTCAGTCCGGCCGGCGAACGCGCGTGGTGGGCCCAGTGCTGCGAATGCGCTCGCGCGTGCTCAGTGCGTCGATGAGTCCGCCGTCCCGTAGCTCGATCTTGAACACGTAGGGGTCGGCGATGATGGCCTCGTCACGCTTGCCGACCGCCACCACCTCCACCTCGCCCTCGGCGCTCGGCATGGTGCGCGCCTCCTGCAGGGCACGGCTCCAGGTGCCAGCCCCGGTGAGGTACACCGGGGCCCCGTCCGCGAGGAGCTTCGCGGTGACGACGACTAACTCGTTCGACTCTGCCATCCGCCATTATCTGAGACACGAGTAGCGATAAGTCCAAGCCCGAGTTGTTATGCTTGGCATAGCCCGGAGATATGGCAACGGCCGGGCGTGAGGGGACCGGTGGACCTACACAAGCTGCGCGCATTCGCGGCGGTGGCGGCGGAGGGAAACATCACCCGGGCGGCCCGGCGGCTCTCGACCAGCCAGCCGGCGATCTCGAAGGCCATCGCCGAGCTGGAGGGGGCGCTGGCCACGGCTTTGTTCGATAGGCTACCGCGCGGGGTGCGCCTGACCGAGGCGGGGACGGTCCTGCTCCGGCACGCCGAGCGCATCTTCGCCGCCGAGAGCGCGGCCGAGGCGGAGCTGGCCGAGCTGAGCGGGCTGACCCGCGGGCGGCTGTCGATCGGGGCGAGCACCACCATCGGCAGCTACCTCATCCCGCACGTGTTCAGCGCCTTCCACCGCGCCCATCCCGAGGTGAAGCTGGAGTTGGAGATCGCCAACACTTCGGTGATCCAGGCCATGGTGCTCGACGACCGCATCGACCTCGGGCTCACCGAGGGCTTCGTGCCGCGCGAGCAGCTGGCGGCGGAGGTGATCCACTCGGATGAGATGGTGGTGATCGCCGCCGCCGGGCACCCGCTGAGCCGGCGCCCGCAGCTGTTCGCGCGCGACCTCGAGGGCGTGCCGTACATCGCGCGTGAGCGCGGGTCGGGCACGCGCGACGTGATCGAGGCGGCACTGGCATCGCGCAGCGTGAACCTCGAGCCGGCGATGGCGCTGGGCGCGACCGAGGCGATCAAGAACGTGGTGGCGAGCGGCGCGGGCATCGCCATCGTGTCGCGGCTGGCGGTGGAGCGCGAGCTGCAGGCGGGCAGGTTGGTCGCGCTGCAGGTGACCGATCTCGACATCCGCCGTGCGCTGCATCTCGTGCGCCTGGGCGGCAAGCGCGAGAGCCCGGCGGTCGAAGCCTTCATCGTGATGCTGCGCGCGGCGCTGTGACGTTCGCGTGAACGTGCGGAGCTTCTCCCCGCGTGCGCACGCGGGGTTCTGCTTTTGCTGCGCACGCATGAGGTCTGCCGGAATCAGTCTGCAGACGGTCCGCAGAACGTGTGATGTGCCGACGCGCGCGCTAGGAACGCGCATGGCGCTCTGGTATAGGGAACCCCTTGCGTCGACGAACGGAGGGGTCATGAATGCGCAACGAGGCAGTACCCGGCCACGCAACGATCCGGGGTCGAGGCTCGCATCACGCGCTCGGCGCGCGGCCATGTTCTTCGCCGCATGCGGTCTGCTCCACACGGCGTGCGCCGTAGAGAGCGCGCCGGCTTCTTCCGAGCAGGACGTCGCAGCATTGCGCGCCGTTCGTGCCGCGGGTGATCGTCCGACTCACGACGGAGATCGATCCGGTCACGACCCCGACCGCGGCGGGCGCGATGCCGGAGCAGACGCCGCGGATGCGCTGAAGGTCGACGTGCTCGCGCAGGCCGGAAGCGGCTGCGCACAAGGGGTGAAGGTCGTGGACGACGGCGGCCACCCCAAGCTCACCTTCGAGAGCTTCGACCTGGCGATCAAGCCTGGGGGCGGCGAGCCGGTGACCAAGGAGTGCACCTTCCGCCTGGCGGTGACCGGCGCGGGTGCGTATCGCGCGGTGGAGCTGGAGCTGACTGCGGGCGGAAACCTCGCGCTGGACTCGGGCAAGGCCGAGCTGGTGCTGGAGTCGAGCGCCACCTGGTCTGGCCGCGGCGAGCCGCAAAGGGCCAAGCCGCGCGCGTGGCCCGGGCGGCAGATCCTCGACTGGCGCGATCACTCGCGCTGGACGTTCGAGCAGACCGACGCCACGTGCGGCGGCGACGAGGATGAGATCGACGAGGTCGCCATCACCACGAAGCTCAGGCTCACCAGCACCAGCACGGCGCGCGCGAGCGGGGACGTGACGAGCGTGATCATCGAGGCGCGGGCGCTGAAGTCGGCGCGGCTGCCGGAGTGCGCGGCCGGGCTGTGAAGGCTAGGGCGTGCGCGCAGTCTGACACTGTCGCACCTTACGCCTTCACAAACTGAGGGCAGGTTTTACCCGGCTTCGCGTACCATCGAATCGCGGAGCAGTATGCGGACCCTGGCACCTGGCCTCGTCGTTGGTGGCAAGTACCGGCTCCTTCGCGCGCTCGGCGAAGGCGGCATGAGTGCCGTCTTCGAGGTGGAGCACATCCTCACGCACCGTCGCGCCGCGCTGAAGTGGCTGCACCCGGAGCTGGGTGCGCACGAAGGCGGACAGTCGCGCCTGTTGCAGGAGGCGCGCGCCACCTCGCGCGTCCGCCACCGCCACGTGGTCGACCTCTACGACGTGGTGGAGGAGGACGGCGCGCTCTACCTGGTGATGGAGCTGCTCGCGGGGGAGCTGCTCAGTCAGTGGCTGGTGGGCGGGGAGCGCACCTTGGGGCAGCTGCTCGCGTTGCTCTTGCCTGCGATGGAGGGCATCGCCGCCGCGCACGCGGTGGGCGTGGTGCACCGCGACATCAAGCCGGCGAACATCTTCCTCGCGCAGTCCGGCGAGCCGCAGCCGGTGCCCAAGGTGATCGACTTCGGCATCTCGCGCAGCTTCGGCGACGAGCGGCTCACCTGCTCGGGCATGGCGATGGGCACGCCGCGCTACGTGTCGTTCGAGCAGCTGCGCGGTGAGCGCGACGTGGACGCGCGCAGCGACGTGTACGCGATCGGCGTGATGCTGTACGAGGCGCTGGTGGGGCGCGCGCCGCACGAGGCCAAGACCTTCGCCGAGCAGGCGATTCGTTTTGCCACCATGCAGCCGCCGCTGCTGCGCGTGCTGCGCCCGGAGCTGCCGGTGGAGCTGGAGGCGCTGGTGATGCGGGCCGTGGCGCGCGAGCGCGATGCGCGTCATCCCAGCATGCAGGCGCTGATCGAGGCGCTGGCGCCGTTCGCGTCGCATCCGTGCGCGTCGCTGCGGCTGTGGCGCGCGCGTGCGGTGCCGGATGCGGCGCCCACCGTGCGCTCGCCGCGCGAGTCCGGCTCGCGCTCCTCGCGCGCGGCGGAGGCGGCGCGGCTGCGCATCCGTACGTCGCAGCGCCGCTGGGCGATGGCCGGCGCGCTGGTCGGCTTCGTGCTGGTCGCGCAGGGCGTGCGCGCAGTCGGCACCACCCACGCACCGCACGCTGCCGCGCAGCGAACGACGGATCCGCGCGCCGTCCCGAGGGCAGCTCCCGAGCGGGCCGAGATCGTTTCAACACCAACCAACCCAGCGCGCGCTGGCGAGGCCGAGCGCGCGCAGGAGCTAGCGCCTGAAGCCGTCGCGAAGGAAGCGCCCGTGCGCACTAGCGAGCGCGTGCAGCGCGCTGCAGCCGACGCACATGCGCTCCGGCCAAGGCCGCGTCAGCGCCCCCGTGCGGCGCTATCGCCAAGCGACGTCGCAGCCGCGCGTCCGCCGCTCGACGTCGCCACTCCCAGCAGCTCCGCGCTGCGCGCCGGACAGCTGCTACGTCGAGAATTTTGACTTCGCCCCGCAGTGGCTATGGCGAAAGCGCGCGCGTCGCACGTACCATGGCCGGGGGCGGGTCGCGTTGCGATCTGAGCTTCGCGGGGGAAGTCGTCGATGTTCGGTCTGCAAAGGTCGCGGGCCGCGCGAGCTGCGCGGTTTGGCGCACGCGTATGCGCGCTGCTCTGCGCGCTCTCCACGACGGTGCTCCCACTCCACGTGCGCGCGGACCAAGGCGACGCAAGCTTCGACGTGCAAGCCTACGAGCGCGCGATCGATCGCGCGCTCGACGAGCACGAGCGCGGGCACTTTCAAGAAGCGCGTGAGCACTTTCGGCGCGCGCACGAGCTGGCACCCAGCGCGCGCACCTGGCGCGGGCTCGGTAAGGTGGAGTTCGAGCTGCGCAACTACGGCGAGGCGGTGCAGTGCCTGACTGCCGCGCTCGCGTCGGACGTCAAGCCGCTGTCATCGGAGCTGCGCGACGAGGTGACGCGCCTGCTCGAGCGCGCCCGCGCGTACGTGGGTGAGGTGCACGTCGACGTGCAGCCGGGCACGGCCACCGTCAGCGTGGACGGCGTGACGGTGGCGAGCGGGCCCACCGCCGCGCTGGCGCTCCTGGTGGGCGACCACATCCTCGAGTTTCGCGCCAGCGGCCGGCTGCCGGAGCGCCGGCACATCCACGTGCGCGGCGGCGAGCAGGTGAGCGTGCAGGTGGTGCTGTCCGCGCCCGAGCTGCCCGGAGCGTCGCCGCTCGCACGCACGAGCGAGCAGCGGCCGAGCGAGCCGCGGCTCTACCAGAAGTGGTGGGTGTGGACGCTGACCGGCGTCGTGGTGGCAGGCGTCGCGACCGGTGTCGCCGTGGCTGCGAGTCGGGCCGACCAGGCGCCGCGCCACAGCAGCACGACCAGCGGCGTCTCGCTGAGGAACCCGTGAAGCAGCGCTGGCTCGCGCTTTTCCTGTGCAGTCTGCTCGGCTGCGCGGACGACGTGCCGGAGGCGTCGGAGCTGGTGGTCAGTGTGGCCACGGACTTCGCCTCGAGCGAGCTGTCGTACCTGGTGGTGGAGACGCTCGACGTGCGCGGCGAGCGCGCGGTGGACTCGCGCTGGCTGAGTGTGGGCGACGCGTGTCCGCTGCGCCCGGACGGCCTGCGCGGGCTCGGCACCTTCAGCGTGCAGCGCGGAGAGCAGGCGCTGGCACGGCTGCGCCTCGTGGCGCTGCGCCTCGGCGCGGACGGAAGGGCGATCGAGGTCGGACGCGAGCGCATCGATGCGGTGTTCGCACGCGGGCGCCTGCCGCTCGACCTGACACTCAGCAAGCTGTGCAGCGCGATCGCCTGCCCGGCCGAGAACACCTGCGACCCGGGGCTGGGCGCCTGCCGCGCGGTGCAGCGGTTCGTCGAGCCCGCTATGGTTTCCGAAGCGGAGCCGCCGCGCGAGGGCTGCATCGCTGCCTTTTCCGATCCGCCGCCGGAAGTGGTGACGCGCACCACCACGCCCACTCGCTGCGTGAGCGGCGACGGCCGCTGCGACGCGCCCTGCGAGAGCCGCGACGCCGACTGCCTGCATGCGCGCGGCGAGGCCTGCCTGGCCAGCGCAGACTGCATCGATGGCGCGCTGTGCGTGCACGGCGTGTGCTGCGACCGCGCCTGCAACGGCCCCTGCGAGCGCTGCGACCTGCCGGACCAGGCCGGCATCTGCAGCCCACTGCGCTACGCCGACCCGCGCCCGCCGCGCAGCAGCCCGGACTTCGCCGGCATGTGCTCGAAGGATCACGTCGAGTACAGCTGTGCGGACGGACACTGCGGCGCGCGCTGCAGTAAGGGTTTTGCAGACTGCAACGACGCGATTCAGACGGACGGCTGCGAGACGCGGCTGACCACGGCCAGCGACTGCAGGGCTTGCGGTGACGTTTGCACGTACGGCTTCTGCGGCGAGGACGGCTGCACGTTCCATCACACGACCGGACTCGAGACGTCGGCCTCACGACAGATGAATCCGGGCAAGATCTACTCGAGCATCTACGTTCCTTCGTCGGAAGATCGGATGGTTCGCGCCTTGGGGGTGTTGCTGCATCCGCAACTCGCCGGCGGCACGGTGCGCCTCGCGCTCTACGCGGGCAATGCTTCCGGCTACCCGGACACACTGCTCGCAGAGACCGAACCGATCTCACGAACGCAATCATCGCCATCCGGCGTGATCGCTCCTGATGGCGCGATTCTAATCGAGGGAAGGGTGGCGGCTCCGGTCGAGATCGATCTCGGGAAGACGTACTTCCTGGCAGCGCAAGTCTCGCAGACAGCGATGTTCTTCGGCGGCGTTGATACAGCGATGCCCTGGTACGTCGTGCTCGCGCCGTACGACGCGTTTCCAGCGCGCTTTCCGCTGGCCGAGGTCACGGAGTACGAGTTCGTCGCGCTCACGATGTACGCGGTCACCACGCCGCACTGAAGGGGAGTACAGACACATGGCGGTCACGCTGGGCAAGCCAATCTACCGATACGCGCCGTCGCATAACGTACTGGTGCAAGTAACGAACCTTGGACCAGAGACGTTCGTTAACATCCGCTTCACGGTCTACTTGCTCACCGGACAGACCAACAACGTCACGCCGCTGTCGAGCGGAACGCTTCCGTACCACGAGGTGAACCGAGTTTACGAGAGCGACTGGACCAACTGGCCTGGCTGGAACCCGCCGTTTCGTCTGCGCGCCACGGTGGCGCCCACGACGCAGTACTCCGAAACCACCATCTATCCGGTCTGAAGGGAGGGCACGAACATGATCAACGACTCGATCAAAGACACTTCGTACGTCGCGTTCGGCGCGCTCAACTCGGTGGTGGAGAGCGGCAAGAGCAGCCTGCTTCTGCGCAGCCTCGCCTGGACGGACGACCGCGCCGCGATGGAGCTGCTCGACGACGAGCTGGCGCAGCGCGCGCGCGCCGGAGAAGACGAGGCGCTCTCGCTGCGCAAGCTGCTGGTCGCGGCCGAGCCCGCGCAAGCGGTGGAGATCGCGTTCGGCAAGGAGCGCGCGAAGATTGCGCCGCGCGAGCCCGACCGCGCATTCTCGCGCATGATCGAGGACCAGCTCGCGCGCGACAAGGGCCTCACGTCCGACGAGCGCGCGCGCCTCACGCAGACGCTCGCGCAGGTGCGCCGAGAAGAGGCGCGCAGCGCGTACCACAGCGACGGCAAGACGCAGACCATCGAGAACTTCGGCCGCATCGCTGCGGACCTGGCCGCGCGGCTCACCATGGACGACGCGTTTCGTCCCATCGGTCAGCCGGTGGAGCTGGTGCTTGCGCCGGGTGAGCTGCAGCAGCTGGTGCTGCGCGTGCGCCATCGCGCGCCCTGCGTGATCAGCGTCACCCACCTCGCGCACCTCGAGCCCGACGCCCTGCGCAAGGATCCCTCGCTGCCCGCGACCGAGCTGGTGCAGCAGTTCCATCTGCTGGTGAAGGTCGATCCGCAGCGCGCCTGAGCGGCGCACCGTCAGAACTCGACGCGGCGCAGCTGTCCCGCGCGGTGCCGCTCGTCGGCCTGCGCGGGAGTCAGCCCGGCATCCTGCGCTTCCGTGCGCGTCGGACTGGCGGCGCGACGTCGGAGTGCGCGCGTCGCGGCGGGCGTGCTCGGCGCAGCGGCTGCGTCTACCGTCGGCTCTTCAGTCGGCGCAGCTGCGAGCGCGTGGTCGCTCTCGGCCATCGACGGAGGAGGCGCGAGCGGGCGCGCTGTCTCGGGCAACGCGGATGGAGGCGGCGCAGCGGCTGGAGCTGGCGAGACCGGCGACGCGTTTGGGGGCGCCGGCTCGCGCAGCAGCGCGAACGTCACGAGCGCGGCGAACGCCGCGAGTGCTGCGAGCGAAGGCATGGTCCAGCGCGCGCGCGTGGGCAGCGAGCGGCGCGGCGCACGCGGCCTCACCGTCGCGCGCGTCTCGGGCTCGCCGGAGTCGGGCGCGGCGAACGGACCGAGCTCCGCGACCAGCGCGCTCATCGACGGGATGCGCTGCGCGACGTCGCGCGCGATCGCCCGCATCACCAGCGCGGAGAGCGCCTCCGGCAGCGCCGGCTGCAGCGCGTGCGGCGGCTCAGGCTCGGTAGTGGCCATGCGCACGCCGAGGTCGCCCAAGCTCTGCGCATCGCCGTACGGCGCGCGGCCGGTGAGCGCTTCGTAGAGGATGGCGCCAAAGGCGTAGACGTCCGTGCGCGCATCGACGTCGCGGCCCACCAGCTGCTCGTACGACATGTAGCGCGGCGTTCCCAGGGTCATGCCGGAGTGATGCGCGGCGGCCTGCGCGTCGCTCACCTTCGACACGCCAAAGTCGATGATCTTGGCGACCTTGTCGCGATGGCCGGGCTCGTCGGCGAGGAAGATGTTCTCGGGCTTCACGTCGCGGTGCACCACGCCCGCTTCGTGCACGGCGATCATCCCGCGCATCGCCGGGAGCAGCAGCCCGATCAGCACGTCGGGCGCCGGCGTCTCGCGCGCCAGCAGCGCCGAGAGCGGCTCGCCCGACAGCAGCTCCATCACCAGGTAGATGGCTCCGTCCTGCTCCAGCACGTCGTACACGTCGACCACGTTCTCGTGGTGGATGCGGCAGGCGGCGCGCGCCTCGTGGATGGCGCGTCGGCGCTCGGCCTCGTGCGCGCCCGGCTGCCGATGCAGGCGCTTGATCGCGCAGCGCTTGCCGGTGACCAGGTGCTCGGCCTCGAAGACCGCGCCCATCGCGCCGGCGCCGATGGGGCGCACGATTCGGTACTTGTCGCCGACCAGCGCGCCGAGCTCGAGAGTGGACACCATGCCCCCCGCGAGTTTGCCACAACGCTCGGTCCGCTCGCAGGGCGCGTCTGACTCTCAGGTGGTGATGGAGTCACACACGTAGTCCGGGATCACGCCGGATGCGTCGATGTGCAGCTGGTAGTCCTTCTGCGCGGTGTTTCCCGACAGCACCAGCAGCGTGTCGATGCCGAACTTGTTGCCGCCGCGGATGTCGGTCTCCAGCGTGTCGCCCACCATCAGGATTTCCTTTCGCTTCAGGCCGGGCGTGATCGCGCTGGCGCGGCCAAAGGCGTAGGAGAACATGTAGGCGTCCGGCTTGCCGAAGCGCACGAACCGCCGGTCGAGCACGCTCTCCATCAGGTCGGCGATGCCGCCCACGGCGATGGCGACGTCGTTGCGGTGCACCGGGTAGACCTGGTCGGCGTTGGCCACGACCACCGGCATGGGAAAGCGACGCAGCAGGTTGATGGCGCGGTTGATGTCGGGCTGCCACTCGAACCCCTCGTCGTCGAGCAGCGCCACGGCGCCCAGCTCGGACGCATCGGTGACCTCGGCGATGGGCACCGGCTTGAGGCCGGCCGAGGTGATGTAGTAAGCGGAGTCGGGCTTGCCCAGGTACGCGACGTGGCCGCGGCGCACCTTGGCGCGCAGGAAATCGCGGGCGAGCAGGCCGGAGCTGATGATGCGGTCTTCCGGGAAGATCTCGCCCAGCTCGGGGTGCACGTAGAGCTGGCTCATCTTCTTGGGCGAGCGCGACGCGTCGTTGGTGACGACGAACAGCTCCTTGCCCTCTTCCTTGAGGCTCGCGAGCACGTCGATCACGCCGTCCATCACGCCTTCGAAGTTCTTGAGCACTCCGTACGCATCGAAGAACAAAACCGAGTAGTTGTCCGCCAACTCGCGGAACGAATCCAGCATGCGCGCCATTGTAGCCCGGCCAGCCGCGGCTCGGGGAAGCCCGCCCGGTGCAACCAGCGGTTCGCACTTCGCGGTTGCGGCGGTGCATGGGTGTGGTGCCGGCTCCCGTCTTCTCGCGTGCAGGGCGGGATTCTCGAGCGGGTACGGCCGTTGCTTGGCACGCCGCTTCGAGGAGCGACATGACCGAACACCAGCAAGCCCCCGCCTCGCGGAGCAGGCGGGGGTCCACCACGGTTCAAGCGCGAGCAGAATGCTCAGCGCTTTCTGAGTCTGAACGCTTGCGCAGAAGATCGGTGGTTGATAAGGCCAGGGTGTGCTTCGCGTCTACCGCTATCGGCTGTACCCCACGCCGGCGCAGGATGCGACGCTTCGCCAGACGCTCGAGCGTCTGCGCGAGGTTTACAACGCGGCGCTGCAAGAGCGACGCGACGCGTATCAGAAGCAAGGCATCACGCTCAGCGCGTTCGGTCAGATGGCCGAGCTCAAAGGTGTACGTGAGGTGCGTGAGGACCTCGCGGCCATCCACACGCACTTGCTTCAGGACGCCATCACGCGCCTGGACGGTGCGTATCAAGCGTTCTTTCGCCGCTGCAAGGCAGGTGAGACGCCTGGCTTTCCTCGCTTCAAGGGCCAGGGAAGGTATCGGTCGTTCACGTTCAAGGACTGCACGGTCAAGAAGCGCTGGCTGGTCGCCGGTGGCAAGCGTCTGTCGCTGTCAGGGATCGGGCACATCAAAATCAAGCTGCACCGACCGCTCGAAGGCAAGCTCAAGCAGGTCCGGGTCAGGCTCGACGGCGACGGTCACTGGTATGCATCGATGGTCTGCGACGACGTGCGGCGGCAAGTCTTGCCAGGCACGGGGCAGAGCGTTGGCGTGGACGTCGGCATCACGACCTTCGCGACGCTCAGCACGGGCGAGGGCATCGACAGTCCTCGGCCCTACCGCGCGGCGCAGGAGCGGCTGGCAGCAGCTCAGCGGCGTGTGGCGCAGAAGCGTAACAAGCGCTCGAACCGGCGGCGCAAAGCCGTCGCATTGCTTGGGCGCCAGCACGCGAAGATCGAGCGCATCCGACGCGACTTTCATCGCAAAGTCGCGTCGGACCTGGTCGTGCAGTTCGACACGATCAAGGTCGAGCACCTCAACATCAAGGGCTTGGCAGCGGGAATGCTGGCCAAGCATGTTCACGACGCCGGGTGGGGACAGTTCATCGAGATACTCGCAGGCAAGGCTGAGAGCGCCGGTCGCGAGCTCATCGCGGTGGATCCACGCGGCACGAGTCAGGAGTGCAGTCGTTGCGGTGCGGTCGTGCGCAAGTCGCTCGCCGTGCGCGTCCACGCTTGCCCCGCGTGCGGGCTGGTTCTTGGGCGCGACCACAACGCTGCCATCATCATCGAAAAACGGCCGGGGCACGGCCGTCGGGGGAGGGGCGTGCGATGGCGCGACCCGTTGATCCCGAGAAGCCCCTTCCTCACGCCGTCCCCGGCGTAGGGAGGGGAGTTGTCACCGTACTCGCAGCGAGCCACGAAGATCGCGCCGTGCCCAGCGGCAGCCGCCGCTGGGCACGGCTCTCCATGCGCTGGGTCGGGCTGCGCGCAGACCAGCGCGGGGCCACCACGGTGGAGTACCTGGTCCTGCTGGCCGTGGTCGGGCTCGGGCTGATCGCCGCCGCCCGCGCCCTGCAGACCTCGGAGCAGGAGGTCGCGACCCGGGAGGCCGAGGCCATCGCAGCGCTGCGTCCGCTCTCGGGCGGTGGAGGGACGCTGCCGGGGGGCATCTCGTCGGCAGGAGCCCCGAGCGCAGCCGTGCCCGTGCGCGCCTCGACGCGTCCCCAGCTCATCGCCGTGGCGAGCACGTCGCAGGCGGCGAGCCTGGCGCCGCCGACCACCGAGCTGCGCATTCAGCCCGTCGCGTTCTCGCAGCCCCTGCAGGACCCGCCGCCCCCTCCTCCGCCCGCGGTCGTGGTGGCGGCGGACAACATCCGCGAGGCAGGGGATCAGCCGTTCTTCCACTTCTCGAGCGAGCCGCTGCTGGAGATCGACGCGACGCTCGCGCGACTCTCCCCGGCCGAGCTGCAGCAGCTGCTCGCGTCGCTGACGGACGAGGAGCTGCGGGACTGGCTCGGTCAGACCGACGACTTCTTCGACGGGCTAAGCGACGAGGAGCGTCAGCGCCTGTTCGACACGCTCGCCACCTCGGCGCGCGGCGACCAGGCGCTGCGGGTGTACCTGGCGCTCCAGGATCGCGGTCAGCGCGCGGACTTTGCCGCGGCCATTCGCGATCACGCGAGCCCCGAGCAGCAGCTGGCGTTCATCGAGGCTGCGGCGCAGTCGGGCGCCTTTGCAGACCGGGAAGACTATGACCAGCAGGCGCTCGCGGGGCTGATCGGCAGCCTGCTCGAGGCACCCGACCCGCGCACCTACGACCCCACCATCGGCGAGGGACCGCGTCGCGACGACGCCTTCTACGGCCGCGCGTTCGGCGCGCTCTCACCGGACGACGTGCACGCGATCCTCGACGCCACCACCACCGACATCCTGCAGGGAGGGCTGCACGGCGACAGCTTCGCCTACGACATGTCGGGCCGGGGCGCGCGCATCCTCGAGAGCGCGAGCCGCGTGACCGACCACGACACCCGCCTTCAGGTGTTCGAAGGCACTGCCCACCACCTCGCCGAGGTCGGCCGCGAGACGTCGGGGTTGCACGAAGACTCGGGTGCGCTCGGTGGCCGCGCGCCCGTCATGGATGCCGCGGGGCAGCTGCTCGGCCATCGGCCCGACGAGCATCCCGACCCGCAGACCTACACGCGCGAGCTGTTGGCCGATCTCCACGGCGCCGACCCCGCCTTCGAAGACGCGTACGACCTGTTCGCGCAGGAGACCATCCGCGCCGGCAATCAGGGCGCGCTCGACCCGATCCTCGCGACCGTCTCGCCGCTGGCGACGACGACGACGAGCGGGCAGGGCGGCGATCTGTCGAGCGCGAAGCTGCTCGGCGAGCTGGTCGGCCGCCAGCAGCGAGCGGCCGAGACGCTCGCGGCCGCAGAGGGCTCGGGGCAGGAAGAACAGCGCGTGTTCGTCGGGCTCGCGACCGCGAACGGAAAGGAAGCGCTGCAGCTCGCCTTTGAGGGAGCTTCGTCGCGGTTCCTGGGCGCCACGGTCAACGTGCTCGGTCCGCTCGCGGCGGCCGGGGCGCTGTTCCCGGCCCCGGAGTACAGCTCGGAGCTGCCGCCGGAGGGAAGCACGCCCGCCGGGAGCTCGGACCGCTCCGAGCAGCTTCGCGACGCCTACACGCTCGGCTACACGCAGGGACTGCACGATCTGTGATGCGGGCGCTCGTGGGCGACGGCATCGCGTCTCGCCCGCGCGCGCGTCAGTGGTTCTTGCACCCACGCATGTGCGGGAATGCCGCGCCGATCAGCAGCCCCGCCGTGGCCGCCGCGAACGCGAGCGACCTGGGCGCCGCCGACTTCGCGATGCCTCTCGGCAGTGGCTGCTGCTTGCCCAGGCGGCGCAGGCCGACTGCGCCGTGAAACGTCAGCACGAAGCCGGCGGTGCCGACCACCGCGCTCAGCGGAACCGTGAAGCTCATGCTCTCGCCCCGACAGCGCGTCGCAACGCCGAATGCAGCGCCCGCCGCGCTTCCCACCAGCAGCCCCGAGCCGATCGCGAGGATCCACGACTGGCGCCGCACGGCCTCCTCGCGCTCCGGGCTCGGCGAGGCCGTCGCGGGCGGCGCTGCGACCCGCTCCGACTGGACGCTGCGCACCCGCAGCCACGCCGGCACGGCGAGCTGCGCCGATGCCCGCGGCACGTGGACCGCACCCGCGACGACGACGACGAGCCATGCCAGGAGATGTGAACGCACGGCCGGCGATGGTCTCTGCCCAGCTGCGCCGGGTCAACCTTCACGCCGCTTCGGGCTCGCGCGCCGGGCTCCTGTCTCCACCGGGCGTCGGTCGCGCAGCGCGTGGTCGTGCTCAGCGCGCGGAGGTCAGCAGCGCGCGCACCTGCGCGTCGACCTCCGCGTAGCGTGCGTTGGCGCCCGCCACCACCGCGTCGATGACCTTGCGGTGCGCCGCGTACTGCGCGACCAGCTGCGTGCGCGCGACCGCCTTGGCGCCTGCGACGTCGCCCGCCAGGATGCGCGGCGTGAACGTCGTGTCGCGCGTGTCGAAGAACGCGAGCGCGGGCGCTGCGGCATCCTCCACCATCAGCTTCTTCAGCTCGGCCTGCGCGGCAGTCGCGGTGGAGAGGTCCTTCAGCCAGAACGACTGTCGCTCGAGGTAGCCGGACAGCTCGCCCTTGCTGCTGTCGCCTCGTGCCAGCTGCCGGCCCAGCTCCACGGCCGCGGAGATCGCGGCGGGACTGGCGCCGCTCTCCGCCAGGTCGATCAGCTCCAGCACCGTCAGGTAAGACTCGATGATGTACGCGGGCGGCGGCAGCACGTCGGCGACCAGGTCCTTCATCTGGATCGCCTTGGCGTAGAGCGGGCTGCCGATGAGCACGTCGTCCACCGCGGCGGCCGAGCCGAGCTTGGCGGCGACCTCGGCCTCGATCTTGGCGTTCACCCCGCGCGACAGGCTCACCACCGTGTCGACTCCGGCGCGGTGCGCAGCGTACGCGCTCTTGAGTGCGCCCCGCGCGAGCTGCTTGGCCGCGGCCGTGTCGCCAGCGAGCGCCGCCGGATAGAAGTCCGACTCGAGCAGCGCGTAGAACTTCAGCGCCGGCTCCGCGGAGTCGACCACCATGGCCTTCTTCAGCGCGGCGTCCTCCGGCGTGGCCTCGCTCAGCTCGACCTTCCACGCCGCGATGCGCTCGTCGTAGCCCGGAAACACGCCGGGGGAGCCCTTCTTGAGCAGCCGGCCGTACTCCACCAGCTTCGTGACGTCGGCGGCGGGCCCGCCCTGATCGAGCGCATCGATGATCTGCAGCACCGTCAGGTAGGTCTCGATGATGTACGCGGGCGGCGGCAGAACATCGGCCACCAGGTCCTTCATCTGCACCAGCTGTGCATAGTAAGGTCCGTTGATCACCAGGTCGCGCTTGGTCTGCGCTTCTGCCGGCGCGACGGCCAGCGCGGTGCAAGCAAGGAGTGCAAAGGTAGCCGCGGTACGACCGAACAAGTGTCTCATGGATCTCGTTCCTCTCGCGTTGCGTGCGCGGTCGCAGGGCAGACGGGAACCCTCCGATCGCTGGCAGCGTGCGGAAGCCACGCGATCACGCGCTCGTGATCACGCCGCCCGCACGCTGCACAGCGCCGGGGAAGTCCCGCCGTGCTGCTTCGCCCTGATCCCCTCATTGTGAGGTCGACCACGCGGCAGCCACGATGCAGGACCAACGTGTCCACGCGATGAACCGAGAATATCGAGTCGACGTGTCCGTACGAATGTTGGAAACCGCGGCGCAGCCCGACGAGTAAAAAGCGTCGCGCCGTAGCCGTGGTGGTCTACGCGACTGTCAGGGCGTGTCGCGCGGCGGCGGGGCGCTGAGGTGCCCCACGTGCCGGATGTCCTTGCCCTTGATCATGAAGATCACCTGCTCGGCGATGTTGGTCGCGTGGTCAGCCATGCGCTCCAGCCACTTGGCCACCGACTGCAGGTGAATGCCGCGCTCCAGCGCGGGCGGGTCTTCGCGCATGCGCAGGAGCAGGGTGCGGAACAGCTCGTGGTACAGGTCGTCCACCTGCACGTCGCGGTCGATCACCCGCTGCGCCTTGTCGTCGTCGCCGTGCACAAAGGCGTCGATGGCGTCGCGCACCATCGACTGCACCAGGTCCGCCATGCTGGACAGGTCGTCGAACGAGCCGAGCGCGGGCTCTCCAGCGAGGTCGAAGGCGCGCTCGGAGATGTTCACCGCCAGGTCGCCGATGCGCTCCAGGTCCGTGACCATCTTGAGCGCGAGCGTGATGAAACGCAGGTCCGAAGCCATGGGCTGTCGCTTGGCCAGGATCACCAGGCACAGCTCGTCGGTCTCGACCTCGAACTGATTCACCTTGTGATCGTGCTCGATGGTGCGCCGGGCCAGAGCCACGTCGCGGTCGACCAGTGCGCGGACCGAGTTGGCGATCATCGCCTCGACGTGGCCCGCCATCAGCAGCAGCTTGTCGCGCACCTGCCGCAGCTGGTTGTCGTACTCGCGATCGGTATGAGCTCGCGTCATGAAGTTCCCCAGCATGCAGAGAGCGTACACCCGAGCGAGGCGAGCTCTGAAAAAAGGTCGTGGATCAGCCGAACTTTCCCGTGATGTAGTCTTCGGTTCGGCTGTCCTTGGGTTTGGTGAAGATCGTGTTGGTCTGCGTGACCTCTACCAGGTCGCCCTGGAGGAAGAACGCGGTCTGATCCGAGACGCGGGCCGCCTGCTGCATGTTGTGCGTCACGATGATGATCGTGTAGCGGTCCTTCAGCTCGTGGATCAGGTCTTCGATGCGCGCCGTCGCGATGGGGTCGAGCGCCGAGCAGGGCTCGTCCATCAGCAGCACGTCCGGCTCCACCGCCAGGGTGCGCGCGATGCACAGGCGCTGCTGCTGACCGCCGGAGAGGCCGCCGCCGGAGAGGTGGAGGCGATCCTTCACCTCGTCCCAGAGCGCGGCCTGACGCAGCGCGGACTCGACCACGCGGTCCGCTGTCTCGCGCTTGTGAGTGTGCGTGAGGAACTTGCCCGCGAGCACGTTCTCGCGGATGGACATGGTGGGGAAGGGGTTCGGCTTCTGGAACACCATGCCCACGCGCCGCCGCAAGAGCACCGGGTCGACGTCCGACGCGTACACGTCTTCGCCGTCCAGCTCCACCTTACCCTCCGCGCGCGCGCTGGGGACCAGCTCGTGCTTTCCAGCACAGTGGGATCCGAAGCTTGGAATTCACGTGACTTGAAGTCGCGGC
>JADMIO011631490.1_pt1 | contig 113523 bp, 81 predicted proteins | sample 8958161 | NCBI WGS metagenome assembly JADMIO01 (sample SAMN16585339, study PRJNA669376) | soil metagenome | isolation source: Crop rotation soil | place: USA: Cullars Rotation, Alabama | collected 2011
CCGCGACTTCAAGTCACGTGAATTCCAAGCTTCGGATCCCACTGTGCTGGAAAGCCGGTCCCGCCGGAGATTATCGAACAAGCGCTCGCACTCGCAGCCGAGGCGCCCTCGGGCTACAATTTTCAGCCGTGGCGCTTTCTGGTGCTGACCGAACCCGCGCAGAAAGCACGGTTACGCCAGGCCGCATTCAGTCAGGATAAGATCACCCAGGCCTCGGTGATGATCGTCGCCTTCGGCCTCCGCGAAGGCTGGAAGGAAAACGTGGACGAGATCGTGCGGGTGGCCGGCGAGCGCCGGGGCCAGGATGCCGCGGCGCAGGAGAAACAGAAAAAAGGCGCGCTCGCTTTTGTCGCCACGCTGCCTCCGGCCGTATGGCTCAATCGGCAGGTGATGATCGCGTTCACGCACCTCATGCTCGCATTCGAGGCCCTCGGCTGGGACACCGCTCCCATGGAAGGCTTCGATGCCGCCGCCGTGCGCGCAGCCTTCGATTTGCCCGCCGACGCTGAAGTGGTCGCCCTGCTCGCCGTGGGCCGCGCGAGCGAGGAACACTCCCCACATCCCGGCCGTCTCGACGTCAGCCGCATCGCATTCCGCGAGCGCTACGGCGAGGCGTATTATCCTCATCACCTTTCCCCCGCATGAATATCAATCAACCTACTCGCGGAAAAATTCTGCTGCACGGCAATGGCGCCGGCGGCATCACCGGCGGAGATGTCGAGCGCCGTGCCGCCGAAATCGCGCTCATCAACGGACGTTCCCCCGGAACCATCACCGAAGCCGATCGCGAAGAAGCGCGGGCCGAGCTCGGCGGCACGACGTTGCCCGCCACGACCGCCGAAGACGTGGAGGGAGTCGCCGGTCTGAATCGCGATCCCAGCGAGCCGCCTTCGATCGGAGGCCACCAAACGCCCAATCTGGAAGGCCCCGACGAACAGAAAGCCGTCGAGCGCCTCGCCACCGAAGGGGTCGAGGAGGCCCAGCACGATCAGATGCTGGCCGCCCGCCACCGGCAGCGCCGCGCCGAAAAACACGGCGGTTGAACCGGGAGCAGGGCCGGAGTGAGGCGTAGAGCGTTTGCGCGCCCGCGGTTACGTTGCGGACGGGCGACAAAACCCGTTTTCTAGGGAAGCTTCCGTGGGGCCCTGTCGGGCATGGACGCCGGACGAAAGCGCAGATTTTCTGAGAAAAACTCCGGTGGATGGCACTAGTGCGCTCAGAAATTGTCCATCGGCGCCCCCTCACGGGAATTCGCCCATGCCAGCGACTGCCAGCAAGACCCTCCATGTGCTCGCGAGCGCACCCGATGATCGGGACGACGCCTTGGGTGGATTGTGGGCGCAACTCTCCGTAGGCTCGCGGGCTCATTACCAGGTGGAGCGCGCCGCGTCCCGCGCCGCCGTCCTCGAGGCCGCTCATCGCGGCGAGCACGATGTCGGGCTGCTCGTGCAGCCCGAAGACCGCGAAGCCGCGCTCGAGCTGTTGCGCGAGATCACGGGCCAAGGCACCGCGATGCCGATCATCGTGCTGACGACCTCTCCCGACCCTACCTTTGAAGACGCCGCGGCGGAGGCCGGCGCGGCGGATTGCCTCGATCTCACTGCGCTCACGGGCGCGGAGCTGGAGCGGGCGATCCAGCGCGCGGTGCGTTTTGGCGCCGTCCGACTGGATCTGCGAGCCAGCCGCCATGAGCTCGAGCACGCCCGGCGCAGCGCCGCGGCGGCGGGCGAACGCAATCGCGCCGCCCAACTGCTGCACAGCATCCTGCGCAACCTCCCCGTCATCGCCGGCCAGCTCGATGCCAACGCACGGGTCGCCGATGCCCAGGGCGCTGGCCTCTTGCCGCAAGGTATCCGGCCCGAGCGCCTCATCGGCCGCGTGTTTACCGATTTGTTTCCGCAAAGCCGAGGCCCGATCGCGGAGGCGCTCGCCGGCGGCGCGACGAGCTTCACCTTGAGCGGCCGCGCGCGCGGCCAGGAGTGGCACGCGGAATTTTTCGTGACGTTCGACAGCGGCCAGCGCGCGGGCGCGACCTTCCTCGGTCGCGATATCACCGACCGCCGCTGGCTCGAGATGAACCTGCTCAACGTCAGCGATGCCGAGCAACAGCGGCTCGGCACCGATCTGCACGATGGCCTCGGCCAGCAACTCACCGGTCTCGCTTTCATGGCCGCCGCCCTGCGCGACCGGCTGAAAGCCACACTCCCCTCCGAGGTCCCGCAAGCCGATGCGCTCGCCCGCCTCGCGCGCGAAGCGACTGTGCAATCGCGAGCGCTCGCGCGCGGCCTGCATCCGGTGCAGTTGGAAAAGCATGGACTCGTCGCGGCCCTCGAGGAGCTCGCGACGCAATCCCAGGTGCTGCACGGCATCGTTTGCACCTTCCGTGCGCGCGGCCCCTTGCCCGCCTGCGAGCACGCCACGGAGCTGCATCTCTACCGCATCACCCAGGAAGCGATCCGGAATGCGGTGCGCCATGGGGCCGCCCGGCGGATTGCGATCACCCTGGCTTCGCGGGGCCGCACGCACCGTCTCGCGATTACCGACGATGGCAGTGGCTTCGATCCCGCGCTCAATCGCAACACCGCCGGTCGCGGTCTCCGCTTGATGGGCTATCGCGCCACGATCATCGGCGGAAATTTTTCCGTCAACGCCCATCCCGGGCGTGGCGCCCGCATTGCTTGTCTCTTCTCCAATTCACCCACCCATGAAAATGAACGCGCTGCCCACTCTGCCTCAATCCGGCCCGAAGTCGCCGACCCCGCGTAAAATCTTCCTCGTCGATGACCATCCCGTGACCCGCCAGGGCGTGGCGATGCTGATCAATCAAGAGCACGACTTCGTCGTCTGCGGCGAAGCCGACAACGGGCCGCAAGCGGTCGAAATGATGCCGAAGGCCGCACCGGACATGGCCATCATCGACATCACCCTGAAAACCACCAGCGGCATCGAGCTGTTAAAGGATCTGAAGGCGCTGATGCCCGACCTGCCCGTGCTCGTGATGTCGATGCACGACGAAAGCCTCTATGCCGAACGCGCTCTCCGCGCCGGGGCACGGGGCTACGTGATGAAACACGAGCCGGCGGAGAACGTCCTTGCCGCCATCCGCCGCGTGCTCGCGGGCGAGCTGCACCTGAGCGAACGGGTGAAGGAAAAGATGCTGAATCGCCTCGCGCATCGTCGGAAGGACGCCGTGGCGTTTTCCATGGACACCCTGAGCGACCGTGAAATGGAAGTGTTTCAACTGATCGGGAACGGCTTTGGCACGCGCCAGATCGCAGAGCGGCTCAATCTGAGCGTGAAGACGATCGATTCATACCGCGAACACCTGAAGCTAAAGCTGCGGCTCGAAAACGGCGCGCATCTGGTGCATCACGCGATCCAGTGGATGAAGAGCGAAAACGTCGTTTGAGGATCGCTCCTTCCATCTTACCAAGCGCCGTCATCGGGTCTAAGCCGGATGTCCGGGGGGTAGTTCCCGCCTGATGGTGCGGGCGACGAGATTGTGGCAATCTCTGCGGCGCCGCGAGTCCACGCCTCACGTCGCGATTGTCCACGGTGGCTCCAGCTAGCGTGATTTTAATTTTGAGTCGCGAAAGAACCCTTAAAGCACTCCTTCGCCTCCCCCTAAACGCCAAAAAAGAAAGGCGGCTCCCAACGGGAGCCGCCTTTTTGTTTTGGACCTCCAACCCGGGGTGAGCGGGCGGACGGTTGATCCGAAATTTTAATCGACCACTTTCTTGATCTGCTCGGCTTTGCGCAGGTGTTCGTTGAGCGTGGCAAGCTGCTCCCGGGCGAAGGCAGCCACCTCGGGATCCTTGGCATCACGCGCGGCGTCCTCGAAGAGGCTGACCGCTCGGCGGTGCGCACTCACCATTTCCTTGACGTAGTCTTCATCGAAATCCGAGGGCCGCTTGTCCGACCATTTCTTGGCGGCGTCCTCGGTCGCCGGCTCGAGCGCCACGCCCTTGCTCGTCGCCAGCCGCGCCAAGCTGGTGTCGAGCGCCTGATGCAGGGTGAGGAGTTCCTGCGCAAGCGACCGAACTTCGGAGCGAACGGCGCGCTCCGTGGCGATGCGCGAGATCGCAACTTCCTCGGTATTGGCCTTGGCGGCCTTCTGCACGAAACTCCGATCGCCGCGATTCAGCATCGCGTTCACGTCGTCCGCGGCGGTGTCCGGTTTGGGATTGGCCGCCTCCGGTTTGTTCGGATTGGGCAGAGGCAAATGGGGGGTTTGAGCCGACGCCAGAATCGCGGTGGCGAACAACGCCCCGGTGACAATCAGCGCTCGCGGCGCGAAAGAGGAAACAGCGTTGGTTTTCATAGCACCAGCTTGGTCCTCCCGCGCCACCTCGCGTTCCGGCACCGAGTATGTAGGACGGTATGGGGGAAAGCCCCGAGCTTTGCCCCCGCTGTGTCAGGTTCTACTCAACGTCGGGGGATGGGCGGGGTGCTGCCTCCGACCCGTCCGCTCGCACGGCGCGGCGCCGCCCGCTCGTTTTCGTTTTTCGGCGCAGAAGATGGCGTTCCTTCCCGCTGGAGTTGGCGTTCGGCCTCGCACCAGATCTCTTCGTCGCGGCCCTGCGGGCAGTCGTATTTCTTCCAAAGTTCCTCGGCTCGGCGCGAAATTGCCTCGTGGGTCGGGGACGCATTCGTCTCCGGACCGGCGTTGATGGTGGTTTGTTGTTTCATACCAACGTAGTATGCCTACGCCCGCGCCAGGCTACCATCCGGCTGCACTCCGATTGTGAAACCGGGGCCACCACCGGCCGGTGATCAGGTCTGATCGCCCGGGAAAATATTGAGCGAGAGTCCCGCATCCCACTGCGATCCGCCAACGCAACCGCGCCGCCCCAGCATGAGCCGGGCGGCGCGGAATCCGAAATGGCTTTCGCCGATCTTTACTTGATCGCGATGTTGTTCGTGACGTTGCGCACGCCGGAGATGCCGGCGGCGAGCTCGGCGGCGCGGGCCTTCTCCTCGGGGGAGTTGACGAAGCCGCTGAGCTGCACGGTGCCCTTGAAGGTTTCGACGTTCACCTGGCGGGCCTTGACCATCTCGTCCTTGACGAAGGCGGCCTTGACCTTGGTGGTGAGTGCGGCGTCGTCGATGTATTCACCGGTGCTCTCGCGGGTGGCCGTCGAAGAACAACCGGAGAAGATGGCGGCGGTGCTTGCGCCCGCGAGAATGGTGGAGAGAGAAACGACTTTGAGGAATGTTTTCATAGGAGGGAGATGTTGAGGGTGAGGGTTGGCGATGTTGGTGGTGGGCCGGAAAGCGGGGTTCCTCTGGGAGTCCAAAACGGCGCGGGGTCCTTGCCCCACTCACGCCAACTTAGGCGGCGGCGATCGTGAGGCGGCCCGCGGTGCGCGAGGCCTCGAACCATTCGCCGAGTTCGGCATCGACCGGGAATTCGGGGCACATTTCGGCCAGCAGGGCGCGAACGTTTTCCCGGGCGCGGGCGATGCGGCTTTTCACGGTGCCGACGGTGATGCCGAGCGTGACGGCGATCTCTTCGTAGGACCGGTGGAGGACCGTGCGGAGGGTGAGGACTTCACGATGACGCGACGGGAGGCGCTCCATGCAGGTTTGGATCAGTCCGGAGAATTCCTCGGCCACCACCGTGCGCGCCGGATTGGAATCCTCGGCGGCGACGAGATCGGAAAGCGTCGAGACGCCATCGTCACCGAGCGGGCAGTCGAGCGAGAGCGTCGCGTGCCGGCGGCGGCGGAAGAAATACCAGAAGCGGTTGTGGGCGAGATTGACCGCCACGCGGTGCAGCCAGGTGGCCAGCGAGGAATCGCCGCGGAAGCGCGCGAGTCCGCGGTGGGCGTGAATGAAGGTGTCTTGGGTGACCTCCTCGGCGTCGGCGTAGTTGCGCAACAGCGAGCGGGTGATCGTCAGGATCTTCTCGCGGTGATGGCTCATGATCTCGACGAAGGCTGATTCATCGCCGGCGTTGAAGCGACGGACCAGTTCGGCGTCGCGCTTCGCATCGGCGGCCGACGCAGCGCTGCGGGCAGCGCGCTCGGCTTGCGAGCGGTCGGACAGAATGCGGGTGGCTTTCGGGAAGGAGATGATCGCGGTATTCATGGGTGTGGTTGAATTGGCTGTTGTCAGAAGGGATGATTGAGAACGTGCCGACCTATTACCTTGGATCGTGCCAGCTCCATGCCACAGCTATCCAAACTTCACTTTACCATGGTTTTAAAAAATTGGACGGATTTTTAAACGCCGGCGGCGTCGAAAAACCCGTGCATTTTGCGCGGGCTAAAAATTCAATTCATGCAATCCGCGCGCTCGATGGAACTCTTTGCGCTTGGTGCCATAACCGCCGCAGAGCCCCTCCGGGCCGAGCGCGCCAACGCCATATTTTGGCGGCCTCGATCGGACCACGAATTTTCCCCTCTTTCCCTCGATGAGCCGCGGCAAATTCGGCTTTCCTTTGACCGCATCCGAAACAGCTTTGAAACGTCTTTTCTTAGCCAGTGAAAAGGTCTTCCCAGCAGCGGTTGATCGCTTTCTCCCCTACTCGATCCCGCGCCCCTTCCCCAGCCCAACTTACCTGACGTGTTTTCCGTGCGAACTTCCTTAAAACGCCTGTCGCCCTGCCTTGCCGGCCTCCTCGCGATGGCGTCGACGCTATCCGCTCAGACCGCCGCAAAACCGCCGGCATTGTTTCAGAAATATTGTTTTGAGTGTCACAGCGACTCGAAGGGCAAACCCGAGGGCGGCATCAGCATGGAGAAGCTCCTCGGCCAGCCGTCGGTCGGCCCCCACTCCGCCCAATGGGAGAAGGTCGTCGAGATGCTGGAAACCTCGGAGATGCCGCCGTCCGACGCGGAAAAATTTCCGACCACCGCCGAGCGCACTGCCGCAGTGAGCTGGGTTCGTTCCGCCCTGAAGACTTACGAACGCGATCACGCCGGCGAGCCCGGGCACGTGACCGTCCGCCGCCTCACGAGCGGCGAATATGCCTACGCCATCCGCGATCTCACCGGGATCGATATCGACGCCGGGATCGACAGCTCGGGTGATTCCGTCGGCGGCGAAGGTTTCACCAATTACGGTGATGTTCAGTTCGTGCAGGACGCGAGTCTCGAGCGCTACCTCGAAGCCGCCAAGGTGGTAGCCGATCACGCCGTGGTCGGCGCCGGGCCGCTGGAATTCTCGCCGGACTCCGGCAAGAGCGGCGTGGAGCTGTTCGCCCTGAATCGGATCAACGAACTTCACACCCACGGCTTTCGCGTGGTCTCCGGCGAAGGCGGCCGGCCCTTCGGGTTGGAGCGTTACGGCAAGGCCTTTTACACCGCGTGGTTTTTCGCGCACCGCGCTGCCTTGGGCGAGCCCAAGGTCACCTTGAACGAGCTCGCCGCCCGCGAAGGCCTGACGCCGACGTTCACGCAACACATCTGGTCGGTGGTCAATCAACCGGTGCTCAAGTATCCGGTGGCCGATATGGTTTCCCGGTGGAAGGCTTTTCCGGCGCCGACCGCCGACGTCGCCGCCTCGCTCGAAAAAGGGCGGACCGCTGCCGCAGAGCTGCAGAAATATATGATGAACTGGCCCGTCTGGTTCTTCGGCCGCGGTCAGTTGGCGGCGGGCGGCGCCGGCGACGAAAGCCCACTCGTTTTCGACGACACCTCGCTGAGAGTGATCCCTTCCTTCCAATACGCCGTCCAACTCGGCGGCTTAGCCAATCGCGGCGGCCGGGGACGCGGCGGTCAGGGTGGTCAGGGATTCCAAGGCCAGGGTGCTCAGGGCGCTGTGCCGGCTCCGCAAGGCGCGCCGGCCGCCGAACCCGCGCCCAGCAACGTGACGAAGGTCTTTCTCACGGTGGAAAATCTCAATCTCACCCCCGGCGTAAAATCCGTCGTGATCTGGCGGAATCCTCGCATCGTGGTGCGCGGTGGCGCGGGCGGCGGCGGCTTTGGTGGCGGCGGTTTCGGTTTTGGGGGCCAAGGAGGAGGCGGCGGCGGTCGCGGCGGTTTTGGCGGACGCGGCCGGGGTGCCGGCGCAGGCGGCGCCGGCGCGGCTGAGGCGGCTGCAGTCGCAGCAAATCCGGCCGGGACTCCCGCCGCCATCGCGGGCGGGCGCGTCGGCGGAGCCGGCGAAGCTGTCGCTGCGGCGACGCCCGCGGGCGGCGCGGGCGCCGAGGCCGCCCAAGCCGGCAATGGTTTCGGCAACGGCGGAAATGCCAATGGCAATGGCCGCCGCGGCGGCCGGGGCGGCATCGCGGGCGGGGCGGCGGGTCCGAGTCAGTCCCTCCGCGACGTTCTCCCTCCCGACGTCGTCGAACGCCTCGGCTTCGGTCGCAGCATCGACGGCTCGGCAATGAAGCCCGAGGATATCGCGGCGACCGGCACGATCTCCTTCGATATTCCCACGCAGCCGGGTCAGACACTCGAGTTTCAGGTCGATGCCGAACTGGGGGCAGACCGCAACGGCGTCCTGAAGCTCATCGTCACCGACCGGCCTGATGCACCGCCGGCGCGCGGCGCCCAGGCGCGGGTGTTCATCGGCGAGCCCGGCAGCGCCGGCTACAAAGCCTTCCGCGCCGGCATCGAGGAATACCTCGCGCTCCTCCCGCCCAATTCCCACGGCGAAGCCAATCCGGCCGACAAGGATCCGGTGCCATTGCCCTTCGACAGCACTTACAACACCCCCGAACACGATGCCTTCGTGCTGCGGGTAAAATACCAGCGCACCGACCAGTTCCTCGCGGAAAAAATGTTGGAGGACGCCGATCAACTGAAGTTGGAGCAGGCCTGGAGCAACCTGTTCGACGTGTTTCCCTATCACGACAACTACCTCGGCCTCCTCGCCGAGCACTACGAATACAAGTTGCCCGCGCGGCGCATTGCCGAACTCACTCCCGCCCAGATCGCCGCGATGCCCGCCGCGATGCGGCCGGAAGTCGAAAAGCTCCGCACCGAATTCGCCGCCGTCGTCAAAGCCCAACTCGACGCCGAGCCCGGACATGTCGAGGACGTCCTGGGATTCGCCACCCGCGCCTGGCGCCGGCCGCTGGCCGCGGCGGAAAAGGACGGGCTGCGCGCTTTCTATCAACGCTCCCGCAAAGAGCAGCACCTCGATCATGACGCCGCCATCAAGGCCACGATCGCGCGCGTGCTCGTCTCGCCCACTTTCCTGTATCGCATGGAGCCTGTCGCCGCCAATCAGGAGCGTCCGCTCACCGACTGGGAAATGGCGAGCCGCCTGAGCTTTTTTCTCTGGGCATCGATCCCCGACGACGAACTGCGGCGCGCCGCGGGCGCGGGCGAGCTGACGAAACCTGACCTGCTCGCCAAACAGGTTCGCCGCATGACCGCCGATCCGAAGGCCCGCCGCCTGGGCGCGGAGTTCTTCGGCCAGTGGCTGGGTTTCTATCACTTCGAGGACTTCCGCGGCGTAGATACCAGCCGTTTTCCCGAATTCACCACCGAGATCCAAGCCGCGATGTATGACGAGGCCGTCTCGACCTTCGAATACATGGTCCGCCAGAACCGCCCGATGCGGGAACTCCTGCAGGCCGATTATACCTTCCTCAACCAGCCGCTCGCGAAGTTCTATGGCATCGAACGCGAAGTCCCCTCGAAGGACGCGCTGACCAAGGTCGACGCCGCCAACACCGTCAACCGCGGCGGCGCCCTCCGGCTCGGCGCCGTCCTCACCGTCACTTCCGCGCCGCTGCGCACCAGTCCGGTCAAACGCGGCGATTGGGTCCTGCGCCGCATCCTCGGCACGCCGACGCCGCCTCCTCCTGGCAACGCCGGCACGCTCCCGGCCGATCCGAAGACCTTCGGTGACCTGACGCTGCGCGAAAAACTCGCCGAGCATAAGGTGAACCCCACCTGCGCCGGCTGCCACGTGAAGATCGACCCGCTCGGCTTTCCGCTCGAGGGCTTCGATGCCGTCGGCCGCCCCCGCCTCGCCTACGACGACGGCAAGCCGGTCGACACCCAGGGCGAGCTCGCCGACAAACGCATGATCTCCGGCGCCGACGGTCTCCTGAAATATCTCGGCGAGCGCGAGCCCCAGGTCATGCGCACCCTCGCGCGCAAGATGATCGGCTATTCCCTTGGCCGCACCGTGCTCGCCTCCGACCGACAGCTGCTCGACGACATGGCCGCCACCGGTGGCAACGCCTCGTTCGCGGACCTCGCGGTAAAGATCGCCACCAGCCGCCAGTTCCGCCACCGTGCGGGTGACGAAGCCGAACCGGCCCGCTCTTTGGTTCTCACCGACGCCTCCTCGGCCGGCCGCAGCCAGACGACAAACTGATTTACCCAACTCCTTACCCCAAGCTCTGTCCCCTCCTCCCATGCATATCGGCCGCCCTCTCCCTGTTACCACCCGGCGTCATTTCGTGCGCGGCCTCGGCGTCGCGCTCGCCCTTCCCTGGATGGAATCGCTTCCCGTCTTCGCGCAAATCCCCACCGCCGGGAAGCCCTCGAACAAGCCGCCGCTGCGGATGGGCGTCATCTACTACTCGAACGGCGTCGAGCCCGAGGACTGGTGGGCGAAGGGCTCGGGGGCCAACATGGAAATCGGTCCTTCGGCCGCGCCCATGCTGCCGCATCGCGAGGACATCATCTTCATCGACGGCCTCTACAATCAAGCCGCCGCCGCCTCGACGAGCCCCCACCTTGGGCGCATGAATCTGCTCTCCGGCGAACCCGTGAGCCTCGATCCGGCGGTCATCCGCGTCGGCACGTCGATGGACCAGGTCATCGCCGCGCAGATCGGCCACCGCACGGCCCTGCCGAGCCTCGTCCTGGGCGTCGAACCCAACGAACTCCGCCTCGAGGACGGTCTGTCCATGATCTACGGCTCCAGCCTGTCGTGGGTCACGCCCTCGAAGCCGGCGACGAAGGAAGTTTATCCGTCGCGCGCGTTCGACCGTCTCGTCGGTGACGGCACCGGCCGCAAGCTCGACCGCAGCATCCTCGACGCCGTGCGCGACGACACGCAGAGCCTCCGCGCGAAGATCAGCCACGATGACAAGGCGAAGCTCGCCGAATATCTCGAGTCCATCCGCGACATCGAAAAGCGCATCGAGCGGGCCAACCAGGAGGAACGCCTCGAAGGCTGGCGCCCCACCCTCGAAAAGCCCGACATGCCGCGGCCGAAGGACGAACTCCCGCAGAATGTGCCCGACCACATGAAGCTGATGCTCGACCTTGTCGTGCTCGGTTTCCAGATGGACAAGACCCGCATCGCGACGCTGATGCTGAACAACGACCTTTCCCAGATGAACTTCAAGTTCGTCGAGGGCGTGAAGGGCGCGCTGCACCTCGACCTCACGCACAACGGCCACGCGCCGCAGAAGGTCGCGATGTATCTCAAGACGAACCAATTTCACTTCGCGCAGTTCGCCTACCTGATCGAGCGCATGAAGGCCATCAAGGAGGGCGAAACCAACATGCTCGACAATTCGATGCTCATGTTCGCCTCGAATCTCTTCGACGGCAACGGCCACACCGCCAACCGCCTGCCCGTGATGCTCGCCGGCAAGGGCGGCGGCACACTCAAGACCGGTCGCGTCCTCAACTACCTCGACAAGACCAACGACGAGCGTCGCCTCTGCAGCCTGCACCTCTCGCTCATGGACCGCATGGGCGTGAAGCTCGACCGCTTCGGCGATACCAACGCGCGTCTCGCGGAATTGTAATCCCCCCGACTGGGACGGCGGCGCTGAAAAACCCGCCACCTCTGATCGCCAGAAAAGAGCCCGACGCAAGTCGGGCTCTTTGGTTTTAGGAGCCTCGCTCGCCGCGGATTTTATGATCCGCCGTCAGCACAAATCTTCGTGGAGCGGCCGATCCGCTTCACCGCCCAACGGAGGATTGTCGTCGCGCCGCCCGCGCGCTGAACTCGGTGGATGTTCGCTACGTTCACTCACGGATTCGCCCGCACGGTCAGCCGTTCGCTGGCGGCGTGCGAGCTGACGCATGCGCCGCGCCAGGAGTTCGATCTCAAACGGGCGCATGAACAACACGACGCCTACATCGCCGAACTGCGCGCGGCGGGCGTCGCGATGACCGTGCTCCCCGAGGCGCCGGATTTGCCCGACGCGATGTTCGTCGAGGATCCCGCGATCGTGCTCGACGAGCTCGCGATCCTTACCCGCCCCGGCGCGCTCAGCCGCCGGCCGGAAGTCGGGCTCATCGCGCCGACGATTGGCGCGGTGCGCCGCACGTTCGCGATTCGCGAACCGGGCACGCTCGAGGGCGGCGACGTGTTGCGTCTCGACCGCACGCTGTTTGTCGGTCGCTCTAGCCGCACGAACGCGGAAGGCATCCGCCAGCTCGCCGAGATCGTCGCGCCGTTCGGCTACGCCGTAAAACCCGTCGCCGTGCGCGGCTGCCTGCACTTGAAATCCGCGGTCACTGCGGTCGCCCCCGATATTCTTCTCGCGCACTCGCCATGGATCGAGTCCGCGCCGTTTCGCGAGTGCGAAATCGTTGCGGTGGATCCCGCGGAGCTCTCCGCGGCCAATGCGCTGGCCGTCAATGGCCGCGTCCTCGTCGTCGCCTCGGCGCCGCGCACCGCGGCGCGGTTGTCCGCGCGCGGGTTAAACGTTCGCCGTCTCGATGTCTCCGAACTGCAAAAAGCCGAGTCAGGCCTGACCTGCTCGAGCCTGCTGTTCGCGAAACCAAGTAGCTGAACGAGCCGATCGGCGTCCGGCCTGCGCGACCCGGCGCCGACTGGCCGCACCGCCGCTTGCCACCCTGTTTCGTCGTCATGGCTGGCCGCGCTTCGCCGGAACCGCGTTTTTATTTTTTCCTCCGCCACTGGCTCAGCGTGCGCTGGCTGCCTGCCGCCGCCGTGAAATCGTCCGGCCGAGGCTGGCCGGGAGCGCCCATGCAGAAGCAGGCTTCGCCGCCGCTCCAGCGCAGGAGACCGAGCTGAACGGTGCCGGGATACATGCCGCCGACATTGTAGTAATCCACGTGCATCGGGTCGGCGCCTTCGTCGAGCCGCACCCGCGCGTGGATCATCGTCTGGCCGCCGAAGGAAATCTTCAGTTCGTTCTTCGTGGCGACGCGCAGACCGGTTCGGACCATCATGGCCGGCAATTCCTGGCCGTCGCGGACCACGTTCACCGCGGACCACTCGCCCTGCAGTTTTGTCAGCGTGGACGAGGTGACATAGTCGAAACCGGTTTCGTCGACCGCAGGTGGCGGAGTGCGCGGTGCGGGAGCGGAACCGCCGCTCACATCGATCGGGCGGGCGGCGGAGGTGCGAGTGAGCGTCTCGCAGGCATGGCCGCTGCCGGGCGCAGTGCCAAAAGCCTTCGGTCGGGGGCGGCCGTTGAGGTCGAGACATAGTTCGAGTTGGCCGCCGGCGAAGCGGAAGATGCCATAGTTCCAGTTCCCCGCTTCGGGGCCGGCAATGAACTCGATGTCAATTTCGTGCGGCTCGACCTCGACGTTGAGATTGAAGATGCCCTCGTAGGTGGCGTCGGGCGATTCCGTGCGGAAGCGATCGCCGTCGATGAGCACGCGCGAGGTCGCGAGCGCGCCGGCGGGCATGATGGCGCCGTCGACCTCGAGCCGCGCGAAACTCCAGCTCCCTTCGAGCGCGCGCAGTTGTTCGACGTGGCGGGCCAGATGCGGCCAGCCGGAGAATCCGGTCTGGCGCGCGATCGCGGACTGCGCGTCGGCGAGCCGGAAGCGGATCGCGAGAACCTCGGCCGTTGAAAGGTCCTTCGCCGCGGGCAGGTTTTGGCGGATGGTAGCGACCGCCGCAGGATCGCGAGCGGCGAGCGCGGCGAGCAGGGCTTTGGCCTGACGCCGGAGGTGATCCAAATTGGGGCGGGCGGGAAGATTCCTAGCCATGTGAGTTCTCCATGAGGGCGCCGGGATCCGCAACTGGCGGCACGAAGAACGTGCAATTAACCGTGAGGTTCGAAGAGTGAAGTCGGGTTAATCCCTTTCCGCGGATCCGGTGGCGTGCTTCCAGCCGGAATCAGAAATACCGGCGGCCCGTCTGGTGGCTAGCAGATTTTGGCGGCGCGCCGCTCAGCCTTCGAACTCGTGACGGTAGCCGGCGATGAGTTCGTCCACGGAGAGCTTGCCGTCCTTGTTCTGGTCAAAGCTGTCGAAACGCGTGGCCGGCATGTAGGCCGCCTCGGTTTTATCGAGCGCGGCGTCATGATTGGCGTCCAGCGTGGTGAACAAATTCGCCAGCACGGCGCGCATCTCCGTCACTTCCATGCGGCCGCTGCGGTTACGATCCTGCCAGCCGACCGCCTCGAAAACGATGAACAGCTCGTATTCCACAAAGACCAAATAGTCGTCGTGGTTGATATCCGCGACGGCGAACAGGTCGCGGCGGAGCTTCATGAATTCGTTTACGCTGAGCCGGCCGTCGCCGTCGGTGTCGAGGCGCAGAAACGTGTCCTGCGCGACCGCGCTGCCCTTCACTTCCTCCGCTTCGATGAAATCGTTGTTGTTTTTATCGGCGGCGCGAAACAGCGCGAACGACGCACGCTGCCATTCCGCGGGACTGATGGCGTTGTTCGCCGTGCTGTCCATCTCGCGAAAGGCCGCCGCGATCTGTTCGGCCGCAGGCAGCGCCCGCGCCATCGGCAAGGCCGCGGCGAGCGCGAAGCAGGCGCCAAGGACGAGATGCGGCAGACGCATGCGCTCAGGACTTCTTCGCGTTCTTCCAAGACGCGTAAGCGAGGCGATCGGCATCGGTCCCGGCGACTTTCGCCGAAAGGCGGGTCTGGCTGGCGAGATCGGCCTTCGGATCATAGCCCGTGGCGAGCGCGAATCCGAAACGACCGCCGAGCGGGTCCGGGCTAACCGCCTGAAGCGCGGCCACGAGTTGGGTCAGTTTCGGATCGGGCTTTTTCTGCGCGGCACCCACCGTTTGCGGAGCGGCGAAAAAGGTGACGGCGGTCAGAAGCGGGAGAGCGAATTTGAGTTTCAACATGGTGGATGGGGGTGAACCTGGCACTAAGGTATACCCCCCAGACATAAAGCACCATTCGTAGTAACACCGGGTTCACTACTTACTCCGCAAATCGCTCTTCAACTGAAGTAAACACATTGTTTACGGGACCGGTCGGCAAGGTATTCCCCAGATTCGAGACGCGCCGTCCCCCGCGGCCCTAAGTCAAATCAAGGATTCCTGAATGCCTTCGCCGCGTTGACGCCACCCGGCGGCGCGGGTTCAGTCCACGCCCAACCCTCTTCTTATGGCGAAAAGCACGTTGAAGCGTTTGCCCCCGAAAAAACGACCGCGCAAAGCCAAGGCGAACACCCGCGGCGCCATCGCGCTCGAGACGTTGCTGCCGAACCTCACCGGTGACGCGCTCGCGGCAAAGACCGCGGTCGAGCAGGCCGGCGGCGTGGTGACGGGGCAATATCTCGATCCGCTCGGCGGCAATCCGTTGCTGCTCGCGGTGCTGCCGATCGACAAGGTGGAGCCGACGCCGTTTCAACGCGACGTGTCGGACGCCCACCACAAGAAGCTCGCCGATGTGCTGGACCGCACCGGAATTTTTCTCGATCCCATCATCGCGATCACCGCGGCCACCGGATTCTGGACGCCGAACGGCGGCCACCGTCTCGCCGCGATGCGCCGCCTCGGCGCCAAAGCGATCACGGCGCTCGTCGTGCCCAAGCGCGAAGTGGCGTGGCAGATCCTCGCGCTCAACACCGAGAAGGCGCACAACCTGAAGGACAAGTCGCTCGAGGTGATCCGCATTTTCCGCAACCTGATGGAAGATCGCGCGGAAAAAGCGGAAAAGGAATTCGGCTATTACTTCGAGGAGGCGTCGTTCATCAAGATGGGCCTCTGCTACGAGCAAGCCCCGCGCTTCAGCGGCGGCGTCTACAATTCGTTCGTGCGCCGGCTGTCGGCGTTCGGCGAGGATTCGCTCACCCTATCCCTAAAAGTGCACGAGCGCCACGCCACGATGCTGCTCGAACTCGACGCCAAGGTCGCCGAGGTCGTCGCGAAATTGAAGGCGAAAGGTTTCGTGAGTCCCTATCTGAAGGCGTTCGTGGTCGGCCGCTCGAACCCGCTGCGCTTCATGTCGGAGCCGCCGCCGCTCGAAGAGCTCATGAAAACGATCCGCGGCAAGGTGGAGCGCTTCAACGTCGATAAGATCAAACAGGAAGACATCGTCGCCTCCGGCGGCGGCGCGGCGGACGACGAGTAACGGCGCCGCCGGGGCAGAACAGGCAAACTTTCAGGCCTTGACCGCCGCGGATGGTGCCGCACCTTTGCCCCTCCGCACTTTCTTGCCTGATGGTGTAATGGTAGCACAGGCGACTTTGACTCGCCTAGTCATGGTTCGAATCCATGTCGGGCAGCCAACGCAAAGTCTCCCCCTTTTCCCTGAGCCGTGAGGACGTCGCGAAGCTCGTCCAGCTTCGCCAATACCCCATCTAAAACGCTCGATAACGGCTTTCTTTGTGCGCACTGCTGTGCGCCTCCCAGCCACGGCAACTTCTCCATCTCATCGTGGACAGCCAACGCCGGAACATCAGTATAAACGTTTGCGGTAAGATTCGCGTCGGAGTGTCCTAAAATTTCTTGCGCGACGCGCTGCGAAATGCCTGCACGCACGCCCATCGTTTGCCACGTCTTACGAAACGAATGAAAGTGAACCACACGGCCAAGCGAATCGCGCCGCTCTATGCCCGCCCGTTTCAAGTCGGACCGCAATGCATCGTAGCTCGGAAACTCAGGAAAAACTGAGTCCGTAGGTTGGGCGCCCGCGGGCAGAAAAGCGCGCAGCTCCCTAACCACGTGTGGGTGAAGCGGGACCGCTCGCTTCTCCGCGTCTTTCATCGTTCCCTCACGAAAAAGCGCATATGGCCGAGCTTCGTCCAAGTGCAGATCAGAAACCACCAAGGCAGCAACCTCCGATCGTCGCTGCGCCGTGTAAAGCAGCGCCATATAGGCCATGCGCCGCGATGCACTGACAACTGCAAACAGCTGCAGCAGTTCATCCTGGGTATACGCGCGACACGGACGGACTTGCTTACCGCGTGTTGCAACACCTCCCACTTTCGCTAGCGGATTGCGTTCTACGCGCTCCACCCTGACGAGCCAGTTTAGTAACGCCATCACGGACGTTTGGTATTCTTTCTTAGTTTTCGCCGAACGTTGAAGAACCGAACGCCAAGCCAAAAACGTGGCAGGCGTAACCGCAGCTAACGTCGCCCAACGACATTCCCTCACCACACGCTTAATACGTGCGACCGTTTCCTTGACGTGAGAGGGTGCCAAGTCCCGTCCGCGCAAATAAGTTTCATACTCGCGCACCAGAACATCCAAAGGGGCAAAAAAAGTGTCCCGAATCAAACGATTCGGAGCCAGACCTTCCCGCACTCGCTGAGCCTCAACCACAATATCGCGAAGCCGTTTGCGAGCAACCATCTCATCTGGGGTGTCCAGTGCTACCCGTTTGACTCGTTCACCGCGCGCCAACGAATAGCGACCCGAGAACAGGCGCGCACGAACGCGCTTCCCGTTGACTCGCCGACTGGGTCTGAAAACATACTCGATCATCTTACTGCACCAATTTGCATCAGATTGCACAGCACAAGTCAACCGCCATGAGAACAACCGTAACGACTCCCCCTCATATTGACCCCAAGATAGCTGAGCACGCCGAGCGCCTTTCAGTCAGTCCGGCCGAATATCTGACCCTAATCGTCAAAAATTGGTTCGCGAACGGATGTCCTCCCGTGACTCTGGAAGAGGCCACGCTGCGCGAAGCGATTGCCGCAAACGGCAATCCCGACCTTCGACCAGTGCGCGGTAAGAAAAATCGCGGTTAGTGGTTATTTCCACCGTGGAAATTATGCTCGCTTCGCTCGGAGCGCTTCGCGCGCTACCGTCGCTTCGCGACGCCCTTCCCCGCCGAGGCAGCGTCTCATGATAGCAGAGGCATCAAGGAGCTTCCGCGCGGCGATGTCCTTTGGCACCGTCCCGCGGACTCCTCCTTGACGCCTCTGCTATCAGGCGCTGTCCCCGACGGGGAAAAAAGGGTTGGGCCAAGACGCCGTCAGGACGAATCGGGCTAGCGGGCCGGACGCCAATTGACGTTCGCAACCAACGATCACCAGTCCACAGACAATTCTCGTAATACCACCCGTCCGGTATGCGCTCTTCGACCCAAGCACATACGCCCACAATGCCGAATAGTTGCGACGCAACGACCTCGTCGAAACTTACAAACGGGCCATCGCACTGCGCTACACCGCGTTCTGTGTAAAGATATACGATCACTTGTCATGCCCCTTTCTCCGCTTCCAAACGCGTTCTGCTGCAAAACTCTTCCTAATGTTCACCTCTTCGCGTCGCGTGCCAGCGAAGCCCCGCCGAGCGTTAGTATCCAACTCGAAACCCGGAAGCATTTCGCGGAACTCGCGCAGCAAAATGACCAATGACATTTCGGACTTCAGTCCGAAACCCTTCGCCGCCTCCGCCATCGTTTCACCTTCTATCAAATCAGGTCGCAACGCGTATAGCAGAACCCACGCGCGCGTTCCGAACGTTTTCTTTGCGCGCTGATTACCGAGCGAGAGATAAAGCAGCAACGGCGTAAGCACCTCGCCCAATGCTTGCCTAACACTGGGTGCTTCTGGCAAATGCCGCTGATCTGCCGCCCAATCTGCAAAAGACAGCTTATCGGCCTTGCGTAATAATCGCTTTTCAAAAGCGACGGACGTGCTCCAACGATTTTTGTCGGTTACCATAAAGACTCCTCATCCCGCTACTACGACCCGCCCCGGTCTATCGCCTATCATTCCGAACTCACGGTCTCGACGTTCCACTTTCCACCGCGGAAATTTAGGTGATTCGTCTTCGAGGACAAACAACCGTTCCGCCCGTTGTAGCATTTCGCTGTTACGCTCATCCTCCAACCACTCCCGGGCCAACCTCGTGTCATATTCCGCGCCGGCCTGCCGCATCGCGCGGAATTGGGTCGTAAAAGGACGTAGCTCCATCACGCGAAGCCGGATATAACTCGCCCTCTCCGACTCCTCACGAATGTCCCGGACCCGCGTCCCAAACTGTGTTCCGCCAAATCTGGCCCACGATCTCCCACCGTGCGGCATCTTCAGAATGTCCTTGCCGAGATAACGTCCCAGATAAATCGGCGCTTTCGCGTCCGCAAGTCTCACATCTACAATCCCAAATCCATAGCGTTTCCCCATGCGCCGAACCAGATGCACCGGAATACGGAGATTACACAAGAAATGCACGTGAAGACCGTGATCCCGGTGCCAGTGAAACACTCGAACCCCCTTAAACCGCCCTAGCTTCCTCACTAAGGCGGCTGAAAAGTCATTCCACATCGGCGGGAAGTGCCATGCCGGCATGGTCTCGCGCATCGTCATCGTCCAGAAATAGACGCGCGGACTCCGCTCAAACAACGACTCGCACGTCCACCGAAACGCCGTTACTGTTTTCGGCTCCCTCATGAGTCCGTATAATTGTTGCAATATTAAACAAGGCTAGCGGCCCGCGCCGGCCGCCCTCCGGGCGGTCCGTCGCGGACCGCACAGCGCTTTGTCTTCCAACGTGGCAATTGAGCGGGCGCGAAGTTGAGTCGCGAGTCTTTCCCCCCGCGCCCGCCGGTTCCCTTTACACACTCGGAACCAAATAGACATCACCGCTAAAAAAAACGGGCCCCATAGCCGCAAAGCGGTCATATGGGACCCGTTGTTCATGAACTATAGACTGCCAGCAATGGCCAGACAGGTTGGGTCTATACAGTGAACGGGTATACTTTTCCCGAAATGGTTTGCAACCCTTTATCGTTTTTTATCGAAGAAATTTCGACATATACCGGCGTTCCGGGCTTAGCGGGTGCAATAGCATCCTCCTTCGCAGCATCCCCCCTCGCTTTCATTAGGCGCTGAATCTCTTCATCGCCCTTGGCATTAGTCCGCACGGTATAGGCCTTCCTATTCGCTATGATTACCGAACTGAACATTGCGAACGGCTCTTTCTTTCCCTTACTGGGTCCATCTGTGGAAACGCGTTCCCCAGCCTCCACCTTCCCCGTGGCAAACATCCCGACAAGGACTGGCCCCATGTTCTCAATCTTTTTATCGAACTCTGTTTTAGTCATATAGTCTCCGAGTGTTATTTGGTTTTTCGGTCGCGACGCACTGTAATACCCACCACGCAACCGTTAATGGTGAGAGAAAACGCCTTCATCCACGGCGGAAGCTTTCCAGCCACCGGGACGTATTGCTCAAACGTGCGCGACAATGCGCCCGTGCACTCGCTTTCGAACGTTTGCTGCGATGCCGTCTGGCCCGCCTTGCGCTTGGCCTTCTTCGCCGACTCATAGGCCACCTTGAACCCCAACCGGTCATCAGTTATCTGCTTATATACAGCGTCCGAAGTATAAGCGATGGCCTTAATTTCACTGATCCGCGAATCGCGATACCCCAACAGCTTGAGCTCCGCCCCCAACGTCTTCGGCGCGATTTGCTTCTCGCGGACAAAATCAACCAGCTTCATATAACAACCGAGAGCCACCTTCGCAGCCTCCATCGCTTCCTTACCCAAAGCGCGCAGACGCTTTATGTCTGCCGCTGTATCCTTTTCCACCGTGGAAATAGACTTGCCGTCTGTTTCCACCAAGGCGAGTTGCTCGCCGGGTTTAGCTGTCATGTTCCGAGTGTGCTTTACTATTAAGGCTCGCATAATAGCCTGACAAAGGTTTTGTTTGGGCATGGCCAAACAACGTGATCATGGGGCGATGGAAAAACGCCGGCTGAAGGCCGCGAAGCTCTTCGCCGAGGGGAAGGGACCGAGTGAAGTGGCGCGCTTGCTGAAGGTGCGCCGGCAGTCGGCGCATGACTGGCAGCGGCAATGGCGGGACGGGGGCACGAAGGCGCTGCAGAGTAAGGGTGCAGCCGGTCCGAAGCGGAAGTTGAACGCCGCGCAACAGGCCGAGCTCGCGACCGCGCTGGTCGAAGGGCCGGAGCAACACGGTCACGCGACGGCGGTGTGGACGCTGCCGAGAGTGGCCAAGCTGATCGAGCAGCGCACCGGTCAGCGTTATCATCCTGGCCATGTCTGGCGGGTGTTGCGCGAGTTGGGGTTTAGCTGCCAGCAGCCGACGCGGCGTGCGATCGAACGGGACGAGGCGGCGATCGCGCAGTGGAAACGCGTCGGCTGGCCACAGCTTAAAAAAAAGCCCGGCGCGAGGGTCGCACCATCGTCTTCGTCGACGAAAGCGGACTGAGCACCCGGCCGCATCGGGTGCGCACGTGGGCGCCGCGCGGGCAAACCCCCGTGCTGCGCGAGACCTTCAATTGGGAAAAACGCTCGGTCATCGCTGGCCTGACGCTTTGGCAGTTTTATTTTCGGATCTACGAGGGGAGCATCAATGGCGAGCGCGCCGCGGCCTTCCTCCAAGCCTTGCTGCGGCATCTGCCGGGCAAGCTGCTGATCATCTGGGACGGTGCGCCCATCCATCGCAGCAAGCCGGTCAAGTCCGCGCTGCTTGAGAGCCACGGCCGTCTCTGGCTCGAGCGCCTCCCGGCGTATGCGCCCGAACTCAATCCGGTCGAATACCTGTGGGCCCACCTCAAGGAACATCAAATCGCCAATCTGCTCGTCACCCAAGGTTGGGAGTTGAGCCTCCACGCCACCGCCGCTCTGCGCCGCATGCGCCGCCGTCCACGCATCATCCGCGCTTGCTGGCACCAAGCGGAACTTTGCCTCTAGGGTCAGTCTATTATACGAGACTTAATAAGTCGCGGGTGCCGCCCGCGCCGGGGTGCTAAGCACCGTGGCAACGAGCACTCGGATTCGCTCCGTGAGTGCGCGCAGTTGTGCGCGTTGGCTTTTACTCCCTACGTCCGACAATGGTTCGAATCCATGTCGGGCAGCCATTCGACGCGCGGTCCGAGCACCGCTTGCTCATGGCCTGCGGCCGGCATACTCGAACGACATGAATGCGTTAATCGCCGAAGCGCGGCGAACGGCCCTGAGCAAGGGGCGCAGCCCCGCGTCGAAGGGCACGTGTGTCGTTTATTTTCTTCGTCTGCGGTCGGGCGGGCTCTACATCGGTGCATCAGAGCACCTTGAGCAGCGCTTAGACGATCACATGTCCGGGCAAGCATGCTGAACCACCCACCTCGATCCACCTATCTCGATCCTGCTCTTCGAAATTTACACTACATTTTCCGAAGCTCGCCTGCGAGAAGTGCAGCTCAAGCGATGGTCTCGCGCTAAGAAGGAAGCCTTAGTCGATGGCGCATCGGATCGGCTTCGCACTCTCAGCAAATCCCGCGAATCGCCAAACTGCTAAACGCGAAAAAATCGATCTCGCGTAGATCAGCCTCTCCCAAGTTCGCGCTCCCATCCGGACCGGACAGCCCGCGGGAGTTGAGCTGCGGAAAACCAGCGGTGAAGCAGTGCCGACTAGCGGACGTAACGATCGTCAGCCGCCCCGCTGCACGCGCACCGATGATTCCGATCATCTAATGCGCTGGCACCAGAACGAGATCGCATCATCGTGCACGACCATGCTGCACCTCACCAACGGAGAGTCCGCCGCGGGATCTCTGCGCAGCAGCGACGTGCCGCCCGGAAGCGTCATCGCCTGGCAGGACATTCTGCACGAAGGCCCCGTGCCCGCCGGTCTCACCCTCGAAGGTATGAGCGAGGTCCGCGCGCGTTTTCTGGCGGACTGGGGCGCGGGAAGTTTCCCGGAACTCTCTGCGAGCTTCGGCACACGCGATCGCGCCCTGCGCTCGGCCCCGCAGGTGGTGTTGTGGTTCGAGCACGACCTTTACGATCAATTGCAGCTTCTGCAGATTCTCGCGGCGTTGGCGACCCAGCCGGACACGACGGCGGAGATGATCTGTATCGATGCGTTTCCCGGGATCGTGCCGTTCTACGGGCTCGGTCAGCTGACGTCGGGGCAACTCGCGACGCTCTGGCCGCACCGCCGGCCCGTCACCGCAGCACAACGCACGCTCGGCCGCGAGGCGTGGGCAGCGTTTTGCGCGCCGGAGCTTTCCGCCGTTCCGGCGCTCCTGAAGACCGATCTGAGCGCATTGCCCTTCCTGCGCCCGGCCCTCGAACGCCTCGTCGAGGAGCACCCGGCACCACCCACGGGCCTGTCCCGCACGGAGCGCCAAGCCCTCGCCGCGGTCGCGGCAGGAAAGCGGAGCTTTCGGGATATTTTTAAGGCGAACTACGCCGCGGAAGCGGCGCCATTCCTCGGCGACTCGACGCTGAAAAAGCATCTCGACGCGATGGCGCGCGCGCGCGTGCCGCTCGTGACGCCCGAGCCTTACACGCTCACCGCTGCGGGACAGCGCGTGCTGGCGGGCGAAATGGATGCACGCCAGCTCAACGGCATCGATCGCTGGATCGGCGGCGTGCACCACCGAGGGTAAGCGCTCATCTCGGCTCGCTCGCCCACGTCCGAGGAAACGAGTCGCACGCTTCACCCGGATCGGTCACCGAAAATTGGCCCCCGACGAGACTGACGAATCCGATGAATTGGATGCGGGTCGGACCAGACAACCACCGCGAAAGCTCCGGCCGCGAAACGCGCACGCGTGCCGCTCGGCCCCAGCGCGGGATGCACTCTTATCTGGTTACCGTTACCTGCCCCACGATGTCCGCCAGCCGGTCACGTGCACGGCATTGACCCCCACCGTGCCGGTGAAGTGCAGGCCGGTGCCGCCATAGCTGTTGCTTTCGATCGGCGCGTCGAACTGCACCTCGCGGGGGAAATCGTAGGCATCGCCGCTGCGACTCTTTTGGGTGGAAGTCACCGACGCGAGCAGTCGGCCATTTTTCGCCGTGAGTTCCACCGTGCATTCCGCGTTAAACGCGCTGGACATGATCTTCTTGGTGATCGGCGTCGCGACGCCGTCCTTATATTGCACCAGGAAAAACGCGCAGCCTGCGACGGCGCCCGCACCCTTATAACCGATCGCATCCGTTTCCTCGGAGGTGATGCGCTGAATCCGCAGGCCGTAACCGTTCCGGGTCGCCAGGTCATATTTAATATAGGTGTCCAGGAATTGCTGCGTCGCGGAGCCGAAGCCCTGCCCCGTGTTTTTGTTGGGCGCATATTTGGCGCGCACGGTCATGTCGGAATACTTGCCGTCAGCCGGCGTGTAAAACAGGCGAGCGCCGCGGGCCGACTGATAAAGGCCGTAGTAATCGAGCGAGCCGGCCTGGCCTTTGCCGTAGGTCCACGCGTTGGGACTCACCGCGAAGCGTTGGGCGTTGCCTGCGTTCATCTCGGGCGGAGAGTAACCGTCCAGCGTCCAGGTGGCCGGAATGATCTTCGGCTGAGGATCAGTGGGAAAATTCTGGAAGTCGGTGTCGATCGTGCGAACCGTTACATCGTTCTTCGCGATGGCGGTGCGCGAATAGACCGTCTGGATCGGACCCGGCTCGCTCACGTTGAGCTTCGGCTGGATGGTGGCCATCAGATAGGAACCGACGTCGCCGTCCGACACCACGTAGGAAGTCTCGGGCCGATCCCGGCGGCTGACCGCCACCTTCAGCGGATTGGCGCCCTGCGCATCCGTGCAACGATACCAAGTGATCAACGATTCGTCGGTGCCGGAGCCGAGGTTCAGCTTATAGCTCAGCGTTGCGCGACCATCGACCGGCGCTGCGATCGCCGGAGCCTGCGCGAATGCCGGCGGCGCGACAAAACCCGGCTCCACCGTCACGCGGGTGCACGCTTCCAAGCCGAGATCGTTTTTCGCCACGATGAGGACCTCCACGGCGTCGGCGGTCTTGTTGCTGCCGGCGACCGTGACGGAGTTGTTGGCGCCGGGCGTGAGCTGCACCATGTCGGGCTGGTTGGAGGTAAACTGCCACTTTCCCAGCGCAGCGCTGGAAGCAGCGGACGCCGGCGTCACGCCCGCAGCCAGGATTGCCGTCGTCTGACCGGAACGGATGGTAATGTTGCCTGCCCCACCACCACCAAACCCTCCGCGACCAGCGGGCGCCGGAGCACCCGCGGCACCAGCCGGAGCCGCCGCAACTTCCGCGGGAGCAGCGACCGCGCCGTCCGCCGCACCCCGGCCCCCGGCGGCCGCGCCGCCCGGACCGCCGCGGCCTCCCCGACCCCCGCGACCGCCGCCCGGAGCGCCGCCCGCACCCGGAGGCTGCAGCGTGGCAGCCGTGGGGATGGTCAGATAATAATTTTCGTCCTTACCGGCCGCCACCGCCGCGGCCTTGATCGCCGGGGCGTAGCCGAAGGGATCGACGCCCGGGAAGATATTCGGGACGTTGTAATACGTTTGGCCGTTGTGCACGACCTTGAAGGCCTTGAGGAGATCGGAGCCTTCCTTGAGCACGACGGTGGCGCCGGGCGTGGACGTTTCCTGGATGACGTAAGGCTTTCCATCGAGGGTGACATTAAACTGATAGCTGCGGGTCGTCGGGGACTGCGGCACCCGGTCCCACGAAAATTCCAGGGCCACGTTGTTATCGATCATCTCCTGGCTGCGATGGAGGCGGACATCGATGGCGGCGCGGCCGCTGCCACTGCCGTCCATGATGCCGAACCGGTGGACGGTGCGGCCGGCGTTGCGGGCGACCGGGGGCTTGAGATAGATGTCGCAGTTAAGGAAAGCCCGGCCCGACGTGAAATTGACGCCATAGAACTCCAGCTCGCTGTTGATGTAGACGCTGTTGCCGCCCGCGTGGCCGCTGCTTTCGACATGGCAGTTGATGTAGGTCTGCGCGAAAGGCAGCAGGTTCAGGCGGCTGACAAAGGCGGAGTTGATGGCGACGCCGTCGCCGCCGTTGTAGGAGAACAGCTGGGCCTGCGCGATGGCCTCGGCTCGTTTCGGGCGGGCCAGGGCCGGGTTCAACGGGAATTTCAGGTCAACGTTACAGTAGTTGCCGAACGTCACGTTCTCGGATTTCAGGCCGTTGCCCTGGATCTGGAACATCGTGAAGTTACCGTTCGAGCCCTGGGTCTGCCCACGGTTGACGGCGAAGACCACGTTCTGCCACTTGCTGTTTAGGCCGTAGAAATAGAGATGATTGCAGGCAATGACCGCCCCGAACGGCGGACCGCCGGCGCCGCCGCGGATCGCGGGATCATCCGGATCGTCGACCCAGTAAACGCCGGGTGCAGTGAGCAGCAGCATCGGCTTGGTCGCCGTGCCGTGCTTCAGCGCCGCTTTGGCCTCGTTGAAATTGTTAAACGCGTAGCGATTGCCGGCGAGCTTCGCCTTATCGAGCCGGTAATCGAGAAACAGGGTGTTCTCGTCGAGCGTGAACGTCTTGCCGTTCCACGTGACCTTATTGCCGTCGAATGAAACCGGCTGGCTCGGGTCCAACGCAGTGTAACCCGCATAATCCGCGGCGCCCGCCCGCGGGATGAGACCGGCGAAAAAGCCGATGGCCAGAACGACAGTAAAAGCAGCGCGCAGTGATTTCTTCATGGGGAGGGGTGAGAGACAGACGACCGGGGAACCGAATGGGTGCGAGAAAAGCGGACTCGTGTCCGAATGCAACGACGGTGTTGGCCAAACCGGCCCGCGGACGGCAGTCGCCCGGTATGCGGCCGCCGCAGCTCGACGGAGATTTCACGCGGATTTCATCGGAACTTCACGCTCATCGCATGCTGCGCAGCGAACCTGAGCTCCGATCGCATTCGCCGGTCATCCCTCTTATCATCTCCCACACTTTATGCGCCGCCCCACGTCACATCTCCGGGCCAGCTGATTCATGATTTCGAACTCCGCAGCGAAAGGACAGCGAGTCGGGACACACCCGCAATGGATCCGATCGGCGCTCTGCTTCAACGCCGTGGCGATCGGACTGATGGTCGTTGCCGGCTTGATTTATCCTGCCATGCGGGCGGTGATTGATATCCGCGATCCCGCGCTGCGCGGCCCCGGAGTGCCCAAAGCGACGTGGCGACTGTTTCAATCGCTAACGCCACAATATACGACGTGGGCCCGAGAACGAATGGCGGCGGGCACGGCGTCAAATTTGGCGACCGAGAACATTTCCGGGACCGAGTGGCCGCTGTTCGGCTCCGTGTTTTTTCTGTGGGGCGTGGAAAACCTGCAGGAGGCGTGGACCGGGGGAGACCGCACCTTGGCGGCCGAGCCGAGCGTGTTCGCGCACGACGCCATTGTGGCGGCTTCGGAACTCGTCGTGGACCCAAAGCACGCCGCGTGGGTGCGGCGGCATTGGGGAGAAAACTATCTGCATCGGGAAAACGTTTTTTACCGCATGCTCGTGATCGGGGCGCTGACTTCACGGGCCAGGTTACTCCACGACGGCGCGCACTTGGATTTGCTGCGCGATCAGGTGGAGACGCTGGCCGCCGACTTGGACGCATCGAAGACGGGCCTGTTGGATGACTACCCGGGACAATGTTTCCCGGGCGACGTGATGGCGGCGCTGATGTGCATCCGAAGATCGGACGCGGTGCTGGGGACCAACCACGATGCCATGATCGAGCGGGCCTTGCGCGGGTTCACCGGGGCGAATGCAACCCGCGATCAATTGCCCCCGTATGCCGCAGACGCGCGCAGCGGTTGGCCGCTGTCGGTCGCCCGCGGGTGCGCAAATTCCTACATGGGGCTGACGGCGCCGGAACTTTGGCCGGAGCAGGCGAAGGCGTGGTTCGCGCGGCACGACGAGATGTTTTGGCAGGAACGGTTCACGGCGGCGGCGTTTCGAGAGTATCCCAAAGACGTCGCAAACCGGGATTGGTTTATAGACGTAGACTCTGGCCCGGTGCTCGGCGGGGCCGGAGTATCGGCGAGCGCGTTTGGGGTGGGCGCGGCGCGGAAGAACGGACGCTTCGACCGCGCCTATCCGCTCGCGACCGAGATGCTGGCGCTGCATTGGGAGCTGCCCGGTGGCATGCTGGCGCTGCCCCGCAGGATGTCCGATCTGAGCGACGCGCCGCTACTCGGCGAGGCGGCAATCCTGTGGCAACTGAGCATTCAACCGCAGGCGGGATTTACCGTGGTGAGAGGCGGAGCGGTGCCACTACTGGTTTATCTCGTGCTCGGCGGCATGCTGGGCATCGGAGGTTGGATCGTAGGGACGATCGTGCGGCGGATCGTGCGACTGCGACGCGGAGCGAGGCTGCGGGTTTGGGAGCCGGGATTTCAGCTGGCCGTGTGGGGCGCGTGTCTGGCGGCTGCCACCGGTATGATGGCGGCTGGCTATTCCAGGATGGGGCTGGCCATCTTTCTGCTCGGATCGATGCTGCCGCGCGTAACTCTGAGAGCGTCGGAAATGAGCGGGGAAATTCGAACGGCTTCTTAGAGGTCGATCCAGTCTGGCAATCGGAGAGACAAACTTCAGATCTCACTTCTCGCCTCTTCTGAATGCTCCGGTCCGACGCGGACCCGTCACGCGCCCCTACTTCGTCTCAAACGCTCCCAGATCCGGCGCCGCACCTTTGAAGGGGAGTTCGACGTTGATGCCGGCGTCCAGCAGGCGGCTGCCGGGCTTGGGGTGCATGAAGGCGATTTCGGGCAGGCTGCCGTCGGGTTGGCGCGGGCCGTCGGCGCCCTTGGGATCGATGCTCAGAAAGTCGTCGGCGGTGACCGTCGGGTTCGCGAGATTCCAGGAGTTGAACTGATCGTCGGGCGGATTGCGGTCCTGTCCGGACATCGGCGGAGCCGCGCCGAGGGCGACGTTGTTGCGCAGCACATGCGTGACCGGCTTGGTCAGCCGCGGCGCCACTTTCAGATTAAATTGGGTGGGGTTGTTGAACGCCGTGTTGTTGTAGAACCGGAGCATGCCCGGCTGGTAGTTGGCGTTGAAGCCTTCCGAGCGGTTGTTGAAGGCGAGACTGTGGGTGATGGTGTGGACGGGGATGTGCCCCGGAAACCGGGCGGGATCGAGCAGCCAGCCGCCCATCTTGAAGCCGCCACCGTTTCCGCCGCGCTGGTCGGTGTCGGGGATGAAACCGTTGCTCCAAGCCCAGCAGTGCTCGATGCGGTGCACGCCCTTGGCGTGGATCAGGTCGTAGCCGTCGTCGCTGTTGAACCAGGCGCGGCAGCCGCGAAACACATTGCCATCCATGGCGCTGTGGCCACCGAAACCGTCGGCGTTTTCCCCACGTTTGTCGGGATCGTAGTTGTGATGGGAATCGCAGTTGAGCACGAGATTGTCGCCGCCGTTGGCGATGAAAAGTCCCGGGCCCTCATTGTGGTGCAGGTTGAGCCGCTCGAAGATATTGTGGCTGCCGCCCTCGACGCGAATGCCCCACGATTCATTGGTGTTGGTCAGGATCTGCTGCACACCGCGAATTTCCAGGCCCCGCAGATGCAGCCAATTGCCGGTGACGCTGATGCCCCGGATCCGGGCCGGCGTGGCCAGCGCGAAGAAATCGAGGACGGGCGTCTCGTCTTTATACGCCCAATAGTTGATGCGCTTGCCCTCCTGGCCGCTCTTGTTGAGTAAAATGCCGGTCTCAATCTTGGTGCCGCTGAACACGTATTTTCCGCCGCGGAGCCATACCGTGTCGCCCGCCGAGACCGCCTCCTGCGCGCGTGTGACCGTCGCGAACGGCTGCGCGAGGGTGCCCGCATTCGCGTCGTTCCCTTCGGGGTGAACATAGAATTCGGCGGCGGTGGCGGGCAGACATGCGAGCAACGCGATAACGAGGATCCACGGAAGGCGGAAGCGGGGTTTCATGAGCATGAGACTGCGGGCGGTATCGGACGCCGACGACTATGCGGGAAGCGGACAGTCTATTCGCTTCGCCCCACGTCACGAGCGGTTGGTCAATTCGCTGTCGCCAACGAGAGCGTGCGATCGTCCCATGGGGTGCATTTGCTTCCCATGAAAAATCGTCTCATCCGACTGCTGTTTTTATGGCCGGTTGTTTTTAGTGCGGGTCTTTTAGCTCAGACCGTCGATGACTACGTCAATTCCGGGAAAAAGAAATCGCTCGCGGGCGATTTGGATGCAGCCATCACCGATTTCAACCGCGCGCTTGAAGCCGCGCCCCAAAGCGTGCCCGCCTACAGCGGGCGTGGTCTCGCGAAGCGACGCAAAGGCGATCTCGATGGAGCGATCGCCGACTTCAACCGGGCGCTGGAAATCGATCCCCGGTTCGTGCTGGCGCTGAGCGATCGCGGATTCTGCAAGATGAATCTGGGCGACTTGGACGGGGCGCTGGCCGACTTTGTCCGCGCTTTCGAGCTCAGCCCCGAAAATGCCGACCGCCGCAACAGCCTCGGCATCGTGAAACAGCTCAAGGGCGATTTCGTCGGCGCGATTGCCGACTACGACAAGGCGATTGCCCTGAAACCGGGCGTGCCAGCCTATCCGCGCATGTATCGGGAGCTACTGGTGCGTCGCGCCGGGCGGGCCACGCGCGATTTCGGCCAAGAAGTCGAAACCTGGCAGAACAGTTGGCCGAAAACCGTGGGCCGATATGTGGCGGGCAGTTTGGATGAGGCGGGATTCCTCGCCGCCGCCGGGGTGGGAGACGAAAAGATGGTGCGCGAACAGGAATGCCGCGCCGCCTATTTCATCGGCATGACGCGCTTGATCGCGGGCGATCAAAACGGAGCCCGCGAGTATTTCCAAAAATCGCTCGCGACCGGGCTGAAGCTTTTCAACGAGCACAGTCTTGCGCGGGCGGAACTGGCCCGGCTCGGGGCCGGCGGGGAGAAGTAGTCCGTGCCGATCGCGCCGGGTGCGGCCGATCAGCGCGCAGCCGGACGAGCTATTTCGCTTTTGCCTTGGGCGGGATCAGAGGCGGCCGCAGCCAGAGGGCGAGACGCTGATATTCGATATTCACGTCGAACCGCAGCTCGTCGAATTTCGCCTGGTCGAAGGCGATCTTTTGGAGCTCTTGAAAACGCTCCTTCAGTTTTTCCACCTTGGCTTTCACCCAGGCCTTGTGGTCCGGTTCGGCGACTTTTTCCAACATCGGATCCAAGCGAGCCAGCTCGCCCTTCAGCGCCTCCAAAGCCGAAACCTGCTCCGGCATAAACCGCGGCTTCATGTCCTTGGCGGCGGAGTCAGCCGCGGCCAACCGCAGGGAGCAGAGCGCCAGCGCCACCAGCGTCGCGGCGAGGAATCGAAAAAGGTTCATTTGTTGAGGAATAGCTCACTCTGCACGATCTCGCTCACCAAACTCCGGATACCGTAACCCCCGGCCTTGGTCTGGCGCAGAATGGCTTCGATCTTTTCCCGATCGCTGAAGCCCACCGGTGCGCCCGTGGCGTAAACGACCAGCTGGCGCACGAAATTGCGCGCGATCTGATCTTCGTCGGCGAGCAGCAGCCGCTTGAAGTCCCGCACATCCTTGAAGCTCCGCCCGTCGGACCATTCGCCGGCGGAGTCCACGGGCAGCGCGTAACGAAACTGGAAAGGCCAGCCGTCCTTGCCGAACCCCACTTCACCGCCGCCCGGCGAGGAGGCCCGGTAGTTATCGCGCCACGCGCCCATCACATCGAAGCTCTCCAACGCAAATCCCGGCGGATCGATCTTCCGGTGGCACGCGGCGCAGGTCGGGTCCGCCCGATGCTTGTCGAGCTGCTGGCGAATCGTCACGGCCCCGCGGATGTCCGGCTCGACTGCCGGCACCGACGCCGGCGGCGGCGGGATTTCGTAGCCCACGATTCGCTCCATGATCCATTTGCCGCGCAGCACCGGCGACGTGGTCGTGCCGTTGGCCGTCACCTTGAGCACACTGGCCTGCGTCATGAAGCCGCCGCGCACGCTGCCCGCGGGCAGCTGCACGCGACGCATCGCCACGCCGTCGACGCCGGGAATACCATAGTGCTCGGCGAGTCGTTCGTTCAGATACGTGAAATCGGAATCCACCACGGTGCGCACGGGCAAATTGGCGCGCAGCTGCTCGGCAAAATACAGGTGGGTTTCATCCAGCGCCGCCTCCGTCAGCGCGTCGTCGAGCGTGTAGTCGTTGTAAAGGGTCGCCGAGGGAGTCGTGTCCGCGATTTTTCGGATATCGATCCAGTAATCCAGAAACGCCTCGACGAACCGGCCCGACTTGGGGTCGCTGAGCATTCGCTCCGTCTCGGCGCGCAGCACGGCGGGACGCTGCAACTCGCCGGCGGCCGCGCGCGCGCGCAGCGCCGGATCGGGCTCGGAGTTCCAGAGATAAAGCGCCAGGCGGGTCGCCAGCGCGTTGTCATCCAGCCGGCCAGGGGCCTCCTCCACGAAGACAAATTGCGGGGACGCCAGGACTGCCGCATAGCCCACCAACATCGATTTTGCGAAGCCGAGACCCGCCGCGCGGCGTTGCTTGATGACATCGAGAAAGAGCGCGACGTCACCCTCGGCCACAGGGGTGCGATAGACGCGTTGCATGAAGGCGCGCAACAAACGCTCGGCGTCCCGATCGGGATCGGCCGAGACGACGTCGACGTTGACCTTGGCGAGGCCCGCCCCGCCGCGCCCTCCACCCCGCCCGCCACGGCCCCCGCCCGCGTTGCCGGCGGGCGGCGCCATCAAGGAAACCGCGCCGGTTTCCGACTCCACCCGTTGCATCGGCAGATCGCCAAAGAGCAGACGGTAACCGGCGCCAGCCGATTCGTCGTAGAGCGGTCCTTCCACCTCCATCCAGCGAAACGCGACGCCGGGCTGACCATCTTTTTGCGCCCAGGGGTTCGTGTGATTGTAAGGCCAGTTGTGGCCGGTGGGGCGTGAGCGGTAAAAGCGCGTCGCGTTCGGACTCAGCGATTCGTTCGCGTAGAGCATCACCTCGCCTAGATCGCCCACCGATGGCTCGGGCCCGACGTCGAAGCCACCCACGCGCCGGCTCACCGGTCCCCGCTTGGTATAGACATTGATCGACTCGCTACGCCGTCCCTCCGAAATGTCCGCGCCTTTGCCAAAAAACCAGTAGGGCTCGTCGATCTTCCCCACCCGATCCGTGCCCTCGTAGATCGTGCGGTGGCCGCCGGCGCCCACCCACACCGAAAGGCCGCTGAACTTGACGCGGTAACGCCCCGCCGCCGGCGCGCGAAATTCGTCGAAGCTGTAAGTGAAGCCCTCGTATTCGCTCGAGATCATGCCCACCGCTTCGCGTTCGCGGATCGCCGGATCGCCGCCGGCGCCGACTGTGATCGGCGCGGTTCTGGCGATGACCTCGGGCTGGCCGCTCTTATCCAGCACCGGAAAAGTGTGCCGGGGCGCGGAAGGGTTGCCGAGGGTGTTCCAAAAAGTCACCATCGACTGCTGGTCGCGCGCGTAGAAACGCCGGGACGTGGTCGGCGGCCGCACCAGCTCTGCGGCCATGACCTCGCGCATCGCGTAATCCGCGGCGCTCATGTAACGGGTCATGTGCACGTAGGACACATCGAGGGCGAGGCTCACCTTGTTGAAGCGATGCGCTTCCCCATCCTCCGGCAGCTGGCTTTGCACGAGGAGGAGCGGCGCCCGGAAGATATCGCGCAGCGAGTTTTCATACTCCGCCCGGTTCAACCGCCGCATCACGGACCGGCCCGTCTGGGCGATCGCCGCTTGCTCATGTGTGGTGAGGGACGAGGCGAGCTCCTGCACAAACGCCTGCAGTTGCTGCTGGTCCGGGCGCTTTTTCTCCGCCGGGGGCATTTCACCCGCTACGATCCGGTCGTGAACTTTGACCCACGTGAGAAAATTGCCGGCGTTCTCGAGCGAAAATTGGAGCGTGCCGAGGTCGAGGCCGCCTTCCTTGTCCACGTCGTTGTGGCAACTCGAGCAATAACGGTCCGTGAAATCAGCGATCGCCTTCGAGGGCGCCGCCGCGCGCAACGAAGCCGCGGCACCGAGCGCCAGCCCCAGCAGCGCCGCGACCGATTTGGAGCGAAAGCAGGCCATAAGCATGATCCCGGAAATTGGCTGGGCTCAGATGAGGTCCAGCCCGCGCATCGGGCCGGTGGACGAGGCGAAGCGATCCTGCTCCAAGCCGAGCCGTTGCAGCATGGAGACGTATAGGTTCGGCAGCGGATAATTCCGCTCCTTGTCGAACACGAGGTGCTGCCCGTGCTTGAATCCACCGCCGGCGAGCAGGATGGGCATATTGGTGTTCACGTGCTGATTCGCGTCTCCGAAATTCGAACCATAGAGCACCATGGTGCGATCCAGCAGGTTGCCGCCACCTTCCGCCACGCCTTTGAAATTCGAATACAACCGGTCCAGCAACTTCATGTGCCCGAGATCCAGCGCCTTGAGCTGGCCTAGCTTGTCCTCGTCTTTGCCGTGGTGGGAAAGGTTGTGATAGGTGTCGGTGATGGCGACGTCAGGGATGCCTTCGACGACCGGCGTCGAGACACTATCCAGCATCAACGTGATCGAGCGGGTCGAGTCGGTCTGGAACGCCAGCATCGCCAGGTCATACATGACCTTCACTTTCTCCATATATTGCGCCGGGGTCTGCGGATCGACGGGCGCCGGTGCGGTCACCGCGGGGCGCGGTTTCCGCTCCCAACCCTTCGAGGCCTGCAGCCGGTTCTCCAGGTCCCGCACGCTCGTGAAATATTGTTCGACCCGGTCGCGATCTTCCGCGCCCAGCTTTTTCTGCAGTTCCTTCGCCTGCACCGCGACGGCGTCGAGGATGCTGCGCCCGTTGTCCAGTTCCATGATCTGCGCGGCGATCTGGGCTTCGGTGCCTTGGAAAAAAAGCTGCTTGTAGACTTCCGAGGCCTTGTCCTGCGGAGGAATCGCCACCCCGGTTCCCGTGTAGGAAAGGCTCCGGGCGCGGCTGTTGACGGCGAGCGTCAGCGAGGGAAAGCGCGTGAGAATTCCGACGCGCTCGGCGATCACCTGATCGAGCGAGATCGTGTTGCGGAATCCACCGCCTCCGGGATGCGGGGCGGCGGTCAGAAAACACACGTCTGCCGGATGGCCGCTGTCCACGTTGGGGTGCGACACGCCGGTAAAAACCGTGAAATCCTTGCGGTGCCGATCGAGCAGTTTGAGGTAGGGCGAAGCGACGTAGTCCCGGCCGGCACCCGTGGGAAAAAAATTTTCGTGCAGCACGCCCAGATTATTGCAGATGGCAAACATCCGCCGGGGTGCCTCGCCCGTCCCGAACGGAGACGACGCCTCCGCCGCGCGCGCGAAAGGCCGCAGCATCGAATTGAGAAAAGGCAGCGAGAGTGCGACGCCGGCGGCGCGGAGAAAATGACGGCGATCGATCGCCTCCCGCGTCGCGACATAGGGCGCCTTCGAATATCGGGGATTTGCATTCATGGGGAACGGATCGCGGACGGAACCGGGCGAAGACCGGAGCGGTTCGCGCCGAGGCAGGGGTAGCCGGCGGGAACTAAGCAGATCGGGCTTTTGGGCCGGCAGAACGGCAAGCCCAAAAGCTCCAAACCCAAGGTCTGCATGCGATGGGCGGACCGCGCAGTCGCGCCCGGCCCGTCACACCGGTTCGCAGTCCACGCCTGGCTCAGGGCCAGGAAACGCGCCAGCCGGTCACGAGCACGGAGTTTACTCCGACCGTGCCCGTGTGGAGCATGCCGGTGCCACCGTAATTATTGGCTTCGATCGCTGCGTCCAACTGAACCTCGCGGGGATACTTGAAGGCATCGCCGCTGCGGACTGGATCCGAGGAGCTCACCGAGCCCAGCAATTTACCGTTCTTCACCGCCAGATCGACGGTGCACTCGGCAACGAATGCGCTCGTCATGACCTTCTTGCTGATGGGCGTAGCGGCGCCATCAGTGACCTTGATCAGGAAAACCGCGCAGCCGGCCACCGCGCCGCCGCCGTCGAAGCCGATCGCGTTGATCTCCTCGGTGGTGAGGCGCTGGATGCGCAAGCCATAACCGGTCTTCGTCGCCAAGTCATACTTGATGTAGACGTCGAGGAACTGGTTGGTCGCCGAACCGAAGCCCTGGCCCGTGTTCTTGTCCGGCGCGAACTTGGCGCGCACGGTCATGTCATCGTGTTTGTCACCCGTCGGGGTGTAGAACAGACGCGCGCCGCGAGCGGTTTGATCGAGGCCGTGATAGTTGAGGGAACCGCTTTGGCCCTGACCGTAGGTCCATGAGTTGGGATTTGCCGCGTAGCCCGGAGTATTGTTCCGCCCTGCTTCGGGTGGAACGTAACCATCCAGCGTCCAGGTGCCGGGAATGATCCTGGGTTGGGAATCCGCGGGGAAATTCTGGAAATCGGTTTCGATCACACGGACCTTCACATCGTCCTTCGTGACGACCGCGCGGGAATAAACCGTCTGCATCGCCCCGGGCTCACTCAGGCTGTGCTTGGGCCGAATGGTGGCCATCAGATAGGAGCCGACATCGCCCTCCGACAACGTGTAGGCCGTTTCCGGTTTGTCGCGGCGGCTGACGGCGACCTTGAGCGGATTGGAGCCTTGGGCGTCAGTGCAACGATACCAGGTAATGACCGACTCATCCGTGAGCCGGGCGGAATCGAGGCCAAGGGTGTAACTCAGCGTCACGCGTCCGGCGGCCGGCGGAGCGATCGCCGGCGTGCGGGCAAAGCGGGGCGGCTCCATGAAGCCCGGCTCCACCGTCAGCCGGGTGCACGCTTCGAGTCCTAATTCATTTTTCGCCAGGATGAGCACGTCCACCGGCTCGGCGGAATTATTCGTGCCGGCCACCGTGATGGAATTGTTGGGACCGGGCGTGATCTGCACCATGCCCGGTTTGTTCGCGGTAAACTGCCACTTCCCCAGCGCGGCGCTGGAGGCAGCGGCCGCGGGCGTCACGCTGGCGGCTAGCATCGCCGTCGTCTGCCCGGATCGGATGGTCGCCGGCCCGGCCGCCGCGCCGCCCGGACCGCCCCCACCCCGACCACCGCGTCCGCCCGGAGCGGCCGCTCCGCCCCGACCGGCGGGCGCGGCCGGACCGACGGCAGCAACCGGAGCGCCCGGCTCGGTCGGAGCTCCCGCCATCCGCAGGGCGGCAGCCGTCGGCATGCTCAGATAATAGTTTTCGTTTTTGCCGGCCGCTACGGCTGCCGCTTTGATCGCCGGCGTGTAGCCGAAGGGATCGACGCCGGAGACGTTGGGCACGTTGTAGTAGGTCTTGCCGCCCTGGACCACTTTGAACGCCTTGAGCAGCTCGGCGCCGGCGGGAATCACGACGGTCGCGCCCGGCGTGGACGCTTCCTGGATGACGTAAGGTTTGCCGTCCAGGGTCACGTTGTGCTGATAGCCGCGCGTCAACTCGGACTGCGGCACGCGGTCCCAGGAAATCTCCGCGCCCACATTCCGGGCGATCATCTCCTGACTGCGGTGGAAACGGGTATCGATGCAGACCCCGGCGTTGCCGGTGCCATCCGTGAAGCCGAACTTAAAGACCGGCCGGCCTTCCATCGCGCTCGGGATCGGCGTGATGGTGATGTCGCAGTCGAAGAATTTGCCGTTGGAGAAATTGAAATTGTAGAACTCCAGCGTGCAGCCGATGTAAACGCTGCTGCGGCCGGCGTGGCCGCTGCTCTCGATGTGGCAGTTGAGATACGTGTTCGCGAAGTGCGCGAGGTTCAGGCGGCTGACCAGGGCGGAGTTGATGGCGACGCCATCGTTGCCGTTGTAGGAGAAGAGCTGGGCCTGCGTGATGGCGTCGACGCGCTTCGGGCGACCCAGCGACGGCACCAGCGGGAATTTCAGGTCGACGTTGCAGTAGTTGCCGAAGGTGACGTTCTCCGACTTCAGGCCCACGCCTTGGATTTGAAACATCGTGAAGTTGCCGGCCGCACCCTGCGTCTGGCCGCGATTCACGGCGAAAACGACGTTCTCCCACTTGGTGTTCAGGCCATAGAAAGTGAGATGATTGCAGGCGATGCTCATGCCGTAGGGCCCGCCGCCACCGCTCGCCGTGCGAATCGCCGGATCATCCGGATCGTCGACCCAGTAAACCCCGGGCGCGGTGAGCAGCAGCATCGGCTTTTCCGCCGTGCCGTTTTTCAGCTTCGCGGCCGCGTCCTTGAGATTGTTGAAGGCGTAGGGATGACCCGCGAGTTTTGCGCGATCGAGCCGGTAGTCGAGGAACAGGGTGTTCTCGTCGAGGGTAAACGTCTTGCCATTCCACTTCACGGTTTTGCCGTCGAATGAAACCGGCTGGCTGGGGTCGAGCGCGGTGTAGCCCGCATAATCCGCCGCGCTGGCGGCCGGGACGATCGCGCCAAACAGCCCAAGCGTGAGAACGATGGCGAAAGCAGTGCGCAGTGAATTTTTCATGGGATAACAGACCGACGTTTCGGAAAGTCAGGGGGCCCCCGAAAAAACGGACTCGTGTCCTAAATAGCAAGGCCAGCGTTGCGCCTGGACCGGCCCGGGCCGGCTGCCGCGTTCACTTCGCGATCAGGATCTCCGCCAAAACCGCCTCCAACGCCTCCACCCGGATCGGCTTCGTGAGATGCGCCCCAAAGCCCGCCGCGCGACTGCGCGCGATATCTTCCTCCATGCCATATCCCGTCAATGCGACGCCCGGCAACCCATGGCGATCGCGCAGGTGGACCATCAGCTCCATGCCGTCACCGTCTGGCAGGCCGACGTCCGAGATCACCAAATCAAACGGGCCCGCCGCGGCGCAGGCTTTGGCTTCGGCCACGGACGCGGCACACGTCACGAGGTAGCTTCGCCGCCGTAGCAAACGCTCCAGAGCCTGCCGGGTCGATTCGTGATCCTCGACCAGGAGAACGCGGAGGCCCGCGCGGGAGTTTTTCGCCGGCGCCAGAGCGGCCTTATTCTCCGGCGGCAACGCCGCGGGCGCGCTGGCTTGATGCACCGGCAGCAGGACGACGAGCGTCGTGCCCTTTCCGCGACCCGCACTCGCGGCTTCGATTCGTCCGCCATGGAGCTCGACCAGCCGGCTCGCAATCGCGAGGCCGAGGCCCAGCCCACCGAAGCGATGAACGCCGTGCTCGCTGGCGTGGTCACCTTGCTCGAAGGCTTGAAACACCCGGACCAGTTCCTGCGCAGTCATGCCGATGCCGCTGTCGACCAACCGGACCGCCATCATCCCGTTGTTTTCCAAAGCCGTGCTCAGGCTCACGCGGCCGCCGTCGGCCGTAAATTTCGCGGCGTTCTTCAGGAGATTGATGAAGACCTGCACCAGGCGGACTTCGTCGCCAAAGACCGCCAGTGGCGCGGAGCTGAATCGCCGCTCGAAGCCGATCGCTTTCGCGTCGAACTCGGGTTGCACGGCGCTGAGCGCATCGGCCAGGACGACGTGCAGATCGAGGACTTCTTTTTTGATGGTGAGCTTGCCCCGGACGATGGTCGTCAGGTCGAGCAAGTCGTCGATCAAGCGGGCCTCCAACTCGACGTTTTTCCGAATGATCGCGAACGACTCGCGGGCGGCGGCCGGCAGCGAGCTGTCGCGGGCCGCATCGCTGGCGAGGAGCAGCACGGGATTGAGCGGCGTCCGCAGCTCGTGGGACAACGTCGCCAGAAAATCATCCTTCGCCCGGGAAGCCCGCACCGCTTCTTCGCGGAGACGCACCTGTTCGCGTTCCGCCTCCTTGCGCGCGGTGATGTCAAGACTCACGCCGATCATGCGCTTCGGTCCGCCGTCGGGATTGGCGGTGGTCTGCCCGCGCACGAGCACCCAATGCTCACTGCCATCCGGCCAGATGGCGCGATACTCGAGATCGAATTCGCCCGCCTGATCGATGGAGCGCTGGATGATGGACCGCACGCGCACCCGATCCTCGGGATGCACGGCGTCGAGCATGCCGGCAAACGTGAAGGTGTCCGTGGCCGCGCGACCGTAGATCGATTTGCATCCTTCCGAGGCCGTCAAGGTCTCGGTCGCGAGCTCGAGTTCCCACACTCCCAGACGTCCGGTCGCGACCGCGAGCCGCAAGCGCTGTTCGCTCTCCGCCAGGATGCGCACCACCCGCGTGCGCTCGATCGATTCCCAGCATCGATTCGCCACGAGTTGCAGCGCCTCCACGTCGCTTTGCAGCCAGTTGCGCGCGATGTTTTGATGCACCGCCATGGCCGCGACGAACCGTCCCGCCTTGTGCAGCGGCACGCAGATGACGGAGCGGATCTGCGTCGCCCGATAGGCCTCGCGCACCGCCGCCGTGCGCGGATCCGTTTCGGCGTCGGTCACGATGTAAGGCGCGCCCGCGCGCATCAGGCGCAGGCACTCGTCGCCAAATTGATCGAAGCGATAACGGCCGACGATGCTCGGGACGTCGCGGTTGAAATCGCCCCGAAGGTTGAAGGTGTTTTCGTCGTCCTCGACATCCGCGTAAGCGCAGCGATTCACGCCCAGGTATTCGCCCAGCAAACGGGCGGAGGCGTGTGTGATCGCCGGCGCATCGATCAACGGCCGGGTGGCGTCGTCGAGATCGACCAGCAACCGATCCCGAACCTCGCCGCGTTTCCGCTCGGTGACGTCGCGCGTGGTGCCGGCGACGGCCTCCACCCGCCCGTCGGCCCCAAACACCGGCGTGAAGATATAATCGAAGATGCCCGACATGCCGCTCTCGCCCCGAAAGGGAATTTCGCCCTGAAATGGTTTTTTCGTGGCGACGACCTGCGCGATTTCGCGCAGATGCATTTCGGCATGCCACGCGGGATAGCCGAGCTGGCTGAACGTCTTTCCCACCACGTCGTCGAGCGGCCGCCCATAGAGTTCGAGCAACGGCCGGTTCGCGTAAAGGAAGCGTCCCTCGAGATCGAAAACATAGGCGAAGTCATTGATGCCGGAGAGCACGGTCTCGTGAATGGCCGTCAGGCGCCGCAGCCGCGTCGCGATCGCCTCGCGCTCGTTTTCGGCGCGCTTGCGCGAGGTGACGTCCATCACCAGGCCGAAAAAATTCACCACGCGGCCGGTCGCATCCTTCAACATGCGACCGCGGCTGTTGACCCAGCGCTCTCCCTTCGGATGGACAATGCGATAGTCCTCCTGAAAATTTTCTCCGGTGGCGACGGAGTGGCGGACCTGGGCCATCACGCGCGTCTGATCGTCGGGATGAATCACAGCCACGAATTCGCCCAAAGGCAGCGCCCCGGCAGCGTCAAGGGTGACGCCGAAGAGCTCGGCCAGGTTTTGATCGCCATAGAGGCGATCGGAAACCACGTCCCACTGATAAGTGCCGATATCGGCGGCGATGAGCGCGGATTCCAACCGCTTCCGCACCGTCGCCAGTTCGGTCTCCGCCTCGACGCGATCGGTGATATCGGTGCCCGTCACGATCACACAGGACAGCCGCCCTCCGGCCTCGAACACCGCGCTCATCCCGAAATCGACCCAACGCTCGGCGCCGTCCGCCCTGACGTAAGGGAGGTGGGCCTGAAAGCGCACGCCGGTTTGGGCGGCGGCGAATGCTGCCTGTAACCGCGCCTGAATCTCGGGCGAGTTGCGCCACCAGGCCGTCTCCCAGAACAACTGGCCCAACACCTCGGCGCGCGTGTAGCCACACGCCTCCAATGCCATTTCGCCTGCCTCCATCACGTGTCCCGTCGGCGAGAGAACGCCGACGTAGAAGGGCGCCTGGTTGAAAAACGCCTGAAACAGGGAGTCCGTCCACCGCGACGGCTCCGACTGGTTGGAGTGCGGGGTGCTGCCTGACATAGCTGGAACCGCGCATGGTTTCGTTTCACGGAAAAAAGTGCCAAAATTTTCCAAGAATCGAGTCACCGCTCCCTCGAGAACTCGGTTCGGCGACGGCTTTGCACTCGTCACGGCTGGCTTTGGCGGTGTTGCATCCGGCGTTCGGCCCGAGGGCCGCGCCAGCGTTGTGTGCAACTCCGATACCCCATGAAGCCATCGTTCTTCCTCTCCGCCACGATCCTTGCGATGACCGCGAGTTTCGCCTCGGCCCAAACCCCGCCGTCCGACACAAAGGCATCAGCGCCGACTCCGACGGCGGCAACAGCGGGACGCGGCGCGGCGCGTCCGCCGGCGCCCCAGCGCGATCCCCTGGCTCCCGGCTACGTCAAGGCCACCGAGTTACCCGACGGGCAGGTGCCGCCGATGGCCGCCGACGGCAATTTCATCATCGGTCCGACGCACCAGCCGGCACCGGAAATGAGCCCCGTCGCGCCAGGCCAGCCGAAGGGCACCGTCCACAAATTCACCCTCGATTCGACCGAGAGTAAATTTTACCCCGGGGTCGAACGCGATGAGCCGGCCGCCGGCGCGCCGGCCGGACCGAATGGCACCGTGAGCAATCATCCCAAGCCTTATAAGCGCACCGTTTCGGTTTACGTGCCCGCGCAATATGTGCCCGGGACGGTGGCGCCGGTCATGATCACCTCCGATGGCGACAACCGCGCTTTCAACGTGCTCGACCATCTCATCCCGCAGAAAAAATTGCCGGTGATGATCGTGGTCGCCATTCCCCCCGGCGGCCCCGACGGCCGCGGCGGCCAGCGCAATCTCGAATACGACACGATGTCCGGCAAATACAGCGACTTCGTCGAGACCGAGGTCCTGCCGATGGCCGAAAAAGTCGCGAACGTGAAGCTCACGAAGGATCCAAATGGCCGCGCCGTGATGGGCACCAGCTCCGGCGCGGCGGCGGGCATGATCATGGCGTGGTTTCACCCCGAGCGCTACCATCGCGTGCTCACGTTTTCCGGCACCTTCACGAATAACCAGTGGCCGGTCGATCCGGAGTTTCCGCACGGCGCTTGGGGCCTCCACGAAACGCTGATCCCCAACACCCCCGCCAAACCGCTCCGCATCTACCTCGAGGTCGGCGACCGCGATAACTTCGGCGGGCCGATGCGCGACTGGGTGGAGGCCAACGAAAGCATGGCGAAGGTCCTGACCGCAAAAGGCTATCCCTACAAATTCGTCTTCGCTCGCGGCGCCGGCCATACCGACCGCCCGACCATCTCGCAGCTCTACCCCACCGCGCTGCAATGGATTTGGCAGGGTTACCCGATCGCGGGGAATTAACGGCCGCGGATTTCGGACGGCAAAGCCGAGGACCGGTGGAAGTCGGCGACCCGCCCCGGCCCCACCGGCGCAACGACAACCGCGAACGAAAACCGGATCGGAGTCTCTCACCTTGACAGTCTAGGCGAGACTCCACTCACTGGCCGCACTCACCTAGAATGCCTAGGCGAGCCCCATCATGGCCAAGGAAAAGACCGACCTCATCTATGGCACGCTCGACATGCTCATCCTGAAGGCGCTCCAGCACGAAGCCCGGCACGGGTTGGGCATCGCGGATCGCATTCATCAGATTTCGGCGGACGTGCTCCGCGTTGAACAGGGCTCCCTCTACCCCGCCCTCTACCGCCTGGAAGCCGAGGGCCTCATCCGCGCGGAATGGGGCGTCTCCGACAACAACCGCAAGGCGCGTTACTACGAGTTGTCCGCCGCGGGTCGCAAACGGCTCACGGCGGAGGTGGAACACTGGGCCCGCATCACGGCGGCGGTGAACGTCGTCCTCGCGCAGGCCTGAGTTCGCGGCACCAGCCATGCGACACCTGAAAGCCATGCTGCATCGATTGCGCGGGGTGTTTCGCCGCGGCGCGCTGGAATCGGAGATGAACGCGGAGCTGCAGGCGCATCTGGACGGCCTCACCGAGCGGAATATCGCGGCGGGCATGTCGCCCGCGGACGCACGTTACGCCGCGCAGCGCGCCTTCGGCGGGATGGCGCAAATCGCCGAGCGCGCGCGCGACGAGCGGCGCAGCCTTTGGGTTGAACAACTCGGGCAGGATGTGCGCCACGCGGTGCGTTCATTGTTAAAATCGCGGTCGTTTACGATTACGGCGGTCCTGACGCTGGCCCTCGGCATCGGCGTGAATGCAGCGCTGTTCAGTGTTTTCAACATGATCGCGCTGCGACCGCTGCCGTTGAAGGACCCTAATAACCTCGTGCGGGTCGTCGGGCGCAACGCCAAGGGCGGCTTCGAACCGGCGTTCAACCATGCCGAATATCTCGCCTATCGGGACGGCAACCGCGCGCTGGACGGGCTCCTCGCTTTTGCACAGACGAGCTGGCTGATCAAAAGCGAGGTGGGCTCGGAACGTGACGCCGGCTTCGGCGGGCGCGGGCTGGGCACCGTGCGCATCGAGCTGGTTTCGGAAAACTATTTTAGCGTGCTCGGCGGAGCGTTGAGCCTGGGGCGCACTTTTTCGCCGGCGGAATTCACCCCCGGCGCACCGCCGGTGATCGTGTTGAGCCACGCGTTTTGGGCCCGCCATTTCCGCCGCGATCCAGGCGTCCTCGGCCGCACGATCGCACTCGATCGCCACTTGGTCACAGTGATCGGCGTGGCGGTGGAAGAGTTTTCGGGGCCGGGCCCCACTCCGCCCGCCGGCTGGTTGCCCATTTCGCTGTGGAGTGACCGGCCGGCCGACTTCGCGCCCGGCGCACGGCCGGATTTTGGTCTGATTGGCCGCCTCAAGCCTGGCATCACCGAGGCGCAGGCGAAAGCGGGCCTCGATAACCTCGCGGCGCGACGCGCCCTCGAATTCCCCGGAGAAAACGCCAAGACTTCCGTGCGGCTCGAGCGCGGACTGCGGTATGTGAACATCCCGCTCACTCCGCTCACGCTCGCGCGGTTGTCGCCGCTGTTCCTCGGCTTCGAAATGGTGCTCGTCATCGCCTGCACCAACGTCGCGAACCTCCTGCTCGCGCGCGGCATTTCGCGCCAAACGGAGATCGGAGTCAGGCTCACGCTCGGGGCCAGCCGCGGACGTGTCGTCCGGCAACTGCTCACGGAAAACATCTTGCTCTGTCTGCTCGGCGCGGGCGTGGGCCTCGGCCTCGGGACTTGGACGCTCCAGGTGCTCCAACCCATCATCCTCGCGCCCTTCATGCCCGGGTCGTGGTTCATGTTTCTCAAGCCGACGCCGGATATCCGGGTGCTGACATTCACCGCGTTGCTGACCGTCGGCGCGACTTTGGTGGCCGGGCTGCTCCCCGCGTGGCACGCGGTGAGCGCCAGCCTCTACGCGACGATGCGCAACGATGGCACCGCCTTCGGGCGGCGGCTCACTCCGTCACGGCTGCGCCGGCTGTTGGTGATCGTTCAAGTGGCGGTTTGCCTCATGCTGTTATCATGCGCGGGCGTGCTCGCGCGCAATTTCTCCGCGCGGAGACTGGTCGACGTGGGATACGACGCGCACGCGGTCTTTAATGTGGAGGTAACTCCGAATGCCGCGATACCCGACCGCAAGGCGGCCTTCCGACAAGCGCTCGACATCGTGCACGCGATTCCCGGCGTGGCGGCGAGCGCCGTGACGCGTGGCTCGGGCGGCAGCAAGCCCACGCAGGTCCGTGTCGGCCCAGCCGGGCTCGGCGCCGCCGAGCCGGAAGTGCGGCGGACGTCTTTCGTCACCGGGGAATTTTTCGAAACCCTCGGCGTCCCGCTGTCGCGCGGCCGAACCTTCCGGGTGCTCGAACAGCAAGCCGCGTCGCGCGAGATTGTGGTTAGCGAATCGCTCGCGCGCCGGCTGTGGCCGGGCCAGGAGGCAGTGGGAAAAATTCTCGCCGTCAGCGAAGCGCCGTGGGGTTCGCGCGAACGCCCGGCGCCGGAGGGCGCGTTTCGCGACTGCGAGGTGATCGGCGTAGCCCGCGACATCAAGGTGAGCTTTGGCGAAGAGAACCTCGATGCGCTTTATCTGCCGTTCCCGCTGGAGAACGCGACGGCCGGCTCGGTGTTCGTGCGCCCGCGCCGTGCTTCGGCCGGCGAACTGATGGCGATCGTGCGCGCGGCGGAAGCCGCGGGCGTCGGCGTGTTGTTCAGCCGTCCGCTGTCGGCCGGAATCGAAGACCTCGCACGACCTTACTACGGCCTCGCGGTCCTGAGCGGGTCGCTCGGCCTGCTGGCGCTGGCGATGGCTTCGGTCGGGCTCTACGGCCTGATGACGTTCACGGTCAACCAGCGCACGCGCGAGATCGGTATCCGCATGGCGCTCGGCGCGACGATGGGGAAAGTCGTGACGCTCTTCGTGCGCCAGGGCATGCGGCTCGTGGCGGTCGGCCTCGCACTGGGTCTGATCGGGGGCGGGCTTTTCGCGCTGCTGATCGGAAAAATCCTTTACGGCATGATCGACGCGTTCGACCCGGCGGCCTTCGGCGCGGTGACGCTGCTGTTCGCGTTCATCGCGCTGTTCGCGTGCTGGCTGCCCGCGCGGCGGGCCACCAGAGTGGATCCGGTCGTGGCGTTGCGGACGGAGTAGCGCGGCCGTTTTTCGCTCGATGTCTTTCGCGCAAAAACCCGGCGTCTGGTGTTTCGGGGGAACCTTCGCATCGAGGCCCACCTCACACCGCGCTTCCCCGGCATGAAGCTTGTTACACTTCGAGAGATTTCCCGATGCCACCCGCGGCCTCACCGCTTTCGTGTGGGCGCCCTCGCCGTCTTGATCTTGGCGGCCCCGCTGGTGGCCGCCGCGGCAGAACCGGCCTCTCCGATCCAGGAGACCGGCGCACCCGCCGGCGACGACCCCGCAGCTGGCGACGCCATCATCACGATGGCGGCCTACAACGCGAAGGCGGATCGCATCGAGGATTTCGGACTGCGCGTGGAGAGTTCGCGCTACCCCGCCGCCGCCCGCATGACCTCGCTCACGACGGTCTGGTTCGCCAAGTATGCCCCGGAAATTGTCGCCATCGTGCCGAACACCGCGGCGGCGAAAGCCGGCCTCCAACCGGGCGACCGCATTCTCAAATCGGAAGGCCGATCCACGATCGGCGGCACGTTTTCGAGAAACATCTTCGACAAACTCCAAAAGAAGAAATGGGAGGAAGTGGCCGCCGGGAAAACAAACGTCGTCTGGCTGCTCGAAATCGAAACGCCGGCCACGAAGGCCATCCGCACCGTGAAACTCGCCGTGCCGACACCCCCGCCGCATTGGGGCGCCTCGATCTGGCGGGCGCCGGAAGGTCGTCCGCCAGCCGTGGTGCGCGAAGCCGGGCCCGTGGCGGAACGCGCCCGCAGCATCCTCGACCACGGCGTCTGGACGCTGGCGCGCTGGCCGCTCTCGAGTGTCGCCGCCGAAAACATTTTACCGAATTTCGAATCGGCCGTCGTCGGCTACGAGTGGCATCTCGGCGACAGCCCGGAGGGTTCGCACCGGATCTTTGTAACTCAAGTCGAGGGGCGCACGCGCGTCTTCTTCGAAACCGCGTCGCCCGCGACGGCACGCCGGATCTATCTAACCTCACCGTCAGGTGCGTTGGAGAAAGCGTGGCGGTGGGCGCGGGAGGCCAACATCGCGATGCTGAGAGCGAAGACTCCGGCAGCCGCGGCCAAAGCGGGCGAGATTTCGCTCGATGAGGCGCGCGCGGGTTTCGAGCACGAACTCGATCTCTGGACAACGAAGGTGGGCAAGGTCTCCGCTCGCTGGCCGTTTGAGCTGAAGCCGGGCTACGATGCGAATGCGATTTTCGCCGTCCTCGCCGCGAAGAACGGGAGGCCGGTCGTCAAGGTCGCTCGTCCCCTCGCCGAGGATTTCCTGAAGCTCCGGTCGGCGACCGAAACCGAAAAAGCACTCTTCACCGCGGCCTACGGCAAACTCGGAGCGGATCCCGACCAGTGGGCCTACACCGAGACTTCGCATGGCCTCGAAGACAAACGCACGCTCGTGACGCGCGTCGATCCCTCGAAGCCGTGGGCCGAGCGCAGCGTGTTGCTCAGCATCGACGGCAAAGCGCCGACGTCCGCCGAGGTGCAGCGCTGGCGCGATGACGGCGGTGATACGACGAAGGCGCTCGGCGATCTGCCGCCGCTCGAAGGCCTCATCGATTTCAAAGACGTGCGTATCTTCAAAGAGGAAGATTCTGCCGTGGTCTTCGAGCTCCCGATCCGGAGCGGTCAGGCGGATTTCTCCGCCGAAAAATTCCAAGCACACTTCCGCGTGCACAAAACCGGACGCGCCCTCGAAGCGATCGTCGTCAAATTGCGCGATTCGTTCCGCGTCGCCGGCGTGGTGCAAGTGGTGGATGCCGGCCTCGAGGCGCGTTTCCAAACCCTCGATCCGAGGCTCGCGCCGCAACCGGTCTCGCTGAGAGCCGGCGGTGGCGTCCGCGTGCTGCTGGTGAAATTTTCACGGTCCTTCGAATCGACGCGCACGGATTTCAAGCGCGTCGTGCCGTTCGATGAGACCGCAGCCCCTGCAAAATAAACCGACGCGGTCATAGACGTTCGGCCGCAGCCACCTGCCTCCTACCCTCTCCCCTTTCATGAACATTGCTGAAATTCGGCGAGTTCCCCGCTACTCTAGGTGGCTTCGCCAAGGCAGCTCGTTTTACGTGATCACGCTCTTGGGTCTGGCCTATCCGCTTTGCGCCACCGCCGCGGATCGGGTCGAAGCAAAGACAGCCGCTCCGGCGGAAGAAAATGTTACGGAAGGCGACGACATCCTCACGATGGCCGCCTACAACGCCAAGGCCGACCGCATCGAGGATTTCGGGCTGCGGGTCGGGCCTTCGTTTCTGTCCGAGATGCCCAAGACAACCCTCGGATTTTTCGTCTCCAGGTTCGTGCCGATCATTTACGCCGTCGTGCCGAACACGGCGGCGGACAAGGCCGGACTCAAGCCCGGCGAACGCATTCTCAAATCCGACGGCCAGTCGCTTGTGACCGGCTTGTTGTCCTCGGTGCAGTTGAAAAAATGGCGCCTCACGGAAAAGCGAAAATGGGAGGAGGTCGCCGCCGGAAAAAAAGACGTCACTTGGACGCTCGAAGTCCAGGCGCAAGGGACCAAGGTCATCCGCACCGTCAAGCTGGTGGTGCCGAGCCCGCCGCCACATTGGGGCGCATCGATCTGGCAGGCGCCCCAAGGACGAACGCCCGCCACCGTCGCGGAAAATGGACCGTTGACGGAGCGGAGTCGCACGATTCTCGACCACGGCGTCGCCAGCCTGCTCCGCGAGCGCTACACGCAGCTGCTCGGCCTCGATTTCAAGAATGGGCTCCGAGGCGACGCTCTCTCCGGCCGGGAGCCGACCGGCTATGAGTGGCATCTCGGCGACGGCCGACGCGAGGGCATGCACGAGATCGTCGTGACGCAATTTCGCGGTCGCACCGATGTCTTTTTCCACACGCGGTCGCCTGCGACCGGCCTCAGGTTTTATCTCACGTCTCCCTCCGGTGCACTGGAGAAAGCGTGGCTGGTGCCACCCCAAGGGAAACAGTATGAAATGCCGCTCGCGGAGGCGCGCGTTGGCTTCGAGCACGAGCTCGATTTCTGGACGACGAAAGTCGTGCGCGGCATCGGTCACTGGCCGTTCGAAGTGAAATCGGGTTACGACGCGAACGCGATTTTCGCCGTGCTCGCGCCGAAGAACGCGGCCCCCACGGCCGAAACGGCTCGTCCCCTTCCGGCGGAATTCCTGAAACTGCGTTCCGCGACCGAGGCCGAAAAAGCGCTCTTCACGACCGCTTATGGCAAACTCGGCGCGGATCCGGATCGGTGGGCTTACACGGAGACCTCCCGCGGCCTCGAGGACAAACGCCTGTTCGTGACGCGGGTCGACCCCTCGAAGCCCGCGGGAGAACGCAGTGTGTTGTTGAGCGTGGATGGAAAGGCGCCGACGCCCGCCGACGTGCAAGGCTGGCGCGACGATGGCGGTGACACACCGAAGGCCCTCGGCGAACTGCCACCGATCGCGGACATCGTCGATTTGAAGGAGCTGCGTATTTTTCAAGACGACGCTGCGGCGGTGGTCTTCGAGCTACCCATGCGGGGCGGCAACGCAGACTTCCCCACCGAGAAATTCCAGGCGCACTTCCGCGTGAATAAAACCCACCGGGCGTTCGAGCAGATCACGGTGAAGCAGCGTGACTCGTTTCGCGTCGCTGGCGTGGTGAAAGTCGTCGATGCAGGCTTGGAGATGCGTTTCCAGACGATCGATGCCGCGCTGGCACCGCAGCCCGTGCTGCTGAAAGCGGGCGGCGGCGTGCGCGTGCTGCTCGTGAAACTGTCGCGCTCCTTCGAGGCCACGCGCGCGGATTTCAAGCGCGTCGTCCCTTTCGACGAAACGGCGGCTCCGGCCAAATAGGGCCCGGCTCCGTCCCGCGCGCAGGCAATCGGTCGTTGTCATGCGGAAAGGATCCGCGTAACTTTCCGACGACGCCGCGGGTTATCTCCAACCATGTCTTCCCCCAATGACTCCGGCTCGGCCGGCCTGCTGACCGGCGTCGCCGGCGATCTGCGTCACGCGTTCCGCCTGCTTTGGAAAGGCAAAGGCCTGTCGGCCATCACGCTGTTGACGCTGGCGCTCTCCATCGGCGCGACCACGGCGATCTTCTCGACGGTGTATTCGTTGATGCTGAAGCCGCTACCGTTCCTCGATCCCGCGCCGATCGTCGAACTCTACAGCTCCGCGGCGAAGGCCGGGCTCAACAAGATGCCGGCCAATGTCCCGTTCTACCTCGACTACTCGGCCAACGCCTCGTCCTACGAAGCGATCGCCTTGTGGAACTTCGGCCAGCAGATGTTCGGCGAGGATACGTCCCAGGTTCGCCTCGACATGGCCAGCGCGACGGCGGAAATCTTTTCGATCCTGCGCGTGCAGCCATTGCTCGGGCAGTTCTTCACCAAGGAGCAGAACAAGCCCGGCGCGGACAAGGTCGTCGTCCTGACCCAGTCGTTCTGGAAAACCCAGTTTCTCGAGGATCCGGCCATTGTGGGGAAGTCGATCCGGATCGCGGGGGAAAACTACAAGGTGATCGGCGTGGCACCGCGGTTGTTCGAGGCTTGGGACGTTCGGGTAAAATATGTCCTCCCGCTTTCGTGGCAGCCGGCCCAGGAAAATCCGCAGGGCCGCTACGGTGTGGGCATTCGGTTATTCGGGCGCCTCAAGCCGGGAGTGTCGGTCGGTCAGGCGGACGCCGAGGCCAAGACTTTGGAGAAACGCTATGTGGATGGAGCGCCGCCGCAGGTCGCGGGCTTTGTCGAACGCTCGGGCATGACCATGAATGTCGGCGGCGAACAGGAGCAGCGGGTGCAGCCGGTGCGGTCGACGTTGCTGCTGCTGCAAGGCGGCATCGCCTTCGTATTGCTCATCGGCTGCGTGAACGTCGCGAACCTTCAGCTCGTGCGCGCGAACGCCCGGCAATCGGAGCTCGCCATCCGCTCGGCCCTCGGCGCCACGCGCGGCGCCATCGCCCGCCAGCTGATTTTGGAGAGCCTGCTGCTCACGTCGCTCGGGGCAGTCCTCGGGCTGGGCCTGGCGTGGGCGGCGCTGCGCACGAGCAATTTCTACGTGGCGAAATTCCTGCCGCAGTCCCTGCCGGCGACGCTGGATCTGCGAGTGCTCGGTTTCGCCATCGGGCTGAGCGTCGTGATCGGCGTGTTGATCGGACTCATCCCGGTTTTTCACATCCTGCGCACGAATCTCGCGGAGGTGATCCAAAGCAGCTCGCGCAGCGCCTCCTCGGGACGCGGCGTGCGAACCCTGAGCAGCGTGCTGGTGGTGCTGGAGGTCGCGGGGGCGCTCATGCTTCTCACCGGCGCGGGCTTGTTGATCTTCAGCTTCACGAAAGCCCTCGGGGTCGATCCGGGGTTTAATCCGAAAGGCGTGGTGACCGCGCGCATTGTCGTCCCGGCGCCGCATCGCGCGAGCCCGGAGGCGGCGACAAGTTTTCAGGAACGACTCAAGCAGGCCCTGCTGGAACTGCCGGGCGTGACGTCGACGGCGTTTGCCGCCGCCACGCCGTTCCAAGGCGGCCTGCCGATCAACGCCTTCACGCTGGAAAACGACACCCTCCCGCCGGGATCGCCGCAGCCCGGGGCCTATCGGGTGCAGATCACACCCGGCTACGCGGAAACCTTGGGGCTGAAACTCGTGGAAGGACGCTTTTACGAGGAGGCCGATCGCGATCCCAAGCGACGGGTGTTTGTCGTCGACGAAAGCTTCGCGAAGAAATTTTTTCCGGGCCGCTCCGCGCTGGGCGGACGCTTCGTCTTCGGCAACCGACCGGAAAAACCCGAGGACTGGCCCGCGATCGTCGGCGTCGTGCGGGACATCCCGCACAACGGCGTGGAGGAAAAAAGCGGGAATCCCTTTATTTATCAGGTCATCCCGCAGGGATCGCGTCCCGGTGGAATGACGCTCTTCCTGCGGACCAGCCGCCCCGCGGCCGAGTTGGTCCCCGTATTGCGCGCGAAGATGCGCGCGCTCGACCCCACCATTTTCATTTATGACGCGGGCACGCTCGAGCAGGCCGTGGGCGCCTCTTTCGACAACCGGCGCTTCGTGATGCTGCTGCTGGCGGCCTTCGCCGGACTGGCGCTCTTCCTCTCCTCGTTGGGCATCTACGGCGTGCTGGCCTACGATGTTTCGCAACGCACCCGTGAAATCGGCATCCGTGGCGCCATCGGCGCTTCGCGCGGCCAGATCGTGGGCATGGTCATCAAGCAGGGTCTCTGGAAAAGCGGCATCGGCATCGGGCTAGGCCTGATCGGGGCGTTCGGGCTCAGCCGCTACATGACGAGCCTGCTGTTCGGGGTGCAGCCGACGGATCCGCTCGTTTACGTGGCCGTCTCGCTGGTGCTCCTCGCGGTGGCTATGCTGGCGAGCTACCTCCCGGCGCGCCGGGCCGCGAAGATCGATCCGCTCGTCGCTTTGCGCGACGAGTGACGGGGCACGTGCCTGACGCCGCTCAAGCGCGGGCGTCATGACACACTAAGATACTTCGGGCGCCGCCGCCGCGCTTTTGACCGCCGCTTCACGCGCGGCGCCATCTCGGGCATTGACGTGGTTTTTTCCCAATCGTTTCCTGAACGTTATGCGCGATGCCAAGCCCGTCGATCCCAGCAGCAAATACAAACGCGTGGTCCTCAAGCTTTCCGGCGAGGTCCTCCGCGGCGGCAAGTCCGGCGATCCCATCGATGGCCCGACGCTCGAAAAGGTCTGCGCCCAGGTGAAGGAGATCCACGACCTCGGCGTCCAGGTCTGCGTCGTCATCGGTGGCGGCAACATTTTCCGCGGTCTCGCCGGCGAAAAGCGCGGCGTCGACCGCACGACCGGCGACTACATGGGCATGCTCGCCACCGTCATCAACGGCCTCGCGCTGATGGACCGTCTCGAGAAACTCGGCGTCAGCACGCGCGTGCAATCCGCCATCCCGATGAACCAGATCGCCGAGCCGTTCATCCTCCGCCGCGCCATGCGCCACCTCGAAAAAGGCCGCGTCGTCATCTTCGTCGCCGGCACGGGCAACCCCTACTTCTCGACCGACACCACCGCCGCCCTCCGCGCGAGCGAGATGCACGCCGACATCATCCTCAAGGCCACCAAGGTCGACGGCGTCTACGACAAGGACCCGAAGAAATTCCCGGACGCCGTCAGATACGACAACCTCTCCTTCATCGACGCGCTCAAGCAGCGGCTCAACGTCATGGATTCGACCGCGTTTTCCCTCTGCATGGACAACAACGTCCCGATCCTCGTCTTCGACCTCGGCGACGAACACGCCATCCGCAAGGCCATCGTCGGCGAAAAGATCGGCACCTTGGTGAAGAACTAACGTCGCGCCGCAGTTGAGGATTGAGAGCTGAGAGTTGAGAGACTCCAGCCCACTCACGCCTCGCCCTCACCGACGTTTTTCTCTCAACTCTCAACCCTCAACTCTCAACTCCGATGTCCCATCCCATCCTCGCCGACGCCCAAGCTCGCATGAAAAAGACCGTGGACCATACCCTCCACGAGTTCAGCTCCATCCACACCGGCAAAGCCACGCCGCAGATGGTCGAGGGCGTGATGGTCGACGCCTACGGTTCCGCCATGCCGCTCAAGCAGTGCGCGGCCATCACCACGCCGGATGCCCGCCTGATCCAAATTCAGCCTTGGGACGCCTCCCTCTCGAAGGCCATCGCGAAGGCGATCACGGACGCCAACCTCGGCTTCAACCCGATTGTCGACGGTAAAACCATCCGCGTCCCGCTTCCCGACATGAGCCGCGAGCGCCGCCAGGAATTCGTCAAGACCGCGCACAAACTCGCCGAGGAAGGCCGCGTCCACGTGCGCAATGTCCGGCACGGCGCGCTCGACACCGCGAAGAAGGCCAAACTACCCGAAGACGAGGCCAAGCGCCTGGAGAAAGACATTCAGACCGCGACGGACGCCGCCATCAAAAGCATCAACGATCACCTCGCGCACAAGGAGAAGGATTTGCTGACGGTTTAAGGCGCGACGCGCCTTTCCGCTGCGGGCACCAAAGATTCAACTTCGAGCCCGGAGCGCAGAAAGCTTATGGCTTATAGCTTACCGCTTAAAGCTGCGACCGGCGCGGCACCTCGCCGTGTGGTCGTCAAGCTCGGCACCGGCGTCCTGACCACCGGCATCGGCCAGCTCGACACTGCGCGCATCGCGGCCGTCTGCGCGGAGATTGCCGCCCTCCGCGCCCGCGGCACCGAAGTGATCGTCGTTTCCTCCGGCGCCGTCGGCCTCGGCATGGGCTCGCTCGGCCTCGCGAAAAAGCCGAAGGAGATCGCGAAGAAACAGGCCTGCGCCGCCATCGGCCAGTCGCGCCTCATGCAGACGTGGCAGGCCGGCTTCGCCCCGCACCAGCTCACCGTCGCGCAGGTGCTCCTGACGCACGAGGACATCCGCGGCCGCGAACGCTACCTGGGCGTCAAGGAAACGCTCCGCCAGCTCATCGCCTACGATACGATCCCGGTCATCAACGAAAACGACACCGTGAGCGCCGCCGAGATCAAGTTCGGCGACAACGACACGCTTTCCGCCATGGTCGCGAGCCTCGTCGAGGCCGACCTCCTCGTGATTCTCTCCACCGCGCCGGGCCTGATCGACATGAAAGGCACGAAGGAAATCGTCCCCGTCGTCGAGCGGATCACGCCCGAGATCGAGGCGATGGCCGGCGGCACCACGAGCGAAACCGCGACCGGGGGCATGATCTCGAAAATCTCCGCCGCGAAACTCGCCACGCGCGCCGGCTGCGGCGTCTTCATCGCGAGCGGCGCCGAGCCCGAGATCCTCGCGAAACTCCTCGCCGGCCGCGGCCCCGGCACGTTCTTCGTGCCGAGCGGCATCCCGCTCGATGCGAAGAAACGCTGGCTCGCCTATTTTCAACGCCCCACCGGCACCCTCGTCGTCAATGCCTGCGCCATTCCCGTGCTCCGCGAGGAAGGCCGCAGCCTGCTCGCCGTCGGCGTGACGGGCGCGCGGGGCGAGTTCGCCGCCGGCGATGTCGTCAACATCGCCGGCCCTGACGGCACGGTGATCGCGCGCGGCAAGACCGGCTTCGCGAGCCGCGAGATTCCAGCCATCGCCGAGAAAAAGGGCGACGCCGTCCGCGCCCTCCACCCCACCCGCAAGCGCCTCGAAGTCGTCCACCGCGACGATCTCGCCCTGCTCTGAGCGACGCGCCGCACGCGAGACGATTGGGTCGGGGTGGCTGGCTCTCCGAGCCATCCGGAGCTATCGAGCGGTTCGCGAGCAACCTTCAAAGCGGCTGCCGGATTCGACGGCTACCGTTTCATTCGAACTGCCGCAGCCGACAATTTCTTCGACCCTTCCCGCGTAATTCGCTTTTCCCCTCCTCGGCGCCGGCTACGCTGCGGCTCCGTTCGTCCCGCCGTTCTTCCCATGCGCTACCTTCGTGTCCTTCCCCTCGCCGGCCTCGTTCTCGCGTTTAGCCTTTCGCTCCGCGCCGCCGAAACGCCGGTAACCTGGGCCACCGTCCCCGAGATTCTCGCGCGCATCAAGGCGCCGACGTTTCCGGCCCGCGACTTTCTCATCACTGACCACGGCGCCGTCGCCGGCGGCACGGCCGATTGCACCGCGGCCATCCGCCAGGCCATCGCCGCGTGCGCCGCGGCGGGCGGGGGTAGGGTCGTCGTGCCCGCTGGCGTTTTTCTCACCGGCGCGATTCATCTCAAGAGCAACGTCAACCTCCACGTTGCCGCCGGCGCCACGCTGCAATTCAGCACCGATCCCGCCGCCTATCTCCCGCTCGTCCACACGCGCTGGGAAGGCGTCGAGTTGATGAACTACTCGCCGTTCATCTATGCCTTCGAGCAGCAGAACATCGCGGTCACCGGCACCGGCACGCTCGACGGCAGCGCCTCCGACGAAAACTGGTGGAAATGGGCTCGCCGCGGGCCCGACCTCAAATCCCCCGCCTCACCCGACGCCGCGGCGCTCGGGGTGTTCGGCAGCAAGGGCACGCCCGTGGCCGAACGCATCTTCGGCCCGGGGCATTTCCTGCGCCCGAGCTTCTTCCAGCCCTACCGCTGCAAAAACATCCTGGTGGCCGACGTCACCATCAAGCGCTCGCCGATGTGGGAAATCAACCCGGTCCTCTGCACCAACGTGACCGTGCGCGGCCTCAAGATCGATACCCACGGCCCCAACAACGACGGCTGCAATCCCGATTCCAGCAAGGACGTGCTCATCGAAAATTGTGTCTTCGACACCGGCGACGACTGCATCGCCATCAAGTCCGGCCGCAACGACGACGGCCGTCGCGTCAACGTGCCCTCCGAAAACATCATCGTCCGTAACTGCATCATGAAGGACGGCCACGGCGGCGTGGTCATGGGCAGCGAAATCTCCGGCGGCGTGCGCAACGTCTTCATCGAGGATTGCCAGATGGACAGCCCGAATTTGGAGCGCGCGCTCCGTTTCAAGTCCAACGCCCTGCGCGGCGGCGTAATCGAAAACATCTTCATGCGCCGCGTGAACATCGGCCGCGTCGCCGAAGCCATCATCACCGTCGACTTCCTCTACGAGGAAGGCGCCAACGGCCCGCACAAGCCGATCCTCCGCAACGTCCAGCTCGAGAACGTCACAAGCAAATCGAGCCCACGCGTCTTCTACGTCCTCGGCTTCGAAGGCGCAGTCATCGACCACTTGCGGATGGTCAACTGCACCTTCGCCGGCGTCGAATCCGCCGAGCTCATGGAATTCGCCGGCCGCATCGAACTCGATCACGTCACGATCACGCCGAAGGAACGGCCGAAGAGCCTCAGCTCGCGGCCACCCGGCGTGCTCTAAAATCGAACAAGGAATTCGCCACACCGACCGCAGTGAGGGAAGCGGAGGTTCGGCGTTCGGGTAGGAGCAAATTTATTTGCGACCTCAACGCCCGCGACGCTCAAACGTCGCAAATAAATTTGCTCCTACCGGTCCCCGGATGGGCGGTAGGCCCGGCGAGACCGGGCCTTTCGCTCACCGCCACTCGTAACGCACCTTGTAGGTCACGCTGCGTTCCTCATCCGGTTTCAGCGGCACGAGAAACTCGATCGTCGACGCGTCCTTCTTCGTAAACTCGTCCGACTTCTCCAGCACCTGCCAGTTCGGACCGTTCAGGTGCTCGACGACCTTCACCTGCACTGGCTCCGCCTTGCGATTGCGCAGCTTGATCTCGAAGTCCTGATCCGCCCGGCCTTGGAAACTGCTGCTGTTCCGGTTCGCCACGCGCCGCTCGCCCACGATGTCGAACGCGTCACCGGTCTTCACGCGCAGCAATTCGTTTTTCGCCGTGTGATCGATCGTGTCTTCGCCGACAAACTCGATGCGGCCATCGCTATCGTCTTTCCGGTAAAAACGCGTGCGCCCTTTCGGGAGCGGCAACCCGAGACCGTTCTGTTCGCTATTCTTGAACTCCCGCGTCACGGCGATCTTCGTCGGATGCTTCGTCGCATCGTAGACGTAGACGATCGGCGCCTTCACGCCCGTGGCGCGCATGAACTCGACCTGCTTGGTCTCGCGGTCATGCAGCGTCACCGCGCGCGGCAGCGAATAGAGGTGAAATTCGTCGAACGCCTTTTCGGTCACCGCGCCCCCTACCGCAAATGCATCCAGCTGCATCATCTTTTCCCGCATCATCGGCTGCGGCATCTGCGGCTGCACCTTGTTAACGTCGCCCGCCATCAGCTTGACCGTTGCCTCGTTGAAGGTCTGGCCGCTCGTGTTCGATACGGTGACCCAGCCCACGATGTCGATCGCGTCGCCCTTTTCCGGCGCGATGAAATTATACGCCGCCTGCCAGCCAAAGCCGCCGGTTACGTAGCCGAGTTCCGCGTCGAGCTTGCCTGCCGCCGACGCCTCGATCTGCCACGTGAGCGTCGGTTTGAGCACGCCCGCGTCGCTCAACGCCGGAAACACCGGCTCACCCGGCAGCGAAAAACGCAGCTTGCCGTCGACCTCGATGATGGGCGTCTCGCTGCCCTCCGCGCCCGGCGTGTAACCGCTGCGGATGACTTTGCCGTGCACCGTGTTTTCCCGGCCGCTTTGCTGATCGCGCACGATGAAATCGATCTCCTTGCCCTCCTGCAGCGACAGCAGGAATCCCGATGAAAGCACGTCCGACCGATAACCCTGCTCCAGCACGCGCACGACGACCTTCCCCGCCGGATCGCGCAATACCACCGAGTCCGGCTCGAGCATGCGCGTCGCCCCGGCAAACTTGATCGTGTTCGCCCCCGGCTTCAGATCGAGCGGCACGCGCTCACGGATAACGGCGAAATTCTGGTTGTAGATCGTCAACGCCGGCTGCGCGGCCGCCGAGACGGCAGCGACCAAAGCGGTCGTCGCAAGACAAAGGAATCGATTATTCATGGCGGAGGTTCGTTACCGGATTAGACACGCGAAGCGCCGGATTCTTGGAAGATTATTGTATTTTCCCGTCCGCTCAACGCCCGCGACGCATTTTCAGAGGGGTGGCCGACCAGTTCCTCCGCCGTAATTCGCCTTCGCCCCCACTTTCGCTTTGCGCCCGCCCCGCATTGCGCGAGCCTTGGACCTTTCATGGATTTCGTGGTCGATAATCAACGCGTCCCCGACGGCATCCCGCCGATCGATTTCCGCGCGTCGCTCAACGACGAGCAGTTTCACGCCGTCACCGCCGAGCCCGGGCCGCTGCTCGTTCTCGCCGGCGCCGGCTCGGGCAAGACCCGCACGCTCACCTACCGCGTCGCCTACCTGCTCTCGAAGGGCGTGCGCCCCGGCGAAATCCTCCTGCTCACCTTCACCAACAAGGCCGCGAAGGAGATGCTCCACCGCGTGCAGGAACTCACCGGCGTCGAGCCTGGCCGCTTCTGGGGCGGCACGTTTCACAGCATCGGTCATCGCGCGCTGCGCACCCACGGTGACGCCATCAATCTCCCCCGCACGTTCACCATCCTCGATGCGGAGGAGTCCGAGGGCATTCTGCGCGACGCCGTCGACGCGGCCGACCGCACTTTCTTCAAGGACAAGACCCACCCGCGCCCCGGCCCGCTCCACTCGATCCTGTCGATGGCGCGCAACACCCAGCTCCCGCTCGCCGAGGTCGTCAGCCGTTTCTTTCCGCAACACGACGCCATCGCCGATCGCCTGCCGCTGTTCGCCAAAAAATACGCCGAGCAAAAGCGCACCGCCAACGTCGTCGACTATGATGACCTCCTCGAGTTCTGGCTCGAGCTCCTGAAAAAATCGGAGCCGACCCGCGAGTATTTCTCGCACCGCTTCCGCCACATCCTCGTCGACGAATACCAGGACACGAACACCCTCCAGTCGCAGATCGTCGACCTCATCGGCTCGCATCATCAGGTGATGGCCGTCGGCGACGACGCCCAGTGCATCTACACGTGGCGCGGCGCAAACGTCGAAAACATCCTCACGTTCCCCGACCGCCATCCCGGCACCGTCATCCATCGCATCGAGACGAACTACCGCTCGACCCCCCAGATTCTCGCGCTGGCCAATGGCGTGCTCGAGTCCCAACCCAAGGGTCGCGCGTTCGACAAGGTGCTCCGCGCTCACCGCGCCAATTCGGAGAAACCCTACTTCGTCCAGTCGATGGACGGCCGCGAGCAGGCGCAGTTCATCGTGCAGCGCATCCGCGGCCTCCTCGACGAGGGCTGCGCGTTGGCCGACATCGGCATTCTCTACCGCGCGCATTTCCAGGCGCTCGACATCCAGCTCGAACTCGCCCGGCTCCAGATCCCCTACCAGATCACGAGCGGCGTCCGCTTTTTCGAGCAGGCGCACATCCGCGATCTCGTGGCGATGCTGCGGTTTGTCTACAACCCGTCCGACACCGCGGCGTGGAACCGCATCGCCGTCCTCCTGCCGAAGGTCGGCGACAAAAACGCGCAGAAGCTTCACGCCGCCGCCCTCGACCACGCGAAGCTGATGCAGCAAAACTTCATCGACGCCCTCGACACCGACGACGTGAAGTCGAAGGTCCCGAAGGACGCGAAGGAAGAGTGGCCGAAGTTCGTCGCCTCGCTCCAGCAGGTCGCCGGCATGATGCGCACAATGAAGCCGCACAACACGGTCGAGATCGCGATCGACGGCTGGTATGGCGACTATCTTAAAGGCGCCTTCGCCAACTATGTTTCCCGCCTCGACGATTTGAAATCGATGATCGGCTTCGCCAGCCGCTACGAGGACATGCAGGAGATGCTCGCGCAGATCATGCTGCTCAATAGCGAAACGAGCGATCGCTCCGCCGATCCCGATGCCGACGCGCTCCGCCTGACGACCGTGCACCAGGCCAAGGGGCTCGAATACGCCGCCGTCTTCCTGATCGGTCTCGCCGACGGCAGCTTCCCGCTGCGCCGCGCGATCGAAGCCGGCGACGTGGAGGAGGAGCGCCGCCTATTTTACGTCGCAGTCACGCGGGCCCGCGACGAACTCTACCTGTGCTTCCCGAAGGTGAACACGAAAGGTGGACCCGTGATGATGCAGACGCCGAGCCGGTTCCTGACCGAACTCAACCCCGAGCTCTACCAGCCGTTAAGGATGAAGCGGAGTTTTGGCTGGTAAGTTCGTCCGCGGACACGTATCCGCTTCTGCTACCCCTCGTGAAGAAGCCCGCGCGCTTCCGACTGTCCCCCGTCGCCGTCCGGCCCCATCGCTGGCTTGGGCTGCTGCCGTTGTTGGTCACGGCCCCGCTACCGCTGCCTGCCGCCGAAACCGCGGCCGCCGCAGCGAACTTCGACAGCGAACTCGAATCCAAGAGCGGAGGATTCGGATTTTCGTTGCTGCCGAAAGCATTCCAAAAAAATCCCAAGGTAGATCTCAACGTCATCACGGAGATGACCCCCGACGGCAGGAAGCTGACGCCGCCGACGGCGGCGAAACCTGTCTACTACGTCACGATTCCCGGCGGTTTCGTGAAGTCCGGCCAGTCTCTTTCCGCTGGTGAGAAACCGCCGCCCGTCGCCGACTTGGAGCGCGTTATGCAGAAGGCGCTCACGCAAAACAGCTATCTGCCGGCCGACGGCCCGCAGCACTCGCCTTCGCTCGCGCTGATCTACCATTGGGGCTCGCACGGCAACCAGGCGGAGGACCCGCAGCAGACGGCCGATCAGATGCGACAAGAATCGGAAACGGGCGTCGGACCAAACCGGGACAACCTCACTTCCCTCTCGGAGGGCCAACTCCAGTTCGCCCTGACCAACTTGGCCAAACGCAAGGATCTGCTTGAACGCGCGGCCTTGATCGGCGGCACCAAATTCGCCGCGGACCTGCAAAAGGTCCTCGAGGATCAGGTCGTCTACCAGAACGAGATTTATCGGGTCGAGCGCCCCGCCCCCCAGGGAATGAGCATGTTGGGGGGAGGCTCGGAAAGCGGCACTAGTTCCGGTTCCAGTTCGAGTGGGGGTAGTACGCCCATGCCGAAACCGATCATGGGCGACATGCCAACCCTCACGGTCGACACCTTTTCCCCTTTCGAGCGCTTCCGCCGCAGTCATCCGCAAGTGGAGCATCTCGTCGAGGAATCCTTCGGCACCTGTTACTTCGTGATCGCCTCGGCTTACGACTACACCGACCTGTCCCAAGGCCGGCGCCGCCTGCTCTGGCGGACGAAGATGACCGTCAACGCCGAAGGCGTCGCGATGCAGCAGACCCTGCCCACGTTGGTAATCAGCGCGGGGAAATATTTCGGCCGAGAGATGGACGGCGCCGCGACGATCTCTCGCCGCCTGCTCAAAGGTGAGGTCGAAGTCGGCACGCCGACCGTCGTGGAATACTCTTCAGCGACCACACCACCGAAAAAGCCGGAGCCCAAGCGCTGAGCCGATTGGCGCCGTCGCTGCGCCGCCAGGGACATCGCATTCGAACTCGACCAAACCCGGCGGATGACGCGGAGTTTCGGTTGGTGAAAAAGTGGCTTTCAATCCGGCGGCTCGCATTCGTCGCCCTGCTCGTTTTCGCCACTTTCACCGCGGTCTCGGCGTTTTTCGCCTATCGTTTCACCTCGCCACCGCGGCGGACCTTCGGCGATACGCCGGAAAGATTTTTAGCCGTCTACGAGAATATCCGCTTCCCCGCGCGGGATGGCATCTCGCTCTCCGGGTGGTTCGTTCCCCGGCCCGAGGCCAAACAGGCGGTCGTCCTTCTGCACGGATATGGCAGCACGCGCACGCAGATGCTCGCGCGCGCCCGTTTCTTCCACGATCAGGGCTACGCCGTATTGCTCTACGACGCCCGTGCTCATGGCCAGAGCGGCGGCGAACTTGCTTCTTTCGGCTGGTTCGAGACGCGCGACCTTCTCGGGGCGATCGATTGGCTCCGGGCGCGCGGATTCTCGAGCTTTGGCTGCGTCGGCGCTTCGCAAGGCGGCGCGACCATCGCACTCGCCGCCGCCGAATTGCGTGACGTCCGCTGGGTCATCCTGGAAAGCGTTTATCCGACCCTCGCCAACGCGGTCGACCGTCGCTTCCGCCGCACCGTGTTTCTACCGGGCTGGTTCGCGGGTGCGCTGATGGTGCCTTTCGCAGCAGCGCGGATCGGCGTCGACACCTCCATGGTCAGCCCGCGCGACACGGTCACAAAACTCGGCTGCCCCGTGCTCGTGATGAATGGCGATCGGGACGAACACACGCATCTGGAAGATGCCCGGGAGATTTTCGACCATGCCGCGGCCCCGAAATCCTGGTGGATCGTGCCGGGCGCAGCCCACAACGACCTCTACGGTTTCGCCAGGGTCGACTACGAGCACCGTGTGCTCGATTTTATCGCGACGGTTCGTTGATACCCGCGTCACCCAATCGGATTCTTCCACTTCAACCCGGCGAACCGCGCGAAATCGCCGTCCGTCGAATACAGGGTGCAATTGTGCTCCACCGCCAGCGCCGCTAGCTGGGCATCAGAGACCAGATTCGCCGTCGCATTGCCGGCTCGCAGCAATTTCTGAAAGATCGCCCAATACTGTTCCGTCGGGTGCACGACACGCACGCAGGGCTGGTCGAGCCAGCTTTGCACGCGTTCGACCGCCTCCTTCAACGTGAGCGGCCGCCGGTGCAGCCGGGCGTTCGTGGCGATGCGAATAAATGCGGTGAGCACCGGCCACGACAACGCGACGGGATCGGTGCCGCTCAACCGGGCATCCCACCATTCGCGCGCCGCGTCATGATGGGTCGACAAGCCATCCTCGGCATACAAAAGCAGATTCGCGTCGACGAAGGTCACCCGTGCCGCTCTCCCTCGGACTGCGCCAGCAACTCGGAGATATTGTCGTAGCTCAACCCCTCTCGCAGCCCCATGGCGCGCGGTTTTGTCTTGTAGGGTCGTGCCGCCGCCGGCTTCAGGATTTGGTCGAGGCCAAGGCGCAGGGCGGAGTTGACCACTTCCTTGAACGGCTTGCCCAACTTGGCCGCGCCTTTGCGGGCTTTCGCGGAGACATCCGGGTCGAGCGTGAGCGTGGTGCGCATGCCAGCATCATGATGCGCGGGCTGAACGCGTCAAGATGCCACCCTCGCCGCTGCCCGCATCACCCGCAGCGTATTCCCGCCCCACAGCTTCGCGAGCGCGGCCTCGTCCCAGCCGCGCGCGAGCAGCGCGCGCGTGATGTTCGGGTAGTCGGCCACGTCACGCAGGCTCGCAAAACCGCCTCCGCCGCCGTCGAAGTCGCAGCCGATGCCCACGTGGTCGATGCCCATCACCGCCACCGCGTGCTCGATGTGGCGCAGGAAGTCCTCGAGCGTGACGGACGGATTCGGATGCGCCGCGCACGCCGCCGCATAATCGCGCTCCTCGGCCGCCGCCTCCGCCGGGGTGAACGCACTGTCCTTATACCGGAGTAGGATCTCCGCGATCGCGGCCGTGCGGTGGTTACCCGGCGCGTCGACCACCGAAATCGGCAGCGCGTTGACCTGCAGGACGCCGCCCTGCGCCGCCAGCGCGCGCAGCAATTCGTCGCCGACATTCCGCGGATGATCGCATACCGCGCGACAATCGCTGTGCGATAAAATCACCGGCGCCTTCGAAACCGCGATCAAATCGCGCAACACCTCGTCGCTTGCGTGCGAGGCATCGACCACGATCCCGAGGCGGTTGCATTCCGCGATCATCTCGCGCCCGAGCGGGCTCAGCCCGCCCCATTCCGCTCCGCGCGGATCGGTCGACGAATCCGCCACGTCGTTGTTCAGCATGTGCGTGAGCCCGAGCATGCGCACCCCGAGGTCGAAAAACTTCCTCACGTTGCCCGCATCGCGTCCGAGGGAGAAACTGTTCTCGATGCTCAGGAAAATCGCGCGCTTTCCCTCGCCCTTCAAACGCAGCGCGTCGTCCGCCGTCAGCGCGAGACCACAGGCCGCTGCGTTAGCCTGCAGCACCGCATGCGTCCGCTCGAAGCACCGCACTGCGATTTCGTGCGCCCGCGCCAACCCCGCCGGCGAGCGCGCCGCCTGCGTCACGTAGACCGCCATCACCAGGGCATCGATGCCGCCCGCCTGCATTCGCGGGAGGTCGCATTGCGTTTCGTCGACCGCGTAGTCGTGCTGCGCCGCAAAATCCCACCCGCTGCGCATGAAGCTCGCCGTGGGCGTGTCGATGTGGGTGTCGATCGTGAACAACCGCTCGTGCAACGCGGCCGCGGAATCCGTGGGCATCGCGCGACGCTGGTCGCCGTCCCGCCTGCGGGCAACGGTTTCCTCCTCCGCAATTACCCTACCGGGTCCCGCCGCCTCGGACCAAGCGGCGGGCGAGCGACGCCGGTTCTTTCGGGCCCGTTACATCTCCGCAGTTGCGCTGCGTGATATGTTGCCCTCACTTCCCGGCTTCATCTTCACGTCATGTCCAACCCCTCCGTCGAAAACGTCGTCATCATCGGCACCGGTTGCGCCGGCCTGACGGCCGCGATCTATACCGGCCGCGCCAATCTCAATCCGCTCGTGCTCGAGGGTCCGCTGCCTGGCGGCCAGCTCACGACAACGAGCGAGGTCGAAAACTTCCCCGGTTTCCCGCACGGGATCGACGGTTTCCAGCTGATGCAAAACCTGCGCGAGCAGGCCACGCGCTTCGGCACGCGCTTCGAGCAGGCGCTCGTCGAACGCGTCGATTTCAATTCGATGCCGCGAAAACTCATCTGCGGCGACCGCACCATCCTCGCCCGCAGCGTCATCATCGCCACCGGCGCCTCGCCCCGCATGACCGGCATCCCCGGCGAAAAGGAGCTCTACGGCGGCAAGGGCGTGACGACGTGCGCGACGTGCGACGGCGCATTCTACAAAAAAATGGAAGTCGCCGTCATCGGCGGCGGTGACAGCGCGGCCGAGGAAGCGCTTTTCCTCACGCGTTTCGCGAGCAAGGTTTACCTCGTGCACCGCCGCGATTCGCTGCGCGCCTCGAAAATCATGGCCGACCGCGCCATGTCGCACGAAAAGATCCAGTGCGTGTGGGACAGCGTGCCTGTGGCGGTCGAGGGTGTCGCCGCCGGCGCGGTCTCCGGCCTGAAAATCAAGCATCTCAAAACGAACGCCGAGTCCGTGCTGCCGGTGAAGGGCATCTTCGTGGCGATCGGCCACGAGCCGAACACGAAGGCCTTCACGCCGCCGCTCGAGGTCGATCACAACGGCTACTTCAAACCCGACCACGGTTCGCACATCCGCACGAAGGTCCCGGGCGTGTATGTGGCGGGCGATTGCGCCGACCACGTTTACCGCCAGGCGATCACCGCCGCCGGCATGGGCTGCGCGGCCGCCATCGAGGCCGAACGCTGGCTCGCCGAACACGGCGGGTAAGCATTACTGAGATTTTGGGCCACAAAAAGGCGCAAAGACTCCGTCCCGTCGGCGAAAGCTTTCCGTGCGCCTATAGGCGCCTTGCACGTCTCATTCGCACTCCGCTTCTGCGCTTCTTTGCGGCCAAACCGGATTGAGTGAATTGGATTTCCGCCGCTTCATGCGGCTGGCGTCGTGACCAAAACAGAACTCCAAAAACTCTGGGCCGCCCTTGGCATCCCCGCCGACTACGCCGCCGCCCACGGCCTGCCGCTCCAACGGGAAGCGACCCGTCTCGTCTCACTCGGTCGCGCGGCCGACGATGGCCGCCTCGTCCGGGTCACGCCCGCCACCGCCGCCGCGTTTCGCCGCATGCGCGCGGCCGCCGCACACGCTGGCGTCACGTTGCTACCGCTTTCCGGCTTCCGCAGCGTCCAACGGCAGACCCAAAACATCCGTCGCAAGCTCGCCGCCGGCCAGGCGATCGGCGACATCCTCCGCCTCGTGGCCGCGCCCGGTTGCAGCGAGCATCACTCCGGCCGCGCCCTCGACATCGGCTCGCCTGACGATGTGGGTCTCGACGAAAAGTTCGGTCGCACGCGTGCCTTCCGCTGGTTGAGCCGCCAGGCCAGCGACTTCGGCTTCCACCTCTCCTATCCGCGCCGCAACCCGCACGGCATCGGCTATGAGCCATGGCACTGGTGCTGGCAGCCGCGAGCCATTCGGCGCTAGCCGCTGATTATTAGCCCAGCGCGAGCCCTGCCTGGGTGAGGCTCATCGTTTAGAATAGTTCTAATTATCACTTGCGCCTTAGAACCATTCCAATTTGTTGACCCTCCCCAAACACCCAATGTCCACCGCCACGGCCAACACCGATACCCTCGCGCAAAAGCTCGCTGACAGCGGCCTGCGCGCCACCCCGCAGCGCGAGGTCGTCTACAATGTGCTCCTCACCAAGCGCGACCACCCCACGGCCGATGAAGTTTTTGTCCGCGTGAAGACCGAGCTGCCGACCATCTCGCTCGCCACGGTTTACAACTGTCTCGAAACGCTCGTGCAATGCGACCTCGTGCGCGCCGTCAACTTCGAGCGCGGCCCCACGCGGTATTGCCCGAATCTCCGTCCGCACGCGCATTTTCACGACGAGCAGACCGGCAAGACCCACGACATCGACCTGCCGGCCGAGCTGCTCGAGAAGGTCAACGCGGTCCTCCCGCACGGCTACGACGCCAAGTCCGTCGAGATCACGTTCCGCGGCAAAGCCGTGAAGGGCTCGAACTGATCGGGACTCTCAACTCTCAGCTCTCATCTCTCAACTTTTCCATGTCCTCGCTCGAAATCAAAAACCTCCACGTCGCCATCGGCGAAAAGGAGATCGTCAAGGGCCTCTCGCTCACGATCAACAGCGGCGAAGTCCACGCCATCATGGGGCCCAATGGCACCGGCAAGTCCACGCTCTCGAAAGCGATCGCCGGCCACCCCGACTACACGATCACCGGCGGCGAGGTGCTGCTCGACGGCGCGTCGATTCTCGAAAAGGAAGCCGATGAGCGCGCGCGCGCCGGCATCTTCCTCGCCTTCCAATACCCGAGCGAAATCCCCGGCGTCTCCATCGCCAACTTCCTCCGCGCCGCCCAGCAGGCCCGCATGGCCGAGGGCGAGGAGCTCGATGCCACCGCTTACTACAAGCGGCTCTATTCGAAGATGGACCTCCTGAAGATCGACCGGAAGTTCACCTCCCGTTCCGTCAACGATGGTTTCTCCGGCGGCGAGAAGAAGCGCTGCGAAATCCTCCAGATGGCGATGCTCGAGCCCAAGTTCGCGCTCATGGACGAAACCGATTCCGGCCTCGATATCGACGCCCTCCGCATCGTCGCCGACGGCGTCAACGCCATGCGCGGCCCCAATCTCGGCGTCTTGATGATCACGCACTATCAACGCCTGCTCGACTACATCGTGCCCGATCACGTGCACGTCATGTGGGACGGCCGCATCGTGAAGAGCGGCGACAAATCCCTCGCCCTCGAGCTCGAAGCCAAGGGCTACGACTGGGTGAAAAAGGAATTCGCCGCCGCCACCGCCTGAACCGCCCGCCCACCACCATGAGCCAACCCACCGACAGCGATACGCTCGGCACCGACATTGCCGACGAGACGGCCAATCCCGTCGTCGGCATCGACCAGACCAAGGGCGATTTCCAATACAAGGTCGACTACGCCTACGATGCCGGCACCGGCCTCACCGAGGACACGGTCCGCTACATCAGCTCGGTGAAGAAGGAGGCGCCGTGGATTCTCGATTTCCGCCTGAAGGCCCTGAAAACTTTCTGGGATAAACCCATGCCCACGCACTGGGCGACGAAGGATCTCGAGAACATCGATTTCAACAAGATCCGCTATTACCTCTCGCAGGGCCAGAAGCCGAAACGCACGTGGGACGAAGTCCCCGACGACATCAAGAAAACCTTCGAGCGCCTCGGCATTCCTGAGCAGGAGCGCAAGTTCCTCGCCGGCGTCGAAGCCCAGTTCGATTCCGAGGCCGCCTACTCGAACATCAAGGACATCGTCGCGAAGCAGGGCGTCATCTTCGTCAACTCCACCGAGGGCCTGCGCGAGCATCCGGAGATCTTCAAAAAATTCTTCGGCAAGGTCATCCCGACCGGCGACAACAAGTTCTCCGCGCTCAACAGCGCCGTGTTCTCCGGCGGCTCGTTCATCTACGTCCCGCCCGGCGTGAAGGTCGCGCAGCCGCTCCAGGCCTACTTCCGCATCAACGCGGAAAACTTCGGGCAGTTCGAACGCACGCTCATCATCGCCGACGAGGGCTCCGAGGTCGTCTACATGGAAGGCTGCACCGCCCCGAAGTTCTCCACCTCCACGCTGCACAGCGCGGTCGTCGAGCTCGTCGCGCTCAAGGGCGCCAAGATCCAATACATTACCGTCCAGAACTGGGCGAACAACGTCTTCAACCTCGTCACCAAGCGCGGCGTCGCGCACGAGGAAGCCGAGATCAAGTGGATCGACTGCAACATCGGCAGCCGCCTCACGATGAAATATCCCGGCGTCGTCCTGAAGGGCCGCAAGGCCCGCGGCGAAGTCATCTCCATCGCCCTCGCCAACGACGGCCAGCACCAGGACACCGGCGCGAAGATGATCCACGCCGCCGACGAAACCACCTCCAACATCGTCGCAAAATCCATCTCCGTCGGCCAGGGCCGCAGCACCTATCGCGGCGTCGTCCACATCCCGAAGCACCTCAAGGGTTGCAAGAACAACACCGAGTGCGACGCGCTCCTGATCAACACCAATAGCCGCACCGACACCTATCCCGCCATCACCGTGCGCGGCGATCGCAACTCCGTGCAGCACGAGGCGAGCGTCTCGAAGGTGAACGAGGAAATGATCTTCTACATGCAGCAGCGCGGCCTCACCGAAGGCCAGGCGATGAGCCTCGCCGTGAACGGCTTCATCAACGACCTCGCCCGGCAATTCCCGATGGAATACTCCGTCGAGTTAAAGCGCCTCATCGATTTGGAGATGGAAGGCTCGGTCGGCTGATCAACTCTTTCTCTTTCCTCTTTATCTTTCTCTTTCCTCCCTCAGCGCGGGCGAAAACAGAACGAACGGAGAGAAAGAGAAAGATTAAGAGAACGAGAAAGATTCCCAGACATGTCCGCTCCCTCTTCAGTTTCCGCTCCCGTCGCCACCAAGTCCCCGCTCGGCGCCTTCACCGCCAACGCCTTCGTCGCACACCTCGCGACCCAGGCGTCCGCCCCCGCATGGTGGCTAGAGCGCAAGCGCGCCGCCTACGAGAAGTTCGCCGCGCTGCCGCTCCCGAAGCGCACCGACGAATCGTGGCGCTTCAGCAACCTCGGCACGATTGCCCTCGAAAGCTTCGTGCTGCCATCCGGCGTCTACTCCGTCGAGTTTGATGCCGTTGCGCCGACCACCGCCGCCCTGAGCTTCGTCAACAACGCCCTCACGACCCGCACCGCCCTGCCCGCCGACCTTCAGACGAACGGCGTGATTGTCACGACGCTCGCTGAAGCCGCGGTCAAGCACGCCGACCTGCTTAACTCGCACTTCATGGCGCAGCCCCAGAAGCTCGGCTCGGAAAAATTTGCGGCGCTGCACACTGCGTTCGTCGGCGACGGCGCGTTTATCTACGTGCCGCGCGGCGTGGAAGTTTCCACGCCCATCGTCGTCATCCACGCCGCGGCCGGCCCCAACGCCGCCGTCTTCCCCCACACGCTCGTGATCGCCGAGGAAAATTCCAAGGTCACCGTCGTCGACTACTTCCTTTCCGCCGACGCCGGCACGCACTTCGCCTGCGGCGCCAACGACCTCTACGCCGCCCATGGCGCGCAGCTCACTTACGTCGCCGCGCAGACCTGGTCGCGCACGACGCTGTCGTTCCAGTTCAACTCCACGATCGTCCGCCGCGATGCCCGGGTGCAGTCGCTCAACCTGCACCTCGGCGGCCGGCAGGCGCGCCACGAGTCGCTTTCGCAGCTCCAGGCGCCCGGCGCGTTCTCCGAGATGCTCGCGCTCACCGTCGCCGACGGCACCCAGGAGTTCGACCAGCGCACGCTGCAAATCCACCAGGCGCCGAACACCAAGTCGGATCTGCTCTACAAGAACGCGCTCCGCGACACCTCGCGCACGATCTTTTCCGGGCTGATTGTCGTCGATCCCGACGCGCAGAAAACCGATGCCTACCAGAGCAACCGCAACCTCATGCTCAGCGAGGAAGCCGAGGCGAGTTCGCTCCCCGGTCTCGAGATTCAGGCCAACGACGTGCGCTGCACCCACGGCGCCACGAGCTCACGCATCGATCCCGAGCAGGAATTTTACCTGCAGGCCCGCGGCATCCGCAAGGAAGCCGCCGACGAACTCCTCACCTTCGGTTTCTTCGAGGAAGTCCTCAACCGCCTCGCGAGCGAGGAGCTCCACGAGTCCCTCCGCGCGCTCATTCAAACGCAGTTTAAAAAATAAGCGCGAAGACGCAAAGACGCGCAGCCCGGAGCAAAGAAAACCTTCCGCTCCCTTGCGTCTGATCTTTGCGCCTTAGCGTCTTTGCGCTTCTTTTCCATCCATCATGAATCGCGACCGCACCCTTTCCCGCGAAGTCACCGCCACGCAGATTCCCTCCGGCGACAAGCAAACGCTGCCCGCCGAAACGAAGGTGATGATTCACCAGACACTCGGCGGCAGTTACACCGTGCAGACCGACTTCGGCCTCTTCCGCATCGACGGCAAGGATGGCGACGCCATCGGCGAAGCCGTCTCCGATAACACCGTCACCGCCGCCACGCTTTCCGACGGCGCCCCCGATCCCGAGGCCATCTGGGCGCAACTCCGTCACGTCTTCGATCCCGAGATCCCCGTCAACATCGTCGACCTCGGTCTCGTTTATTCGATGGACGTCGAGAAGACCGAGCCCGTCGCGCCGGAGACGAGGCCCGGCTATCGGGTGAATGTTGCCATGACCCTCACCGCCCCCGGTTGCGGCATGGGCCCCGCGATCGCGGAAGACGCCAAGGGAAAAATCCTCCTCGTCCCCGGCGTCAGCGACGCCGACGTCCGCATCACGTGGGACCCGCCGTGGAACCAGGCGATGATCTCCGAGGAAGGCAAGATGAAGCTGGGGCTGATTTGAGGGGCCATCGCAGCACCCGATGCGTTTGCCGCCGCATGGCGCATCGGATGGGACGGCTATGCGATTCCTCCCGCGACGGTCGAATTCGCTGAAAGAAAGCCCGCGGCAGTTCCGTTTCCGAAGCAGTGCCGTAAATCCGGCACTTCTTTCGTGAATGCCGATCCCTCTCCTCCTTCCTGCCGCGAACCCGCGGAAACTCCTCGTTTCCAGAGCGGAACGGTGCCGGCCACCGCGCTCTCTGGCCGGCAAGAACCGCCGCTTTTCGATCGGCCACCGCCACCCCCCATCCCGTCGTTCCCTGTCCGGTCCGTCGACTTTGAGCAGCAGTGCTGCAGGCGTTTCGGCATTACGCGCGACCGGTATCTCGACACGGTGTTCGCTCACACGCTCTACCCCCACGCTCGTTATCTGCGGCGGGTGATTCTCATCTTCGATGCGAATTTCTTCGCCGCCGACCGCGACTTCCTCGCGGGCGTCGGCCGGCTTTCCCGCCGGCGCGACTTCGCGAGCGAGGTGAAGGATTTTCATCATCACCCGGCCAATCGCGGCCTTTTGCGCCGTGGACTTCGCCTGCGGGTTTCCGCCCGTCGCATCCAGACCTTGGTCAATGCCCTGCTCACCGACCCTCCTCCCGTGACCGGTAAACCGGTCCGGCTACGCTAGCGCACCGCCACCAAGTCGGCGTAAGTCGCGCCCGATTGGAGTTTTTTCAAAAACACCCGGTCTGCGACCAGCGCCGAAAAGGCATTCACGAGCAAATCGCGCAGCGCAGGATCGGTGACACCCAAAATCAGATAGACCTGCTGGTTCCCTGTCTCCGGCTCCAACGCCCCGCATAATGCGATCGCATTACCCCGCCGGAGCACCGCCGGGCGGTCGTCGTCGAGGACCAGCACCGCGTCGCACCCACCCGCTTCGAGCTGGCTGCGGGCAATCCGCGCCTTCGCCTCCACCGGACGCACCCGCACGGTGTCGCCGGAACGCTGGCTCATGGCGCCCGCCAGCTTCGCCGCCAGCACGCGATGCAAGGCCTCGCGCTCGGCCGCCGGCGTGCGCGCATCGATTACCGTCAGCCGCACCTCCCGGCTCGCCGCCACCTGCACCCGGGCGGAGGCCGCCATGATGGCGACGCTCGCGCTCAACAACCCGACAGTGAAGATAGTGGAGCGAACGCAGGCGGCTTTCATCGGCGACGGGGCACGGTGGTCCTCGAATATCGGCCCCACCCCGGCCAAGTTGAGACCTAATCGCCGCTCCCTGCCCCACCGGCCCCTGCGCACGCCTCTGACGCCCCCGACCGGTCCCCCGGGCCCCGCCCGCCCGTCACAATTGTGTTACGATTAGATGGCGTCCACGTCTGTTCTGCCTAAGCATCCCAGCCTACCAGCATGTCACCGTCCGCCGTCGCCGCGCACGAAAAGCGCGAATTTGCCTCCGAGATCAAATTCATCCTCGATCCCGCCACCGCTGCGCGTGTCCGCGCGTGGGCCCGGGAGCGTCTCGTGGCCGACCCCAACGCCCAAGGCGCCGCCGGCGATACCTATACGGTGGCGAGCCTCTACCTCGACACGCCGACCCTCGACGTCTTCCACCGTCGCGGCGGCCACCGCCACAGCAAATTTCGCGTCCGCCGCTACGGCGGCACCACCCTTTTCTTCGAGCGCAAGCTGAAGGTTCGCGGCCTCCTCGCCAAACGCCGCACGCCCGTGACCGCCGCCGATGTCGTCCACCTGGCGAGCGCCCCGTTCGCCGCCAATTCCCCCGCGCTCTGGTTTCAACAGAAACTGGCCGCGCGCCAGCTGCGGCCCCACTGCCAGATCGATTACGACCGCACCGCGCGCGTGCTCATGACCCCCGCCGGTCCGATCCGCCTGACGCTCGACGAAGGGATTCGGGCCCGGCCCGCGACCGATCTCCAATTTCAGGACGCGGTCGCACCGATCCCGGTCACCGACCGGGTCGTGCTCGAACTCAAGTATCGCCGCACTTTCCCCGCGCTCTTCCGCGAGCTCGTCGAAACCTTCGCGCTCAATCCCCAGCCTTTCTCGAAATATCGCGCGGCGCTCCCCGTTCTCGGCCTCGCGCCGGCACCCGCACCCGCCGCCGTCGGCCGCACCGGATAAAATTCCCATGCCGGATTTCCTGACCTCCGCCTTTCGCTCCACCGCGGACATCGCCCCAGTCGACGTCCTGCTGCGCCTGAGCGCCGCGCTCGTGTTCGGCGGCGCGGTCGCGTGGATCTACCGCCGTGCGCGCGGGCCCGCCGCCGCGAGCGGCTCGTTTCCCGGCACGCTCGTGCTGCTCGCGGTGCTCATCGCGATGGTCACCCAAGTGATCGGCGACAATGTCGCGCGGGCGTTCAGCCTCGTCGGCGCGCTTTCCATCGTGCGGTTTCGCACCGTGGTTCGCGACACGCAGGACACCGCCTACGTCATCTTCGCCGTCGTGGTGGGCATGTCGGTCGGCGCGCACAACCTCTGGGTCGCCGGCATCGGCCTCCTCGTCGTCGGCGTCGCGGCGTGGCTGCTTTGTCGCACGCCCGCCGGGACCTCCGAGTTGACGCCGGCCTGGCTCCTCAATCTGCGCATCGGCGTCGGTCTCGATCACGAGGCGCTGACCGGCGCGCTGCTCACGACGCACCTGCAGAAACGCGAACTTCTCTCCATCGAGACCGCCCGCCAGGGGATCTCGCTCGACGTCATCTACGAAGCGCAATTGCGCCCTGGCGGCGACGCCGCCGCCCTCGTGAAAGAACTCAACCGCGTCGAGGGCGTGCAGGGCGTGAGCCTCAAACGCCGCGGTTTTGAAACCGAATAACTCTTTTTAACGTCCCGCCCCGCAACCCATCCAGCCATGAAAAAACTCCCCGCGTTTTCCCGTTCCGTCCTCGTCGCCGTGCTCGCCGGCGCGGCGACTCTCGCCTTCGCGCAACCCAATCCTCCCCCGCCCGGTGGCCAGCCTGGCCCGGGCGGCCCCGGTGGTCCGGGCGGCCCGCCCGGCGGCGGACGCGGACCTGGCGGCTTCGGCGGCGGCGTGCAGCAGGAGGTCAAACTCCTGAAGCAATTCGACAAGGACGGCGACAAGAAGCTCAACGCCGAGGAACGTAAAGCCGCCCGCGAATACATCGCCGCCAACCCCGTCCGCGGTGGCCGCGGCGGCGGGCGCGGGGGACGGGGCGGACGCGGCGGTCCGCAGGAGCCGCCGCAGCCCGGCGTGCAACTCACCGCGGCCGACGTGAAAAGCTACGGCAAGGAACCGCTCTACGACGCCGCCACGCTGCGCACCCTGTTCTTCACGTTCGAGGACGCCGATTGGGAAAAGGAGATGGAGGAGTTTCACAACACCGACATCGAGCTCACGTCCACACTCGTGGTTGACGGTAAAACCTATCGCGACGTCGGCGTGCATTTCCGCGGCGCTTCATCATACAGCACCGTCGGCGCCGGCTTGAAACGCTCGCTCGCCGTCTCGCTCGACGCCGTGCACGACGACCAAACCCTGCTCGGTTTCCACACGCTCAACCTCATCAATTCGCACGAGGACGCGTCCTTCATCCGCCCGGTGCTCTACAGCCGCATCGCGCAGGACTACCTCGCGGCGCCGCGCTCGAATCTCGTGCGCGTCGTCATCAACGGCGAAAACTGGGGCATCTACGGCAGCATGGAACAGTTCAACAAGGATTTCACCAAGGACCGTTTCGACACCACCAAGGGCGCCCGCTGGAAAGTCCCCGGCAGTCCCGGTGGCCGCGGTTCGCTCGCCTACCTCGGCGACGATCCCGAACCCTACAAGCGCGTCTACGAGATCAAAACCAAGGACGACCCGAAGTCCTGGGCGCTGCTCGCGCGCATGACCAAGGTCCTTAACGAAACGCCGGCCGATCAGCTCGAGAAAGCGCTCGCGCCGCTGCTCGATATCGACAGCGCGCTGAAATTCCTCGCGCTCGAAATGACCTTCGTGAACGGCGACGGCTACTGGACCCGCACCAGCGATTACTCGATCGCCGAGGACAACAAGGGCCGCCTCCACGTCGTCCCGCACGACATGAACGAGACCTTCAGCTTCAGCGGCGGCTTCGGTCCCGCGGGCCAGCGCGGCGGTGGCGGCGGCCGCGGCGGCTTTCCCGGCGGGCCCGGCGGTCCTCCTCCCGGCGGTGTCCCTCCCGGTGGCTTCGGTCCGGGCGGCCCGCCCAATGGACCGGGCGGCGCTCCCGGCCAGCCCCCTGGCGGCCCCGGTGGTCCGGGCGGTCGCGGCGGCGGCTTCGGCGGCCGTGGCGGCACCGCCGGTATCTCGCTCGATCCGCTCGTCGATGCCACCAATGAAAACACGCCGCTCGCCGCGAAACTCCTCGCCGTCCCCGCGCTCCGCGCGCGTTACCTCGGCTACGTCCGCGACATCGCCGAAAAGTGGCTCGACTGGTCCCGCCTCGGCCCGATCGCGCAGCAGTATCACGTCATGATCGACGCCGATGTGAAGCGCGACACGCGCAAGCTCGAGACCTACGATGATTTCCTCACCAGCGTCGAAGGTGGCCCGCGCAGCCTGAAAGCCTTCGCCGAACAGCGCCGCGCCTTCCTGCTCGAGCTGCCCGCGATCAAGGATCTGCCGCGCTGACCTGACGCGTTAATCGTTCCGGGCCTTTTCAAGGCGGGGTGTTTTCACCCCGCCTTTTTCATGCGCTTGCTCCGCGCCCGCTTCCGTTGTGCCATCGGTCGCCGGCCCCGCCGGACTCGCCGATGGATTCCGTCCTCTTCCACGCCTTCATCTACCTGCTCGCCGCCGTTGTCTCCGTGCCGCTCGCGAAGCGTTTCGGTCTCGGTTCGGTGCTCGGTTACCTGATCGCCGGCGCGTTGATCGGGCCCAACGTCCTCAATCTCGTCGGCGATCACTCGGGCCACGTGATGCACTTCGCCGAGTTCGGGGTCGTGATGATGCTCTTCCTCGTCGGCCTCGAACTCCAACCTGCCCGCCTCTGGGGTATGCGCATGCAGCTCCTCGGCCTCGGCGGCCTGCAGGTGCTCGGCACCGCTGCGGTCGTGACTGCCGCCGGCGTCGCACTCGGCCTCGGCACTCGCGTGCCACTCGCCGCTGGCGTGATTCTCGCGATGTCGTCGACCGCGATTGTCCTGCAATCGCTCCAGGAACGCGGCCAGCTTAAAACTCCCGGCGGCCAGGCGGCGTTCGCCGTGCTGCTGTTTCAAGACATCGCCGTCATCCCGATCCTCGCCCTGCTGCCGCTCCTCGCGCTCGAAAAACCCGCCGCGGCCGAGGCCACCGGCATCGCCGCGCTGCCCGGCTGGCAACAGGCCGGCGCGGTGCTGCTCGGCGTCGCCGCCGTCATCTTCATCGGCCGCCGGCTGGTCAATCCCCTGCTCCGCGCCATCGCGCGCACCGGCATTCGCGAGCTCTTCACCGCCGCCGCGCTGCTGCTCGTCGTCGGCATCTCGCTCATCATGCAGCGCGTGGGCCTCTCCGCCGCGCTCGGCACGTTTCTCGCCGGCGTGGTCCTCGCCAACAGCGAATATCGCCACGAACTCGAGGCCGACATCGAGCCGTTCAAGGGGTTGCTGCTCGGCCTGTTTTTCATCACGGTCGGCGCCGGCATCGACTTCTCGCTGCTGCGCGCCCAACCCGGCCTGATCGCCGGTCTGGTGCTCGCGCTGCTCGTCGTGAAGTTCGTCGTGCTGCTCGGGCTTTCGCGGGTCTTCAAGCTCGCGACCCCCGAGGGCTTCCTCTTCAGTTTCGCGCTCGCGCAGGGCGGCGAGTTTGCGTTCGTGCTCCTCTCGTTCGTCGTCGATCACAACGTCCTCACCGCCGCGCAGGCGGCGCCGCTCGTCGCCGCCGTCGCGCTCTCGATGGCCGCGACGCCCCTGCTTTTTCTCGTCAACGAGCGTCTCGTGCAGCCGCGCTTTGCCCGCCCGCGCGCAGCGCCGCGGGCCGCCGACGCCATCGATGCCTCGGCGCAAGAAAATCCCGTCATCATCGCCGGCTTCGGTCGCTTCGGCCACGTGATCGGCCGCCTCCTGCGCGCGAACCACATCGGCACCACCGTCCTCGATCTCGATGCCGAACAGGTCGAGATCGTCCGCCAGCTCGGCATCAAGGTCTACTACGGCGACGCCACCCGGCTCGACCTCCTCCACGCCGCCGGCGCCGCCCGCGCCAAAATCATCGTGATCGCCATCGACGACGAAGCGAAAGCCGTCGCCCTCGCCGAAACGGTGCAGAAACATTTTCCGCACCTGAAAATTTTCGCGCGCGCCGCCGGCCGCGTGCATGCCTACGATTTCCAGAAAATCGGCGTGATGTCGTTCTACCGCGAGACGCTCGGCAGCTCGCTCGATCTCGGCGTCGACGTGATGCACACCCTCGGCGTCGCCCGCCCCCGCGCCGAACGCGCCGCGCAACTCTTCAAAGAGCATGACGAGCGCGCCGTCCGCGAACTCGCTCAATTCTGGGAGGACGATGCCGCGTATTTCAAAAACGCCCGGCTCCACATCGAAGCCTTCGAGCAGATGTTCGCCAGCGACGCCGCCGCGCCCTCCGCCCCGCCGTCCGCGTCCGACCCTGCCGCCGCCCCCGCTTTTTCTTCCGCACCGACCCCGCAGCGGCCGCCCTCCTCGCCTTGAAGACCAAACTTCTCTTCGTCTGCTCGCGGAACCACTGGCGCAGCCCCACGGCGGAGGCGCTGTTCAAGGATCATCCGCGTTACGATGCGCGCTCCGCCGGCACGGAAAACGGCGCGCGCATCAAGCTCACCGCCGGGCACGTCGGTTGGGCGGACATGATTTTCTGCATGGAGAAATCCCACGCTGCCCGTGTCGCGGAACGCTTCGCGGGCGAACTCGGCGACAAACCCCTCATCGTCCTGCGCATCTCCGACGACTTCGAATTCATGGACCCCGCGCTGATCGATCTCCTGCAAACGGAACTCTCGGCGCATTTGGAAATGTAAGCCGGCCCCTCCCCTTGCCGTCGCTCCGCCGGCAGCGCGTGAGAAATATCCCGATACGCCGGGCGGGCGAATTTGGCGCTTCTTAATCCAGCCTTAATCTGCCGTTAACGGCCGGTTAATCTTCATTCCCGTAAGCTGGCGGGGAATGAAATTGTTCACTTTCGCCCGCGACGGCCGCGGCTGCGGTTCGATTCGACGGCTCGCCTCCGCCGCAGCTTTCTTGATCTTCGGAGCGGTCTCGGCGCTGCGGGCCCAAACCACACTCTACTGGCCCGGCAACACCGGCACGTGGGATACCACGACGTCGCAATGGTCGCTCGCCGCGAATGGCAGCGCGCCGCTGCAAGCGTGGAGCAACGCGGGCAACGACAACGCTGTTTTCGGCCTGACCGCCGGCACCGTCACGCTCGGCACCCCGATCACCGTTGGTTCCCTCGCGTTTACGACCGACGGCTACACCATCGCGGGCAATACCCTCACCTTTGGCTCCACCGGCACGATCAACACGGGCAGCGGCACGCAGACGATTTCCGCCCCGCTCGCCGGCGGCGCCGCGGGCTTCTACAAGTCCGGCAGCGGCACGCTCGTGCTCTCCGGCGCGAGCACGCTGGCCTCCGAATTCGATGTCAGCGGCGGCACGCTCGCCGTCCGCGGCAGCAGCGCCTCGCTCAACCTTGGCACGACCAACGCGGCCGCGCTCCGGATCGGTTACGGCGCCGCGGGTTCGCTCCTCATCGATTCAGGGGGCACCGTCGCCGCGAAGTTCGCCTTCATGGGCTCCAACGATACCTCGGGCAACACCGGACCCGGTCATCTCACCGTCGACGGCGCCGGCAGCTCGTTGACCCTGACCAGCAGCCTGAACACGAGCTACGTCGGGAGTTCGATCGCGATCACGAATGGCGGCAAAGTCATCGACGCCGGCTCCACCATCAGCACGGCCGACAACAGCACCACCACGATCTTGGTCTCCGGCGCGGATTCGGTCTGGTATACCAAGGGCCTGCGCATGGGCCTCGGCGCCAATAGCACGGGCTCGCTCACGATCGACAACGGCGCGGTCGTGCACAACGGAGGGACCGGTATCAACTTCTCGGGCGGCGCGGGTTCCGTCACCTCTCTGACCATCACCGGCGCCGGCTCGATGCTGACCGGTGGACTGCCCACGGACACGGTGCCGAAAACCGTCAGCCTTCTGGCCGGCATCTCCGGCACTTCCACGATCCTGGTCAGCGACGGGGGCAAGATCAACGGCTCCGGAGGATCGATCGGTTTCTCCAATACGGGCGGGGGCAGCGTCACGATCACCGGCGCCGGTTCGGCGTGGCTGATGAACGGGACGTTTTCGACGGACGGCGCGAGCACGGTCTCGATCGCGGACGGGGGCACGCTGACGAGCGCGGGTTCATTGATCGCCAATGGCGCCGGTGGCACAACGACAATGACGGTCGGCAACGGGGCGAGTTGGACCGACGCCTCCACTGTCGTTGTAGGCTATGCCGGCACGGGCACGCTCAATCTCAACGCCGGCGGCAGCGTCACGACCGCCGGATTCCTGCGCCTGGGCCAGAACAGCACCGCGCATGGCAACATCGTCCAAACCGGCGGCACGCTGGACATCGGCACGTATCTGAATTTCAACCTCGGCTCGAACTCCTACAGCCTGCAGGGCGGCACGCTCAAGGTCGGCGACACCGCCGCCAGCAGCACCGGCATCCTCGCGAGTGGCACCTACACGTTCGAGCTCGGCAACGCCACCGTGCAGGCCAAGGGCGCCTCGCTCACCTCCAGCGCCAAGGCGACGTTGTTGAACAACACCGTCACCACGTTCAGCACGCCCGACTCGGCGGCCCAAAATATGACCTGGACCAACGTGATCAGCGGCTCCGGCGGCCTGCTGAAGACCGGCCCGGGCACGCTTTTCCTCAACGCGACCACCAACACCTACAGCGGCGGCACCACCATTCAGCAAGGCACTGTCAATCCCTTCAAGGCCGGCAGCCTCGGCACCGGAGCCGTCACTTTCTCCGGCAATTCGGCCCTCCAAGTCACCGGCGGCAGCATCAGCATCGCCAATGGCATGACCATCAACCCGGCTGTGACCGCGACTATGGACATCGCCAGCGCGAACGTGCTGACGCTCACCGGCGTCATCGCAGGCGACGGCGGAATCCTGAAGACGTCCCCCGGCACGATCGCACTCTCGGGCGCCAACACCTACACAGGCCCAATCGAGATTAGGGACGGCGGCGTGCGTCCCGTGAACGCAGGCGCGCTGGCCACTACGAACATCCGGCTCAACGGCGGCGTGATCGAGGTCCCCGTGGGTTACGCCGGCACGCTCGACAACGGCACGGGCGCCGGCCAGTTCCAGTGGACCGGCGGCGGCGGCTTTTCGGTTTCCGGCGGCAGCGCCTCGATCGCCTACGCCGGCGGCACGAACCTCGCCTGGGGCGCGGCCAATTTCGTGCCGGATGGGAGCGCGTTCGTCGTCAGCTCCACGGCTTCCAACGGCACGACCACGTTCCCCAACGCGATCGATCTCGGCGGCGCCAATCGCACGGTGCAGGTCAACAACGGCACGGCAGCCATCGACGCCACCCTGAGCGGCGCGCTGAGCAATGGCGCCCTGACGAAGACCGGCGCCGGCACACTCGTGCTGAGCGGGGCCAACACCTACGCGGGCGACACGACGATTTCCGGCGGCCTGATCAACTTCTCTTCGATGGCCTCGTTCGGCAGCAGCAACGTCACCCTCGCGGGCGGTGGCCTGCAGTGGGCGACGGGCACAACGACCGACGTCACCGCCTCCGCCCAGTTCAATCGCACGCTCGGCACCGGGGGCGGCGTCATCGACACCAACGGCAATACGGTCGCCTTCGCCAATCCGCTTTCCGGCAGCGGTGGCGTCACGAAAATCGGCACCGGCACGCTCGCCCTTTCCGCCGCCAACACCTACGCGGGCGGCACCACGATCTCCGCCGGCACGCTCCGCGCCTCCACCAACGCGGGCGCTTTGGGCGCCGGAGTCGCCACGCTCGCGGGCGGGACGCTCGAACTCGCCAACGACAGCAACCTCGCGTTCAGCACCACCATTGCCGCCAGCGGCAACAGCGCGACCATCGCCCTCGACCGCCTCACCGCCGGTGCGGGCGTCGTCTACACGCTGAACATCCCCACCCTGGGCAACGGCACGCCAACAACGACGCAGACGCTCACCATCAGCAAAGGCTCCAATGTCACGAGCGGCACCGCCAGCCTCGTGTTGGGCAACGCCTCCCTCTCTTCCGACGTCAGCTTGCGACCGGCCGCCGGCACGCAACTCACCCTGGGGTCGCTCACCGGCACCGACGCCTACGTCGACATCAACGCCGCCGGCAACGTCACGATCACGGGCGCGATTGCGACCACCACCGGGCAGGTCTCCAAATCCGGCGCAGGCACGCTCACGCTCTCGGGCGACAATAGCTACACCGGCACCACGAGCAGCGGATCAGTCGGCACTTCCATCACCGCGGGCACCGTGCGCGCCACGACTTCGGCTAACGCACTGGGTTTGGGCACCCTGAAGATGACCGCCGGCACGCTCGAACTCGCCAACGACAGCGGCCTCGCCTTCGGCCGCAACACCACCTTCACCGGCAGCACCGCGATCACCATCGCCTCGGACGTCCTGACCAACGGTTTCTCCGGCGTCACTCACAGCCTCGGCACGTTGTCGATTGCGGCGCAGACCCTGAACGTCGCCCGCGGCGCGAACGTCGGCAGCGGCACCGCCGGCCTCACGTTCGGCGCGACGACTCTCAGCGCCAGCGGCACCACCTTCGCCCCCGCCAGCGGCACGTTGCTCACCCTCACTTCCGTCAGCGGCAATGGACGCAATTTCACGGTCAATGGTGCCGGTGACGCCGCCATTCCCGGCGCCATCACGACCACAACCGGCACGGTAACGAAGTCTGGCTCCGGCACCCTGACGCTCTCTGGCGCGAATACCTACACCGGCACGACGACCGTTTCCGGCGGCACGCTGCAATTCGCCAAGCAGACTTCCCTCTACAACAACGTCACCGCCAACTGGACCGCCACCAAGCTGGTCGTAAATTCGGGCGCCACCGCGGCCTTCAACGTCGGCGGCAGCGGCGAGTTCACCGCCACCAATATCGCCACTCTCGCCGCGCTGGGTTCGAGCACCGGCGGCTTCAAAACCGGTTCCATCCTCGGTCTCAACACCGCCAACGCGAGCGGCGGCAATTTCGACTACGCCACGCCCATCGCCAATACCAACACGGCCGGGGCGAATGTCCTCGGACTCACCAAGCTCGGTGTCGGCAGTCTCACGCTCTCCGGCGCCAGCACCTACACCGGGCCGACCACCGTCAGCGCCGGCACGCTCCTCGTCAACGGCTCCCTCGGCAACACCGCCGTCACCGTCGCGAGCGGCGCCACGCTCGGCGGCACCGGCCGCATCGGCGGCGCCACCTCCATCGCTGGCACCCTCGCGCCGGGCGCCTCGCCCGGCCTGCTGATTTTCGATCAGAGCCTCACGCTCACCAGCACAAGCCTCACCACCTTCGAACTCGGCGGCACGGATCGCGGCGTGACCTTCGACGCCATCAATGTCGGCGGCACCCTCACCTTCGGCGGCACTTTCACTGCCACGCTCGTCAGCGGCTTCACGCCTTCGCTGGGCCAGAGCTTCGCGCTCTTCAACGCGACCGGCGGCTACGCGAGCGCGTTCACGACACTCAACCTGCCGACGCTGACCACTGGCCTCGCGTGGGACACCAGCACGCTCGCCACCAACGGCACGCTGCTCGTCGGCTCCGCGATCCCCGAGCCTTCGACCTACGCGGCGATTTTCGGCAGCGTCGCCCTCGGTCTCGCCGCGTGGCGTCGTAAGCGCCGGGCGCCAACCGCCGCGGCGTAACCGCGGCGTGCTACCACCGGTCGCCTTCGCCGAATTTCGTCTGGTCCGCCGACGGCGCGATCGAGATCACGACCGACTTCGACGTCGGCGTGTTGCTCTCCGCCGCCGTGCTGTCGAGCGGCACGAGGACATTCGCCTCAGGAAAATACGCCGCCGTGCACCGCCGCGGAATCGGATATGGCGCGACCATGAAACGCTCCGCGCGCCGCGTCGCACCGCGAAAGTGGCTCGTCAGATCCACGAGCTGGCCCTGCACGAAACCATCCGCACGCATGTCGTCCTCGTTCATGAAAACCACACGCCGGCCGTTGAATATTCCGCGGTAGCGGTCATCGAGCCCGTAGATGGTCGTGTTGAACTGATCGTGGCTGCGCATCGTCATCATCAGATAACGCCCTGGCTCGAGCGCCACGCGCGTCAGTGGATGCGCGACGAACACCGCCTTGCCCGACGCCGTTGCAAACTTTCGCTCATCGCGCGCCGAATTCGGCAGATAAAACGGACCTTGCTTGATCCGCGCATTGAAAGGCGCGAATCCCGGCACCACCGCCTCGATGTGTTCACGGATCAAATCGTAGCTCGCCGTGCACGCATCCCAGTCCACTGGCCGGCTCGCTCCAAGCACGGCCTTGGCGAGGCCCGCGACGATCGCGGTCTCGCTCAGCAATTGGTCCGACGCCGGCGCGAGCTTTCCCCGCGTCGAGCTGATCACGCCCATGCTGTCCTCGACCGTTTGAAATTGCTCGCCGCCCGCCTGCCGGTCGATCTCGGTCCGGCCGAGGCACGGCAGGATCAACGCCGTGCGCCCCGTCACGAGATGCGAACGGTTGAGCTTGATCGAAACCTGCGCCGTCAACCGCGTGCGCCGCAGCGCCGCCGCCGTAAATTCCGTGTCCGACGTCGCCGACAGAAAATTTCCGCCGAGCCCGAAGAACACCTTCGCCTGGCCCGCGTGCATCGCGCGAATCGCCTCGACGGTGTCGAACCCGTGCGCCCGCGGCGGCGCGAAACCGAAGCGCTTCTCCAGCGCATCGAGAAATGCCGGCCGTGGTTTCTCGAAAATTCCCATCGTGCGATCGCCCTGCACATTGGAATGACCGCGCACCGGACACGGCCCCGCGCCGCGGCGGCCGATGTTGCCGCGCAGCAGCAGAAAATTCATGACGTGCTGAATCGTCGCGACCGCGTTCTCGTGTTGCGTGAGACCCATGCACCAGCAGGCGATGATCGCCTTCGCACCCAGCGTAATTTCCGCCGCCGCGCGGATCTGCGCCCGCGTCAGTCCGGAATCGGCGACGACGCTGTCCCACGATGTCGCGCGCAATTGCGCGAGTAGTGCATCGAATCCTGTCGTATATGCGCGGATGAATTCGTGATCGAATACCTCACCCGGGCGACGCTCTTCCTCCTCCAACAACTCTTTCATCAGCCCAACGAGAAACGCCATGTCGCCGTTGATCGTGACGGGCAGCCACAGGTCGGCGAGTTTAGCGCCGCCGCCAAAGACAAAACCACCCGCCTTCAGCGGATGCATCAGCGCCTGCGGATTCTTGAAACGCGCCGTGCCCGTCTCGGGCAGCGGATTCACGAAGACGACCTTGCCGCCGCGCGCCTTCGCCGCCTCGAGCGCGGAGAGCATGCGCGGGTGATTCGTGCCCGGATTCTGCCCGAGGATGAAAATCGCGTCCGCGTGATCGAAGTCCTCGAGTTTCACGCAGCCCTTGCCGATGCCGATGGTCGGGACGAGCGCGGAGCCCGATGACTCGTGGCACATGTTCGAGCAGTCCGGCAGATTGTTCGTGCCGAACGCGCGCACGAAAAGCTGGTAGAGAAACGCCGTCTCGTTGCTCGTCCGTCCCGAGGTGTAGAATACCGCTTCGTCCGGCGACGCCAGCGCCTTCAATTCGTCCGCCACGAGCCGAAACGCATCGCGCCACGCGATCGGCTCATAGTGCGTCGCGCCCGGCCGCAACACCATCGGCTCGGTCAACCGCCCCTGCTCGCCGAGCCAGTGATCGGAATGCGTCGCGAGTTCCGCGATCGAATACGCGCGGAAAAACTCCCGCGTCGCGCGCTTCTTCGTCGCCTCGTAGGCGACCGCCTTGAAGCCGTTCTCGCAAAATTCCGCGACGCTCCGGTGGTCGTCCGGGTTCGGCCACGCGCAACTCTGGCAGTCGAATCCGTCCTTCTGATTCAGCGCGAGCGCGGTGCGCACGGTGTTCACGAGCCCGACCTCCCGGAGGCCGAATTCCGCCACGACGCCCAGGGCCTTGAAGCCGGCGAGCGTTTCCTGCCGTGCGCCCTGCCGCACGTCCGCCAGCTCGACCGGCGGCTGCGCGGCCGGCAACGGCCCGGTCGGGGATGGCGGGACGCCGGGGTTTGATGACGCGAGTTCGCTCACGGGAAGAAACCGATGGCGTTTCCCCCAGCCCGAAGCAACCCCGGCGTCCGTCGCACTTTTGCGCCGACCGGCTGGCGCGCCACGGCTCGGCCCGCACCACGTTTCCACGCCCGCGCGGCCCGAGCTCACCGCGGAATTACCGTCAAACTCGATTGAGCTTGGATTCGGTTTGTCCGCCTTCAGACTGAAAACCGTTCCGGTTAGTTTAACCCCAAGCACTACACCCATGGACCGACTGAACCCCTCGAGGGCGGCGCTTTGCCCTCATCTGATCCTCGCCGGCGTTTTCGCCGTTTTTTTGCCCCAAATCAACGCCCAGTCCGCGACCAGCGCCGCGGAGCTCGCGAAATACGACTCCAATAAAAACGGCGTCCTCGACCCCGCTGAACTCGCGGTCAAGCAAGCCGACGAAGCCAAGGACAAGGACACCATCGTCCTCACGCCTTTCCAAGTGAGCACGGATAAAGACGTGGGCTACACGGCGGGCAACACGCTCTCCGGCGGCCGCGTCGACACGCCGCTCGCGATCACGCCGAGCTCGATTTCCGTCATCACGAAAGAGTTCATGGATGATTTCAACATCACCGACATGAACCAAGCCGGCGGCTGGTCCATCGGTTTCGATCTCGGTGTGTCCGTGCCGAATTCCGATCCCTCGTCGGTCAGCGTGTATCAGAACATTGTGCGCGGTGCGTCGACCGCCGATAATTTCCCCACGCGCAACGGTTCGGTCAATTTCGGTGCGGCCGACAGCTACAACACCGAGCGTTTTGAATTCCAACGCGGCCCCGATACCTCGATGTTCGGCGACGGCGGTCCCGGTGGACGCCAAGGCAGCTCCAGCAAACAGGCGTCCTTCAACCGGTCGGCGGTCAGCGTGACCACCCAAGTCGACACGTGGAATGGCTACCGCGGCACGCTCGATTACTCCAAGGGCTGGGACCGCGTGGGCATGCGTTTCAATACGCTCTACCAAAACGCCCCGGGCTATCAGTCCAACACGGACAAGATTAAGAAAGCCTGGACCATCAACGTTAACGCCAAGGTGGCGAAGAACACCCAGGTTAGCGTCGAGTATGAGCGGTCCAACGACTGGAACTCGCTCTGGTCGATCACCAATGGCGACTCCCAGAACCTCTGGGATGGCGTCACGATCAACAATGACAATTCGGCGCTGCTCGCCAACAACGCCACCCTGCTCAACGCCCAAGGCCTTGAGCGCGCGGCGGTGGGTTTCAACGGCAGCGCGCCCAATTTCTTCATCTATAATTTCGCCACGGGCAATATGATGGACTACGGCGGGAACCAGTATCGCACCCGCGGCCTGATTTACAGCGGCAATAACATGCGCATTCCCTACGTCGGCAACGAATACCTGAACGCCTTGCCGGCGCGTCGGGCGTCGCTCCCCAATATCGATCCCCGCTTCAAGGCGGCCCCGAAGAGCAATATCGCCGCGCGCGATCAAGACACCTCCAGCATCTCCCTCGATCATCGCGTCGGCAATCTGTCGGTTCGGTTGCGTGCCTCCCAGAACCACTTCGACAACAATACCATGTGGTCGAATCTCAGTGCCAACGCCTACCTCATCGACGTCAACCGGCTGCTGCCGAACGGCGCGATCAACCCCAAATTCCTCCAGCCTTATACGGACGTCGAGCAGAACAATATTTACAGCGAGGACCGGACCAAGGAACTCCAAGGGTCGGGCACCTACCGCTTCTTTGTGCCGAGGTGGTGGGACTACAAGCAGCAGATCACCGTCAACCTCAGCAATCGTGATACGGTCAGCGAAAATCGCACCAGTGCCTGGCGCCGGGTCGACAATCCGACCACCACTAACGGCGTCACGAGCATCGATCCGTTCAACAATGCGAACCGGTTCTTCTACCGTATCTACTGGAACGATCCGCGGCCCGATATCGCGCCACTCTTTACCGACCCCAATAAGGCGGGGGTTCCCGGCACTTGGAAATACGTGGACAGCGGCGGCAATGCGACCTCGGTCCGCAACATCAAGCAGGGCTCGATCACCGGCCAGAGCGGTTTCTTCCAGGAGAAACTCGTGTTCACGGGCAGCTTCAGCAAAACCACGCAGACCACGGAGAGCCAGTCCCGCATCGCGGCTCTCACGCTGGCGGACCCGAACTACAAGAACGTGTATGGCACCAACAACGTCGCTGGCGCCTGGCAGAGCAAAAAACGGGGATCGACCTCCGTCGCCTACGGCGTGGTCACCTATCCGTTCCAGTTCAAGAACGAAGGCTTTGGACGGACGTTTCTGTCGCCCCTCGGGTTCGTGATCAACGTCGCGGAAAACAATCAGGCTGCCGGCAGCAGCACCGCGAACCCGCTGCTCAGCGGCGAAGAACCTCCACTGACCGGTTCCAAGACCAAGGACTACGGCCTGCGCTACTCGGTTCCTGGCGGGAAGGCCTATCTCACGCTGTCACACTACCAGACGACCCAGGAGAACATTGCGTCCGGGTTCGGCAGCGGGGGTGACATCACCAATATCTGGAGAAACCTCGGTTACACGGACCCCAAGCTGACCACGACCACCGCGGGTTCCGGTTTCGCATACTCCGATCCGAGCTCCCGCCGTCTCGAGGGTTGGGAAGCGGAGCTGACGGCGAATCCAACCCGTAACATCACCCTGTCGATCAACTACAGCCACCCGCTCTCCTACGTCCTGAGCGAGAGCGAAGACCGCAAGGCGTATGTCGCGGCCCACCGCGCGGAATGGGAGGCGGGCGCCAAAGCCACGACCGGCCAGGTCATCAACGGCAAGACGATCCTCGATCCGGGCACTATCGCCACCGCCCTCGCCAGCATCGATAACAGCCTCGCGGGTCTGACCACGGGCACGCTGGACAACGGCACATCCCTCCACCGCATCAACGTCACGGGCCGGTATCGGTTCTCTGAAGGGACGCTCAAGGGTCTGGCCGTAAATGCCGGCGTCCAGTATCGCGGCCACCAGAAGAGCGGCAGCCGCGATGCCCGCATCAAGTTCAACCTGCCCGAAACCACGACGCCGACGACGTTGCAGAACACCCAGGCCGCCTACGATTACCTGTGGGTCCCACCGAACTGGAAGTCCGGGATCGTGCTCGGGGCGAACTACACCCGCCGCTTTGGCAAGTATCAGTATCGTTTCCAGATCAACGTGAACAACCTGCTGGACAACCGGGATCCGATCTGGGGCCGCTCCGGCCCGTCGGGCAATGGTGGCGGTGCCTACCTGACCTTCACCCCGAATGCCCTGTTCGCGGGTGGTGCGCGTCAGCAGGTCCTGGCCAGCTTCGTGAACCCTGATATTCGCAAGATCACGTTCAGCTCGACCGTCAGCTTCTAAGCACGACTCGCGCGTTTCTTTAGCTACTCAAAGCCCGGTGCCGCGTGCACCGGGCTTTTTTGTGCCATCTTCGTCGGCGTCCGACCGACGGAAAACGCAACCCCCGGAAGATCGCAAACGGCGACTCGTCGCCGTTACCGCGCGGATGCGATCTTCGGACCACCGGCGATGACGAGCTTGGTGTCGGCGCCACCGAAGAGCTCGAGGAAATTCGGATTGTTCAGCGCGCCGGCGAATGCGCCGGTCAACAGCGCTTGCAGCGACTCGTCGCCGTTGCCGACGATCAGGAAAACCGTGCGGCCACTTTTGCCGCTTTCCGGCGCAGCCGACATCGTGATGGCCTCGAGCTTGCGCAACGCGCCGGGCACGGTCGCACCCACGACCAGGACCGCATCGTAAACGCCCGCGCCCAGATTAAATGCGGCATGATCCACGCCCACGCATTTCGCGCGCACGCCGACTTGGGCGCCGCAGCGCTGGCTGACCGCTGCGCTGAGTCCGGCCGAAAACGCCTGGTGCAGTGCGTCGCGCGCCGGGGTCGCCTTGCCCGCGTCGACCACCGCGAGCCGCAGTTCGCGACTCGCTGAGACGCGCACTTCCGTCTCAGCCGCACTCAAGGCGCTGGCAAAGAAAAGACCGAGACCGGCTCGCATCCATGCATTCATCGTGGAAACTCCGTTGGGGTTGGGTTGAGGTATCCTCGCCTCTATCGGCACACCTCCGCGTAAAATTGAAGCGAAACCTCCGCAGTTTGGGCTCGCCTCGGCGTCCGGCAGGGCATGCTGGAAACATCATGCGCCGCACCGCCCTCCTCCTCGCCCTACCGCTACTGGCGACGTCCGCCCCGGCCGCCGAATCCCCGGCGCGCCCGACCGACCTCTTCGCTGGCCACAATCTCACTGCTTGGGAACTCGTCGTCGAACCGGCCGCGGACATCGCCACCGTCTGCAAATTCAATACCGACGGCACGCTCGCCGTCACCGGCAAGCCCTCGAGTTTCTTCGCCACCAAACTCAGCTACGAAAACTACCGGCTGCACGCGGAATGGCGCTGGCCCGCGGCCCCCGGCAACAGCGGCATCCTCCTCCATATCGCCTCCGGCCCGAAAGACCGGCAGTGGCCGCTCAGTCACCAAGTCCAAACGAAAAATACCGCCGCGGGCGATCTCCTGCCGATGGCAGGAGCGACGTTCGCCGAGCCACTCACCAGCGCGCCCGGTGCCGCCACGCCGTTGAAGGCGCGCATCGCCGGCGACAGCGAAAAACCCGTCGGCGAGTGGAACACCTGCGACATCGTCTGCCGCGGCGACACGATCGAGGTTACCGTCAACGGCGTGCTCCAAAACAAAATCACCAAAGCGTCGCCCGCCGCCGGCCGCATCGGCTTCCAACTTGAAGGAGTCGCTTACGAACTGCGCAACGTCGTCATCCAGCCGCTCCTCGCCATCGGGGCCAGCTACCAGCCGGCCAACGACCGGACCCCCGGCATTAGGCCCAATTTCTGACGCGCACCGCCGTCGGGTTTTCCGAGGGTAACTGCGACAGCCGGCGCCGCGGTCTTAAGTCACCGCATCGGTGCGATCGGGCCGCTGCGGCACGAGTGACTGCAGGGGTCCGCGTGATTGCAAAAATCTTGCCATAAAAGACCTCTACTCTATTCAAATCCTCCGCGCTCTTCCCTCCCGCAGTTGGCGCCATCCCACTATGGCAGCTCTGTTTTTCCAGTTTCCCCGCCCGTCTCGCTGGCTATTGCCCCGGGCCGCTTTGATCGCAGCTGCCGGGTTTGGCCTGATCGCGCGCGCCACCGGCCAGACGATCGTCAGCACGAGCTATAACACGGCGACTGCCGGATCGATCGCGAACGGCACTTGGATTTTTCAGAACAACGCGACGCTCGTCTCCGTGACGCCGAATGGTGTGACCGGCAGCGCCGACATCACCTTCAATACCACTGTCTCCGCCACCACCACGCAGCTCAGCGCTCAGGTCGCCAACGCGGTGAGCGGCGGCACGCTCAACTTCACCGGCACGTCGTCGCTGCAAATTTCCGCCGGCAACGTTTCGCCGAACGGCAACGGTGTCGTCTCCGGCGGCACGCAAAACTTCTCCGGCGCGTCGCTGCTCAAGGCCGGGGTGACGAATTCCATTTCCGGCGGCGCGCAAAATTTCTCGGGCAACGGCGCGGGCTCGGTCGCCGCCGTGCTCACCGCCAGTGGCCCGCGCGCGATCACGGGCGGCACGCAAACGTTCAACGCCACGTTCGCGCCCTCGACGCGGATCACCGATCTTTCCGACACCGACCTGAGCACCTTCCTCAAGAGCACGCCCCACCTCACGGTCAACGGCGCGGGCGCCAACGCCATCGCGGGCGGCACGCAGGTTTTCCAAGGGTATTCCTCTCTCCAGGCCAACCGCTCCTTCGCCATCGTCGGCGGCACGCAGAATTTCTCGGGCGATTCCCACCTCCGCGCGAGCCAGCCGAACGCCGTCGCCGGTGGCACGCAGAATTTCTCCGGCAATTCCCTGCTGTGGGCTTCGGCCACAGGCGCGGTGACCAACGTCAGCCTCAACCTCGCGGACAACAGCAGCGTTTACGTGGCCGCCACCAATGCCCTCACGCAGGGCGTCAAAATCAATTTCAGCGGCAACAGCGTGCTCCAGCTTAACGGCTTCGACACCACCGTGGGCGCGATCAGTTCGAGCGGCGGCGCCGGTGTCATCCGCAACAGCGACTTCATCCTCGAAGCGGGTTTCAGCGCATTTGTCATGGGCGGCACCACGCTCACCGTGGGCAACGCCACCAATTCCACCTTCGACGGCATTATCGAAAACGGTTCCACCGGCTCCATCGCCCTGACCAAAGTCGGCACCGGCACGCTCACGCTCTCCGGCGCGAACGACTATTCCGGCATGACGACCGTCGTTGGCGGCAAACTGATCCTCGACACGGCGAACAATCCCGTTCTTTCCGACGCCACCACGCTCATTCTCGCCGGTGGCACGCTGCAGTTGAAAGGCGCCGCGGACGAATCCCGCGGCCAAACCTTCGGTAGCCTCACGGTGCTCTCCGGCGCCAGCACGATCGAGGTCGCGAACCTCGGCACCGCCACCATCGTCGACCTGCGCGGCAGCAGCGGCGAGGCACTGGCCTACCGTGTCGGCCACGGCACCGTCGATTTCAAGGCCGTGTCCGGAACGTTCGGCACCGACGCGCTCGTCAAAATTTTCAATTCGAACACCAGCGGTATTCTCGGCGCGTGGGCCACGGTCAACGGCGGCCTCGATTGGGCCACCAAGGGCACTGGTGATGTCGTCGTCGCCTACACCGGCTACACCACGCCGACCGGCGCCAGCCCCGTGATCGTCAGCGATCCCGGCACGAACGTCCGCATCAACAATAGCTCCACGGGCAACGTCACGATCACGCCCGCCGCGACCACGACGATCAACACCCTCAATCTCAACGATCCCGCCGCCCGCACGCTCGAGATCGGGACCGGCGCCACGCTCCGCCTCGGCGCCGTCGGCGGCCTTCTCACGTCCGGCAGCACGAAGACCATCGGCGTCGCTGGCGTCGACGGCTTCCTCAGCGCCGGGGGCAACACCGCCAACACCGCGGGCGAACTCATCGTCAACGCGGGCACGCCCACCACGATCAACTCCGTCATCATCGACAATGGCTCCGGCGCAGTCTCGCTCACCAAAACCGGCGCGGGCACGCTCACCCTCACTGGCGGTTCGACCGGCAACAACACTTACAGCGGCGAGACCACGATCAACGCCGGCACGGTCTCGATCACGAAGCTCAACAATCTCGGCGGCCCGCCCAGCTCGATCGGCTTCGGCAACGTCACCCTCGACGGCGGCACGCTCCAATACACCGGTGTCGCCACGTCCTCCAACCGCGTCTTCACCGTCGGCGCCGACGGCGGCACCATCGACGCCTCTGGCAGCGGCGCGCTGACGCTCAGCGCCAATGTGCTCGTCGACGGCGGCAACACCGCGCGCACACTCACGCTCACCGGCAACCTCGCCGCGGACAACACCCTCTCTGGCCTCCTCGGCGATCGCACCTATTTCGTCAACGACTCGCCGTTCACTGCCCCGACCTCCCTCCTGAAAAGCGGTAACGGCACTTGGGTGCTATCCGGCGCCAACACCTACACCGGCACCACCACCGTCACCGCCGGCGTCCTCAAGCTCGGCGCGAGCAACGTCCTGGCCGACGCCACCGGCGTCACCCTCACCGCCCCGGGCGCCACTCTCGACCTCAACGGCAAGACCGAGACCATCGGCTCGCTCTCCGGCGTGACTGGCAGTCTCGTCTCACTCGGCGCCGGCGCCCTGACCATCGCCGACGGCAACTCCACCGTTTTCTCCGGCAACATCACCGGCACCGGCTCGCTCACCAAGAACGGCACCGGCACGCTCACGCTTTCCGGCGCCAATACCTACACCGGCAGCACGACGATCGCCGCCGGCACGCTCAAGCTCGCGAGCGCCAACGCGCTCTCCGCCGCCACCGCCGTCAACCTCAGCGACGACACCTCGGTTCTCGATCTCACCGGCATCTCCGCCACCGTCGGCACCCTCGCCGGCGTCGCCGACAGCACCATCATCATCGGCGGCGGTTCGCTCACGACCGCGGGCAACGGCTCCACGACATTCTCGGGTGTCCTGGTCGGCGCCGGCAGTTTCACCAAGGGCGGCACCGGCACACTCACGCTCGCGGGTGAAAATCTTTTCAGCGGTTCCACCGTTATCTCCAGCGGCACGCTGCGCCTCACCGATTCCAACGCCCTCGCCGCCAGCACGCTCAATCTCATGGCCGCGGGCGGCGCGGTCACGTTCTCCGGCATTTCCTCCGCCGCGCTCGGCGGTCTCACCGGCGACAAAAATCTCGCCCTTACCAACACCAGCAGCGGCGCGCTCGCTCTAAATGTCGGCGCCAATGGCAGCACCAACAGTTACTCCGGCGTGCTCAGCGGCTCCGGCTCGCTCGCCAAATCCGGCACCGGCACGCTCACGCTCACCGGCACCAACACTTACACCGGCAGCACAACTATCACCCAGGGCGTGCTCGCCACCACGCTCCTCGCCAACGGCGGTGCCAACAGCGGCATCGGTAAAGCCTCGAACGCCGCTTCCTCGCTCGTGCTCAACGGCGGCACGCTCCGTTACACCGGTGGCAACGCGAGCACCGATCGCCTGTTCACGATCGGCACCGCCGGCGCGACGCTCGATGCCTCGGGCACCGGCGCCATCGTCTTTAGCAACACCGGCAACCTCGCGCTCAGCGGCTCGAATACCGCCCGCACGCTCACGCTCACCGGTTCGCTCGCGCAGGCCAACGTCCTCCGCCCGAATCTCGGCAACAACGGGACGGGCGCGACGTCCCTCGTCAAAACCGGCGCCGGCAACTGGATCATTTCCGGCACGAACACTTATACCGGCGGCACCACGGTCACCGCCGGCGCCTTGATCCTCGGCGACGGCACGACCAACGGCAGCATCCTCGGCAACATCACGCTCAACGGCGGCACGTTCGCTTTCAATCCCGCCGCCAACACTACGATCGCGTTCGGCGGCGCCAGCAGCGTGATCAGCGGCACGGGGAGCGGTGACCTTCGGTTCGATGGCGGCAACAACGCCGCGACCACGGTCATCAGCGGCACGCACACCTACGTCGGCACGACGACCATCGGCTCCGGCACGCTCCGCCTCAGCTCGACTGGCGTGCTGCCGAGCGCGACCCCGCTGTCGATTTATTCCGGCGGCACGCTCGATCTCCAGAACAACCAAACGTTCTCCAGCCTCTCTTCCGCCAACGCCTTTGGCCCCACCGATCCCGATGCGATCAAGCTCGGCGCCGGCAAAACTCTCACCATCAACCAAAGCGGCTCGTCCACCTTTGCCGGCGCGATCTCCGGCAGCGGCTCTTTCATAAAATCCGGGGGCGGCACGCTCACGCTGGCCGGCACGAACACCTTTAACGGCGGCACCACCATCACCGCCGGCACGCTCAAGCTCGCCAACACGTCCGCCCTTGCGGGCAGCACGCTCACCTACAACAACCCCGGCGGCTTCCTCGACTTCGGCGCGCTCACCGCGGTCACGCTCGGCGGCCTCGCCGGCAACGGCGACCTCGCGCTCGTCAATGGATCAAGCGCGCCCGTCGCTCTCACCGTCGGCGCGAATAACGAAAACACGAGCTACGACGGCCTGCTCGTCGGCGGCGCCGGCAGCACGCTCAACAAGAGCGGCACCGGCACCCTCGCCCTCGGCGCCAACAGCCCCTTCGCCGGCCAGATCAACGTCAACGCCGGCACCCTCAAGCTCGGCACCGGCGGCACCAACGGCGGACTCAACGCCAACATCGCGGTCGCCAGCGGCGCGACGCTCATCACCAACCGCTCCGACGACACCGCCTATCCCGGCGTGCTTTCCGGCTCCGGCACGCTCCAGAAGCTCGGTGCGGGCACGCTCACAATCACGTCGGCCAGCCCGTCGTTCACCGGCCTCGCCAACATCGACGCCGGCACCGTGAAACTTCTCGGTCAGTTTGCCGCCGGCTCTTCGACCTTCGTCAACAACGGGGGCCGCCTCCTGGGCAATGGCACCCTCGGCACGCTCACGATCAACACCGGCGGCACGATCGCGCCCGGCAGTTCCGTCGGCACGCTCACCGCCGGCGCCACGACCTTCATCGCGGGTGGCACTTATGTCTGGGAGATCAACAACGGCACCGGCACTCCCGGCACCGGCTGGGATCTCCTCTCGCTCACCGCGCCGCTCACCATCTCCGCCACTGGGGCGTCGCCGTTCACGATCGATATCCGCTCGCTGTCCGGCAGCACCGCCGGCCTCACCGCGAACTTCGATTCGTTGAGCAATCACAGTTACACGATCCTCACCGCGCCCAGCATCGTCGGCTTCGATCCGACCGCGTTCACGATCCTCTCGACCGGTTTCCAAAACGGCCTCAACGGCGGCGGCTTCGGCATCACCTCGACCGGCACGAGCCTCGCGCTCACGTTCACGGCCGTGCCCGAGCCTTCCACCTACGCGCTGCTCTTGGTCGGATCCGGCGCCCTTGCCGTGGCTGGCTGGCGCCGGCGCCGCGCTCATCATTAACCGGCTTCTGGTTTGGTCGTAGGAGCAGATTTATCTGCGACGGTTGGGGTTCTCACGCACTGAGATCGCAGATAAATCTGCTCCTACCGCCGGAAGAGCCTCACCTCTGCCCGCGCGAATTCGCCCCCGGCGCGTTGACCCGACCGCGCTCCCCGGTGCAGTGTCGTCGCCGATGTCCGCCACCGCGTCCACGTTCTACGAGCAACTCGTCGCGCTCGACCGGGCCGGCGAGGCCTTCGTGCTGGTCACGCTGGTCGACGCGCTGGGCAGCACCCCGCAAGATGCCGGGGCCAAAATGCTCGTCACCGCCACCGGCGTTCACACCGGCACCGTCGGCGGCGGCCGCGTCGAGGCTCGCGCCATCGCGCACGCGCAGGAGCTGCTCGCCGCTTCAGGACCAGCGCGCGCGCGGCCGGGTTTCGTTTCGTGGACGCTCAAAGGCGACGTCGGCATGACCTGCGGCGGCGCCGTAAAACTCTACTTCGAGCCGCACCCCGCCGGCGGCGCCGCGTGGACGATCGCCATCTTCGGCGCCGGTCACGTCGCGCAAGCGCTGTTGCCCGTGCTGCTGCCGCTGCCGTGCAACCTTGTCTGCTTCGATACCCGCGCCGACTGGATCGCGCGCCTCCCGCGCGCCCGCAATCTCCGCGCTGGAGTGACAGCCGATCTCGCCGCCGAGATCGACGCACTCCCCGCCGATGCCTTCGTGATCTGCATGACCCAAGGTCACGCCACCGACCGGCCGATTTTGCACCGCGCCCTCGCGACGCGGCAGTTCCCGTTCCTCGGCGTCATCGGCAGCGCCGCGAAAGCCACCGTGCTCCGCCAGGAACTCGTCGCCGCCGGTCTTTCCGCCGAGCGCGCCGCCCAGTTTCATTGTCCCGTCGGCCTCGATTTCGGCTCCAACCACCCGCACGAAATCGCCCTCAGCATCGCCGGCCAGCTGATTACCGCGCGCGACCGGCGGGCGTGACGCGACCGGGCGGCGAATCGCGGATTTTGTTCCCAAGGATTGCACGGAACCCCACCGCCACCCTAGCTTTCCAAACAACATGCTTCGCTCCGCTCACCTCCGACTCTTGGCCGCCGCGCTCGTGGCCGGCGGCGGCGCGACGCTCGCGTCGGCTCAAGCCACCAACCCCATTGCCGCTCCGGCGCAAAAGAAGGAGGCCGCGCCGATTGCTCCGACGCCGCGCACGCGCGCCATCTCGTCCGATGTCGCAGCGCAGCTCATGGCCGCCGCGCCCAAATACACGCCGCCCCCGCCGAAACCGGCCGAGGCGCCCAAACCGGCGGGCGAGCCAGCCGATGCGCGCGAGGTCGACAAGCCCCGCAACGGCATCATCCGCCTTTCCCCCGTCATCGTTAACGAACAGCGGCCCGCCATTTTCAACGAACGCACCGTCAACACGAACAAGGGGCTTAAGTCCATCGCCGTCCGCCGCTACATTTCGGAAGCCGATCGCGCCATGAATCGTTTCGCGATCCCGCTCTTCAATCCCATCACAGTCGGCAACGGCGACTCCAACACCGAAAAGCGCGCGCTGGCGATGTATGCCGAGGACGAACGCCTCCGCAATATGTCGGAGATGAAGGATGCCGCCAACACGGTCAGCCAGAGCGATGCAGCCCAGGGTGCGCTCGTGCGCCGCGAATCGCAAAAGACCTACATGCGCACGAACGATTTCGGCTGGAACGGCGGCGCCGGGATCAAGTAGCCAGTTCTCCATCGCGAGGGTTCGCGCCGCGCCGAGAAAATACTCGGAACCGCGGTGAGTTTTGGGTTACTTCGTGTCCGCGATGCCACGCGTGCCCCTCGTGTTGCTGGTGGCCCTGACTGCGATCCGAGCGATCGTGGCCGTGGAGACTTCATCGGCGGCGGCTCCCGCGAGTCCCGCAACTCCCGCCGACCCCGCCAAACCGCGCGCCATTTCAGCCACGGTGGCCGCCCAGCTCAATGCCGCCGCGCCCAAATATACGCCGCCGGCCGCAAGCGCGACGCCCGCCGAGCCACTGCCCGACCTCCGCGAAACCGACCGACCCCGCAACACCATCCCCCGCCTTCCGCCGCAATTCGTGCACCAGCGAAAGCCGGTTATTCTGCAGGAGCGGGAAATTCGCACCCCCAAGGCAACCCTGGCACTCGCGTTGAAACGTTTCCCCGGCCTGCGTTTCAATCCGTTGTTCTTCCTCGGCAGCAACGACGGTATCGCGCTGGCCATGCTGCACGAGGAAGAGCGCCTCGAAAATCGGCGGGACATGAATGAAATGCTTGGCCTGCTCCGCTACAGCAATCCCGAGAAATTCAAAGCGATGAAGGACAAGGTCGACGGCACCTTCTACCGCCCCAGTGGACCCTGAGCGGGAGCCTTCCGTGCGTTTGCCGTTCTGCGCCTGACCCATGTCCCGCTTTTTTCTCGTTCCGCTATTCGCCTCTGTCGTGGCTTTTGCCGCGGACGGGGAACCCGCGGCGCCGGTCGCCCCTGCCGCACGTGCCCGCGTCGTCTCATCCGAAACCGCCGAACGCCTCTCTGCCGCTGCGCCGAAATACACGCCTCCGCCCGCCAAGGAAACCCCCGGGCCCGCTCCGGCTGCCGCGACTCCGGTAGCCGACAAGCCCCGCAACACCATCATCCGACTTCCCGCCTACGTCGTGCAGGAGCAAAAGGTGCCCGCGCTCAGGGAGCGCGATTTACTGACCCCGCAGGGCCGGGTCGACCTCGCGCTCAAGCGCCATCCCGGCCTCCGGTTCGGTTCGCTCGGCCCGCTCAACAACAACGTCTGGGCCAACGCCATGCTCGAGGAGGAATTCGGCATCGAGCGCCAGCGCGAGTTGTGGGAATTGACGACGATGGGCTCCCCCGGTCCGAGGAAACCGCCCACGTTCACCGGGCGTCCGCCCTTCTCTCTCCCGATCCAGATGAGCGGCCCGTGGGGCGGCCTGGTCGTGCCGTGGGAAAAGCGCTGACGCCGCACCGCGGACTTCAACGCGCCAGCAATTCCCGCGCGATCTCCGCCCACTCCGCTTCGAGCGTCACGCCTGGCGCCGGCACCGGCCGGCGCGCGCGTGCATACCAATAGGCGGCGTTGTCGACGTCGCCTTCCTCGCGGTGCAGATACGCATGCACCCACGCGCCGTCCCGACCCTCGTCCTCCTGCGCGGCGGCATGCGCTTGCGCCCAGTCACCCTTCGCATCGTGCCAGAGCGCTTGCAGCGCCCAACTCGCTTCCTTCGGCGGCGCCGCGTCCCGCGCGATCGATTGTTGCCAGTCCGCAAATGACATTTGCCCCAGCGTGGTCGAAGCGTTTCCTCATTTCAACCGTCCACTCGCTTCAACGTCGCGCGCCTGCCGCGGCGCCCCGCGTCCCGCAATGCCCACCGCCGAACACGTCATCCTCCGCGAATTGCTCGCCCGTGAGCCAAACTGGGTTTCGGGCACCGCGCTCGCCGCCAAGCTGGGCGTCAGCCGCGTCGCCATCTGGCAGCAGATGGAAAAGCTGCGGGCCGCGGGCTTCGGCTTCGAGGCCCAACGCGCCCGCGGCTACCGGCTGACACAGCGGCCGCCCGCGCTCCATGCCCCGCTGATCGAAACGCAGCTCAAGGTCCGCCCGAAGAATTTCTCCCTGCTGGTCCTCGACGAGATCGACAGCACCAACGACGAGGCCGCCCGTCAGCTCGGCGCCGGCCGACCCGCGCCCTTCGCGGTGCTCGCCCGCCGCCAGACGCGGGGCCGCGGCCGCTTCGGCCGCGTCTGGCACAGCGAGGCCAACGGCAACCTCTACGCCAGCTTCGCGTTCCGCCCCCGCGTCGCACCGGAGCGCATGCAGACCTTCACGCTCTGGATGGGCGTCAACATCTGCGAACTCCTCGCCAACTTCGCCCAGCTCAAGCCCGCGCTGAAATGGCCGAACGACATCCTCTTCGGCGGGCGCAAGGCCGGCGGCATGCTCACCGAGGCGCGCGTCGATTCCGACCAGATCCGCGACCTCGTCTTCGGCCTCGGCCTCAACGTCAACAGTCCCGCCGGCGACTGGCCCGGCGATCTCGCCCGCCGCGCCGTGTCGCTCGCCGAGGTCACGGGCGCCCCGCTCGACCTCAACCGCCTCGCCGCGGCGCTCATCGGCCGCGTGCTCCTCGCCTACGACACGTTCGCGGACGGCGAACACGTCAAGACCTTCGCCGATCTCTGGAACCGCTACGACATCCTGCGCGGCAAACCCGTCGGTCTCCTCGAAGGCGGCCGGCGTCATCATGGCACCGTCACCGGCGTCGACGACGAGGGCGCCCTCGTGCTCCGCGACGGCCACGGCCACACGCATCGCTTTCGCGCCGGTGAGGTGACGCTGGAGAAAAACGACTGAGAACCGCCGGGACCGCCCGCCAATTCCGACGGAACAATCCTCCGCCGCGGCCAACGCACACTTGCCGTCCCCGCGTCCGCGTATTCCCTAAGTTTCACTCCATGTCCGAATTGCCGCCCGCCATCGAAGTCAGCCACCTGGTAAAGACCTATGGTGGCGTGACCGCGGTCAACGACATCAGCTTCAGTGTCGCGCGCGGCGAGATCATCGGGTTTCTCGGACCCAACGGCGCGGGCAAGTCCACGACGATGCGTATTCTCACCGGCTACCTGCCCGCGACCTCGGGCAGCGTGCGCATCTGCGGCGTGCCCGTCGCCACCCAGCCCGACGAAATCAAGCGCCGCATCGGCTACATGCCGGAAAACAACCCGCTGCCCGAGGACATGCGCGTCTCCGAGTATCTCTATTTCCGCGGCCGCCTGAAGGAGATCGCCCGCCGCAAGCTCGGCCCGCGCATCGACGAGGTCCTCGAGCTCTGCGATCTGAAACGCGTCCGCCATAAAATCATCGGCCAGCTCTCGAAGGGTTACCGCCAGCGCGTGGGCATCGCCGAGGTCATCCTCGCCGAGCCGCCCGTGATCATCATGGACGAGCCGACCATCGGCCTCGACCCGCACCAGATCCTCATCGTGCGCGACCTCATCGCCAGCCTGCGCGGGCGCATGACCGTCCTCATCTCCTCGCACATTCTTCCGGAAATCGAAATGACGTGCGACCGCGTGCTCATCATCAACGCCGGCCGCGTCGTCGCGCAGGGCACGCCCGCCGATCTGCGCCGCGAGATCTTCGGGCACTCGTCCTATCACTTGATCGTCGCCGGTGACCTCGCCGCCCTGCCCGCCGCGCTCGCGGCCGTCGAGCCGACCCTCCGCATCACGGCGCAGGGCGAACCCGACGCCACCGGATTCCGCGACATCACCCTCACCACGGCGCGTAACGACGATCTCGGCGAGGCTCTCCTCCGCGCGCTGCCCGCGCAAGGCCTCCGCATCCGTGCCCTCGTCCGCGACCAGCCCACGCTCGAGGACGTCTTTCTCGCCGCCACGCGCCGCAGTTGGGACACCGTGGCCGCGGCCCCGAAATCCGACGCCGCGCTGGCCAAGTCCGCATGAAGCATTTCTTCACGCTCCTCAGTCACGAGATCCGGATGCTGCTCGTCAGTCCGGCGACCTACGTCGCGGCGACGCTCTTCCTTGGTTTCATGGGTCTCATTTTCACCAAGATCCTCGAGGAATACAGCAGCGCGCCGCAGGAGGTTTCGCCCGCCGACGTGTTCTTCCAGCTTTTCTGGCTGCCGGTGTGCGTGATGGTGCCGATGCTCACCATGAAGTGCCTCGCCGAAGAGCGCCGCCTCGGCACCATTGAAACGCTGCTGACCACGCCCGTCACCACGACCGAGGTCGTCCTCGCGAAGTTCGGCGCCGCTTACCTCCTCTATCTCGCGCTCTGGGGCTCGACCGGCGGTTTCTTCTTTCTCTTGAAAAGATTTTCCGGCGACGCCCGCTTCCTCGATGCCGGTCCGCTCGTGGGCGGATACCTGTTCATCGCCATTTCCGGCCTGCTCTTCATCGCGCTGGGCGTGTTTGCGAGCTCGCTCACGCGCAGCCAGTCGGTCGCCGGCATCCTCGGCTGTGTCATCCTCGCGGGCCTGATCCTCGGCGGCAACGCGCTTTCCGATTCCGCGTGGCTCGATCAGGGCGCCTTTCAATCGGCCAAGGCGACGATCAAATATGCCAACGTTTTCGCCCACCGGAATGACTTCGTCCGCGGCGTCATCGACGCGCGCGAAGTCTTGTTCTACCTGAGCAGCACGGTGCTCGCGCTCATCTTCAGCATCCTCGGCGTCGAGGCGAAGCTCCTGCATGCCTGAAAAGCTGAGAGCTCAGAGACCAATCAACCGACCCAACCAGCCCCCATGTATTTCCCGCTCTCAGCTCTAGACTCTCAACTCTAGACTTATGCTCGCGCCCGACAGCTTCCGCGCCGCCCGCTGGGTCCGCACCCTCAACCTCGTGCTGCAAGCCGTGCTGTTTCTCACCTTCTTCGGTGGGCTCAATTACCTCGCGCGGAATCACCCGTCCTGGCGCTTCGATCTCACGAGCCAGCGCAAGTTTTCCCTCTCCCCGGAAACGCTCTCCTACCTCAAGAGCCTCGACCGCCCCGTCCGCATCGTGGTCTCGCTCAACGAGGAAAACGACAGCCCCCAGGTCCGGGGCCTCCTCGAGGAGTTCAAGAACCTCACCGACACCAATCCGCGCGGAAAAATTCGGGTCGAGTATCTCGACATCTACCAAAACCGCCGCACTGCCGACGAACTCGGCATCGACCTCAACGGCCTGATCGTGCTGCTCTGCGGCGAGAAGCGCCGCACACTGACCATCGACGAACTCTACCGCACGAAGGACCAGAAGCGCGTCGCCTTCCAGGGCGAGCAGACCCTCACCTCCGCCATCCTCGGCGTCTCGAGCCGCGAACGGCAGCGCATCTATTTCCTCGCCGGCCACGGCGAGCTCCAGCCGACCGACACCAATGCGAACAGCGGGCTCTCCCGGTTGCGCGACGAACTGCGGGCCCGTGACTTCGAGGTAGAAGCCCTCGACCTCGCAGTCGCCCGGCGCGTGCCGGCCGATGCTTCCGTCGTCGTCGCCGTTTCGCCGACGCAGGGCGCCTTCAGCCGCCAGGAGCAGGAATTTCTGCGCAACTACCTGGCCGCCGACGCCGGTCGTCTCGTGCTTTTTCTACCGCCGGGCCGCAGTGTCGACGAGATCGGCCTCGCCGACCTGCTCTTCGACTGGGGCATCCTCGTCGACAACGACATCGTCGTGGACACCGACCCAACCTACGTCACCGAAGACCTGGATCTGATCGTCAGCGCGTTCGACGAGACGCATCCCATCACGCAAAGCCTCGTGAATCACAAGTGGACGCTCCGCTTCGGCGCCACCCGCACGGTGCGGCCCGATCCCGGCCGCTCACCGGCCAGTGGCCTGACGGTCGTGCCCGTGGCCGCCGCCTCGCGCAGCGCTTGGGGCGAGACCCATTTTCGCGAGCAGCCATTCGCCCTCGACGCAGCCGACATCCGCCCGCTCGCCGGCATCCCACCGAAGGACCAGCTCGGCATCGTCGTCGCCTCCGAACGTGTGTCCGTGCGCGACAATCTCCCGTTCAGCGTCCGTGGCGGCCGCCTCGTCGTCTTCGGCACCGGCGACCTCGTCTCCAACCAGCGCATCGTCAACTACGGCAACCTCCCCGTCTTCCTCAACACCGTGAACTGGTGCGTCGACCGGGACCATCTGCTCAATGTCCCCCCGCGTCCCATCGAGCGCTTTCAACTCGCGCTCAGCGCCGCCGAATTCGAGCGCCTCCGCTACGCCCTGCTCCTCGGCCTCCCCGGCGCCACGTTTCTCCTCGGCGTGATCGTCTACTGGACGCGGCGGGTGTAGCTAACGCAGTTGAGAGTTGAGCGATGAGTGTTGAGAGTAAAACCCACTGAATCATCCGATCCTCGGCGCGCACTCCGTCCCTCAACTCTCAACTCTCAACCCTCAACTTTCCGCCGTGCGCACCAAAGTCACGCTCGTCCTCCTGTTCCTGAACGTCGCGCTGTTCTTTTTCATTTTTAAATTCGAGCGCCAGTGGCGCACCGAGGCCGCCTCGCTCGAAGCCCGACACCGCGTGCTGGGCGCGGAGGCGACCGACATCCGTTCGCTCGAATTCACCAGCACCACGCCCGGCGGCTCCTTCAGTCTCGTGCGGCGCGGTGACCGCGATGCCTGGCTGCTCACCCGCCCGCTCGACTGGCCCGCCAATCTCACCGCCGTTCAGAGCATCCGCCAGGAACTTCAGCTCCTCGAAAACGAAACCAGTTTCGCGGTGAAGGACCTCGCCAAGAGCGGCCAGTCCATCGCGGACTTCGGCCTCGACAAGCCCAAGCTCACCGTCGCCTTCACCTCCAGCGACGCCGCGGCGAAGCCGACGGTCCTCAGCTTCGGCGACACCACGAAGACCGGGAATCGCATCTACATCCTTTCCCCCGACGGCGATCGCATCCACGTCGTCAATCGCACGCGCGTCGACAGCCTGATGCTCCCGCTCGACCGGCTGCGCGCGGACACGTTGCTCACCATTCCCGTGTTCGAGGCGAAGTCCCTCACTGTCCAAACCGCCACGCTCGACCCCACGCGCACTGCCGGCGGCACCGGCGTGCGCGTCCACATCCGGCGCGACAACAGCCGCTGGACCTTCGACTCGCCCATCACCGCGCGCGCCGGCAAGGCCGCGCTCGAGGGGGCGATCAACGACCTCAACAAGCTCCACCCGCTCGCTTTCGTCGCCACCAACCCGCCCACCCTGCCGTCCGCGGCGCCCACGCTCCGCATCGGCATCGAAGGCAACAATCGCCGCGAAACGCTTTTCCTCGGCGAGCCGGTCGCTCCGCCCGCCGCCGGCCGGCAGAACACCGACTATTACGCCCAGCTCGAGGACCGCACGGCCGTGTTCACCGTCACGATCCCGAACGATCTCATCGAAACGCTGCGCAACGCACCCGAGAAGCTCCGCGACAAGCATCTCCTCCCCGATCTCCTGCCCGCCGCCGTCACCGCCATCACGCTCGCCGCGCCGGTGCAACCGGACCAGACACCGCTCACGTTGCAACGTCTCGAGGTCGCCGCCAATGCGACCACCCGCGAAGGCACCTGGCAGATTGTCCGCCGGGGCGATGCCGGACCCGGTCTGCAAACGACCCCAGCGGACGGACCGACGGTGCAGCGCCTCCTGGCGCGTCTCGTCCAGCTCGAAGCCAAAACCCGCGGCGGCTTCGTCACCGACAACCCCTCAAACGCCCAGCTCGAAAGCTGGGGCTTCAACCGCCCCGAGCGCACGCTGACGCTGACGTTCGCTCCGCTGCCCCCCGGACCCGGCGGCGCTGCGCCCGTCGCCGTGCCCCCCGTCACGCTCCGCCTCGGCACCGATGCGAACCGCAACGTCTACGCCCGCGTCGGCGACGAGCCCGGCGCCTCGGTCTACCTCGTCGACTCCGAGATCATCAACGATCTCCTCCTCGCGCCCAGCGATTGGCGCGACCGCCAGATGTTCACTATGCCAGCCGGCTCCGGAATCGCCGCGCTCAAGCTCACCGACCTCGCCACGAAGCAGGTGCTGATCGACTCCACGCCCGACGCCGCCGGGAAGCCGACCGCCGCCGCGCGCGATCCCGAGGCGCTCGCCAAATTCACCGAACAACTCCGGGCGGTGCGCGCCCAGCGTTTTCTCCCCGGCGGCTTCGCCGAAAAATTCACCGCGGCCGGCACTGAGCGCGAATGGCGGTTCCAGCTCGACCTCACCGTCGCGCCGCCGGGCGGCGCTCCGGCCGTCACGCGCACGTTGTTCTTTTCCGAGCGTCTCGGCGGCGCCGAGCAATTCGCCGGCACCAAGGATCTCGACGCGATTTTCCAGGTCGAGCAACCCATCCTCGATTCGCTCACCCGCCTCACCGCCCGCGACCCCGGCCCGCCGCCCGCTGCGCCGGCAACGCCCAACGCCAAAATTCCCGGCGCCAAATAGGCCGGGGCGTTCGCTCTCATTTGGCCCTTTGGCGTTTGGGATTTTCCGCCGATGAAGTTTCTCCGCTCCCTCTGGACCGCCTGCCGCCTCAGCGTGCAGGGCGTCTGGACCGTGGCGCTGTGGACGCTCTGGCTCGCCCTCACCGGCCTGCTCGTCGTCCAGTCCTACATCCTCGCGACGAACGAACTCGCCGTCCCCGATTTCGTGTTGCGGCGATTCGAGCGCCAGATCGCGGAAAGCGGTTTGCGCGTCACCTTCGCCCGCACGTTGTTCGATCCCACCGGCCGCGTGCTCGTCGAAGAGGCACGCGTTTCGCTGCCCGAGTATCCCGATCCCGTGCTCTCCGCCCGCGCGATTTACGTGCAGCTCAACCCGTGGTCCCTCGCCATCGGCCGCTTCGAGCTGCGTGAAATCCGGCTCACCGGTGCGAGCGTCGCCGTGCCCGCCATGCTCACGCCCTCGGGCCGCACCGAGGAAATCATCCGCGACCTCGACGCCGTCGTGGTGCCCGGCGAAAAACAAATCGGCCTGCCGGTATTCAGTGCTCGCGTCGGCGGCATCGCGCTAACCGCGCGCGGCGCGATTGCCCTGCCGCCGCCGGCCAAGCCCGGCGTGCCCACGTCGCTCGCCGAAACGGTTTCCACCCGCTTTCCCCCGCTGGCCCGCCAGGCGATGACGATCATGGCGCAGCTCGAAGCCCTCGACTCGCCTTCGCTCGATCTCGACCTCGCGCCATCCGACACCCGCCTCGCCCTCGTCACCGCTTCGCTCACCGCGCGCGGCCTCAATCTTGAAACGCCCCTCGTCGCGCACATCGGTGGCCTGCACATCGTCACGCGCCTTCCTCTGCTCGGCGACGCGCCCACCGTCACCCGCCTCGAACTCACCGCCGACGAACTGCTCCTGCCGCTCAATGCCAGCGCTCGGGGCGTGCGTGCGCTGCTCCTCGGCCGTTTTCGCCCGGGCGGTTACCGCTTCGAACCGAGCGAGCTCCGGGTCTCCGCCGAGACCGTGGTCGCGGCCGGGTTCACCGCCGACGCGTTGTCGGCGCAGCTCACCCCGCAGCCGCTGCCCCGCCTCGAGGCCGACGTTGTCACGCGCCTCATGGGCGCGCCCCTGGCCGTGCGGGCCAGCACCGACTTCGCCACGCGCAGCGCGGTGCTGGAATTTTCCGGCGCGATCTCGCCTCGCATTCTCGAGCCGTTGAGTGCGCGACTGGGCGCCAACGTCCGCACGTGGTTCGATTTTCAGGCGCTCGACTGCGAGGAGGGCGTGGTGCGGCTCGGTCCCGACTGGCATTTCGAAAAACTCGACGCCCGCGTCGCCGTCCGCGGCATCGACGCCTATCACGTGCCGATCGACGAAGGGCATGCGACCATCGAGCTCGGCGGCGGCCGGGTCTTCGCGCCGGAAGCGTGGGCGCGCATCGGCGCGAACTTCGCGCGCGGCAGTTACGAGCAGGATCTCAAAACGCTCGACTATCGCTTTCTCCTGAATGGCCGGCTGCGCCCGCTCGACATCTCCGGCTGGTTTCACGATTGGTGGCCGAATTTCTTCCGCCAGCTCGAGTTCCCCACCGCCCCGCCCCCGGCCAGCGTCGATGTTTCCGGCCGGTGGCTCGACAGCCGGCAGTCGCACGTGTTCGTTTTTGCCGACGCCCCGCAGCCCGTCGTGCGCGGCGTGACTTTCGATCGCATCCGCACGCGGCTCTTCATCCGGCCCGGCTTCTACGACGGCCTCGAGCTGCTCGCGACGCAGGGACCGGGGCGCGTCGCCGGCACTTTCACCTACGCGCTCGATCCCGCCACCTTCGACTGGCGCTCGTTCGATCTCGCCCTCATCTCGAACCTCGATCTCGCCGTGGCCGCGAAGCTGGTCGGCCCGGCCGCCACGGAAGTGCTCGCCCCGTTCACGCTCGCCCAAACGCCCGCGCTGAAACTCGCCGGGCGCTTCACCAGCGCGGACGATCCCGCCGGCGCACACCAGCAGCTGACGATCGCCGCGCGCAGCCCCGGGGAGTTTCGCGTGCATCAGTTTCCGCTCCACGATGTGGCGTTCAACGCGACGCTCCACGACGACGACCTCGCGGTTGACGATCTCACGGCGCGGTTCGGCGGCGGCACCGTGCAGGGCCGCGCGAAAATCCGCGGCACGGGCGCCCAGCGCCGGGTCAGCTTCGATGCGGCGCTCAAGGATGCGAACCTCGGAGCCGTGGCCGGCGCCCTGCAGGACTACGCGGCGCGCACGCAGGGCCGGCCACCGACGCCGCCCGGAAAATTCGTGCAGGAAAAAGCCAACGTGCGCATCGACCTCGCCGCCGCCGCCGAGGGCCGTTACGGCGATCCCCTCAGCTATCAGGGCGAAGGCGTGGCGACGATCCAAGGCGCCGAGATCGGCGAGGTGCCGCTGCTCGGCCTCTTGTCCGACGTGCTCAAGTTCACCGCCCTCCGCTTCACGACCGCCAATGCGAAATTCAAGCTCGCGGGGGCGCGCGTGGAGTTTCCCGAGGTCACTCTCCGCGGGGCGAACTCCGCGATCGATGCGCATGGCGACTACCTGCTCGACCGCAAGGAACTCGATTTCAAAGCGAAAATTTTCCCGTTCCACGAAAGTGGCAACATCCTCAAGACCGTCGTGGGCGCCGTGCTCACGCCGATTTCAAATGTGTTCGAGGTGAAGCTCACCGGCTCGCTGGAGAAGCCCGAATGGTCCCTCGTCCTCGGCCCGACCAATTTCCTGCGCTCCCTCGCTCCGGGCAGCAGCGACCCCGCCGGCGGCAAGCCCGGCGACTCGCCGCTCGCGCCCATCGCGCCCGTCCCGGCTACGCCGGCCATCGCACCTGAGCCGACGGCCGCACGGCCACCCGGATGAGGGGTGCACCGGCCCGACTCGGAAAAAAATTTCCATCGGTCGGCCTGCCCAGGAGCGCGCTTCCTACTCTCACCGGTCGCGTCGAAATCCCGAAAAGCGGGCATCCCGTTGAAACCGCGCGGCCTCGGCGCGGGGTCCAGGCCATCGACGGAGATGACCTCACCCCGCCAGCAAACGCCGGCCTCGAGGTGAACTTTAGCGGCATTCTCCGTAAATCAGACGCGTAGAAACCCCACCTCCCGAAAACGGAAAACACATTGCCCCACGGTGGCGGGCTCGTTCTATTAGGGTGAAGTCCTTAATGAATTCGTTGCCCACATTGCCACATCGCACGTGGCTGGAGTATTCGTCGCGTGTTCTCGCGGCGGCGCTCATTGTGATTGGCGCGGTTTCGCTGGCGGGCTGGTGGGCGCACTGGGACCAGGTATTGCAGCCGTTTTCCGAGCATCACGCATCGCTGCGGGCCAATCCGGCTCTCGCTTTTCTGCTGCTCGGCGTCGCCCTGCTCGCGATCGAATTCAATTTTCGCCGGGCGGCGTTGCTCGCGCTCGTGCCCGCGATCGTCGGCGGGCTCACGGCGCTCGAGCAGATCCTCCGGCGCGATCTGAAATTCGACGAGCTGCTCGCGACCGATCACCTGTTCGTGCAGACCCACACCGCGGCTCCCGGCCGCATGTCGGCCATGCTCTCGGTCAGTTTGCTGCTCGGCGGTCTCGCGGTCGCGTGGCGCGCGACCAACCGGCTCGCCCCGGCGCGGTTGTTTGCGGAGGCGGTCGCCGGTTCGATCCTGGCCTCTTCGGGGTTTTCCACGCTGCTCGGCTATCTCGCCGCGCTCCCCGCCGTCTACTTCTGGGGCACCGACACCGCGACCGGTCCCGTGGCGGGCATTGCCCTGCTCCTGTTCGGCCTCGCCCTGCTGCTGCTCGCGTGGCGCGAAAGCATGCGCACCGAAGGCGAGCCGCCCGCGTGGTCGCCGATGCCCGCGATCGTGGGCTGCATCACGCTCACCGTCATTCTCTCCGTGGGCCTGCGCGACCGCGAGTCCACCTTCATTCGCGGAAAAACCGAGAATGCGCTCCAGACGCTCGCGAGCGAGATCAACGCCCAGCTTAATCTTCAGACGAACAACTTCGAGCGGCTGGCGCGCCATCGGGCCGATGCGCAGAACGAGCTCGAACCCGATAAGCGCAATCGGCTCATCGCCCAGTGGGAATTCGATGCCCGCCACCTCTTGGATTTCGATGCGAAACCATGGGGCGGAGTCTCGCTCGCGTTTGTTGGCGCGGATCGCCGCAACTCCGAGTTTATTCATCCGAAGGAGGGCAACGAAGGCTCCGCCAATTTCGACCACAACACGGTCGAAGCGCGGCGCGAGGCGATCGCGAAGGCGAGCGTCAAACCCTTCAACTCGGTCATTGCCGGCAGCTTCAAGTTCTTCCCGCCGCCCTCCTCGAAGGAAGCTTACGGCTTTGCCATCTACGCCCCCGTGCTCCGCGGCGAAGAGCTGACCGGCTATGTCGTGGGTGACTTCGTCTACAAAAATTTCTTCGCCGCCGTCGCCGATAGCGTGCGCAAGCGCCTCGAGGTCGACTACGACATCACCATCTCGCTGCTCAACCAACCGCCGTTCCCATCGCCGAGCAAAGATCCGCGGGCCGGGGACGAGTTCACGGTGGAGCGCGCCCTGACCATTGCCGCCATCGCCGATCGCCGCGTGCGCATCGCGCTCACGCCGTCGAAAACCGCCCTCGCCAACGATCGCCAGTATTTGCCCGAGCTCGCGCTCGGCGCCGGCTTCGGCATCACCCTCCTCCTCGGCCTCAGTGTCCATCTCGCCCGCAGCGCGCGCGCCGGGCAGCGGTCCGCCGAACTCTCCAACAAAAAACTCTTCGCCGAAAACGAGGAACGCCGCCGCGTCGAGGCGCGCCTGAAGGTTTCCGACGAGCGCCTGCGGCTCGCGCTCGATTCCACGCAGATCGGCATCTTCGAGTGGAGCGTCGCCGCCGGCCACGTTTACTACTCGCCGGGCCTCTGGGCCATGCTCGGTTACGAACACGCGCGCATGCCGTCGACCGTCGAGGCCTGGCAGTCGCTGATCCACCCCGACGATCTGCCGCTTTACCGGCGCCGCACCGAATCCCAACTCAACGGCATCGCGTCCTTCATCGAGCCCGAGTATCGCGTGCGCGCGCGCAGCGGCGACTGGCGCTGGGTTTACACGCGTTCGAAGTCCGTCGCCACCAGCCCCGACGGCCGGCCCACGCGCATCATCGGCACGGTGCAGGACATCACCGCCCGCCGCGAAGCCGAGATCGCCCTGCGCGAATCCCAGGCCGAGGCGCGCAAGCTCTCTCTCGTCGCCTCCAAGACCGACAACCCCGTGCTCATCGGCTCGCCCGACGGCCGCATCGAGTGGGCCAACGAGGCATTCTGCCGCGTGATGGAATACCAGCTCGACGAGGTCGTTGGCAAAAACCCCGGTCATTTCATGATCGGGCCCGACACGAACCCCCGCACCGTCGCGCGCATCCGCTCGGCGATGGCGCGCGGCCAGGGCATCAGCACGGACGTCGTGAACTACTCCAAGTCCGGGCGGAAATACCATCTCCACCTGGAGATTCAGCCCGTGCGCGGCGCCACCGGCGAAATCGAAAATTTCATCGCGGTCGAAACCGACATCACCGCGCGCGTCGAAACCGAGGCGCAACTGCGCCGCGCCAAGCAGGACGCCGACGACGCCTCGCGCGCCAAGAGCGAGTTCCTCGCCTCGATGTCACACGAGATCCGCACGCCGATGAATGGCGTGATCGGCATGACCAGCCTCCTGATGGAGACCACGCTGACCGCCGAGCAGCGCGACTTCGTCAACACCATCCGCACCTCGGGCGAGGCCCTGCTCACCATCATCAACGACATCCTCGACTTCTCGAAGATCGAGTCCGGCAAGATGGAGCTCGAACGCGCGCCCTTCGAGCTCGCCCTCTGCGTCGAGGAAGCCCTCGACCTCTTCGCGCTCCAGGCCTCGGCCAAGAAGCTCGAGCTCGGCTACAACACGGAGCCCGACGTTCCCGTCTGGATCCTCGGCGATGTCACGCGCCTGCGTCAGGTCATCGTCAATCTGGTCAACAACGCCGTGAAGTTCACGCCCAGCGGCAGTATTTCGCTGGAGATCCGTCGCGCCACGCGCGCCCCCACGCCGCTTGGCTTCGACCCCGGCCTCGTGCCCGATCCTGCCCGCGTCATTCTCGAGTTCACCGTGCGCGACACCGGCATCGGCATCCCGCCGGACCGGCTCGATCGTCTCTTCAAGGCCTTCTCGCAGGTCGACTCGTCCACGACTCGCAAATACGGCGGCACCGGTCTCGGCCTCGCGATCTGCCAGCGCCTCACCGAGCTCATGGGCGGCGGCATCCGCGTCGAGAGCGCCGCGGGCCAGGGCTCGGCTTTCATCTTCACTCTGCAGACCGAGGCCGCACCAGGCTCGTCCGAGTCCGGCCTGCCCACCCTGCCGGCGAAACTTCGCGACGGCATCGTGTTGTGCGTCGAGGACAACCCCGTCACCCAGGCGCGGCTGCGCACGTTCTTCGACAAGGGCGGCGCCCGCTGCACGATCGTGCCGGACTCCGCCGCCGCCCTGGCCGCCGCGGCGCGCCTGGCACAACCGCCTTCTCTCCTCGTCCTCGAAGGTGGCGAGTTCGAGGGCCCGTCCCCCATCGAAGCGCTCGCCAGCATCAAATGCCCGCGCCTCGTGCTCTTCCCCTTCGGCCAGACCGCGCCCGTCGCCCCCACGGACGGTTTGCCGTTCGCCAGCGCCTCCAAGCCGATCCGTAACGGCGCGCTCCTCCACGCGATCACGGTGCTCTTCAATCCCGGTGCCGCTGGAGCCGCTGCCACCGCCCGCGCCGCGGAACGGCCCGTCGGCGAGGAAATTCCCCTCGAGGTGCTCCTCGCCGAGGACAATGCCGTCAACCAGAAGGTTGCGCTCCGCTTCCTCGAGCGGCTCGGCTACCGGGCCGAGGCCGTCGCCAACGGCCTTGAAACCGTCACCGCGCTGGAGAACCGCCGCTACGATCTCGTGCTGATGGATCTCCAGATGCCCGAGATGGACGGCTTCGAAGCCACGCGCCAGATTCGCGCCCGGCTCCCCGCCGACCGCCAGCCCAAGATCATCGCGCTTACCGCGAATGCCATGCAGGGCGACCGCGAACTCTGCGTGGCCGCGGGCATGGACGACCACATTTCGAAACCGGTGAAGATGCACGAAATCGCCGCGGCGATCCGCAAGCACTTCGGCCAGCGCGTTATCCGACCGGCATCGCAGCAATTGATCGGTTAAGTGGAGAGGGTCGGCGGGTTTTTCTGTTCTAAACTCGCATGGCTGCGCCGTTCCAAATTTTTTGGCCCGACGCGCTTGCACTGCTTTCCGTAGTGCCCAGCCTCCCAACTTTCCAGCACATTGGGATCCTAAGCTTAGAATTCCACGTGGACAAGTTGTCGCG